>Ga0116227_10004024_pt1 | contig 32197 bp, 19 predicted proteins | sample S1TSphgellanicum_FD_89693 | JGI IMG/M metagenome (GOLD analysis project Ga0116227, IMG submission 89693) | Host-associated microbial communities from peat moss isolated from Minnesota, USA - S1T2_Fb - Sphagnum magellanicum MG | ecosystem: Host-associated > Plants > Peat moss > Unclassified... | reverse complement strand
TTGTGTTTTTTGTGTTTGTTTTGTTTTGGGTGTTGTTGTGGGGGGGGAGGGTGGTTTAAGGTTTTTTTTTAATTTTCCTTTTTGTTTTATTTTAAAGGTTTTTTAGAACTTCTTGTTAGGTTTTTTTAAAGCTTTCTTATTAGGATGTTTTTAGCCATTTTTTGAAGGTTTTCTTAAGGTTTTGTTATTATTTTTTTAGGGTTACAGGGGTGGGGTTTGTAAATTTTTTGGGGTGTTCCATTGTTTTATCTAACATTGATGGAGTTTTAAACATGAATGATTCCAATAACTTTTCAATAAATAGTGACAAAAAAATGTTTTAAAATATGTTCATTTATGGTTTCCGGCCATAAATTGGATTAAAAAACTTTCTTACATGGTTGCAAAACCTAATTGGGCAAAAAAACCTTTGGTGATGTTTTAGGTCACAAATTGAAAAAGACCTTGTCCTACATGGCTACACATATGAATTCATCAATCTAATTTTTTTTCAAGTCACAAATTAAAAAACCAAACCAACCTTCCATGGTTACAAACCCAAATTGAACAAAATAAACATTTTATGAAATGTTTCAAATCAAAAATTAAAAATAAAACTTATCTTATGTGATTACACATATGAATTGATCAATTTAATTTTCAAGTTTTAAATTAAATTTCCAAACCAATCTTACATGGCTATAGAAGGTAATTGGGGATGATGAACCTTTCATGAAATGTTTTAGGTCACAAATTGAAGAACCAAATCAACCTTAAATTGTTATAGAAGGTAATTGGGCACAGAAAACCTTTCATGATTGTCTTAGGTCACAAATTGAAGAAAAACTCTTCTCCTAGATGGTTGCATATATGAATTAATCATCTAGTTTGTTTTTAGGTCACAAATTGATAAACCAAACCAACTTAGATTATTGTAAACCTTAATTTGGCATGGCAAACCTTTCATGATTGTTTCAAATCACAATTGAAAAAGAAATCTTGTCCTAGATGGTTGCGTACAAAAATTGGTCAATCCAATTTGCTTCCAATTTGTTTTCAACTCACAATTTGAAAAACCAAACCAAACTTAGATGACTACAAACCCTAATTTGTCACATTCAAAACCTTTCATGATTGTTTACAGTCAAAAAGTGAAGAAATAATCTTGTCATACATGGTTGCAAAGATGACTTAGTGAATTCAATTCCCTTGATGATGGTTTGAGGTCACAAATTGAAGAATCAAACCAACTTTAGATTATTGCACATATGAATTTGTTAATCCAAATTATTTGATGATGAACTCAAGTCACAAATTGACGAAAACGATTTGTTTTACATGGTTGTAGAACCTAATTAGAAAATCTGAACCCCTTGATGTATTCAAACCATAAATTAAATAATCAAAGCTTGGCTTGGATGATGGTAGATTATTTACAGTTGAATGATAATACATAATAACATCATAAATATCCACTTCGATTCAATTCTACTTAAAAGTTTGTAGCCCTAAGCTTGGGTCTTCAAATGAATTTATGTTCAATTCACAATCAAAAGAAAGCTCACTTACCTCTAAGCATTCATTCAAACAATGAAGTTCAACCTCAAAATGTGCTTAAAGTGACCGTCTAACAATGCCATATTTTTTAAGGCTATAAAGATATGATCTATGTTCAATATTAACAATCTCTAGTGCATTCCATACAACACTCTTGCCCACTACCACAAACCACAATTTGTTTATTCAACAAAGATGTCATAACATGGAATGAATCATAGGTAGATGTGAAAGGATGTGATCTACTACTAGAAAGCAACAAACACCACAAAAATCAATTGGGATTTTTGGTTACAATGTATTGGCATTTGGGTAGGTTGGGCTCCAATTTCTAATGGAAGGATTGAAGGATGATGGTTGAGGGAATAAGCTAGCCATGTGCTAGCCAAGGTTTGAACAAATTGGGCCACCTTAATACAACAAGTGGCAATTGACCACACCAACGACAATTTCTTTTTCCACAAGCTAAATTCTTGATCACCAGAATAATCAAAGAAAATTTCATCCTCTCAAGAAATGTCTACTAACCCCATGTTCAACTAAAAACTGGAAATTTAAAAACTTTAAGTTTCACAAACCTTAATCTTCGCTTGGAATGTTTTTGAAGTTCTTTTGAAATTGAAGGTGCTAAGATTGTGTTGTTACATTCTCCAAGTCAATGTAGCTCAAGTGTGGGTGTGGTGAGACTCCTATATTTCAAATTGATATGACACTTTGTTCATATATGCAACTTTCTACACCCCAACTCTCCACACAACTTGGACCTTGACTTTTGCACAATGGTTCTCTATGTTAACCAATAACATGGAAAAAAATAGTAAAAAGAAAAACCTACAAGAAATAAATGAAAGTTTCACTTCTTCAAATTCATTTAAAAAATTTTGAAAAGTTTTTCAAGTGATCATGTACCTTGTTGGTTCAATGTCGTAATTGTAACTTTTGTTCAATTTTCTATTAATGAAAAACACTTAGGAAAAGCACAACACAAAAATAGCAATTGCTTGTAATGTTGAAATATTCATGCATTCAATTTGGTTTGCATGTAATTTGACAATATTTTTCAGTGTGCTTGCACCTTTTTGGTCTGATGCTCAAGAAAGCTTGAACTTTGCCTTTGTCTAGGTAGACCTTCACATAGGCATGAACAACATGAGAAAAAATGTGGATTGGGGATGAAACTAGTTCCAAAAACTATGTCTCCGAGTATGACCTCCTTGGAAAGATGTAGATGGATTTCAATTGTAGGATGTCAAGCTAAAGGGTGTTTGATTGGTTACTTCAATACACATCAATGGATTTTGGAAGATGATACCCAAGGAAAAGTTGTGTTTAATTGATACAATACTTAATTAACAATGATTTTGTTGTAATCAAAATATTAACAATGGTAAGGTGCCTTCCATGTATAGCAAAAAAAATCTACCAATTCTTTACATGTAGGGTTAAACCCTAAAGTGAACACATTCTAAAAATAAGTATGAAGTAATAGTTGTGGGCTTTATGCATTATGTAAAACATGAAGTGAAACATACCTAAATCACACGAAGTAGGAGGGCAAGGGTTATTACCATGTTGGGCAATTTTTTATTTTTATGAAAAATCTCCAATTGTGATTACAAGAAATGAATTAAAATAGTTCCAATCTTAGTTTCAATTCACACATAAATGGAATTGGAAATTTAGTTCTAAGTTTAGTACTTCAAAAAAAAATTTATGGTTTTAGTTTTCAAAATCATACTTGATTTTGGCTCAATTTCAAGTAATTATACCAAAACTAGAAGTTAATTATTGGTTAACTCTTGGTCTTTTTTTAAAAAAATCCAATCTTAGTTATAGTTCCACACATAAATGCAGTTAAGAACATGATTTCAATTTTAAGTCTTAAAGGTTTTAGTTTTGAAACTAATTTGAAAAACCAAAGTTAGTTTTAGTTTGATTTTTATTAATCGAAACATTTTATCCTACCAAACCAAGTATCCAACTAAAACTAGTTATTACTTATTACACCTACTCGTTAAAAGTGAGAGGGATCTTACACTTGAAATCTCTCCCTTTCTTAACAAATAGGTGCACGATCTCTCTTGTTTTTTAGGAATGTATTCATGGATATAAGGTGTTGTCTAAATACATTAGGAAATTTTTATGAATACAAGTTTACAAATTTAACATGTTGAATATGCCTAAGATATGTGCATATGTCTAAGAATATGTCAAGATGCAAGTGTTAAACATATGCACATTGAGCATTCAAATATAAAGTCAACCCCATTATAATTAATTACACAAAAGAATGGAAACTCCAAAACCAAAAGATATGGCTAAAGTAGAAGCACCATGGTCCATAAAGGAGTAAATATAAGAATAATTCAAATGTCAATTTTTTCCTTCCTTCATTTTTTTCAAAAATATAAAATGATTTGAACCTCAACCTAAGTTGAAGTTGATTTTCTAGATTTTTTTTCAATTAGTTATGAAAATTTGAAAACTCGTGGTAAAAGGTTTTTTGTATTGTTAGTTTGTCAATGTAATTTCTTTGATTTTTTTTTTAATATGGTCAAACAAGGATCCTAATACTCTCAAAAGAGGGCTTCTAATATGGTAAAAGAAAGATCCTAATAATGAGGCTATATGTGTAAACTTTAATTAAGTTGAATTTGAAAAACATTAATGAAGCAAAAAAGGAGTAGCCTTATAAGGCTTTGTTAGCTTCAAGCATTCATTACCAAACATTTTAAAACAAATGGATAATAATCTTAAACAACCTATGGCATCTTAAACAAAAGAATTATAACCTTAAATCACAATTTCAAGGCATAATATGCTGCTTTTAAAATAACCCTAAATTAAGAACTATTGCAATCACACATTTCAAAGAAAAATTAAAATAATTATAAGAATCCATAGTAGGGGCTTAGTTTAAGGTTCCATCATAATTTATGGTGCTTAAAATAAGTTATTTTATGTGGGTTAAATAAATTAGATGTTCAATTTTTTAAGGTGGGTTTTTAAAGGGAGGAGTTCATGATCAATAGTTTTGGTAACAATATGTCTTTTATGGGCCATTATGATTGTTACAACAATCTACAAATAGTCAAGGTTGCGATCTTTAAAAAGTTTAATGTTATGGCATTCATTTAGTAACTATGAGAAGAGTAACGATACCCTACAACACGATCGTTCTTTTCAACCACCTAAAAGTAAATACATATCAATAACAATCATTATTTAGGTAATGGGTCCTTATTGTTGAGGCTACCAAATAGAGTTAGACGTAGGCATTAAATGGAATTGTTTGAAATAGCTAACTTTTTTTCAATTTTCATCCCTTGTTCCAAAATGTTTTTTAGTCCAACTCCAATTTCTTTTTCACTTAGCCTAGTTGTGGTTGGCAATGGTTTTGCTAGCTCATGCCTATGTGCATCAAGTATGGGCTTAATCCATTATGGATGCTTCCTTTCCTTGTTCATTATTTCTCCCCTTCATTGGAACCCATCCCTCCAAAAGTGCACCCTTATTGCATTTTTTTCCTTCCTCTTCATTGTGGATTTGTGCAAAAGCTTGAGTTAATGAATGAATGATATCTCAAAATTTCTTTCCCCTAGTGTATATAGCAAATAAATGATTTTATTAGTTGACAAAACTACCTATGAACAAGGAAAAACACTAATTAATTAATTATGGTTGTTTTGTTGAAATTGTAATCTATTTTGTAGTTGTTGAATCTTTGAGTTTGTTGTTTTGTCAAACCTTTAATGCATTTTGTGCTTGTTGGAAATCAAGTTGATTCTTTTGTTAAAACTTTAATGCCCTTAATAGCTGGTGGAAATTGAAGCTAGTTATGATTTTGTTGAAACTTTATTGCATGTTTTTGTAGTTGGTGGAAATCAAGTTGGTTGCCTTTGTTGGAGATTTAATGCATTTTATGAATGTTGGAAATCAAGCTAGTTGTTTTATTTGTTGGAAATAGATGCATTTTGTAAATATTATACATTGAGTTGGCTACTCGGTTGGATTTCTATTGTATTTTGTAGTTGTTGGAAATCAAGTAGCCTAATTAGTTGGAATCTAAAACATTTTGCAATTGCTAGAAATTGAGTTGTGTCATTTGTTGGAGCTTTAATGGATTTCGTAATTACTAGAAAACTAGCTAGCTAATTGGTTGGAATTTTATAGTTCCATGAAAATTGAGTTGGTTAATTTATTATAACCTTAATGCATTTTTTAATTGCTAGAAATTGAGTTTAGTTTTATCTAAATTGTTTCCCTTCCATCACAAACTTCCTAGAAATCATAATTTGACAATAGTAAATATTTAAAATTTGATTTTTTATAGGTTTGTACTATTTCGACATGAATGTTGTCATTCGTGTGTCTAAAACATGTATGGCGCACATATAAACAAGATGAAAGATTTCCATCCAAAAAAAAATCTTACATTCTACTTATACATGTTTCATATGTGTTTCATACGTGTTTTAGACACACAAAATCCATGTGTAAATAAATACTAACTTATTAAAAAAACAAATTTCATGACTCTTGTTACCAAATTGAAGCCCAATAAGTTTATGATGTCATGTTTTGGTGTTCAAGGAATGTTGTTCTTTCACAATTATGTTGGGATGATTAGATTTTTATAACTTGATTATGTTATTTGATTGTATTTAAGAATAAAATATATCGTGTTCTTATTATCACTTTGTGTAACATGGATGATAACCATGCCATTGGAAGTTTAAAATTTTCAAATTATTTTCTCTAGTATGCCAAGAATTACTATACTCCATTGTCTCTTGTAGTTTGCCTTTGTAATGTGATTGCACCGCATATGATTCGACATTGAACCATGTGCTTAATCTCATCAAGTTACCCAACATATTTGTTCCTTTGCTTTCGGGGGGTGTTCGAGAAATAGAATGTTTGTTGAACTCATTTTTTGCTATGTATCACCAAAATGAAGGAGAAAAGCATTCATGGTGCACATGTGAACCCAAGCTTGAAGAAGAAGAATTTGTGACTCCAAAGAAAGTTTTTAATTCCCAAGTGGTGTTCCAGTGCCAGTGCATGCCGATTTTTGTTAGGGTACAACCAATCTCTTCGAGTTGATGGAGGATATGGTCACAAAGAGAATGTGGCTATATGGAGAAACCAGTCTGATGGAAGGGCAACTATCAATCCCATGCCTTTCACATTTGCAAACTCACATTTCTGCACATGACTTTGCAAATGTCTCCACATGCCTTTGACATGCCTCTTCTGGCTTCATACAATTACCTGTCTGCCTTGCACAACACAATTTAAAAATGAGAAAAAAAAATCCAGGATTGCTCTTCAAGATCTTCAAAGAGAAATACCATTCTGTGTGCACATTGCTGCAGCAACACGAGTCTGAGCAAAAGAAACCTGTGTTGTTGTTTCGAGGTTAAGCTTTTAGAGCAAAAGAAACAGGTGTTGTTGTTTGGGGTTAAGCTTTTGGAGCTTGCTTGCAGGCGTTGCTGTTGTTGGGTGATCTCTAAAAGACTTTCTGTGGAATGTTGCAACACACAAAAAGTTCAGTCTACCTGAATTTTGTTCCAAAGCTCCTCCTTTGGACAAGAAGTTTCCTGTGAGTTTTGACAAACCAGTGGTACTTCCACTAGTGTAAGGACAAAAACTTCTTGCTCAACATAATTTGCTCTAAAGTTGCCCACCCACAAAAGAATTGTTCAAAGATATAGCAAAGATCTTCTTGAGCCCATCTCTTCAGATTCTTGTGGTGTTGCAGTAAATCTCAAGACTGGGTCCCCATAAGGATGGGGGCAGGATGAAGCAAGCAAGCACAAAGCAAACAGACCAGTGTTTTGAAGACAAGATTTCAAGTCCAAGCAGAAAGAATGCTGTGGATGCATTTGAAGAGACACCAACAGATTTCAAGTTTCTATGTAAGAAGAAGAGAAACAAAACCATGGCAAATGAGAGACCTCAGAGAGAAAACTTTGTACCCAGAAAAAAATTCTCCTAACTTCCCAAAGCAAAATGCTGATTCATGAGCAACAAAATTACACTGTTGCATTGCATTTCTGAGGAAGAAAGGAAGAACAAGAGCAGAAGAAGAAGATCTGTTATGATTTTCATTCAATGTTATGCAATTTTGCTTTTATCAGGAAATTCAGAACTTGGAATAACAACAAAAATCATGTTATGTGGAAGAGAAGAAACAAGAGAGAAAGTGTTTCAACATTCTTAGACTCTCAGGGCATGCATTGTTACATTAGATCTCAGCCTTGGACATGTCAGGAAGATCAGAATCATCATCATCGCTGTCACCTTCATCAAAGCCGGAATTGAAGTCATTGATGGAGTTCATGTTGAAGTCATGGAAATGATTCTGCTGCAGCAACAGCTGCTCTTCTTCGTCTTCATCAATCCATCTGTTCCAGTCCGCTCTCACATAAGGGGGAGCTTTACCTTCATTCTTGAGAAGCCTTGTCCACCACCCTTTCTCTCCCTTGTCTATTTCACAGAAGGTGTGTCGAAGTCCCTGGTTGATCTTGCTGTGCTCCACGTCCACTTTCCCGAACAACTCCAGATCGGTTTCGAATTTCTCGTTGTCGGAGCCCACTGTCGCTGAGAAGAGGAATCTTCCGTCCGCCTCCAACTTCACTTGCGCATCCTTGGCATCCGGAAGCTCCACTGTCACGTATAGCTTGTCTGATCTCTGCGCCCACAGTATCTCTGGATGGCGACTCATCTCTCTCTCTCTCCTCCTTCCTTGCCGAAATCCCAGTTACTCGACTAAACTGTTTTGCACAGTGCACGAAACCCTCTCTCTCTCTCTCTCTCTCCTTGGCGTCGATGAAACTGCAAATTTGGCCCAAGAATGAATGTCTCAGATTCTAAGGTACTCTTGCAACCGTCTGTCTGTCTGTATGCCTTAGACCTGCAAACTTCAGAACCTGTGCCGTTACTGGAACTGCAACATTCCACCACGTATATACTACAAAGTCCGATATCAAACTGGAATTCGCAACACCGAACGTCACAGAAACTTGTAAGCAATAATAATGTCTATCGAAATTGCGAACTCTCTCTCTCTCTCTCTCTCTCTCTCTCTCTCTCTCTCTCTCTCTCAAATGGCTGCTCTCTCTCTCTCTCGCTCTCTGTCCAACAAACAGATCAAGCAAGTCCCACAAAAACAGCGAAATTTGGTTTTTTGTTTTTTCCAATTCCTGATCATTTGAAATTCGAATTCCAATTTGTTTGCATTTGGACACGCGCTGCAGCAGGGGACTTTGGCACCACAACTCCTTGTTGATGATGATGAGGAGGAGGAGGAGGAGGAGTTGGTGTAGAAGAATTCGAGCGAATGTGTTGTGACGGAGATGGGAAGCGACGGAAGGCAGAAGAGCGTGCGAGAGACACACGAGAGAAAGAGAGCGAGAGAGACAAGGGTGCGATGGGGAAATGCAACAAACACCCTCCGGGTATCAGGACGGTTCTTAAGGTCCACGGCCGCGGCCCTCCGAGCGAAGCGGCGGCCCGGCTCTTTCGTGAAACCCGCCGGTTCTCCGAGAGGGCCTGAAATAATAACTGGGGCTGGCGGTTCTTGGATTCTGGTTTGTTTTGTTTTGTTTGATTTTTTTTCCCAGTTAAATTTCTTGTTAAAGGATTAGGCTACCAATGGCCATCTAATTGTGAAATCTTTTTTAAAAACCGGAACCGGTGGCTTTTCTTCACAAAAAATCAAAATCGGTGTGGTTGACTGATACTGCTCTTTGCCTCTGTTTCTAATGGCAGGGGTGGGTTCTAAAACCTCCAACAGAGTTTTTAGTGTACTTGGAGGTGCTTTTACAAAACGCGTAAAAGCCTGCTGGGCATTTCAAATAGCAAAACACCCCCCTGGCAGGCATTTCACTTTTCAAAATGCTTGTGTCAATACCTTTTTTTAAACTATGATACCCGGAAATTACCCAGCTCGTACCTGCCAGGTATCACAGTAAAAAATAAAAAAAAGGTTTCAATTGTTTATTTTTATTATGGGCAACAGCCCTTCAGGCCAGAAAATATTAAACAAGCCTAAGATTGTAAATGCGTTAGGTACAAAAGTACTACCACCGCAACATGATGTCACCAAAACAGGCCTCACCTCCAAACCCCCCATCCTCATTCGCGTAACTGTCACATATGCACGTTACATAATACATCCCGCGTAAGACACAATGGCATGCATGGGATGAAGGGTACACTGACCATCACATGTCATCTCATTGGATGGTCCCATGTAACATGTGCTAATTTCAAATTCAATTGCGCAAATCGAGACTATCCAAACAGCCCCACGGTCCTTGATCCTAAACCCTAATGCAACGTAACAGTCATTTATGCCTATGTATCACCTCCATCACTAGACTAGCTTAAAGCTCCATCGCCATCGTCCTACAACTTTCATGCAACAATCAATTAGTTTATTGCACACCAATAATGCAAATAATCAAATAGTGTTTGTTGTATCACATTAAGTTCTTTAACACGCCTAGAAATTAATGCAATCTGTTGAAATTCATGCAGTGGAGCTCTTGCAAAACATGCAAGAGCTTCAAGTGCAAACACAACACTACTATTGAGGTAAATTTTTTTTCAATGTTTGATGATGGCTATGAAATATTTGTGGTACCACCCTCTTATACCAGACAATGTGTTGCTAAGGCGTTCATGGATTGCATGAAAGATTTCATTGAAAAACTTTGTGTAATGTTTAAATATTAGTAGAGAAGTTGAAATCAAAGAAGTTGAATGCAAATTTAATTGCAATTCAATTGTTACTTAGCTCTTTAATTGGATTTTATTGTCTTCCTTTGAAAAACCTTATTGAACATGCTTAGGAATTTTCTTGTGAAGTGAAAAGCATGGGAAGGAATCTATGGATATGAGAGGAGTGATATGAACATGAAACTATTTAGAAACACAAAATTTCCTTCTTTATTCAACACATAAGTTCAAATCCCTAATTCATGTGTTCCTATTTGTTGCTTGTCACTTGTACATGTTGCAAAATGTTTTAATAAATAATAAGGCATTTATATTTTGGATTCATGTTATGATCTAACTTGGGCATTGTTATAGTGTCAGGTGTTGCAATGGTTGGAAAGAACATGGACAGTGAACCTGGGAGCACATTGTTGTCTACAAAAGGCGAAAAAGACCTAATTGCTCGGGGTTTGGTTTGATATTATGTCAATTTGGGGTATGGGAAATTTGTGGAGCAATTTGTTATGCCTAAACTTTACAATGAACTAAACGTGGATTTTGTAGCAATAAAGGTAAGTGTTCTGTATCACTATCCATATTTGTTTAAATTACATCAAGTGGGTGGTTGGTTACAATCTCATGTATTTACATGTTGAACATGCAAATGTTTGCCCAAGTTACTAAAATTTATAAACATGTCGGCATGTCAAGTAACACCTAAGGATAGTGATAGAACATCAAAAGGGTGGCAAGATGTTTTCTACATCTACTATGGTGGAAAGTGGCCCAATAAGTAAAGGCTTTCAGAACACCGACACAAAGGTTACAACAAAACACCATTTTATCCAAACTCAGGTAAACATGTTCAATTGCCAGTGTACCCCAACTTCAAGTATGCCCAAGAAACCAAAAAACTAAAGCACGTGCTCACTAATGAGAAATCAAATTCTCACTAATTGATTAAAAGCCAAGCAAAAATCAACGAAGAGCAAAATCAAAAATTTGTACCTAATATAGTCATTAGGCAAGTGTGTTCACTTAAAACCACTTACAAGGTATGATGCAAAACACCACATGTTCATTTCCATTGGAAATGGACTTGAAGCATTGAAAGAAGAACTTGCAGTTGACGGAAAGGGTTACAAAAATTAAATCAATGCAGCAACAATGTTAAGAATTCCTCCACTCTGTGTGTCAAGTGTGTTTGTAATCAAGCTACTATGGATGAAAAATTCGAAGTGTTGTTGGAATATGTTAAGCATTGATTTTTAGGCAAGTTAGTCATGGGTCTTAAAGCAACCTGGAAGGAGAGAAGGGCTCAAAAAATTGAAAAATATATAAAGAAGAAAATGCAAGATTGGGAAGCCAAGGTGGCTCCTCACATGGAGCAGATTACCTAGGGATGGCATCTTATGTACCACATTTTTTAGAATGTCCTACTTTTACAAAGTGTTTTGCCACCATTCCCATGGGCACACAACAAAGAAGAGGCAAAGACTATGGGGCATCAATTTGTAACATACAAAAGGCAAAATAGATATCGCAAACATCAAGGAGTGTACTAATTCTAAAGATGTTCATGTTTATGCGAAGTTTGCAACCAACTCTTTGTCACCTTACTAAAAGAGGAAACATGAAAAATCGCATTCACCGAAACCAAACTCACATGCAATTAAAGTCACAAATCAACTATGAAAATTGCGTCCGCTAAAACTGAACTCACATGCAACTAAAACCAAAAATCAATTATTATACAATTACGTTACAATTAGCCCACGGAAATACAGTGAATTAAAAATAAAATGCCATGTTAGATAATTGGTTAGTTGTACCATAATTGTAACTAAATTGAAATGTGCATTTCTATATGGTATTTTATATCTCATAGATGCAGGTGTAATCAAGCAGCATTTGATTTTATGATGAGTTGCATGGTAGCTCCACTCAGGGACTAGCGAAAAACTATTGCAAATGTTTACCACATGTAACAACTTTGTTGCAATTACTGTATGATGTGCACTTGCGATCATGCCATGAATATGAATTTGATCTTTCAATTTGATTAACATGTGCAACTTGTTATCATCTATAATAAGTATTGATGCAACTAAGGTGGCTACTAGTTTGCCACTAGATAAAAACTAACTGTTGAACTATTAAGCATTATTGTGCCACTACTAAAGCACTATAGGTTCAACTTCTATGCAACAAGTCAATCATTAGTGAAGGTATAAGGATTTGAAATGACACACCCTTTTATTCCAACTACCAAAATGGCTTACAAACATCCAATGAACTTATTAGCCTTGCTCCTCCTCTTGCCTTCTTCTAACTATTTCACCTACAGTTGTTGAATCTTTTGTGGATAACTCTTTGGCCCTTAGAAGGCATGCCCTTTCATTTGTGGGTGGTGTCAACAAAGGAGTGTTTAACCATGGGGCATAATCATTAATGTTATTTGAATCAATGATTGAATCCACTGCACAACGAGTAGATCTAGATTCTTTATGCAATATAACTTTCCATTGTGGATTATGGTATTTGGCCACAAAAAACACTTGTTATGCTTGGGATGGAAAAATGAATGGTTCTTCATGATTGGCCATGATGTGAGAAAGTTTGCAGGCAAAAATCTAGCCTCATATTTGTTGTGGATTACATATGACCTTAATTTAAACAAATCACAACTTTTATCATTCAAAATTCCAGAATATCATCAGTAAAAAGTCTATCATATGCAACTAGATCATACAACTATTGTGTCACTCTAACACAATTACGTTGGCACTTTTATGAAACTATATTGCCATTATTATGCAACCAATTATAGCAACTATTGAACAACTCATTTACATCTATTGGTGACATAATAAACCTAACGTATGACTAAAGAACAATTCATGGTGACATAGGTGCAACTTTATGTCAACTATGTTTTAAATTGAATGGGTTTACTTGACCCAATCTACCATTGCAGTTGTGTTCATTAGGACATAATGGTGAGCCATTTTTCACTATGTAGGGTCTAAATCAACTTGAAAGCTAGCCCCTTCCAAGACCTCACCACTAACACCCTCTTCTTCCTCTGCATCCCACACTCTTCGAATCATGGTTCAAAACTTTTGTATGTGTTCTATTAGAAACCCCATTAACACTTCCATTGCATATTTTTCTGCTAGGCACCCCTCAGGTTGTCACATACATCTAACATAACCTTTCATCACCTTATTTATCCTTTCTATACAATACATCCAACGTGTGCTTACTAGGCCACATAGATCGAGCTCTTCAACCAAATGCAAAACAAGATGGGCCATAACATCAAAAATGCAGGGGGCATTTCCATCTCAAGCATACATAAAGTAATGACCACATTTAGTTTAGTCATTTCATTGGGGTTCACAACCTTCTTGCATATTTGTCGAAACATTCAACTCAAATGAATGATAGCCTTGAGTGTGTTGTCTTGCATCAACCCCCTTAAACATAAAGGGAGAAATTGTTGCATGAACACATGCTAATCATGTGCTTTCATGCCACTAAACCTTCCACTTACAATGTGGTTTGCCATGGATGATGAATAATCAAAGGGCATTTTTAAATATTTAAACTATTGCTGGAAGGTGGACAATTTTTTGTCCATAAGCACAAAGTTGCCATGTGGAAGCATCCATTATGATGAATTTTGGGGGTTTTGGAACAACCACAAATGTGGGCGTATGTTTTGATCCTCCATGTCTCATTTCACCTTCTTCCCATCTTTCTTTCCACATATGGTGTGAATCAAGTTTTCACAAACATTCTTCTCCACATGCATGACATCCAAACAATGCCGCATTAAGAGATCCTACCATAGGAAAATTGTGAGACAATTATGAATGCTACTTAAATTTTATTGAAGAGTTACATTGAATATTGTAACTCACATGATACTTAAATTAGACTTTGATACAATTAAGCACAATTGGCGAGACAATTATGAAAACTATACTAACCAACATCTATATATAAATGATGAAAACTACCTAGCGACTATAATGAAACTTAAATTGACACTTCAATTCAACTACAACAAATAATTCCACGGCTACATTTGTAATCCCATTCAAATATATAACGTAGTGAAGCCCAATGTTCAATTGTAGCATGTTCAAATCCAATTCTTTGCAAAGAAAGTATAATGTTGAAACAAATGTTTTGCAACATCCAAATGAATGTATTATGAGGGGTTCATTTACATACCTTGAAATAGGGCAAATCATATAAAATGAACCGTATTTTGACCCCATGTATTTTGGATGGGTCATTTGTGGAACTTGGTCGGTTCCCATATCTAATCTAGTCTTCATATTGCACTACCCATACTAGCTCTTCATTACCACTCCTTAATGAAGGTGGATCCCTATTTTCTATACCTCCATCAAATGCATTGTTGAAACAGGGCATCCAATATGGGTGTCTATGCTTTAGCCACCTACAATGGCCCATGTACACCACTTTCTTAAAACTCCGTGAATGATGAGATGTTGTTTAGGGCCCACACATAGGGCAAACCACACATCCTTGGTGTACACACCTAGATAAAAGGTTGTATTTGGGAAAATCATTGATGGTCCATAGGACTAATGCACGAAAGGTGAACCCATGACTACCTTTTGGCTTGCCATAGTCTAATGTTGGGACCCCAAGTCTCCAAAACATCATAAGTTCGTCCACAAGTGGTTGAAGGTAAACATCTATGGTGTTCATACATACATTTTCCTTGTCTGATATGATCAATGCAACTAGGACAAAAAAATGCTTAGTTGTTAACCATGGAGGTAGGTTGTAAATTAGGACATAAACATGCCATGTAGACCATTGGCATAATTTTTCAAAAAATGGTTCAACCCATTCGTGGATATAGTTAATTTCAAATTGCGATGATCATGTTTAAAATCTACCCATTTTTCATCTACATGTGCCCAAGCTTTGTTATCCACAACATGACATATTAATCCATTTACACTATTATGTGTTGCATGCCACTGTAGTAATTTTAACATGGCAACTGATCTACATCTGCTTTAGCCTTGGGATTATGGGAAAATGGTGTACCACCTTCATAGGCACTTTTATTTTGCCCACTTGTTTGTATTTTAGACTCCCACACTTTGGGCAATGAGTGTGCCTAGCATATTGTTCCTTAAAGGACAAAATTGGCTTGTACAAAATACACGCAGAAATACAAGCATGGATTTTGTTATATTCTAGCTTGGCCAATTCGTTGGCATAAAGATTTTGCACCATACATGCTATTGGATAAACAATTGCCTATAGGTAATATGAATCTATGCAATAGTGAAAATAGTTCATCTATGAACTTGTTTAAGCACCCATGTATCGTGCACATGTTAACTATAGTCATTGTAGCTACAAGTTTACTACATTGAACACCTTTGTACAAGGGTTCGCATGCTCCTTGTAACGTTGCCACATGATCTGGTTCCATGTTTGGACATTCAAGGTCCGATTCCACATTTGGTTACTCTAGTTTCGTGGGTCCTCTAGTGGTGCTAGTTTTCATTTGTCCTTTGACCTCCTCTAACATTTCACATGTTTGTTGTACCTTTTCAACTATTGTCATGTTTGTGTTTAGTGGTATCCTTTCGGTAGCTACCCTAGTTGTGCTTGTTGAAATCCTTGTTACATCAAGCATGCAAGGGTAGTCTTCTAGCCTAATCGAAGGTTCTACTAATGGCAACTCGTCATTCACCAAAGCAAATACATCTATGTTTTCATCTAGTTATCAGAACATGTTTGTAGGCTCCTTCGCAGTTGTTGCGCACTCATCATCAGATTTGTCCATAATATACACAATGGAAGTCAAGATGATCCTTGTCCCCATTCAATTGTGTCACCTATGATGAAAATATTTCTAATAAAAATTCATTATAAAGTTCAAGAGTGACCCATTGTTTTATAAATCAAGTAGGTGTCAATTTCACTTAGTACCTCAACAACCCCTTCTTTGTAACCATATTAGACAAAATCTCCAAAACATTAAACTCTTCCAATTGCCACTCTTCCAACTGCCATAAATTTTTTTGTTGCTTCCTATTGTAATGTAGACCCACCACCATGTTAGAAATAAATGTTTGATAATTAGTTGTGCAAAGAGCTAATCTACATTTAATGACGCCTAGGCATAATCTATATAATAACAAAACTCTAAAATCCTAATTTCTTTTTTGTTACTTGGAGCCTTTCGAACTTTTATATCGCTTCAAACCTTTGTGGTGAATTTTCATGTTCAAACATGAATTTAGGGTTTGGCACCCACATCATCATGACTATGCATTTGTTGCCTACCTAGGGTTGTTACAATATCAATTCCTTTGTTACGAGCTCACCCCATGTTACATTGCAACGTGCATTAGACTTAGAAAAGGAGAAGTACCTTGTTGCAAACATTGAGATTGATATATTTTGCACAAACTTGAATGTGTACACTTGGATCTTTGTATTTTGCGCAACACCCTTTAAAGATCACAACCTTGGTTGGCAATATCGAAGATGAACTTGAAAGTGTGAGGACGACTTTTGTCAAGCACTTACAACAAGGCACACCATGCACATCATTGTCTTATTTCAAACACCTCCAAGACAGCCCAAAAGCTTTAACACAAACTTGAAATGAAAAACCTCGTGAACTAATTAATTACAACATGATCATTAAACTTCTACCAAATATATTCGATTGTCATGACCTAAGCATTTGTGAGAATGCATATGTGGTAAAAGCTCAGACCAAGTTTAAACTTCCATGCCCAATTTTTATTTCGAGAAAAACACACTCCAAGTGAATTACAATTGAAGATCGAGGCGTTACAACAAACTTGAATTTGCCAAAAGCATCACTATTTTAGTTGAAGGATCAAACCAAAAAGATGGAAGAACAAAATGTTGAAACTTGGCCTACCAAAAAGCCAAACATAAAAAAAACCCTAATGGGAGGACGATTGATCATTGGCATGAATGGGCCATGGCATCCCAGTTGGTTCAATGAGGATGGGGTGGCATGATAAGTTATGAATTTGGCGTAACACAAGCATGTTTTGTAGAAGAACTTGTTAGGATTAGGTTTTGCGAAGAAAACCATTCGAATCTTGAAAAGGACGGGGAAAGAGAATGAGCCAATGTAAAACATGTTAAGTAGTACTTATGTACTTAACACATTTACAATTTGAATTTTGTTTACTATTTTCCCTTTAAGCCAATACATTCTTGAAATAATGGGCCTTTGGCCAATACATTTGCGACCCATTATTTTAGGACCACCTCAACCCTAGGGTGTAGGGTCCATTATTTCAAGATTGCTTCAACCCTAGGGTGTAGGATCCATCATTTCAGGACTGCTTCAACCCTAGGGCATAGGGTCCATTATTTCAGGACCACCTTGGCCTTAGGGCGTAAGGTCCATTATTTTAGGATTGCCTCAGTCCTAGGGTGTAGGGTCCATTATTCCAAGACCGCCTCAGCCCTAGGGCATAGGGTCCATTATTTCAGGACTGCCTTAATCCTAGGGTGTAAGATCCATTATTTCAAGATCCATTTTGTAAGCATTGAATTCTTGGCACGGCTCTTCTTTTTACATTTGTGTATAGGTCATTAGTATGTACTACTTTGTAGTGTCCACTTTGCACTTTGCAATGTTGGACCAATCAAACTATCTAGCCAATCAAAAACAAGGAATAGTTCATACGTATGATTTGAATGTTCCAGGGCTTTGAAAAGTTGTGCATTTTTTCACCATAGTCATAGCAGTCTTCCAGTGATGAAACCCTGCCAAACTTCATCAAAAGAGAGCACCCAAGAAAGGGAGAGAAAAAGAAACAAGGGGCAAGGACCAAGGTCCACACAGGCAAATAACCCAAAACTGAATAGTGTTTAATGATCACTATTCCCACCCACAATCGTTATAAAAGTCCTTTTAAACAATCAAAAGACCATTTACATCTTTACATCTAAACGAGTAATAATCACTTGTCCAAATCCATGGTAGAATTTTTTTTTTGAAGGGGTTAAAATGAGCACTGCAAAATGGACATCAATACAAGCGTGCAGCAAGATTTACGCTGTCCTGCTGTAAGATTTAATGAAAATGGGTGTTTATAGGTGGGGGGTGGAGATGCCCTAAGTACCAAAACCTCCACTAGTCGCATGAAGCATATATCAACTAAAGAAAGGGGAGGTAAACTCGATAATAAACTCGATAAACTTCTAGTGAATCAACTGGATTTGACTGCTGTACCTCATCCAAGATTTCCAATGCGGTGTTACATACCAAGCGCCAGTGGATATGCTCTTATAGTTGTTGGTGTCAATTGAGATTGGCAAGCCCTGGACATTGCTATTGCCTGCAGGAAACAAGTGATATGCAACAATTTTTTAAGGTACTATTGCTCTGGCTTGCACCATTAACACAAGAATATCCTCAATGGCTGAGCTCACATCAGAACTATTGTATATATCAATTTGGTAGAATTTTAGATTAAGGTGAGTTGTGACAACTCAATAGTACCAACAAATATATTGTTGTTGGGAAAGACAAGAAGAATCTCCAGACATATTGGCACAAACTTCCTCAGTGGACAAACAATGGTTGTAAGGACTCTTGCAAAGCGCTTCGAGACCAACCATTCTTTGTGATCAAGGTACAAGTTCTCTCAGGGGCAATCTCAAGTTCCAGAACATGCTCCTTAAAATCAAGAAACTTTTCACCATCTTTGAGGTCAGCCAGCCCCATCCAGCTCTTCAGCCATGAAGTTGTCTTCATTGTAAGTGGTAAGATGTCTCCTTCATCTGATACTTTTCAAAATCTGAGTGATGTTTGAATCAGACTCCACCATTCTGGTGAGAAACCCTTGGCTGCCACATATACTGTTGGAACAATGAATGGTGCATTCGGATTCAATGTTGATACAAATGGAATCTTCATAGCCATCTCACTAAATTGTCTTGATCTCTCTCCTATGATGGACTCCCTGAAAAGTTAAGTAGTTTGTCACAATGTGTCCACAAAACCAGAATGACATAAGGATCCACAAACCCAAGTTAAGTCTTCTGTCACAACATGCCCAGAAACCAGAATAAGACAAGATCCACAAACCTTTGTCCAGCACCCACATTGGTACAGAACTTTCTCTCGACAATGTACCTTTCTTCCATGCAAGGTTTTCTCTTAGAGTCCAACCAGAAATAGCAAAGTTGTTCTCTCCTTGAGCCCTAAGCTTGCGACACAAAGTTTTCAATACTAATGCTCAAGCACTCCCTTGCATTAGGACAGGCATCCTTCAGGTAACCAATCTAACAAAAATATTGACAACATCAACCAGATCTGAAGTCCAAAACTCTCAGCAATTTCTCCTATTATGTCATGTTCTAGAACAGAATCCCAGGATTATTATGACAGTAAACTTGGAGCTGAAGAAATCTAACAAGATCCAGACACAATCACACAAAGAGAGATGGACAGCTTGCCTGCCTAGCATACTATCAGCATGCAATTGATGCCATATCTCTATCCTTAACGGCATTCAGAAGCCCTCATTGACAAATCCACCCAGGGCCCCTCTTCTACGAATCCTGTAAATGGTTTGCTTTAGAGTAGCCCTAGTACAGAGGAGGTTCCTTTCACAACATTCTGATGTGGTCTGAATTACAACGTTGCATGCTACACAAATGCTTGCAAGTTACTTGTAATATGACTGGCATTGCTGCGCTCTTCTACTACCATGGATTGAATCACTAGCAGCATTGAGAGCTTTGATTCAATCCAGACAACTCCTAGAGATATATATACATATATCCTGAAAAGAGCACCAGATTGTGCAGAACTCCATGTGCGCAGATAATCATCATCCAATCATCATGACCATGGAGCTCAAATGCTTCTATGAAACTGCAATGGCAGGCAATTCCTTCAAGCAATAAAAACGTCCTTGCAAAGTTTCACACAATCAAGCACTTATTTCTCCACCGCAGGATTTTGGCAAAATGTCTAAACCCTAAACCTTTGAGACCACCAGGGTTTGCAATATCCAAGATGAATTGTAATATTCTTCCCATTCCAGAATCGTTCTCTTCACAGATCAAGGTCCTCGTCCTAAACCCTAAAACCCTTCCCAAAACTCACAGCCCACAACCCACAAGCCCACTAGCCATAAGCCCTAAAAGCTGGATTAGAATATGTTCTTACAAACCCCATTTACTGCCCAATGCCAGAATCCATTGCAAGAGCACTTCCAATTCCAAGCTACTCTGGTACAAGCAGTTTGTTGAAGTCCAAGCAGCATAGAGAAAAAGAAAACCCAAACCCTGAACCCACAAACGTTAAAACCTGGACTAGAATGTGATCTTAGAAACCTACTTACTTCCCAAGGCCAGAATCCATTGCAAGTGCACTTCCAATTCCAAGCTACTTTGGTACAAGCAGTTTGTTGAAGTCCAAGCAGCAGAGAGAAAAAAAGAATACCCTCCTCTTGCAAATCTCCTAGTTAAGAGAAGGTTTAGGGTTTAAGGTCTTGAAGAAACACTTCAAATTGTTTTTGGGTGGTGAGGCAGACTTTTGTTTGTTGTCTATGGTGGGGATGCTGCGCTTGTTGCTGATACCGGTCTTGACGCCCACGAACGCTGCTGCTGCTGCTGCTGCTGCTGCTGCTTCTTCTTCTTCTATCCGCAGCTTTGCTGCTGCTGCTTGTCACCAGCTGAAGAGGAAGAAGGAGAAGAACAAGAAGAGGCGTCATGACGTTTGGCAACGATGGAGAAGCCTGAGCTTGCAAGCAGGAACCGACAAGCACGTGGCGGTGGCAGAGAAGAAGATAGATAGTGAGAAGCAACAGCAATGTGACTTCCAAGCAGCAGCACTAGACGTATCCTTTCCCACCTACATGATCTGGGGTGCCAACACCGGCGTCGGGAAAACCTTGGTCTCCGCAGGTATTTTTTCTGAATTCTCTCCTCTTTCCTTCCTCTCCCCCATCCCATGATTCTTCAATATCCGGTTTCCTGAAAAATGATTTCCTTCTGCATGTAATTGAGGATTCTGAAATGGTTTCTATCCATCAAACACTCTAAACCCTAAACCCTAAACCAGACAAGATGGATTTGATGACATAATTCTCCACGTGCATCATCTGAATTGAGTTCCAAAGCTTCAAATGTGCTCATTGAGGGTTACTAGAAATGTGAGCATGACTAGTTGCCAAATGCTTGTGACTTGATTCCAAGCTTTCCAGATGGTAATTGATATCAATCCAATTGCCTGGTACACTGATGCCACTTTGTTGGATTGAAGACAGGTCTTTCAGCTGCAATCGTATGTCATGAAGGTTCTAGCCAGCAATGGAGGGGTTTGGGAAAGAAGTCTGGTGTTGAGGAGGAGAAAGAGAAGGAGCTAATTGTCAGGAGAGCAGACCTTCTGTATGTCAAGCCTGTGCAGACAGGCTTCCCTGCTGATTCAGATGCACGATATGTATTTGAGGAAGTCTCTAGAGTTGGCAGACTTTACCCTCAAACCATCCCCCATGGCTTATTTGCATGTAATCATACGCTGCAGGTGTCCCCTGCTGTCTGTAGATCAATCAGAGATCCTGCTGCAGCAATATCAGCAACTGCTGCATGGAGACTCCGGGAGCAAAGATGCTGGGCAGCAGATGAGACAGGTTTTATTTTTTTGGAGATGCCCCTCATTCTCATTCACAGAGCTAGACTTTTGAGGATGATCATCATGTTTGAATAGGTGGACTGAACTAATGTCATGATCTAGGCATGAGGTACATGCAGTCAATCATATATTCAGGTTCCCTGCTTTTGGTTATATCACAGGAATGAGGGACCTCTGCAGCTCCGAGAGTAGGTTGCTACAGGGATGTCACACCCTCTCTTCTACAAGGAATGGAGAAGACAGTGCATTACCAGAGAAGAATGTGGATGGTGGTAGACATGGAGTATGCCAAAAGCCAACTCCTGCACAGTTCACCTGTCAGACAATGTGGTCATGGTTTGATCCCGTTTCACCACATCTTGCAGCTGCCAAGGAGGGATCAACAGTCTCTGATTTAATGGTGCTTAACTCTGTTCAAAGCTCACTTCAGAGTCTCAGTGATGACACACTCAGAATATGGGAGCGGGAGGACAAATGCAGTGATTTGATGAGGAAGTGGGCACTTGTGGAGACTGCAGGTGGAGTAGCTAGTCCTGGACCATCTGGGACTCTCCAATGCGACCTTTATAGGTGAAGATGCCATGTCTTTGCAGAAATGGCATGAATGTTTGGAAGGACTAGTCCATCCATACAAACTCATAGCTGTTGTAGATTCTGCCATTGTTTTGTGTTCTGTCCAAATGTCAGTGCCAGGTTCCAGGAATTCGGGCTACAAAAAAAAAACATTTTATGTCTCAAAAGTTCAAAGTTTAATGGCTTGATTGACTGCAGGCCGCTACGACTGCCAGGTGTGCTAGTTGGGGATGGAAAACTGGGGGGCATCTCCAGCACAGTGGCAGCTTATGAGAGCTTGCAAATACGTGGCTATGATACAATTGCTATTGTTCTAGTTGACTCAGGACTAAGCAATGAGCAGGCTTTATGTCAGTACCTCAAACACAGGTCAAGCACGTACCTTGTAATTTTGTAATGAGCTTTGATGATTGGCTGGAGTCAGAAACTGTTATGAGCTTTTGAATGAATGTAAGTGTCCCTGTATGTCTTTTTTTTTTTCAGGATTCCTGTTTTTGTACTCCCACAACTGCCCCAAGATCCCAATGAGAGCCTTGCCAGTTGGTTCTCTATGGCAGAAGGAATGTTTGCTGATTTGCGTGATACTTTGGAAAGAGCTCACTCAGACAGGATAAAGAGGCTAGTGGAGATGCCCAGAAAGGCAAGCCAGATTTTATGGTGGCCCTTCACACAGCACTCACTGGTTAAAGAAGGAAGCATTGCAGTCATTGACTCCCGGTGTGGCGAGAACTTCTCCATATTTAAGGTTTGTCAAATTGAGAGTGAGCCAAGACTCATTTGCCTCTATGACAAAACTCGATAGCATAGTTTATAATTGGGTTTTCCTCTAAAGATATTGCTCTTGGATTTCTCCCATCTTGTTTTCTCTCTCTCTCTCTCTCTCTCTCTCTCTCTTCCTCCTTTCTTGTTTGGGTTTCACCAATTCTTCATTTTCTCCTTCTCTTTACTTTGATGTTCCTATTTCTTCTTGGGTTTTTGGTCTTCTTATTTTCTTCTGAGCTTTATTGAGGTAGCCAGTTTCATGGCTGAGTGCTTCCCGTTACTGCTGGTCTTGTGAGAGAGAAATGTGGTATGTTGGTCAATGTTTGACATTAACCTCAGCCCATTGCTTGTTAGCTGATGAAGTCAGTGCAGATGTAATGGTAGGTGGTCAATACCATATGCATTGCTCTTGAAGGTCCTTGAACATGCATATGACTGCAACTGTTGTTCAGACTTTCTCAGTTTTTTTTTGGTCTAGTTTTTCTCTTTTCTTTGGTTTGTGCTCTTGTTATTGGGTTTCCTCTTTTGCATGTTTGATGATTTGGTTGTTGTTATGTTGTCAGATCTGAAATATCAATAACCTTAATATCAGGTCATCTGCCATATCTTATAATTGCTTGCACCCACAATGCAGATTTCCTGTAGACTTGTGAAATCATAAGTATGTTCTCAGTAGTGGAGTTTTAACCCCTTGTGAGAGCAGATCTGATCTTTTTTTGTAGAAAAGTTCCATGCTTGTCACTTGTAGAAGGCCAGTGTGAGTGACAGATTGAAAACTTTTCATTTACATCTTCCTCTTTATTCTTGTTTGAAAGTATCACAGCATTAACCACAAAATATACCCTCAAAGACAGCATTGGGCTTCACAATGTATCAGCCACATTCATTGAATTTTGCAGGGAAGTGAGCCCCAGAAAGGTGTGATAGAGCCACAATTTGATGCATGTGCAAGCTGGTGGACACAGGGCCCTGACAAAGCACTGCAGGTTATTAACGTACACACATGCTGCATGAATAGGACCATCTCCACTAATTTCATGGGCTTTTTTTCATGACCCTTCTTGGGCTGCAACTCAGCTAGTGCTTGCTTCTTAGCTACATTTCTTATGGAAGAGTCTGATTGTTTTTACTAGGAGTTTTGTTTTATCCAGATGTATGTGTGTGCTGTTTAGGAATAGTTCAGACAGTGGGTGTGAAGAGATTTGCCACCAAGGTCATTGTGATCTGAATGGTATGGTGATGGTTATCCAGCCAGAGCTTGCCAGGGAAGCAGCATACTCAGTAGGAAGATACGGCCATGTTATGTTCCCGGAGAATGTGCATGAGCCTGCCCTTCACTGTGCTGAACTCCTACTACAAGGCGTTGGCCAAGGTAGCTGATCTTCCCTTTCCCTTAGATGTTTTGGCTCCCAGTGCAAGTCATCACCAACTCAATGCCTAGGTGGGTTTATGGGTTCTGCTGCTTTCTCCATGTTCATTTGATACTCATGCTTCAAGTGGATTATGAGTATATACAGTACATCATGAAGACAGTGTGCTGGAGACTGTCAACCTGCAACAAATGAGAATTGATCAATAGGTTGAGACTTGCTTGTTTGGCCATTTGTGGCAGGGTGGGCAGAAAGAGTCTTCTTCTCAGACAATGGATCAACTTCAATAGAGGTAGCCATTAAAATGGCTTTCCGAAAGTATGCCACTGACCATGGGCTATGTGATCCTGCTGACTCTGAGCATGGGAAACAACAATTTGAGGTATTACCCTGCATCCTTTGTAAAATGTCAACAGGGTGGAATAGGAGATCATAGAACTTTATGACAGCATGAGCAGGTGAAACATGATTGTCACACAATAGAACCTGGTGTGTGGTAAAGGAGTTATGCATGACCAGCAATAAAATATCAGAATCAATGGATTCCAAATGCAGGTGCTGGCTCTTAAAGGATCTTATCATGGGGACACATTGGGTGCTATGGACGCACAGGCACCTTCTGCTTACACAGGTTTCTTGCAACAACCTTGGTACGTGCAGGGGGGTCTAAGAGAGCAGTAAAGAGAATCTAGGCACATAGCTACCTGTGTGTTGTCCTTATGACAACATACCATGCACCTGGCTTGGTTAGCATATGTTGAAGGAAAGAGGGGTTCAATGAGTTCTGATAGGATTATGAGAATAGATAGTTGCTAGTACCATTGTCAAGCTTAATTTCCAGTTCCAGGACTTTCTGCAGCATTTGTATCCTCAATTGCTCTTTATCCCTTCTAGGTCCTCATATATATGTATATATGTAGTAGTACTTCCTGGAAACGCTGTTCATGAGCTGTGTGTAGGTTTAGATAAGTGCCAGTAGTCCAAAGTCCGAGTCTTGGAAAAATGTCATTCTTACTAATGAGATGGTCTCTGGTAGGATAAAGACAGGCAAAGAAAGTAAAATAGGAGTGTAATGGTTTGTATTGTTTTGCATTAGTGCACATTTGTGATATGCATGGCTGAAACAGTAACTGCATATGCTGTTTTTGAATTGTCTTGGAATTGTATTCTCTGACAGGTATTCAGGGAGGGGCCTTTTCTTGAAGCCACCCACTGTATATTTACGAAAAGGGCGTTGGCACTTGCAATTACCAGAGGCCAACTACAGTGATAGCAAAACCAATGTTGAACACAGTAAGTCATTGGACAATCTCTAATCAGGATTATACTCTTTGTTTGCAAAATTTTTTTTATTAGCTTTGTATGTAATACTGTGCTACACATCCCATTTCTGATGGAAGGCAGAAGCTTGGCGAAATAAAATAATAGCCTCAAAGCTTATATTTTGCTGTGTGGTTATGTGCTGGTTGTGGCTTTAGGCTGGGAATCAAGAGAGGAAGTGTTTGATGCAGACCGGGATGGTACAATGTTGGCCAGTATGTACAGCAAGTCCATTAAGAAGCAACTAGCCTTATCAACCGCAAGAAAAGGATCTACATCCATTGCTGCTTTGATAATTGAACCTGGTGGGTTTGTGTCCTTGATTGCTGAGCAAATGTCTATTTGGGTACATGCATGAAGAGTGTGGCTATTTTGGGTACATGCATGGAGCAGTCGCAGTGCCAAACCTGTTATACAGTTGCAATTCAACCCATCTTGTATGTAAGCAGATGTCATCATCATACTGGATTGGAGTATCAGTTGGACGTTCTAGTATGGGACTTCTACCCATTGTCTTACTTGGGTCTCAGAATTTGGCAATCGTGCAATTTGCATCTGAAGCAGTGCATGGGTTGCAATGTGGACCAGTGATTCATGGGGCAGGTGGTATGCAAATTGTGGATCCTCTTTTCCAGCGGGTGCTTGTACGTGAATGTCAGAGCCAGCTTATTCCAACTATATTTGATGAAGTTCTGACAGGTTGCTGGCGCCTGGGAGTTGAGGTTTGTCCTTTTGTCTGTCAAAATCTGCTCCTTTTGGTCACATCAGCTTAATCTGTATGTCTTCTGAGATAGCTGAGATAGCTGATTGTTGGATTTGTTGATCTCCACACCTAGAATGCAAAATTGAGAGTTTTTCTTTTCTTTTCCTTGCCAGTCTGCTGCAGAGTTATTGGGATGCAAACCTGACATTGCATGCTATTCAAAACTTCTTACTGGAGGAGTAGTTCCACTAGGTGCAACCCTTGCTTCTGAATCGGTATTTGAAACCTTCATGGGCAACTCCAAGGTAACTAATCCTTCTCTTGCTACTTTTACCTCTAGATAGGTAATGAAACTGCTAGAGTAAGATGCATGTGGCTTGCAGTATAGCTTGTGCATGTGGATGTGTGAAAAGAGATTTAAAGTTCTGTACAGACAGAAGCAGGCAGCAGGTCTTATGTTATGGTGCCTTAGAGCTGATGATTGCATATTGCAGGGTTAGTTATAATGGGATGGTATGGGAAAGGAGTTTGCAAAAACAGACGAGCAGTGTCAGAATGAATGTGTTGTCTAGAACTGGAGGACTAACAGCTGCAAAGGAAAGGTAACAATGTACATATCCAACAGTGTAAATGTTATTTATGGTGGGTTGAAATTGGCAGTTGGATGCATTACTACATGGCCATTCCTATACAGCCCATGCTATTGGCTGTGCTAGTGCTGCTATCTCCCTTCAGTACTTCTCCAATCCCTTGAGGAATCCCAACCTCCTGCCCAGTGGACGCCGGCTTAAAGAGGTCAGAATCTGCTTTCCAGTTCAGATTGCACTCACTTTTAGATAGAGCAATGGCTCTCCTTGAGATAGAAAATCCAGGTCTGCAGAATGCAAGCACAATTAGGAAGGGTACCAAGTCCAGTTCTTGATGCCCTTTTTTTGGCTCATGGTGTAGAATGAATTTTTAGCAATTGTATAGACAAAACATTGAGCTCTCTCTGTCATAGCAAATGTCTGTTTGGCAGTTTCTATTTTGATGGTGTTGTGCTTTTCTTGAAATGCAGTTTTGGAAACCTGAGCTAGTGTCAGAAATATCATGGCATCAAGCAGTGCACAGAGTGGTGTCGCTTGGGACTATTTTTGCCCTCGAACTACACACAAGTGCTGCAGACTCTGGGTATGTAGACCATGCTATATAGAACAGGAAAAAGCATTCTCAAATGGGTGTTTATGTAACCTGTTTCTCCTGTAGGGGATATATACTCACCCATTTGAGAATGTTTTCTAGGTTTAAGATTCTATTCCCACCATGAAACTACACTTTGAGAAGTCAAAAGTTGCATATTTTTCACACATGATGTCAAGACTGGACTGTATTCTCTAGATACATAAATTGAAAATATTTGATATAGTCACCAGAATGGCATGAAAAAAACCGAAAAAAGCTGATTGATTTTCCCCTTCCTATTCACAAATCTGAAGGTTGCACTAATGTGCAGGTATGCATCAATGTTATCCAAAGGACTTGTTGAGGAACTTCGACATGATGGCATCTACATCCGACCATTAGGTAATGTGGTATATCTGATGTGTGGACCTTTGACAAATCCCGAGTCTTGCTCAACTTTGTTGCAGAAATTGCATGCCCAACTCGGTTAGATTTTAGACTCATGGTATCAGATTCAGATTCAGAAAATGGGCGGAGTAAAGCTCAGCATGATTTCCTAGTTTAGCTCAAGTCAAAAGGAAAAATTTCAACCTTGACGATTGTTTGAGTAAACTTCCTCATATTTAGTGAGGGCCTGTTGCATTTCTGATCCTAAAAAAGGACACCAAATATTCAAAATTGAAGGTTTGTTTTGTTACTGAATTACCTATACATACACTACAGAGTTGTGAAGCTTAAAAATAATCATATACTTAGAGCTAATGTTGTACCATTCCATACTTTTCTTGAATATCCCTTCAACATGTGGGTTTTTGTGAATTGATCAACGGTTCTATATATTTTGGATATCTCCAGACTGCCTATCTTGTAATCTCTATTTCTCTTCATGGTGTATCTTGCATAAAGAATTGAATGAAGTTAAGATACCCTATGGTTTCATTCATGATACATAACCTTGAAGGTGGTGGGATAACCCCCATTGTTTTCTTGGAGTGCAATGGAGTTTAAACATTGATAGTAAGGTTATGTGCCTAGATAATATGCTTCAACCTTGAACCCTACCTAAAGCTACAAGCCATCCAAAACTCCAAAGTGATCATTGCTTTTGTGCATTAAGTTTTGTTAATTGTACATTGCTTCTAGCAATATTTTTAAACAATTAATTCTTTCTTGCCTTCAAATCAACTATGTTTTTCTATGTGCTTTTAAAAAAAGTCTCTTGTGCTTGAGCTTAGTGTCAAGCTCATTCTGTAGACCTTTTTCCTCAATTTGCAAGTTGTTTATTGGGCCCTATACCATTGTCTTTCGCATTGGTTTTGTCTTTTGCAACTTTTGTTTTACATTGCATTTTTCACACCACTGGAACTAGATTTTGTGTTGGATGTGTTAACATAGGGGAGGAATTTTTATTTTCATTTTTGAAATTGAAGTGAGGTTTGAGATTTAGCGAGGTTTGGGGGTGGTTTGGATAATGAAGTTAGGTTTGAGATTTGGTATGGTTTTTTAGGTTTGGAGAATTGGTTAGGAAGGTAGCTAGGTTTAAGTTGTCTTGGTTTTGTTGGGAGATTGCTTGGAGGTGATGTTGAGTTTTGGTGATTGTTGTTGTTAGAAGAGGAGTGGGTCTATTTGTTTGTAGTGTTGGTTTGCAATGGTTCATTGTTGCAGCAAAAGGGGAAGGTGTCTCAAGTTGTTGCTATTGAGAATTGCAATCTCACCATCTTTAAGCATGAGATCCTCTTCCAAGTGCAATAATTTGTGACTCAAAATCCAACAATCAAACCCCACTAATAATTCATTCGGTTCTTGTTAATGTAGATGCACCCACCAATAGTTTCACAAATGTTTTTAAGAAACCCTTATTTGACAATAGTTTATCATTTTTTAATTAATTTTAAAACTCCAATTTATTTTTGTAGAATGATTTTAAAAAACACTTAACCCAAGTACATTTTCCATGAAAACACATTTAAAAATTCAAAAATGTCATAATCATCAACATCATCATAGTGTAATGTTCTAATGAAAAATTTAATTTTACTTTATATAAATTTCATGGCTTGAAAACAAATTGAAAGCTTTAATGGAAAAAAATGTTATCCTATGGTTATCTTTCTATATTTGTCAAATTTCATGGAAAAATTCACATTAATTTTTTTTTGTTTTCCCAATTACAATGATGCGTTCATTGTTGCAAACTAAAAATATATTTCACATAAAAATTGAATTCTTCATATGTGCAACAATTTCATAACATACTGGTAGATTAGGATGTAAAATATCATTAATTACAAATTTTAATTACAAAATGTTTTCCAAATATCCACAACAATGCATCAAATTAAAGCAAGTATTGAAATCGGCACTTTGTGACATTTTTTTGTGTACACCATAACTTGCATTAACCTTAATTCAACTTTTTATAATTCTTTTTCATTTAGAAAAGTATGCAAATTATTGTTTGTAGAATTAATTTTTTTGGGACAATTCATGGTTACTCTTTTGTTTTATATCCTATTGGAATTTGAGCTATGAAGCTTGTGAATCTTCTCAATCAAATATATGTAAAAAGTTATAGTTAAAAAATTTAGATTGTTTTTATATTTCTCACTACCTATCAAATTTTTATTGGATAAAAGCCCATCAAGCTTTTAACTTTACAAAAGTTTTTTTTGGAAATCTAAGATTTATTATTATTATTCAATTGAGTTTTTTTCTTTGTAAAAAATCTAAATAGATTTGTATTCTTGAGATCACTTAGTAATAAGTGAAAATTTTGATATTCCATTCAATCATTTCATTGAGGGGTTTTGCCTAAATAAAAAAAAAAAATAGTGAAAACCCAAGTTTGATTCCTTGTAATTCACAACATTGTGAAAAAAAAAAAACAACAATGCAACACTCATGTGCTACTAAAAATAACATGAATTTTACAAGACCAAAGGGTGCAATCATATTAACATGTACAAAAAATAATCATAACCACTGCTTAATTTTTTGAACTTTGGATGTAAATAATAATAATAAATAGAATAATTTTTAATAAAATGTTATTGTGAATACATTATGTACATATCTTAAAATTTTGGAATCAATCTAATGATTGAAAAATACATATAAGGATTTTTAATCTCTTGTAACCACTACTAAAAAATTACATAAACGTAATTTTGACACTAAAAGCACAATTTGAAACTATTTTTTAATGACATATTTTGAGATATTTTTAATATACACCTTAACATAATATTATTAAAATTTAAAAATTAACGTTTTTTTGAAAGACATATTAGAACATTTTAAGAATAAAACAATGGTCCAAACGGGCATGTGTGGTTCTTAATAACATGTTTGGACCCTAAGTTGATTCCTAGTAGCACATGAGCATTATTTTTAAAATAATGAATAATTTGGCTTTTCACAACAATAACATTGTGAAATAATGAAATAATGAAAATAAAACTAGTTACAAAAAATCATAGTCTTTTTTATTAAACAAATCAATAAAGATAACCCATTTGACCTTTTTGACCCTTGTCCAACTTGACCAAAGTGCCATTTTGGACAAACCAATTTTGGCACATTTGTTTTGGCCATTGTCTTTTTTACCATCATTTTGGTTATATTCAATATGTCCAATTTTTTTGTCAATGTTGGGCAACAATGTTTTTGGCAAAAAAATGATGCCCCATTTAATAATAATAATAATATGATTATTATGATATTTATTTTTGACAATAATGTATTAGTGGTAGGTAGGCAAATGGGTGCAAGTACAAAGATAGAAACCAAAAACCATGTTGGATAATGATGAAAACTGTGAACTTTTTTACATATGTTTTTTCCTTGACATTTTAAAGTTATATTAATCATTCCAAGTTGTGCTAAATGATTAATATGACTGTTGAGTAGTTTGAATTAAAAATTCATTAAATTAAATTTTGGGTTTTGATTTTAAACAAAGATGTTTGAACTTGAATAGGTGCTATGTCAGTTGTGGTTAATTTTACAATGACTAATAAAGGACTATTGTAATAACATAATTTTGATGGTAAAAAAATTTAGTTGATAGTAACCTATTACCCAAGTTCAAAAAACATTCACAATTTTTAAAAATATGAAAATTTAAAGTTTTAAAAATTCAAAATATTTTAAAATTTTAAAAATTTCAAAAGTCCTTTACCACATGCTTTTTTTTTTATGTTGCTCCTTTCCCTGTATATTGAAACAAGTAGTGTAAAGCTCAGTTTGATGCAACCATAATTCTTTATATCACTCAAAACAAGAGAAAAAACAAGAAAGATTCAAAATCTAGCCTATGTTTAAACCCTAGCCTATGTT
>Ga0116227_10004023_pt1 | contig 32200 bp, 18 predicted proteins | sample S1TSphgellanicum_FD_89693 | JGI IMG/M metagenome (GOLD analysis project Ga0116227, IMG submission 89693) | Host-associated microbial communities from peat moss isolated from Minnesota, USA - S1T2_Fb - Sphagnum magellanicum MG | ecosystem: Host-associated > Plants > Peat moss > Unclassified... | reverse complement strand
GTAAGAAAAGGAAAAAATGTTGGAAAAAATTTGGATATTTAGGGAATAAAAAAGAGGGTGTCCCCCCCCCCCCCTCCCACAAGAAGAAAAAATAGGATTTGCGATAGGTGTCTACAATTGCTCTTTAGTCATAGACCACATTTTGCGATTGAATGTCAATTAGTTGTCTAAGACAAGTTGCATGTGACAAATAGTCATGAAGGACATTACCTCAAAATGATCTATCATCAAATTTTGGATGAAGACCAAATTCAATATATAATCTTTTCTAATAGGTGGATTGTATACATAGTGTATATGGGGTAAATGTTTTTGACTAGGTTACAGCTAATAAAGTTCTATCACGTGACAATATTTTGGCATTATTTTAAAAGAAAAAAAAGAAAAAATTAAAGATGTCAATTCAAGTGACCAACTATGATTAATATGACACATGGCTTATGCACAAATATTTTGGGATTTATTTAAAAACAAATATGAAAAAATCTAGGTCGCCCACTTTTAAATGTCAATATTGGGACACATGGTTATTTTTCATTTCATTCATTTAAATAAGATAATGACATGACAAAGGTTGTTTCCTAGATAAAGATTTTGTTTATTTATTGGGGACAAACATTTTTCATTGGTTCATTTTGAATAACACATACATTTTGAATGTGTGTAGTACATTTTAAGGCTAATATTTCATTAATTATAAATCCCCTTGCACCATCAAATAGAAAAATAATGAAGAAAAAAATGAAAGTTTATTGCATGCCCTAAAGGCAAATGGATAGATGAACTATTAAAAAAGGTCATGGGTGCAATGGAAAGAAGGGTGACTTCTATGAAGAAGGTTGATAAACATAGGAACATACCATCGTCATCATTATTTAACCATTTGAATGGCAAGACCAAGTGCAAGAAAGTTGGTAGCCACCAAGTGTCTTAACATAGGAGGAGGATGTTATTATTGTTATTTGGATTTTAAACATGCAAAAATGTGGAGTGTCTATATCATTGTAATAATTCAAGTTCAAGATGGGAAAATTCATTCAAGGTTAACCCACACCATTTCAAGATGGTTTATACCTTGGAATTCCTGGTGGTATTGATTCAAGTGCAAGCATTAAGAACTATGCATACATCTTGCAGAAGGTCTAGAAAGTTCTAGAATCCAAGGTTTGACTAGCCAAACTTATAGCTTCTTCTATCAAAACTTGTAAACATTGTACAATCAACACAAGTAAAAGACCAGATCACATATGGAATTCAAAATGAGATAAGAATTCCAACAAGTAGAAAATTTGGAGCTTATGTTCTAGCTAAGTGAGGTTCACAACAAGTTAAATATAACATCATCCCCAAATCCAAGATCTAGTTGCCTATGAACTATGTAGTAGTATTTGCAACATGTAAAGTTCTATTATAATTCTACATCTTCAAAGGTGAGAGACTATGGGATGGCTACATCAAAAATTGCAAGCCAGGGATCTATATGGTGATGCAAAAAAAAACTTGGATGACAATTTTTTTGTTCAAAGAATTCAAAGGCTTCTTTAAAAGAATTATAGATCAAGATCTTTTAATCCTAAATGGGCATGGATCTCATGTGACTTTAAAGGCAATAGAACAAACATATGCATTTAGATTAGATATGGTGACACTCCAAAGCCATATTTCAAATGCACTACAACTTTTATAAATGTATTGTTTCAAGCCTTTCAAAACAACATTCAGAAAGGAAAGAGACAATGCAATGATAAAAAATAAATACTTAAAACTAAACAAGATCAAGTTGACTACTTGGGTAGACCCAACCTTAGACAAAGGATTGTTCAAAAAAATATCAAATTTAAATTTAAGGTTAGAATAATCTAACTTTTAAACCCTAGGATGAATGACAAATGACCACATGGTGAAGCATACATAATAGTAGATCATAACAATGGAACAAATGAAAATGACATCTTTAATGATGAAACTAATGGTAGTTCTAGATGGGGGGTAAGAATATCTTGTTGCATTTCTAGTAAATATTATAAGAACAACAAATGTTACAATGGATGCATAAGTTTCTAACAACCTTCCTTCACTTGAGCAAAAACTTTGTGTGGAGATGCCAACTAGTTCAACTACCACCAAAAACTTGAGGAAAATGTTGAACCATTGGAATTGACTTGGAGTAGAAGTAACTAAAACCATTGTAGAAATTATAAAATAAGGTGAACAACATTAAGAACTTTTCCTGTACAAATGTTCTATACTACCATGTTTGCTTACCAAAAACCCAAAGGTAAAGAGACCTTAGTGAATTATTTACAATCCCATGTGGTCACATCTAATGAATAACTTGGAATCTTATGACAAAATGCCATGGGAAAAAAATAGCAAACCAAATTAAGGACAACAAATGAATGGAGAGAGAGGGGAAAAAGGCTTGAAAAGTGGCAAATACACAAAATGTGGTTGAGAGGCGATATATAACAGATTTTGTGGCAACATGGTTTCTTATATCTATGACAAAGTAAGGAGATTAATTGCACCACAACATTTTAGCAACACAAATTACTCAACCATAAGGATCCCAACCTTCAAATATGAACTTTAGATCACAAGTTCAAAAAAAGGCTAAACAAAAGGTAAAAGTTCAATTGACAACATAAGGCATGTTTATGGTAGGCTCCATCAAGTTCACCAAACCAACCATAGTGGAAGGGAAGGGAAAGGAAGGGAAAGGGAAGTGGGGGGGCGGGGCAAGTTTTACACCAAGAAGCACATGTAAAAGTTCCAACACTCACAACACATACTCAGAGTAAAAACACTTAATTAGAAGTAATAGGAGAAAAAAAACTTGTAAAAAAAAGATTTTTTAAAATAGAGAGTTCAAATTGGCCAAAGGAAAGAAAAAAAACAATTTGAGAAAGAACTTGCAATAGAAAAAAAACTACAAGAGAAAACAAGAACTTGTTGGAGGAGAAAAAAATGTCAACAAAAAAACTTATTACAAGAAAGAAAAAAATTGATAGAGAGAGAAAGCTTGATGTATGAGAGAAAAAAACAAATCAAAAGAGATAGAAGAGTGTTACAACTATCACAAGAAGCTATTAAAGAAATCACAAATCACCACCAAGTTCTTCAACTTACAAAACTTGTATAAGAGCACAAGTAAGGGGCATAATGTGAGATGTAGGAGTTGAATTAAGAGAGAATATGTTACAAGAGAAATAAAACATTGCAACACAACTACTTTAAACACTAAGGTTGAGAAAACTTCAAACACAAAAGAATTGCAAGCTTGTGAAGCATGCAAGCTTTACACAAGAGCTTCAATTCACAAATTGACCCACTCATTCACACTCGCAACCCAACCCTCATTACTTAGCCAATCCCTAAAACAACTCAATTGCCTTCTTTTGCAAATACCAAAACATCATTGTCCCATGACCATTAGGGCATTAGGTTTCTCCAAATGTTTGGAGTCTTGTGACCATAAGTTTGAAACATATGATGAATTGCAAATTTGGACCATACACCATAGATGAATGGTAGTTGAAGGAAAACAACACAATTTTGCTTAATTAATGTTAAGAAACATGATAGGTGATGAGTAGAATCCAACATGTGACCATTTAGTTGGAAGGTGGATAATGTATACTCAAATGTCACAAAGTGTGCAAGGAGATTTGTTTTCAATAATACAATCCCCTTTACTTTCAAACCTTATATTTGTTTTTGGGGGGACATATTTAAGTGTTTTCTAGGTATGTCCAATGTAGTTTACAATATGTCTTCACAATGAAGAAAGGTATTTAAGTAAAGTGTGGATTTAAAAAGCTTTGATTAATTATGTGTTCAATGGTAGGCATAGTTATCGTACCCTTTTATTTTTGCCATACAATTTCACAAACTTATGTCAAGGACAATGATACCTTGCCAAAATTTAGGTTTGAAGGTAAAACCCATCAAGGGGTGGCATCTAAATAGGGGTGCATAGAGGCAATTTGGTAAAATTTTGACCTACCATACATGAATAACTAAAATTTGAGTATTGTCATCATTGAAAACTTAGGATTTAAAAAAAAATTATGTTTTTAAACAAATTGAAGGTGTGCTTTTGCTATCATTGGAAAGCTTGCAATGTGCACCAAGATGGTTTTGTAGTTTTTCAACTTATGGTGTAGGAGTTGGATTAAAACGCATTAAACCCCCCAAAAGTTGTAGTCACAAGTATAATTTTTTTGCAATTATTTTTTGGGTAAAATATGGACATCACATTTTGAATTATTTTTTTCTTGTTTTAAGTATATTTGAATAGTTTAAAACTTAACAAACATTGAAGAACTTGAACATATGAAATATATTTGGAACAAAATAATATGTCATAAAATTTTAAAAATTGCATATATACTTCAAAACTAACGTCGTGGGTTGAATTCTTGGGCGACTTTTTTATGGTGATGATATTGATATAAATCAATTAAATCTAGGATCATTTAGAAATTTTAAGTTTTGGTATGAAATTTCATTCAAAAAATGAATTTTTTTCAATTATTTAGCAATAAATGCATAATAATCTATTCCTTTTAGGAAAAAATCATTATGATATAAAAAAGAAGGAGATTTTATAAATGGGCATTGCATCATTTTTTCAATGTTTTTTTGTTTGGTAATGTTTTGTGAAGCACAAACACGAAACTATGGCCATTGAAAAATTATAAGTTATATATTCTTTGCAAATTAATTTTATCCAATCTTTTTCATCTAACCGTTGGATCAAAATTAATTGACTCAAAATAAGTTTTGAATTTCAAAATGTTATCATACAAATTTTTAGGTTTTTTTTCCTTATGTTTAGGATAGTCCAAATGTGTATCTATAGACACCTTTATCTAATGTAATAAAGACTAGTAGGTTTTATGCTTGGGGTCCACATGCTTTATGCCCAACACAATGGTCATAGAGCTTTTTTAGGTTCAGAAAAAAAGAATAGAATGCAAGCATGTGTTTTACACACGGTAAAGCCCTCAAGCAAGGGGCATTACAAGATTCAAGTTGTGTTCCACTTTACCTCAGGCAAACCCTTACTATGGTAAAACCTTCACCCAAGGGCTCTAGAGACCTACAACATAATACCATGACCTAGGGCAAGGTACACACCCCCTTGTTAAGCAACCTTTATCCAAATGTACTAGTCCAATTGGAAGTGGGTGGATGTTTGCCTCAAGTGTGGTCCTCTATAGTTGTCACTTTTTTTTGTTCTAAACCACAAATGAATAGATGGAGGTTTCAACACAATTTTTTGCATGAGCACTTGTCTTTGGGCTTGATCTATGAGCCAAATTTGAATCCTTGTATGAGTAGACTCCATTTGTTTTTGTGCACATATATCCATTTTTGGTTCACTCAAGTTCAAATCATCTCATAGTTCTCATTTGGTTAGCTTGCTCTCCAAGGTACAAATGTTTAGAATCTCAAACAACACGATGTAAAAATGCTATGAAAATGGCATTTGTCAACCCATATGTGGCATGAACCAATACTCTACAATATTACATAATTGTTGAAGTAATGGCACAACAATTGGGAGTTTTGTAAATTGAAATATAATTGAAAGACTATTTTTTCAAAGTTGTCTCTATATGTTTGCAAACATGACATGGTCATTTTTCAATCTAGTTGAATGCTCCAAAAGAGTTTTTGGCTCTAGTATTCACCATATTGAAACCTTAAACATCCCTATTTGAAACCAAAAGCGATCAAGCAAAAGCAAAAGGATGATTAGAACACATTAAGGGTCCCCCCCTCACCCATTATAGTAGGTCCTTTCCTCTCCTTTTTCTCACAAGGGTGGACAATTGTGGACAACTTTTAAAAATCATTGGCAAATATGGGTACATTAATAAAGTAGAATTTGGAATCAGTTTTGAAAGCACTAATCTCAATTACAAAGAAGATCTCAAATGGAACAACTTTAGGACTCCTCTCCTCTAGTGATATTAACCCAAAACTTTGACAATCATATGTTGTGACATCACATAATGGTGCAACAACCCCCTTCAACCCTTATTTCCATTGACATTGAGAATCGTTGTTTCACAAACTTGAAGGGCTTGTTGTGTAACCATTGATGGAATTAAGTACGCACCAAGTAAATGGTCATGCATAAGACTAATGGTCTACATAAGATATTGGGGAAAATAAACAACATGTAGAGCTAAATCCACCTATAGCTATTATGTGGTCTCCACTATTGTCTATGCAATCCAAAATAGCATGCAAGTTAATTATTTCCCCATCCCCACCAATAACCATCAAACCCTAAACAACATACAACTAGGATTGGTTAATTGATGTCGCATGGGCCAATAATTGTGATTGAAAAATCAAAGCTAAATCATATTTTTTGAATAGAATTTTCAGACCACACTATATCCCACACTATGTTGCACACTATATATACATTCTGTATATTTACAAAAATCCAAACTTCACTTATTTAAAGTTGAATTTCATTCTAATTAGTGTTTACAAGCCATTATATTGCTACTGGTAGAGCTGCTCTTATACAAGTGAGAGCAATGGCCTAGAGTGAGCCCACCAATGCACCATCCACTGGATGTGTGTTATGACTTAGTTGTGGATGAACCTTAACCCGGTTAATATATGGTTTCACTTTGGTAATCCCTTGTGTAAGAAGTAATTCCTATATATAGGTAGATAGGTAGGAAAATAGGTGACTACTAGGTATGTAGAAGGCTTATAGATAGGTAGGGGTTAGCTTTACTTCCTACCTACTAACAACATGAATTTTTTATTTAAAAAAAAAAACACAATGGAGCTAACCACCATGGTTAGCTAGGGAACTGTAACCCAATAGAAAATTGTTTCCTTACCACTTACCATCCATCCTTTCATGGTGCACTATGGGGGGTGTTGGGTTGCCTCTGGCCGAGAGCAAATGACTTTCAAAAGGCATCTTGCTTTCTGAAGAAAGGTACTATGGTTTGTCTAGTGTAATGGGGCACCTAGTGGGGTTGGACTCCTTTGAACTTGATTTTGAAGTTGGACACTTTGTAATTACTAAGGGCCAACATGGTTGCCAAAACCTTACCTTTAGATTCCCAATTAGCCTGCATTTTGTTTCTTGGGCAAGCATGGAGAGGTAGGTTGTGGCAAAGAGCTCTCTCTCTCTCTCTCTCTCTCTCTCTTATTATGTTTTTTTAGCAACAAACATTGTGCATGTTTTTGCAAAAAGCTTGAAGTAGTTTCAAGCTTGCATTGTATTTTTCAACAACCACAAAGAGGTTATGGCGTCTAAACAAGGAGACTTATTAAGCTATAGTAAAATAATTTTGTAATAAGTTTTGGGAAAGTAGCATAATAATTAGGGTAGTTGAGGACAAGAATAATTTCAACACTTGTAGTGTTATTGTGGAGATTATGATTTTGAGACACATAATCAGGAATTTTCTTTTATGATCTCCCCTTTAATTCTAGTTAGGAGGATGATTAGATTTATGATTGGGGAGAGGAGGAAAATCATTCAAGGGAGTGTGAATCTGGAGATCCAAAGTGTGTTAGAGAGGTAACTGGGTAGAGATTTTCATTTTATTATTTTGGTAGTAAAGTTGTATTCCCTATTTTAATCTCCTCTAATAGATCTAATTTCTTTGCAAAGCATCTTGGGGCCAAAACATCATAAAGTAAACAAGAAATTTGTCTACCCAATTTTTTTGACATGAATATTAGAAAGTGGATAAAAAAATTTTGTAAGTAAAAATGTACAACCATTGAGGCCTTCATTGACTTTGTGATAAGTTGAATACAAAATTTGAAAAAAATATTATCACAAAAATACGCACCAATTAACTTTGAAACTAACTTACTCAAAACTACTTTTACATTAGAAATTTCATATATTATGACTATAATATGCACAATTTGAAAGTGTACAAGTATTTTTTATGCTTCTATTAATTTACAAATAAGAAAAAAAAAAATTCATCCCTATTTCATTTATTTGCAACCTACTTTGTAAAACCCAAACATCTTTGCAAGTAGATGCATTTAAAAAAATCTACTTCATTACATATTAAAGATGTGGTTTATCAATTTTATTTTAATAAAGTTTTGAAAATCCTCATATTAATCATTGAAAAAAATATTATCTACTTTCAAAACGTCAAAGTGGATATATGGCCATTTGTTATTTTTTATGAGAAGGAAAAAAAATTGTCTCCTTTATCATGCTTATGGCCCTAGGTATTGTTTGTTGTATTATGTGACTTTTTAATATTGTTACTATTTATTTTTGTTTTTCATTGTCTTTGAATGTGTAAAATTTTTATTTATACTTCAACAAGCTTAAATCTATAGTATTGGATTTGAGTAAATTCAATTGTTGTAGGTTTCTTAATATTGTTATTGTTTATTTTGTTTGAATAGGTGTATTGCAATTACAAAGTCTAAGTGTTAACTTGGTTTACTATTGGGCCTTTCACCTTATTAAAATTTCTCTATTTTTCATTATTTTTTAGCAAGGAGTGTTTGTGTGTGTTTTTGTAAGAGCCCAATTTAGTTATGAACATGCATTGTGTACATTTTGTTAGCAAGAGTGCCTCAAGGTTACTATGTTTAACAACAAAAGAGTTTTTTCATGTTTTTTTGGCAAGAAGCATTTTGTGTGTTCTTGTAAAAGCTTGAGGTATTTTCAAGCCCATGTTGTGTTTTTCCAACAAGTACAAAGAGGTTGCAACATCTCAACAAGGAGAACTTTCTCTCTTTTCATGTTTTTTGGCCCAAAAAAATGTGCATGCTTTTGTTTTTTTCAATAGGGAGGACGGTCCCTACTTTTGTGTTTATTTGGAAAGGTATTATGTGTGTGTGTGTGAGTGTTTTTTTTTGTTGACGGGGAAAGAGATTGTTGCAAAGAGAGGGAGAGAAAGGTTGTTGAAGTTGTTTCAATTTTGTGTTTGTGTGTTGTTTGTAGGAGAAGGAAAGAGAGTTTGCTAGAACAAGAGAGGTGTGTGTTTGGTTCAATTTTTTGTTCTATGTTAGATGTGGGAAAACAAGAGCTTGGAATAGGAGAAAATGTTGTGGGTTTCATGTTAAATTGTGGGCAAACACAATATCCTAGGGTGGAAGGAAGCCCAATTAAACCATAATTAAACCTTACCTAAACTTTAGGTAGGCCTAGGTAGCCCTACATAACTCTTAGTAGGCTTAGGCCTCTAGGTAGGTATAGGTAGCACTAGGTGAAACCTAGGTAGGCCTAGGTTTTTAAATAGGTCCAAGTAACATTAGGTGACCTTTAAGTAGGCTTGAGGTAGGCCCTATGTAATACCTTTACAACCAAAAATAACCTTAGGTAACCTTTAGGTAGCCCTTAGGTAGGCCCTATGTAGCCATAGATCATAGCCTTTAGGTGGGCATTAAATAACCTTTGGGTAGCCCTTAAATAAGCCCTATGTAGTCCCTATAACCCTTGCATAACCTATGTAGCCCTTAGGTAAGCCATATCATGTAGTTTAGCCCCTAGGTAACCCTTACATAGCTTAGATAGTTAACTTTAGGTAAACCTTAGGTAGTTTAAATATCCCATAAATAGGTTTAAACATGACTAGTTAGCCCTTAAATATGCCTTACATAATTATTAAAGAGGCTTAGGTAATCCTTAAATAACCTTTAGGTAGGCTTAAATAGCCATTAATAAGTTTGTAGGTAGCTTAATTAATAGCCTAGGTAGCATGTAGGTACATTTAAGTAAGCCTAGGTAACCCCTAGATAGCTTCTAGGTAAGTCCATAGTGTAGGTAGGTTAGATTGCTTGAGTAGGTTAGAAGGAATGTTTATGATAATGTGATCACATAAAATGTTGTGGTGCAATGGTAAGGAGTTCACCCCTCAATGCAAAGGTGAAGGGATCAAATTTTTACACTTGCAACCCAAAGCCTACCCACCCTAGCCTATGAAAGTGGCCTAGGCCTCCTAGGTTTCATAGGCTACCTAAAGGACATAACCTAGGCTAGGGTGCCTAGGGGCCTACCTTAGGCTAGTTGGCCTAAGGTGTTTGGTCTAAGCTCCCAAGCCTAACCTAAAGCACCTAGGGTGCCTAAACTAGGTTAGGTCATTTAGGTTACTTATATATGTTTGTAGGTTCACCACATGGAAATATTTAATAGGTTAATAAATTTCATATTTTAGACATAAATCCAAAAACCCATAATGATAAATATGGACCATCGGATATATGTTTTATTACAATAGTCATAAAAGACATAATTAGAAATGGCATTTATGACTATGGACAAAAATACAACTATTGGCAAAAGTGTCTTATTCGTGATTACAACATAGTCATGTAATCATCAATGGCATATATGACTACAAACTCGATCATGGATGTAAATATATTTGTCATGTTTTGGCATAGTTAGTGAACACACATCTTTTCTACTCTAATAACCTTTCTTTCCCTTTCTTCTGCAACGTAAGAAAATTTCAACAATGACCTCTTTCCCTTGTAATGAAAAACAAATTTCAACATATAAACAAAAAAAAATGACAGACAAACACACAATGTTCTTTCTTGAGAAAACACGATAATAAGCATAGTCCTACTTATAAAAAAACACAAAAGGAAACATAAATCTCCTTTGCCAAGGTGCTACAACCTTTATGTGCTTGCTAAAAAAACACATGTGCTTGAAACTACCTTGAGCTCTTGGTATAATGTTCCTTGCAAAAACAACACAAAATGAGAAAGGGAGAGCTCCTTACCAAGATGTCATGATCTATTAAGTCTTCACACTTGTTGAAAAAACACAACACGAGCTCAAAACTACCTTGGGTTCAAGTAACAAAGCTCAAAAAATGTACACATGATGGACTTGGTAATAAACTAGTTTGAGCTAGATTCATTGTAAAAAAATGAATTTAGGTCTTTGTTTGACGTGTGTAGAATTTTCATGCCAACTTCGGCATGGGGTTTTTGGCGCATGTTTTGGTGAAACATAAGGTTTTAATGTTTGATCCACTAAGCTTTATGGATAACTTTAATGATAGATTTTTCTTTCTCTTGTTGTGCCTCATTTTTCCAATGTTGCATGTCATTGCAATTTGTTTTCCTTTGTTGAAAACTAATAAAAGTTTTTAGTCTATGTGGAATGTGATTGACCTTCATTAGTATTGTTGTCATAACAAAGAAGAAGCCTTACATGTAATGTTTTTGAAAAATGAGGTACCTTATGTAAGGTTCATTATCTTCTTTTTAAACAAAATTGTGCATCTATTAAAAAAGTTTCAAATCTTTGCACTAAATAAGGACCTCAAACAAGACACTTTTAAAATTTTTGGTCCTATGGTTGATTCCAGCTTCATCTTAAGCCCCAAAGGGAGAACACTCTTTTTGCAATTGTAAAACTACATGAAAAAATATAGGGTTCCATATATCATTTGTTTGGTAAAACCTATAATTTAATTCATTTCTATAATAAGATCTGATTTATTTTCAAATTTGAAATATAATTAATATAAGGTAAACATTTATCCCAAATATTAGAAAATTTCAATAAAAAATAACATATATGCAATGGACTTATAGTATTAGTTGTTAATGAGTTCAATTAGTAGGTTAGTAGGTGAATTATGTATATTGCAACATTTGGTTATGTTGTAATTACAACATACAATGAATGCGCAATAGTTCAAGTGGGGCCATTCCAAGCCTTTGACATGTTTATCAATTAAAATATTCTTTTATCTTCAAGGCTTGCTTTTGAAAAATACTAAAAATTTGGCTAGATTTCAAAGATGACCAATGCCACCTAACTTAGTTGTTGGAACATCACTAGTAGAAAGCATAGTTTCTTAAGTAGTTCATGTTGACTAACTAATCCTTATGAATAGTGGCACTACAAAAAATTTGGAAAATAATTATTCAAGTTGGATTTTTGTTGTAAAGGACACCTATGGCTACAAAATGATCTAGTCATCTAAGACAAGTGTCATTGAACAACTATTCACAAAAGACACCTCACAACATGGAAGTTGCACTCACAATCATAAACCCTTGTGACTATATTCCATTTTTTCATCCATCATCGTGAATGAGCATGAGTATGATGTGGACTTCATAATTGTGTTATGAACTATGTTATGGATAGTTACATGATGCCACATCTTCTAATTACATAGCCTCAACTTTCACACTTGCCTAATTAACCTAGCTTACTAGGCTAGGTACCTACCTACCTATTTTTGTACCTAGGTAAAATAATATCTATAGATATATAATAGGTGTTTACCTTACCTTACCTTAGCCTACTAGGCTTACCTAACCTAGCCTACCTAGCTTAAGCTAGCCCCTAGCCTCAAGTATGAGGACTTGAACCCCTTAATTTTATGAGGATAAACCAAGTTCATAACCATTGCACCACACTTTTACAAGGTGATAGATTTTGTCAACTTATTTTATTTCACATCTTGTTACACACACAATTATGTTGATTGTATGTATGTAGGTAGGTAAGTAATAGGTGCCTACTTTATCTTACCTAGCCTAGCCTATTAGGTCTATCTAGACTATGTAGGCTACTAAGCATACCTATTTTATTGACCTACTAGGTAACAATAGTTTTGTCTAGAGTACCTACTAACCAATAAATGAACTTGTACATTTTAAATTACAATAATAGAGATGCCACGTGTCATCTAATCATCTATTATAGTTACAAAAACAATTTGGTTGCTAACTATTAATGGATGCCACCAATAATGGATGACATATAATTACTTTTCATCAATATTTTCATCTAAATTTGTGGTATTCACAAATTGTTGTCACATGTATGATTAAAATCTTGATTTGTTATATTGTATTTTGTGTATGTGACTATGAATACTTGCAATTATGGTGACATGTAAGAATATTATAGGTCTAGTCACAAAATGAGTCAATTTGGACATTAGTTGCAACTAATTGCAAACATAGAGTTGGAATGGACAAGATTTACTTGAAGGTGTACATTTTTATTGGAGGCCTAAGGCTTGAATGACATGTCTATTTTTTGACCAATAAACTTGACTAGTATGACCTATTTGACTATCTTTCAAATTAAGCATTAAGGCAAGTTGGAAAAAACATGATTGCCTTAATCAAATCATTGATGAATTCTATTCAAGTGGGACATCTATTCAAGGTGAATATAAAAAACTGACATCCTTGGTCAAGATGGTGAACATGGTCTTCAGTAAAATTGGACATCATATGTTAGTGAATGGCTAAGCTACATACTAGCTAAACTAGATATGTAAGGCATAGGCCTACCTACCTACCATCTTACAACCGACCTATCTACCTACCTACCTACCTACCTATTAATTACCTAACCTTATTACTTACCTACATAAGTAATGTATAACATCTAATGTGAAATCTGAACATGTGAAATTAAAAAATGACAAAGTTGTTACCTTTTGAAGGTGTGTTCCATTGGGTAAAAACTTGGTTTACCATTGGGGAGGTCAAGGGTTCAATTACTAATATTTATAACCTATGTGCATAGTTAGGGGGCTAGGTTAAATAGTTTAGACTATCACCATCTACTTTTTTTTATGACCTACCTAAACCTATTTGCTACCTACCTACCCACCAACCACAAAAACATTATTTTTGATAATAATTTTCAAAAGATAAATGATTTAAATTTGGGCAAAAATTTGACCAGTCAAATGGTTTGTTACTATACTAATCAAAATGATCACCCAAGCCATGATAAACATGTTAAAATCAACTTATCCAAAATGACCAAACAATCTTTTGATCCTGTTCAAATGGGGTTTTTTTTACCAGATTTTTTAGTAAAAAAAAACGTACTTTTCTATGAGTGTTGTCATTTGCAAGGTGAAGAAAAAACTCTATAGACATGATAATTCTTCTTTAAGAGGTTAAAAACTTGGCAGTTATTGCTGTGGGAATATATGTCATTAGGTTGGGAACAAATGACACTTTTGATTTTTGCCCTTTAAGAAGAAAGCAAGGAGATAGTAGGGGAAGAAATGTTATGTTGTGTTTGAAGATATGTATCAAGAAACTTGTTATTTTAAAAATTCTATCCAAGAAACATATTTTGAAAAATATTATATCCAAGAAACATGCTAGTTTAAACTAATATCCTTGTGATGAAGAACATCCAAATGCCTCATGACTTCAAATAAATAATAATAATTCAAAAAAATGTATTGTTCCAAAATTCAATGCAAACATGAAATTTAAGTAAAGTTAATTAATGTGGTTTAAATATGTGGATATTAGAAAATCAAATAATAAGATGGTAGGAAAAATGAATGTTCCCTCACACAATACACCTAAACAATACCCTCTTTCACACATGTAATGTCAAATTTTAACATAAAATGTTTTCCCCAAGCTAGGCCTTCATTCCCAAAATGACCTTGTTCAAGATCATTATCCTACATTCATCATCCTCCATTGGGTGCATATTACACTCTACATTTTTTATTGTCATCATTCATCCTTAATGTTATGTCACTTATTCTTGTGTAGTTTGTCCTTTCCTTGTTTATAAATCATCTTCTAAATAGTTATGTTTTTCAAACTTGAGTTTCGTGTTGTTGTGTATGACTAGTGAAAATGAAATGATGGAAAAAATGAATTGATTTTTTGAAAAATAAGCTTCATTTGAATGAAAATATTAAATAACTTTGCATGCAACTTGAATTGAATTGATTCAAATTCTTAAATTGAATTGAATATTCATTGAATAAAATTGAATTCATATACATTGAGTTGAATTCAAATTCAATTAAGCAGAAACATGATGCGTAAAAGGTGCATTCTGAAAATTATGAAAAAGCATATGCTAATTTTTCTTTTCATATCCATGTAGATGAGTTGGTGAAAGGAATGAGAGAGTAAAAATTGGGTATATGGAACCCTAATTAGTGATTCTCAAAAATCAAAAAATCAGGTTGACCTAGAAACCATGGTTCTCAAACAAACCAAAGAACCAGTCAAAGAACCTACCCAGAACCGCCGGATGTTTGCCAGTTATTTTAAATTCAAAACTTGCCAGTTCTTTGGAATTTAAAATTAAAAAAAAAAAAAAAGCTGGAACCAGAGGTTATAATAACAATTAAAGAACTAACCAACACTGGTTTGAACTTGCTGTTAAGAAGCCATAGCCATTACATGCTGAGCTTGCTTGTTTGGGGTAACAAAAGACTTGGACATGTTCCAAATACCCACAACAAGATGTTTTGGGTCCAAATAATGGGAAGCTTCAAACACTTGGTAGGTTTCACATCCCTTGGACAAGACCCAAACTGACAAGCCTAATAAGAGTCATAACTTAAGTGGCCTTTCACAACACTCCTAAGTTTTTGGAGTCAAAAAAATAAAAATAAAATGATGATAGATTCTTTGCTTGCAACCCAATATCAAAAATTCAGAGTTCAGAGTCCAGAGATTGATAGTGTGCACTTACTTGCCCAGCCTTCCTTTGTTCTTTAGCACATGGTGGTTAGAAGCAGTGATTTTTTATATTATTATTATTATTATTTCATTTAAAATTTTTTAGCATCATTAGTGATTTTCCCCAAAAAGATTTAGCATAAACTGTCTAATCTGTGGAAAACTGGGAAAAAAAAAACTATGTCAATGTCTAATGTAAGCAATAGCAAAGATTTTCAAAGGATTAGACTAGATGCCAACTTGGTCATAGCAAAGATTTCTATGTATGCATTATTTAACCTCTACAAGTGACAAGTTCCAATGTGTTATCCTTCAAATTATGGATTTTGAGACCATATGATTTTTCAAAGTTCATATATATGGCTATTGACATGGATGTAGCTTTCTTTTGAATGATGTCAAAAGGTGATGAAATATTCTCTCAAAAATGATTTTTTTTTTCTGACTTTTTCTTTATGAACAGGCAATATTATCTTAAAAAAATTTACATCAAAATTTTGATTTTTTTTTTTTGCCATTGAAAAATCATTGGTTAGAAGCCAGAGCTTGGATTCATTACAAGTAGCATGCAATTGGACATTCTTTCATAAATGAGAACTATTAGAACAAATGATGCATCTAAATGAAGGTGACCCAGCACCCACTAATACATCTTCCATTGGAAACACACTATGCCTCAGTTGTGGATGAACTACCACAACTGAGTGTCAAGGTTCCACCTTGGAAACCTATCATGTAAAACCCTCATACTTCACACTTCCCCTTACCTAGGCACCTAGGTAAGTTGATAAGTACTATAGTTAAGTAGGTATGAAGCTAAATGGTTATTCTGCACTTGGTGGTAACTAGGTAGGTAGATGCATGGTGGATGGTTAATACATAGCTAACCACTGTGGTTAGGATGGGAGTTCAAGGAAAAAGTGTTTCCTATCACACACCATCCATCCATTGTGTATGATGTGCTAGTGGGTGCTCCTTGAAATGAAGAAGAACCCTAACACTGATCATTTGCTGGCAGAAGTGAATCATCACCCACAAGCACACCATCCACTGGATGCCCACTACAACTCAGTTCTGGATGAACCTCAACGGAGTTAATGTCTGGTTTCATCTTGGTAACCTATTATGTAAGAAGTAGGTCCTAAATATAGGTAGATAGGTAGGAAAATAATTGAATATTAATATGTAAGCAGGTGGTTTATACAAAAATAAAGGCTTTTTTTCACTACTTACCTAAGTGGGTAGTCATTGGCTTCATCTTGGCAACACAATTAGACCCTTTGAAGCACATGAAAAAAGGCGTGTTTTTAATAATGAAGCATTGATGTAGTATTATTAACAAAGAATATCCACCATGTGAGGAAAGTACGCCATAATGGAATGTGAAAAGGAAAAGGGTACTTAAGTCAGGTTTCCACTTCACACCAACACGGCAAGTGGCAAATTAGATAGGATTAAGATGCCAGTCCAGTAAGAAGGGCAGTCAGGCGCATAAGAGCATCTCCAGGGGTGCTCAGTATGTGATGCTGCACGAAAAACTTGGATGAAGAAAAGTCAAAACATGCTGGTTTGGCTCAAGAAAATGGTTTTGGCTCAACATATCTGCACAGTTTGCAGTCGCTCATAAAAGGCACAGCAACGGTGTGCACCTGCAGAAAAGAGTGTAATAAATTCGATCTGACTTACAATGAGTGTTTCTCGTTGCTCTTAGTAGTCCCCAACCTATTTGCTGTCCCAGTTTCAGTTTTTTGGGTGGGGTTGCAAAAAAGTAAATAACTAAACTGGGATGTGAAAAATATTTTCCAGGATCACATACTGAGCACCACCACTGGAGAAGCTCTCAGCTTTTCCAACACTTGCCAAATTCATCAAAACAAATGTCATAATAGAGAAATCCGTAAAGTCAGGAAAACACAGGACCAGAACCCTGAGTTTGGTCCAAAACCGGATGAGATGCAAAAAAAAAAACCTACGAAAAATTAGATTAGCTTTAAGGGGGGGGGGGTGAAACTCAGAAATGCACCATTTTTGTGCCAAACTGAGTTTCGTCCGGTTTTGATCCCCTCTTTCCTTTTCCTGAGCGCCTCCACGGCTGCTACATATATTTTCACTGTTCCTACATGTGCAACTTCTATAATTACCTCGAACCTTGTGCATTAAATGCTGAGTTTGAGCATTTCATACCCAGATTTAATAAAACTTCCTTTCTTTGCAGATCTCACTCAAAGAGGGGATAGGGGGTGAAAAGAGGCCCATAGACAGGGTGAAGACAGGATGACTTTACAGATTTCTCTCATCCCTTAAAATCGATCAAATGAATGGGAAGAGCTAAACTAGCTTCTCAAGTCATGGGAATAGAACAAAAAAGTCCTCAGACTTGTGATCAAGGCATGATGAAATTAAGTCAAGCATTTGTTCAATGGGTTGGGATCCAGCAAACTATATTAGAGGTGGAATGTTAACAAAAATAACCATTAGCATCAATATTTTTGTTTTAGCAAAATCTCAATCAAATCTGAAATTAAAAAAGAATAGTGCAAAAAGAAATTGAAAGGAAAATCAGTTTTCTAAAGGATTTCTCCAAAAACATAGGGTTTTGATTTGTAAATGGGCTATTCCAACCAGCAACCCAAATTCATTGTTGCCTTGAGCAACGGCTAGATGTGTGTCGATGCCATATTCAACCCGCCCTTTGTGTCCTTCCCTATGAATAGCCATCATTTGCCAACCAAAAATCTTCCTCCATTCTCCCCATCACATGGTGCTTCTCCCATCATGCTCCAGCTGTTGCCTACTTTTTGCCTTCACTTTTCATCCTACATAGTCACTCTCTTGCTTTGCTTTTAAGTCGTGTATCATTGTTTCTTTCTTTTCCTACAAGCCAATACCACATTGATTGACATTAATTTGTAATGTTGGAAAGGATGTTATGTAATCTTGAAAAGTTTCACGTTGTGTATGTTACAAATTGTTGGAGATATGGGAGATCATCATGCAAAGTTTATTGGATGTTTAAGGGAGAGTTTATTTCTTGAGTGGCACATACTGTTGTTATAACGCCAAATTTTGTAGGGTTGAGTTGTGTGTTGCAAGTTGAAACACAATTGAGGAAGATGCAATGTTTAAAGGTAAATGTTCTTGTGGAAGACTTTGCACATTTATTCCTACATGCTTCCCTTGCTTATATTTGGGATCAATCACAATAATAAGAGTCATAACAATTGTCACCAATGCTTGATTTTTCATGTTTTATTGTTTACAATTATGTTAATATTACAAGTTTTTAGAATACTTTTACATCATGCCTTTTATAATATCATAATACCTTATATCATTTCAGCATAAATTAAAATATTTTTTGTTTTGCCAAACTTTTGAACAATTATTCATTATTTGTGCTGAAATTTTAGTAAATTTAAAAGTTCAACTATCAGGATTTGAACTACAAACCTTCGACGATAATGACACATTAGATTGCTCCATAACATTTACAAAATATTGTTTATTATTATTTTATAATCGTTACCTACTAAAAATTTAAGAATTAAAAAACAGGCAGCGAAATTAATATTTCAAATTTAAATAATTATTTGGCATTTTGTTGTCAAAATGGTAAAAATACTATGGTATATTATGATTCAACATGTGAAATAATTGGATTGAATCTAATATATGTGCAATATTCAAAAGCACTACATACTTTTGATTTGAATTTTTTGACATCCATATGAATGAAAAAGGAACAACTCGCCATGATTGCCATGGTTTTAAATGGTAAAACATAAATATTTCTCCAATTTTAATTATTTTTCTTCATCATCCAATGCCCCTTTTTGTTCATTTGATTGTGATTGCACCCATTACAAGTATTTTATAAGTACATCTTAGTTCAATCTTCAAATTGTGTATTATATTAATCAATTCCACCTTCTTTTGGTCAACCATCCGTAGGCACCATGAAAAGAATTAATTGAAATTTCTTCAATCCTAGCTTCCTTTTCAACATATTTGTGGTGATATTCACATTGAACCTTTCATCTAATAATACATCTTAAAGTTCATGTTTTCCCACACACATTTGAATTCCTAACATAACTTCATCAAATTTTCATTTTTGGTGGTACATGTTCAATAAGCATTGGTGAAAGGATTGCTTCCTTTGTTTTAATAAACCTAAATAACATGAATTTTCTTAACTAAAGACAAAAATCTAACAACTATTTTAGTTTGACTTCCAATTTTGCTTCCCCATTTCTTATATGTTCATACATGCTTTTATATTTCTCACTAATGTTTCGATTGTTTCGGTAGTCTCTTGTCTAGTTGTTTGGTTGGACTAGCTTCCATAGGCCTATTTGATTAAAATTTTTTCTTGCTTCTAACTGTTGTTTAACAAATTGATTTTTTTGCAAGTTTTCATTAGGTTGTATATTTTCTAATTCATCCATTATTTCTTAATGAATTCATTTTCCTTCCTCCTTCACTTGTCATCCCTTCATAGGATTAACATCTTTTGGTTGTTTTTCCAACTCATGCATTTTTTCCTTATAATTATTTGTAGTCACATAAACTTCAATAATAGGTTGTTTTCATTCAACCATAGCCACATTTACTCCCACCTTAAGTTTCAAATTCTTGGTTTTGTTTTCCAAGATTTTTTTCCATACTTGACAATCTTAATGAAAATTTCCTTCTTTTTTACAATAAAAGCATCTTAGTTCACTACCTTGCCAAAATCTTTGATCTTCAATATAATTATTTTGGTTGTACCTATTTTGGTTATAAATATCATGCTAATAATTATGATGATTATAATCATCATGGTTATAATTATTTTGATTATATTAACCTCCTTAATCTAGTCAATCATTTTGATTATTTTGCCATTCTTGCCCTAATAATCTTTGACCAAATTGTTGGTTTTTGACCCTTCTTTTGTCATTTAGCCCTAATTAACTATCATGTTTCTTTTTAAAAACCACCCATGTTTCTACTTGTGCCATATTTGTTGCAACTTCCTTACAAGGAAATTTTCTAAATTTGACAACTTCCATAAGCATTGTTCCATACTATGTTCATCACTTGTGCATACATTGACAAAGATTCATTGTTTAACTCATCCTTATTCTTGGCTTAAACCTTTTTCTTGGGATGTAATTTTTTTTCCCAAATTGACAACTTCAGTTATAGTTTATTTAGGCATTTGTTAAGGCCACCTAGTAAATAACTTGGTTTGGAAGTAAGTCAAACAAAAATTTAATAAATACTTGTTTGGTGGGTGATTTTTAAAATCACCAAGTATTATTGCTAGAAAATCAAATAGATTTCCAAGGTAGTGCAATTTTTTGTAGGGAACACATCCTACCAAATTTGAAGTAGGAGTAGACACCTGCAACCACCTTGGATGTCAAAAATTTAAACACAAAACTTAAGTGGTAGAAAAAAGTAACAACAAAAAAACACACACATTGAATAAACACACTTGGAGTCATAAAACCTAGTGAAGAAATACAATTCTAGCAAAAACCACTTGTTACTTCAAAAAGAAAATCAAAAGTTCAAAACTTTTGAACTTCTTCCACGTTTAAACTTGAAAAAACTTTGTACAATGTTCCCCTTAAAGAAACTCCTTTAGAAACTAAATTCCTCCCAGATATATACATTCCAAACCTTATTAAAAAATCCTAACTATTAGTCCAATTGATCATTTTTAGATTTTTGGTTCTAAAAATAAACATTTCTAAATTTGGTTTCGGTTACATTAACCTAGCTAAGATTCTTCCGAATTTGGTTATAAACAATCAATTTCAATTACAAAAATGTTTATCACTTCAATAACATTCCCAAAATTACCAACTTTAACTTAGTGTGTAACCCTTTATGAAATGTTTCACATAAAGAGATATTATCTAGTTGATTTGGCATTATAACACATAGTTACATACTCATATTTTTAAAAAATTATACCTTTAGAATAACAATCACTTGTCTTTCATTTTACATGACATTGAATCTTGCTATAAATGTTCGTTGGACCTTTGCCCATTTTGTGGTCAAAATTTGCCATTTCATACCTATCAAATTAATCTATTGCTTGTTTTTTCAATGAACTCAAAAAATACTATAATTTGTGAGGATCAGTATTTTTTCCATTAATTACAAAAAGTTTTGGTAATTGGCAAAGATGTGAAGTTAGATCATCACCATGAAGATACAACATTTGGCAAAACTTGAATTTTCAAAACATTTTCAATTGGTGTCACCATCGCTAAAGGTATTATTACAATTGCATGTTGAACCATATTTGGTGGTTGTTGAACTACATTTGTATATTGTGGCAACATGTTGATAATTAGTCAAAGATTAGGCTCCCTTTTTTTTCCATTCACATGAATTTAAGTGGAATGAACTTGATCAAATGCACTAGAATATACACATATAGTATGTATCACCATTTTTGTGTCAAATATTCAAATTTGTGCTAGATTAGTTGCAAATAATTGTTTTAGGCTACCTACTATTCATTTTCGGTCAAATTGTATATTCCAAAAACATTCCCATTTAAAATCATCTTCTTCTTCCAACATTATTGGTTCCTAGCCACTTGAAGATGGTCTTGTTTCTTCATGATCATCACATGGTATAGAATTTAGCAATCTTTCTTTTCCCGCTTTCAAAAAACTTGCATTGTCAATATTATTCTTTCTTTAGTAATTGTTCCAACTAGCCATATTTTATTTTTTGTTCCACTAATCTTAATCATCTAAGCCATTTATGATAATATTTTGGATTTTTGACCAAAAAAAAACATTTATATTATCATTCCTTCGATCTCTTTAAACATTCCATTTTTCATAAACCCTATTTGTATTTGACATAAGTTTTAGTAGAATTTTTTTGGTTATCTTGATTAACCTTCATGTTCAATTGACAACTTCCTAATTTATTCATATGGATTCAATAAGGTTAATGATAGCAGCCCTTCTTGCAATGGACCAATTGAAGGATGATATTCTTTATTACCTCTTATTATTATTATATTTGTTTCATAGTGGTTCTAGGTGCCCATAACAAATCACACGGAATCCATTTTTCAATCAAGGCATGAATATTTGGTTTAGGGTGTAGTCATACTAACATGTACCATTAGTAGTTGTAATCACTACTTAATTTTTTGAATTTGGATTTTTTTTTAAAATTATAAATAAAATTATTTTTCATAAAATGTTATTTTGAATACATTATGTATATGTCATAAAAAATTGGAATCAATATAATGAGTAAAACATATGTAATTTACACTTTTAAATACTTGTAACAATTATTTAAAAGCAATTTTGATGCTAAAAGCACACTTTGAAAAACTTTTTATGACATATTTCGGGATTTTTTTAATATAAAATTTAACATAATAATATTAAGAAATTTGAAAATATTTTTCATGTTTTTTTGAAAGATGTATTATAAAATTTTTAAGAATATTCTTTAAAAAAACAACGAAAAAACAATGGTCTAAGGGGGCATGTGTGGCTCTCTATAGTGTGGTTGGACCCTTTACAAAAAATTTGTTTGTTAGTAAGAATTATTTTATGGTGTGTAGCAAGCATTTTTCTAATGGGTAACAAAATAAGTATACACATTATCAATGGTAACCACCATCTACATTTGGTAAATTTGGTTGTATTAATCATCAGAATTCTATGTAGTATACACCACATTTGGGTGCCCCCATGCAATTTTTTAATAAATTAACTCTAATATGTTTATAGGCAATTACTTACATTTTTCAACAAATTTTTTCTAGTTTTCCTTTTCAATGTATGCAAATATTCAACAAGTGTCTATCCATACTAATTATTTTGTTTTACTATTCTTTTAGATTTTTCAATAACTATGGTGGGGTTATGGTTTCTTTCAACCGCTCACTCTCCCTTCATACCATTCTTGATATACCTTATCATAATAGTCGAGAAACAAAATGGATTTGGTTCCTTCTTATTCATAGTATGTAAAAACATTTGAATTAGTAATGACAGCTTTAGACCTTTAGCACAAACATTTTGTTGATCTTCCCACCATTATTTTTTAATCTATATACTCCTAATCAATTGATAAATGCACATGGATATATGATATAAAGTTATATATTGTCATTATAAGCACATTTTACTTGAAGGTGATCTTTGGGCATCAATATTTTAAGAAGTTCATTAATATCAAATTTCTCATGTTCAACTTGCTCATTCATACACATAAAATGGTAAGTTGGTAATATTCAGTCAATTGTAGTGAGATTTAACAAGCATATAAGTATTGAAAGGCATTTCCTACCATTTGTTAGTTGGTATACATCAATAGTTAAAATGCGATTTTTAAAATTCCACATTGTTGTGTTACCATGAAGTTTCTTTAAAATCATATTTTGAATATTTGATGGAAATGTTTTAAATTGGTCAAAAAAACAATTCCAATCATCATTTTTAGGTTGATTTTTTAATGTTTATATTTAAATCCTTTCAATGTTCAACCATACTCAAAATATTTTTTCAGTAACCATTACAAGGAATTTGCATATTAATGATTGGTTTTTCAATTTTAAAATAATTACTTTTTAGTTGTAAATGCCACATGTGATTACTATAATGTGTGATCACCTTGGACAAGTAGCATAAAGTTTTTGTTGCAAAAAAATGACATGGCACCCAATCAAAAAAACAATTGCATAGAGGTGTGAGTAACATCAACTTTTGTCCAATCATTGTGACATGGTCATTTACGACTTTAAAACTAAAATATATAGTTCCATATGTTTACATGGCATGGTCATTTGTGACTAGTTTTACAACTAAAATGTGACGATGTTTCAATTGTTTCGACCATGAAAATGTTGACACCTAATATGCTCCAAATTGAAAAAAGGCACTATATGACCTACCTCTTTTAAGGTATTTTAAATTATTACTAGTTATTTTACCTTTGGCTATTCTTGGCTACTATAGACTTTTCTACCCTAAATTATTCTAAACTATTATACTTTAAGCTATTTTTTGTTATTTTACCCCTATGTTATTTTAAGTTATTCTATTTTAGTCTATTTTTGGCTATTGTACATTAGGTTATTCTAAGTTGTTTTTTGTTATTTTACTCTTAAGTTATTGTAGGTTATTTTAGGCTATTTATTATAGGTTATTATTAACTATTTTAGGCCATTTTACCCTAGTTTATTGTTGGTTATTATACTTTAGGTTATTATTGGTCATTCTACCTTAAGCTATTTAAAACTATTTAACCATAACAAAATTGTCTAGTCATATAATCACATTTTTGTAATAATGTGCTTAAAGTACTTAAGGTATTTAAAGGCATGTACCTATGAGTTGCCCAAACTACTTACATTATTACAATTCATGGTTTTTTAAGTTGTCAAAGTTGACTACCATCCACTTTGATTAATAAACATTCCCATTTTGAGTAAAATCATGTGGCCTAAATGACATGTGTGTTTTTTAATTATTGATTTCACTTAAATGACCTTTTTGATTATCTATCAAATTGAACATCTAGTTAAGTTGAACCAAAACTTTACGACCTTGGTCCAAATGGCCAATGGATTTTAATCAAGTGGGACATCTAGTCAAATTGGACAAAGGAAAATGACATATTTGATGTTAGTAGGTAAATTAAATTCTAGGTTTAGTTAAAATCTAGATGGTATCTCCATAACTCGTAATTATTAATGGTAGGCGAAAACATTTACCACTTTTTAATTACCTAGGTAGCAAAACTATTAAACTTAAATAGTTTTAAAAGTAGTGGTGGCAATTAATTTGCCACGACATTTTTATTAATTTGGTGAATAATACTTGGAGTGAGTTGGATCACATTTTTAACTAGGTTCTAAACAGTGGTAGGTGGAAAGTTAAACAACTAGTTTTAATTAGTTAATTGGCCAACTAGCTACCATTAGGAAATGATTTATTTGGGGAGTTCAACTAATTTGTAGAAGAAAGAAGGTAAGGTGGGAAGGTTGGGATATTTGGAAGAAGGGAAATCCTTTTTAGATTATCATCTTTTCATCTTAGTTTCCCCAATTGTGTGCATGGTGTTCTTAGTGGAGTTTCTAGATATAATTTTAAAGAAGCTAAAGGAAATTTTGTGTGTGGAAAGAACTATGTTGTACTTGGAAATTAGAAATAACAATATGTGGGTTAATGTAAAAGTTAAATAGGTTCTTTTGCTCTTTGGAAACATAAAAGTGCAAATAGGTTGTTTTGTTCTCTAAAGACATTGCTACATGATGGTAAACAACATTTTGATGAGTTGGAAATGTTGTTGTAAGTAAGCAAAAGGGTAGGTAGTAGTTTGTAGGTGGTAGGTGATAGTCCATAGACAGTAATGAAAACATTAGTCATTGTAGCAAAGCTGGTACCACCCCTTTTCATGCTATTTTTAAATCATTTTTGCTACCTTTGTTGGACTACAACAAGGTATGTAATAAGCAATAGGTGACCTATAGGGTTGTAGTAGTAATTATAGGCCTTAAAACACCTTTCATGTGTTTTTATTTTCATTTTTGAGGTTTGATACAAATGGTTGTATACCTTTTTAAAAATTCTCGAGATATAATTATTGTTTTGGATTTTTTTTTTATTGTGTTGAGACTTTTAATCCCTTGTCATTTATCCTTGTTGTTTATTTTTTTTCATATTATGTTTTCCTAACAAGTGAATTCTTCTTTTGGTTCTTGGTATTTGTCAGGTTTTAAAGGTGGTATAAACATTCAATCAAAATGACCAATGGTTTTATAATCAAATTGGATATCCTATGTTAGTTAATAAGCCAAATTCCTTAATTATTACCTAAGTTAGGTAGGTAAATCTACCTACCTACCCACCCACCTAAGCCTACCTACATACTTAACCACTACTAAAGTTAGCTAGGTAGCCAAGGCCTATCTACCTACCTTCATAATAACTTAGCAAAAGTACACATACCTTTCAAAAGTTTCTTAATACACCTATGTATACCACTAGGGGCTATTTTGACATAAGCTAGGTAAGTAATTTAGGTCTACCTACCTATTTACTTAGTTATTATTTAGGCTAAGTAGGTAGCCTACACATACCTACCTATTTAGGCCCACCTACCTACCTATCTAAGTCTACCTAGGTCTAATTACATATTTAATTACCACCTATTTCCTACGTACCTATGTACTTCCATTTTACTTCTTCTACCTACCTATTGTCTTGCAACTTACCTTCCAACCTACTTACTAATTATTTAATTTGATTATTTATCTACATAAATAGTGATGTGAAATAAATATGTGAAATTAAAAACTTGAAAAAAATTATCACCTTTTGAAGGTGTAGTCCATTGGTAAGGGCTTGGTTTCTCATTGTGAAGGTGAGGTGTTCAATTTTTTATACTTGTAACCTATGTGCATGCTTAATGGACTCGGGTAAATAGGTTAGATTAAGGTGATTTGGTAGGCTAAGTTAGGTAAGTTAAGTTAGTTAGGTTAGGCTAGGCTTATCACCTACCAACTACTTGTAGCTACCTTTTTACAACTTATCTAAACCTATTTACTATCAACCTACTTAATTTAGATAATGATAATAATCCTTTTAAAAATGGTTTAAACTTAAGTAGAATTTTGACATATCAAATGGTCCATGATCTATTAGTTGAAATGACCATCATCAAATAGTCTCCTACTTTGCTGATAAAAAAAACCATGCTAATTACAATAGTGAGTCAAAATTGATTTGTCTAAATCAAAAAGTGATGGTTTTTTTTTATGTTTATCATTTTGAATATTTTTTATTAAAAAGTCCAATAAAAAAGATGTTTTTATAATAGTGTTAGGGTACCTAGAAGTTGCCTATGAAACTACTTAACATGACATGTTGCATACATTTACTAGTTGTTAACATATGTATATTTGCAACTATGATATATAGTTGTAGCATAGAACACCACATGTTATCTAGTCACTTATGAACTACATTACTAGTTGTAAAAACAACAAAATTTTCATCTAATGTTGGACACCAATAGTTGTGGATGATATGAATATACTTTTCATCTTCATTTTCATCTAAACCAACAATAGTCGCAAGTCATAATTGCAAATGAAATTTAAAACCATTTTGTAATTGAATATGAAACTATAAGTTGTCTTTTATGATAATGTCATATAGGATAGTAATATCGATAATTGCACAAATGGTTGATTTGGACATAAGTTACAAACACATGGGTTGGTATGGACAAGATTCCTTGCAATGACTTCATTAGTTTCATTAAGTGAAATAATTCATTGGTTCCAAAAAAAAAAACAATACATGTTTGTAACAACTATTTAATCCTATGCATTTTGATACTCCTTTTGCTTAAAACATTTTTGCGATAGATTATTCCCAATGAAAAAATAATTTTTGAGAATTGCATACAAGTTTTGTGCCCATATTTATAAGATCTTTTATTATATTTTTTCCTAATTCTTAGCATGAATGGCCCAAAAATAACTTTATCATTTTGTTTGTCTATCCCATTTGTTAATTTTAACCACATAATAGAAATTCAAACTTGACACATTCACCATACTTTTCCCGTGAAGTTTGATCATTATTGTGTTCTTGCCCCTTTCCTATTATTCCAAAGACCATGTGTTGAAATAACCAAGGCATCCCTCTTACTTTGGAGATGATTTCATTAAAACATTATTACTATAAATTACAACTACTCATGTAACTTAAAGAACAACATTCTAGAACCTTTAAAGTTGAACCTTTCTTCAAGAGCTAAAACATGATATACTCCTATCGTCACTTTTCTAACAACTTATTCATCTTGAATAATTTCAATACCACATTTTTTACCTTCACAAAAGCTAAGGTTACCACCTTTTTTTTTCTCAACTTCACATAGACACACATATATCATCACATGCACACAAGTATGAGGAAAACTATTTGTTACAATAATTGCCAAAATTATAGAAGAATCAAAAGGCCCTTATTTTTAAAAAATTTCCTTAAAATACTATTTGTATATATTGATTACAATTTTTATTAGCTATTCATTTCTACTAATAATTATTATATTTGACTATTCATAATATTCGATCATTTAAATTCGATTAACCACTAGATTTATAAGAAAATAATTCAATTATCTATTAGTTTTGGCTATAATATTGTTTAGTTGTCTTTTTAATTATTTTTTTTATTGAATTTGGTTAGGCTTTTTTCCTAACAATAGGTTTTCCTTGCCATTGATGTAGGTTTCATGTAATACCATTTGTCATCTTATATGTATAATTTGGCTTAGTGTTGGTTGTATTTAATTTATTTTCATTTTTTTAATGTCAGTGGTTTCAAAGTCTTAAGGTCACATTCAATGAGATCTAGATCTAGCATAATGCCATGAAGGGTTTTCATAAATACATGAGCAATTTTAAAAGGTTTTTCAAATTTAGTTGTGCTTCCCAAATTTCAACAACCTAAATCGTGCAATGGATGACTTGTCTTAACAAATTTTCCATGAATACATTTTATACATTGTTCATATTTGCAATATTGATTGACCCATTTGTTATTGTAAGGTGTGCAACCTTATACATCACAAACTAATTCCTATTTTGTGTGAAACTTATTTTTTCATTGGTTCATATTGTTTAGACATAGATGTCAAACACCTGTATATATGAAACATGTATAAGTAAGATACAAATTTTTATTATGAATGAAAATCCTCCATCTTACTTATACTTATTTCATACTTGTTTTAAACACATGACATTCATGTTTAAATAATATAAACTTATGAAAAATCAAAATTTGCATAACTATTATTATAAAATTGTGATTCAAAAAATTTGTATGTATTCAACCATTCAGAGGTTTCAATATCTTGTATGTTGTTCATGGCTCATTGTAGCTGGATGTTATGCCATGCTTTCAAATAAACATTTCAACAATTACTAAAATTCAAAGGAACACTTTTGTAGGCACCAAATAATACAACTTTGGCAAGGTTGTAAAAAATAACGAATTATTATCTTTAACTAGTTTTTCTTAACAAGAAAATACCCATTCTTGGAAAGAACCGTTTGTTCTTTTTTTGGGTGAAAAAACCAAATTTGATGTAGTTCTTTGAAAGGACAATTGTCTTCCGGACATTCAAAACTTACTACTAGGTCATTAATTTTTTTTAATAATCACCCAACATTGGTTTAAATTGGACAATATGTAACAAACTCAAGCTCTATTATATTCTCTAAATAATTTATGAAATGAAAATAAAGTTGAATGAAAAGTTTCCAATGTAGCAACAAAATAACAAATGGATGAAAACCTTAATTTTCATTATGCAAAAATGTTTTTTGTGGTAGAATTTTGTTGTTATTTTGCAAGCAAAAAGCCATTGAAACATTAACATCCCCTTAGCACTCATCTAGCACCTTGTGATCATTCCATTGCCCAATGGCCAAGAGTAAAATTTTATTGTTTGCATACGTGACTCACAAGTCACAATATAACCATTCTATTACAATGTTTGATTGCCATATGGCAACCTCTACATACGATTGTTTCCATGTGTATGAATAATGAGAAGGAAATGTTTTAAATGATTCACTAATATGTAGTTTCCACAGTGGACAATTAAAAGCTGAAATGCATCAAAATGAATTCAAAAGATTAGAAACCAAAACTAAAAACTAGCAAGGATTGGAACTCTTAGTTATTTTATTGGGTGAGTTTTCATCTTATGGTGACAAAAAACTTGGGAAATTTTTCATCCTTTATTGTAAATTTAAGAAAAATTGGAAAAATTTGACAAATTTTCAAAACCACAAAATGAAAAGAAAAAAAATCTATTAATTATAAGTTTTTTAAAATTAATATATTGGAAGAGAGAGCCATGCCATAATCTAACTTAGCATTACGTGGCATTCTAGTGGAACAAGTTGATTATTGTGGCGCACAAACCTTTTTTGTAACATCAAAGAAATATTACAATTTAAGGTAAAGAAAATTTGTGACAAAATTGTAAAATTTATACAATTGGGGAGGGGGGGGGAGGGTAGGTCATGAGATGTAAGTAAGTAAAATATTTGAAAATAGGTGCATTGCAATGACCATATATTTATTTTGTAGGTGGCATAAAAAAGGACTATTCAAGAAAATACCCTAAACCCACCACAACATAAATCACAAATTATTGGAGGTCCATTACACACATGTAGCACATTGCAAAAGTGGAATTAAGATAAACAAGATAATTTAATTTAATTTGATTTGATTTGATTTGATTTACTTCATGTTAGGTGAAGTTAACAATCCCCACCACAAAAATCCCTGACTAATTCCATCTTGGGTGTGTGGCCCAAACATGCATTGTAGAACAAGGCCACTTAGGTTGGTGTCCAAAACAACCAATGTGTTGCAAATGTGCACTTATGACATAAGCCACATGCAATATATGGAGTGCAACATAGTACATGAACTACAACACTAGATGATCCTTTTGTTTTGTGTTGTTTCTCTCCTTGGCTCTCTTCACCATCTTCATCATGAATACTAGTGTGGCCTGTTGAGCACATATATATATTTAAAAATATTTAATTTAATTTTTAAAAATAAAAATAAAATAAAATAAAATTTTGGGGCTAATGTTCTCTATGTGTCAAGAAAGAAAAAGTGGTGTGGATTGTACAAAAGCTCTTTTTTGGGAAAAAGCAAAAGCAAAAGTTGCCATATTTAGACAATGGCCAGAACCAGGCAGGATTCTTTTTAAAAAATCTACTTTACTGTCTGACCTCTGGCTAAATTTGGCTCATTCCTCTTGTGGATGATGATCATCTGTCCACACCTACTTGCCAAAATTGGGGGGAAAAAAAAAATTAAATTAAAAAAAAAAAACCCGTATTTGTAACATATTTTAAACAAGGTATATTACATGTTTTGGATCAATTTATTGAATTTTTAATGGAAAAATTACTCAAAATTCAATAACTACCGCACCATAGGTCTAAAGATTCTGTTGGGTTCCAGTTCCCTAGCTAACCATGGTGGTTAGCTCAGTGCTTTTTTTTTTAGTACCTACCTACTAAATATTAGTAGGTAGGTACTAAAATCAGCCCTTACATATGTATAAACCATCTACTTACCTAGTAGTTACCTATTTTTTCCTACCTATCTACCTATCTATGAGACCTATTTCTTACAGAGTTGGTTACCAAGGTGAAACCAAATATTAACTCCTCAGTTGAGGTTCATCCATCCACAACTGAGTAATAACAGGCATCCAGTGGATGGTGCGCTGGTGGTGCTGGTTCATTGTGGCCTATGATGAGGCGGTAGAGGGTGGGGGGGGTGGTAAACCTTTTGTGTAGGGTGCATGCCCAAGGTGGGTCATTCCTAAAAATAAGGGGCATAGGAAGAGGTGGTAGCCAAGTTTGGCTTTTGCATTTTGGGAATGTCCCACCCGTGGCCTTACCCACCTTAAAGGATGAAGGAAACGTTAGGTATCATAAGCCTAAACATATGAAGATTAGGAGGCAATAGGATTGGGGGTATCTTATGCCTACTTAGTAGGAGCAAGAGAGACCTTAGACATATAATTAGGTGGTAAATCAAATGCCTCCCCCTCATAATTTACAGGAATGTTTTTCTGTTTTAATTATTTTAGTATTTTTCCTGTTCTCTACTTT
>Ga0116227_10004021_pt1 | contig 32201 bp, 15 predicted proteins | sample S1TSphgellanicum_FD_89693 | JGI IMG/M metagenome (GOLD analysis project Ga0116227, IMG submission 89693) | Host-associated microbial communities from peat moss isolated from Minnesota, USA - S1T2_Fb - Sphagnum magellanicum MG | ecosystem: Host-associated > Plants > Peat moss > Unclassified... | reverse complement strand
ATTTAAAAAAAAAGGTTTTTTTCCATCTCAATAAAAAAAAAATAAAAAAAAAAAAAAAAAAACTAAATTGTGTAATATTATTTTGTTCAACTAGTACATACAATTCACAATAAAGATTATGTAATAATAGTTATCCACAACCAATTATATATAATAACTTGCTTGTAATGTAGGGTTAAAATTGGTATTTTTAAAATTAAAAATTATATTTATGTACGTAGAGAATTTGAATTTTAATTCAATTTTGAAAATAGAGTACTTTTGCCTTTAGCTTTGAAAGGAGGTTCCAGAAAAAAGCTTGAAACCTCCACTCCAGTCCAAAGCCCCTAGAATCTAACCTGTAATCAAAACCTAACCTGGCTGAAATCCAAGAACCTGACAACACTGATTAAAAACCACCCCAAAATTCATTTAATTTTTTAAAAAAAATTACAAATATTCCATGCTTTGCCTAAATCAGGATCTCCGAGTCCAAATCTAACATTTGTTTTTCCCTTACTATGGCCACTAATAAGAGACCTCAGTCAAAAGGTACCCATGGTATAGGGTTTAGGTCAAGGTTACCCATGTGGGTGGGGTGTTGGTTCAGCTGGGCACACTCTAGAGGCCCAAATAGGGTGGTGTGGGTGGAAGGTCACCAATGTAAGTGTTGCTTCACCCTGACCCATTAATGTAAACTAATTATATAGGTGCCAGGCATACGGGCATGATAGCTATCATGACGTTCAGTGTCGTAAGGATGTAAATCCATAGTAAACTTTACTAAACAAAAATGAATAATACTCAAATTGATCAAACTTTGAGCATGAAAAAACATCCAGACTTTTTAGGATTTAGGATGAAGATAGTAGTCTAGAACAACTTTCCTCATAAATGTCATTTCAAGCCTCCATAAAGTGATGAAGGAGTTGAAGAAGCCTTTTTGTAGGCCTTGCCTACCAAGGCAATGAGAGTGTTTAGATTCATTATAAACTATAGTAGCTTAAGGGGGGAATTTTGATATTTTGAAAAAAAAGATGATATTTTTGGGCTTGTTTTGAAACTTGAGATTAGTTATAGAGTTATAATAATATCTTGAAGGATTTCTTTGGTTTCTTTTAGAGGATTTGGATTTTTTGAAGATTATATTTTTGCATCATGAAATATTTAAGTTTCCATAATTCTTCTTTTGCCTTAAATAAATTTTTAATGTAAATGGAAATGCCAAAGTGTAACAACAACACACCCCTTGTTGTTTTTGGGTTGTAATCAATATGAATGTCCATTGGTACCCAGCAAAGTACAACACTAGAGACCTAATTATGTGAATGTGAGGAGGGCCCTCCCTCCCCCTCCCCCCTCCCCCCCCCATTCCACACAAGAGGAACCATATTCATAAGCCTGTCAAGTTTCAACTCTTCTACATAAAATCAAAGCTTCCCAACTTGTTGTGTACTTATTAGCCCAAACAAACAGAAAGGAGGATAAGTGCTGGGCGTGTGGTACCTAACTAACAGTCAGTGAAAGAAGAGAGCTTTTTTTGGCCTGAGGAAGAGGCCAACATAATAGAGCTTTTCCTTTTGACCAGTAGAGGGAACCAGCATCCATCTACTAACCCGTAAAGTTAATCACAATGGTTAGTTATGTAGTAACCATTCACATGTATCTATCTAACCCACCCACCTAGTAACCATCAAGTGCTTTACCAATTGTACATAGTAATAATCACTTACATTCCCTATCTACTTAACTAGGGTACTTACCCATTTCCATGGGTAGTAAGTAGTTCACCTATGTGGTGTGAGAGGGAAGGAAGCTTGCGGAGTGTAGAGGAGGATAGGTTACCAAGTGTAATGTACATAGTAATCACTTACATTCCCTACCTACTTAACTACGATACTTACCCATTTCCATGGGTAGTTCACCTATGTGGTGTGAGAGGGAAGGAAGCTTGCAGAGTGTAGAGGAGGATAGGTTACCAAATGTAATGTACATAGTAATCACTTACCATTCCCTACCTACTTAACTACGATACTTACCCATGGTTTCCATGGGTAGTAAGTAGTTCACCTATGTGGTGTGAGAGGCAAAGAAGCTTTGCGGAGTGTAGAGGAGGATAGGTTAACAAGTGTGAAACCTTCGGAAATGGGTTGTGGTTCATCGACAACTCCTGTCATAATGGGGGTTTCCAATGTGCTCTGGTGAGTGCAGGGTGACATAATCGGGGTTTTGCTGGGGATTGTTAGATGGACGGTTCTAGAAACTAGTGCATAGTTATAAATCTCAGAGTTCTTACACCTCTTATGGAACACTTGTTATGAGCAGCCAGTAAATTTTGTCAGGTAGAGAGAGAGAGAGAGAGCTAGTGTTTTTGTTTTTTTTTGAGGAATTTTTGTTTGTAGCCAAAGTGAATGATATCATCCATATGAAGATGTAAAGAAAAAAAAGTGGCTATACATCCTTAGAAAGATTTAGCCAAATCTGACTATAAAGCCATATATGAAATACAATTGTCTTCTGCAGCCCCAATCCATAAACATACAAAATTGGATGATATATAAGATGAGATGGCTTCACTTCATCCAAAGTACAGTGTACAGATTTGATTTCATTTGTATTCAGGCTGGTGTACATGCCCTAACATATGCATATGTCCTATGTGCTTATAATGTGCTTGCTTTTGGAAAGGAACTTTGTTTCTCAAAATCATTTGTATAATAACATTTGTAGATTGTAGGAGGGAGATACTTGCAAAACAATTGCAATGGAACCTTGGACGAACCTTAGTCTTTGTTGCGGTCAGCAAGAGTCCCTGTACTTGTCAACTTGTGTACACAAAGGAGGGACTAATGCTTCTAGTGAAATGTTCCTTTATGCACAAAGTTTTCGCATGCAAAAAGCCTAGTTTCATAGCTCAATTCTTGTGTCGATTCCACCAAAAAGGTGCTATGTCCAAAGTCACTAGAATTTGAAGATGAACCCCCCTTGGTTTAACACTCCAGATTGGAGAACTTGTCAACATTGATTTTTATCATCATACCATTGTAGGTGCTAGGTCACCCAAGGCGGGTTTTTGCCAACATTGGTTGATTCTTCCATTTCCAAAAGAATCTCTTGCTCTAGTTCTCAGACTCAATGAATTTTTGAGGTCTTCATCAAGTGTGGGTTTGAATCAAGTTTTTCAAAATTTTAAACCTTGGGATATTGATTATGGTGTATTTTTTTTCACATTTGAGAACCTTTGGGCCTAGTTCATAAATTATATTTGATGAATCATGTACACACTACACATTCCCCAATGCTAAAGATATAAGCATAAAGTTTTATAACAAATTAAAATTGGGGTTTGTATAGGTATGGAATTTTACAACAAATTAAAACTAATCCAAGTATGTATGAAGTTCAACCCACTTGTCAATTTCTCCAAAAAAATTCAAATTGCCCATCTAAAGGACCTCAACTTTTGTTCAAGAGTTATCTTCTCACATTAGTGTTAACCATAAAGTCACCCTCTGTTTCACCTCCTATCTCCTCTGCTTTCGCCCCCCTATCCCCTCTTTCAGTGGTATCCCCAAAGTAAGGAGATTTTATTAAATCTGGATATGAAATGCTGAGACTCATCATTTAATGCACAAGGTTTGAGAGTAATTATACTAGTTGTACAAGTAGGTGTAATGAAAATATAAGTAGCAGTAGAGCAGGCGCTCAGGAAAAAGGAAACACAGGATGAAACTCAGTTTACCACCAAATTTGGTGGACAAACTAGTTTGGGTCCCAATTATTTCCTTTTGTAGAATTTTCATTCCTATTTACACGTTTGATGGCCTATTGTGCCGAAACTGGCTGGTCTCGCCCCCTAATAGCCTGACTTTACGGATAACACTATTGCGTAGTTCGAATTTTGGTCCCATATATAATAAAAAGGCTAGTCCAATGGTTTGGTTCTTGTGTCACTTTCAACACAAGGGTGTCAATCTGTGCAAAATATGTTGTAGTTACCCACATCCCATATGAGGTTTATCGGGCATTATCATGTTGATGCCTACAAGTATCATTGTCGACTCACATAAAACAAATCACAAAATATGAATTTGAATGGTGCATTATATCCAAAGAAAATATAACTCATTTGTAAACAATAGAAATCCAAGCCCACAACATGAAATGGCACACACACAAAACAATGTGCAATAATAAAACTTGCACAAAAACATAGAAAAACTTGCAATCTTAAAACATGCAACGTGGAATCTCAAATTATCAAAAGAGATTTGAAAAAAGACCCCCCAAAAAAATGTGGCAAGATAACCTCCAATGGGATCATGGTTTGAGAACCACATAATAGGTGTAAGGAAAAGATTGAGGATAGACCAGCAAGGTGGGTGTGAACTATTATTAACACCCCGTCTCACACTCCAAGATGAGTTTTAGATTTCTTTTACAATTTTTTACAAGGTTTGAATTGTGTGTAGATCCTATATTCCCATCATGTGTCTAAATTTTTGGAATTAAATTTTTCCAAGTGACTTAGTTAAAATGTCTACAACTTGGTATCCGATATCTACATGTTTCACATCTATTTCACCTGATAAGATTTTTTTTTCCCTAATGAAGTGGTAGTGCAGTTCTATGTGCTTTGTACAAGCATGGAAGATAGGGTTCTTTGCAATTTTAATGCAACTCTAATTGTCAACATGAATAGGAGTGGTTTGGTTCTGTAATTTCCCGAGTGCTTAAAGAAGGTATTACAACCATGTTGACTCTTTTGCCTCCTTTGCTAAAGCTCGGTATGCTGCTTTGGTTAAGGATAATGCAACCGTAGGTTGCTTACAGGAGCACCAAGTGATTGGTCCATTACCTAATTGAAATAGGTGACATGTTGTTGATTTTTGCTCCTCACAATCTCCTGCCCAATCCAAATCAATAAATCCATACAAGCCATTGCTATCCCTAGCTTCATAGAAAATTCCAAATTCATGAATTCCTTTGATGTTGTGCAACACATGTTTTGTTGCTTCAAGATGGACCTTGTACGGTGCATTCATGTATCAACTTATAATACTTATGAAAAACAAAATGTATGGGCAAGTATTAGTAAGGTAAATTAATTTTCCTATTATTTCACGAAAAATTGTAGGATCTACTGGATCTAATGCTTCCTCTTTCTCAAGTTTGAAGCCATCTGGTAATGGTGTTTGGGCAAGGTTGTAGTCACTAATGCTACATTGCTCAAAAAATTTCTGCATGTAGTCCTTTTGACGCATGAAAATGCCTCTATTAACACTAAGGAATTTGACTCCCAAATAAAAATTTAAATAACCTAGATTAGTCATTTCAAACTTGGCTTCTAGCCAAGACATTATCCATTTGATTTGTGTTGTGTGATTTTTTTGTAATCAGTAAATCATTGACATACAAAATCAAGATCGTCACTTATCCATCGTTTAAGGTGTAGTAAAAATTATGATCTGCATCATTTTGTAGAAGACCTTGGTCTTTAAAATACAAATCATTTTTTTCATACTACGCTTTAGGAGCCTATCGAAACCCATATAAGGCTTTCATGATATAATTTTTTGACTTGGAATAACAGATCCTTTCGGTTGTGTCATGTAGACCTCCTCCTTGAGGTTTCCATTGAGGAACACAATCTTTATGTTGAAATGAAATATCTCCCATTTTTCATGCGTAGTTAATGCTACTATTGACCGTACAATACTCCATTTGACTACAAGCGCGGATGTTTTTTCAAAATCTATGCCTTCATGTTATTCATATTCATGGGCAACAAGGTGAGCTTTAAGTTTTTAGGTTTTCTATCAAGGTTGGGCTTTACCTTGAAAATCCATTTTGCACTAATGGGTTTCTTGCGTTTTGGAAGGTTGATGAGATTCCAAGTTTTGTTCTTTTGTATGGAGTTGAATTCAAGTTTCATACCTTAAATTTAGCCAAGATGTTTTGTAACTTCATCAAAGTTTTGGGGCTCCTTAGTTACAAAAAGTAAGAAATCACCTCCAGGAGCATTTTCAATTGTGATTGTGGTAACAAAGTCATCCATCCAAGTTGGTTGTCAAATTTTCCTTGTTGATTTTGGTCTCATTAGTTGATATTCGGGGGAATCATGTTCTTCCACCTCATTTCTTGTGTAGGAGCTTGTTCATGATTTTCTAGGGATATGGACTAAGGTAGTTTTGGAACTTGAGATTGATTTGGAGACAATGAAAAGGGTTCATGTATAGGCGATTGTGCATGTGGAGAAAGAGTGGGTTGCACCCACTCTGAATCTATAGAAGCACTCATAGGATGATTATTAAATTTTTTTAACAATAGGGGTTACAATAGAATGAACTTATAATTGAAACATTAGGAATCATCAAATTTAACACCTTTGTTAATAATTATCTTCCTACGTCTAAGATCATAAATCATGTAGGCTTTTGGGTTTTTGTCAAATCCGGCCATGATCCTTTCAAAAGCCATGGGTGAGAGTTTGTTTTTTTCTTCTTTTGGAATATGAACATATGATTTGCATCCAAACACCCTTGGGTGATCTAGATTTGGTTTAATCCCAGATAAAAACTCTTCAAGAATGATTTTGTAATTGGATTTTGTGGGACACCTATTCAAAATATAAGTCACAATGTTCATTGGCTCTACCCACAAATGGTTCGAACTTTGTGTTTTGATCATCATTGATCGTGCCTCTTCCATCAAAAATCTATTCATATGTTTTGTCGCACCATTTTGTTTTGGGGTTCTAGCTTGGGTTAATTAACGATGGATTCCTATTTCTTAACAATACAAAATAAACTTGTTAGAATCTTTCACAATCCGAGCAGAGAACCTTGATTGGGTGTCCAATCAATCTTTCACCTAGTTTTCTAAATATTTTGAATCTTTTTAAAGCTTCACTTTTTCTCTTAAGGAAGAAAACCCATACCTTATGAAAGTAATCATCTACAAGGGTCATAAAGTAGAATGATCTACCAAGATATTTGATTAGAAATGGTTCACAAATATTAGAATGTATCAATTCATTGATAGTTGTTGCACGAATTTGACTTCTTGGAAACTGTTTTCGATGTTGTTTTCTAAATTGACATGCTCTACAAACATCTGAATAAATTGGAAAAAACGAAACTACACTAACCTTGTTGTTTGATGTTTAAAAATGTAGATTCTAGTAATTTAAATTAGTAAATTGCTTGTGCCAAAGTTGGGCAATCCTTGATGAATCATCAAGCAATGTTAGTTCTACATTATGAACCTCTTTAGTATTAGCTTTATTATGTAACTGTAATATATATAAACCGTTTCTCATGTGATTGTTAGAAGCTACAAGTTTATAATCATTCTTGCGTATTATTAGGCATCTTTTGTCATAAAAAACAATGAAATACCTTTTGGTTGCCATGGACCCTACAGATAATAGGTTTTTCTCGAGTCTTGGTATGTAGAGAACATTATCAATGGTTTTTATTACTCCATTTGGGGTCTCAAAATGGACATTACTAATGTTTTCAGCTGGGTGAGATTCACTTCTAGTAATGCTTACAGTAGAAAGATAAATTTGTTTATGTAATTTATTAACCATATCACTGTTTCCAATGACATGTCGAGAAGCACATTAATACCAATGTGGGTTAAAATTTTTGTCCAAACTTGCTATTGCTACTTCAAATATTGCATTAACATCTGCATCATTAGGATTTAGAATTTTAGTTAGTTCTTCTAGGATTATATTTGCACTAGACTTGAATCGTTGATCTAGTTTAACTTTATGATCAAACTTCAAGTATTCTGATATTAACTTCTCGATTTTGATATTCTTTCAACCAGTGACCCTATCATCATAATAGTTACAAAGTCCTTTATGTCTAGAATTGTCATATGAAGGTTCGCCACCTCGATGAGGCTTTAGATACAAAGTTTCTTTGTCAAATTTTGAGTTGTATTTTAATTGATGAAGTAGTCTATCCATTAGAACATCAAAAGATGGGGAGACATTAGATCCTGAAATTGCTTGTATGAATGATTCATATGAATTTGACAAACATTGAGAATCATTTATACCTAATTGATTTCATCGATGGCCATTCTGATGGTTACAAGTTGAGAATGATCATTCTAAACTCTCATAGGTAGCCTTCAATTTCGGTGTCATCGATAATCTAGAATAAAGAGAGACAATTCCTCAAATGAAGTCTTCAGGTTGTGTCTCTCACCTCATATTGATTTTGAAGGTGCAACCATGTGTGATGAGGATTTTCAAAGTTAGTAATTTGTGTTAGCACATCATCCATGACAACAAAAATGAACATTGACATAGCCTTGATCTATTGATATTATGTGTCTTGATCATTTGTTGGTTGTATCATTTTTGGTTATTACACTCTTGGTTGCCATGTTCCTACCAGTGATGATTCTGACTATGGTGCTCCCAATTGCACCAATGCTCTCAATTACACCAATGCTCTTGACTACGATGTAGTGGTAGGTCCTAGAAAAAACCTTAGGCCTTGAAAGGCCAATTGTTCCTTGACTTGTAGGGCTAGAAGCTTCATGAATAGTGAGTGACAACAAACGTTGTGCGGGTGTTAGTCCTATGGCCATTACAACATCCCATACCCTTTGGCTATGTAGGCGGCTTTAGACTTTAATTTTCCATGTGTGGTAATTGTTAGACCTAGCTAATTTACTAGCAACTGGAAAGACACTTTCTATGAAGTTCAACACTAAGACAAGAAAGAGAAAATATAGTCATAAAATAGACCCAACATTGAGAGCTAGAGATAAGCTCCATGTTCCTTATGATGTATGTATTGGAACTATGTTCACAATATTTCACTTATCTAAAGCTTTATTTGGAGCTTTAGCTCGTAGAAATTATTCAATTTTCAACTAGGTGGAGTTGAGCTCACACAACATGTCCACTAGCCTAACATTTTTGAAAACCTTGCTTTGATACCATATGAGAAAATGGATGTTCAATATTAAGATTGAATTTGTTGCTACTACCTAGGAACAATCCAAAAGACTAGAAGAAATGCCCAAAGGGGCAGTGCAGAAATAGAAAGTAGCACCATAAGAGGATAACAAATAATTAAGTGCTAATCAAATTTGACTAATGAAGGACTTACATGCTAATAGCGTAATGTGGTTGGATAACCTCCAAAGGGATCATGGTTTGAGAACCACATAATAGGTGTAGGGAAAAGATCAATGATATATTAGCAAGATGAGTGTGTACTATTATTAACACATAATCCAAAAAACTAAAAAAATTGAAAAAATTTGAAAGTTAATCCAAAAACATTTGGAACATTTTTAGATAACTAGATTAAATATACATATAAACAGGTAAAACCACATAAAAATCAGGAAAAAATCCCAAGAATAAAAAAAATGAAGGAAAAAATCAATAAAGATAGAAAAAATTCAAAAAATACAAAAAATGCAAAACATCAAGTTTAACAATGAGAAAAAACTTAGGCTTTTATTCCAAAAATGAGAGATGTTATAAAATAATAATCAAAATTGGAATTTTTCCAATATTTTAATCTAGTTCTAGTTCTAATATTAATTTGTAACCTAATTCCAAAACTAAGACCAAGTTCTAAGTAGGTTCTTAAGAATTAGGTTCCAATCAAAGGTTTTTACTTCACAATTCAGTTACTTGCCCAATAATGGTAACAATTGTATAAGGTGGATTAAAAACAATTGTATTATGGTATTTTTGTGATACGTATGTAGGGTTGTTAGTTTTTGGCTTAAAAAACTATGGGTACAAGAAATGATTGGGCAACAAACTTTTTTTGGTGCACTTTAATTTGTAGAGGTCGAATATAACCATTAGTAAAAAGCTACACTCAATAAGGTGAAGGTACAATGGAGGACATTAAATCAACAATGGGTCTTTATTGTAGACAATACTCTTTGCTTTTTTTTCCATGACTACCCAATTGCTTGACCAAGATGTGTGTCTAGTGATGACCAAACACATCTTGGTGTTGCAGAAAAAAAATAATTGGGTCTTGTTGTGCATGCTTTGGGCATGTAATGGACACATGAAGGCATTATATTGATGGGCATCATTGATCTTTTTCTCAAAAAGATGGAGTGGGCCAAAGGCCAACATTTATAGATGACCAATTTTTTGTTATTAAATTTAAAAAAAAAACTGCTAAATATGTCAAGTTCCAAAATGGATTTGATTTTAACTTTTTATGCATATTTCAAATTTGACTTTTAAAAAATGACCAACAATATATAACTAAGAATAAGTGACCACGTGTATCAATTACATGCTCAAAATTTTAAATAATTAAATATATTGCATACTTGAAAAATGTTCCAAAATGTAACACATACATGCTTACAAGGTGTGAATGCTATTAGCTAATAACATGATGTTAACCTGTTGGCAAGAAGACTAAAGGGAAGGTGGTGGAAGTGCATGGGTTTGTTCATGTGAAACATAAAACCCCACATTTCTTGTGATGGAGGTGAAGACATCCTAAACAACATCATGGAATATAATCCACCCCATTGTGAGAATAACAAAGAAGGTGGGTCCTTGTTGGATATAAGGGTTGATCACAAATGCAATGAGTCACCTTGAAAACTAAAGGATGGGGGTAACCTAACTTAGTGTGCAACACAAAGGAGAAAATCTCGGAAGCTAAACAAAAATGTGGAATGATTGGGTGAGCAAACCCATGCATTTCATGCCTAGCCTATGCAAGACCTCAATGGTGCATGATGCAATTAGAAACTATGTTAGAAATGATGTTAAAAAAAGAATGGTTGTGTAAATTGTTTGAAATGCTTTCTTGAGTTCGATTTGATCCTCTTTCAACAAATTGCATGAAATGAACAACACATGCCACCATATTTGGGGGAAGGAGTTGCTCGCCAACCTCAAATGGGTCTAGAAGGGGAATGGACCAAAAGTGCTGGTGCCTATCATTTCCAATTTTAAGAGTGGATGATGATTCAATATAAATCTAGTGGTGATGGTTGTTGCAATAAGTGTCCAATTTTTCAAATAGGCTACCATTGCAATGAGCTTTGTGGAAATGAGGTGGATCCCCTGTGAGAGATGGGAAAAAAAACTTGCTAGCGCACTAAAGTGGTCTACGAGCAATTCAAAGAACCTAGGCCCATGAATCTTTCACAAACTTTCATGAGGGTCAAGTTGAAGGAGACAAATTGGCGGCAAAAGATTGGTAAGACGAGAAAAAATGGAGCATATAGAAAAGTTTTCAATAAAAGCACCGAGAGAGAATTTTGTAAACTACTTGAACATCCCTTAACCTTTAAAACATTTTTGCATAGCGAACGTCTTTGTTGAACACATTCTACAAGAAGAAAGAATAGAAAAAAACAAACTCAAATAAGATACTCAAAACCTTGATGTTGTCCAACAAGCAACAACAAAAAAAAAATTGACATGAAAAAGAAACGAGGAAATGGACCAAAAGATGACCAGACCAAGCAATTGTAAGGTTAGACCATAAAGTTTTAAAAACTTTCATATTAAAAAAATCTCTAGTTTCCATTCTTTGATAAAATGATGATGATGAAACCATGTGAAACTTTATAAAATGAAAGCACCCAAGGAAAGGGAGAGAAAAAGAAACAAGGGGCAAGCAGCCCAAACAAGGCGGGCCACAGGAACGGTTTATGATAAAAACTCATAAGCAGAGAACTGTTGGTTTGGTTCTGGCTATTTCAAAAACCTCAAACAATCTATGGTTTTCACAAATGAATTGGCAAAGAATTAATGGTTCTCTAATCAGCTCTTTGAATTTTTGAGATCTGGCAGGTAAGTGGGAATATATACTTGAGTCGATAGCTGGCAAGTATTTGCCCCTACTCTAAGAACCGCTCAAGGCTGGTCAAAATATGCCTCTTTCTGCACACTTTGTAGAGGCTGGTGAAAGGACACCACAACTGTACACTTGTACAATTGCCAGAGGAGAGTGTAATAAATATGATTTGACTGATGTTCCATATTTCTGATTGACGAATCATATCGATTGGACCAAATGGTTTGGTATTAGTAGTATTCCACCTCTTGGCAAACTCAGTTTTTAGTTTTGGGGGTGGGGTTGTAAAAAGTAATGTTCGATGTGAGACGTATTTTTGCAGGGTCACATACTAAGCATCGCTTGGGATATGCGAAAATGGTACTTGATTTGCAATGTTAAAATTTGGGGTTCCTGTTCTTGTTTGTTACCTGAAGTTAAGCTTGTATTATTTGCTAGAACTGGCATGAGAACCAGACTATGAAATTAGCCTTTCTCTTTTGAATCTGGTAACACCAAAACATTTTCAACTTCATTTTCAGGTCTTTCTTTTGGTATGGAAGTTGAGTTTTTGGAAAAGTTCAAAAAAAAGTTAAATCTTATAGTTTAATAATGATTTTATAATCGTTGAATGATATATTTATATAGACTTTTGTTTTAATTTGTTGGAAAACTTTGTATTTATACAATTTTTAGCATTTGGGAGTGTGTAATGTGTGCATGAAATTGGACCATAGTTTTTTTGGACAAAAATTTTGTTGAATGACTTTTGTTTTTTTCCCAAATTGGTGAAAATTTAGTGTTTCCAAACCGGTATCCAAAGAATGTGCAAAAGAATTTACAGTGCCAAAGCCAAGATCGGGGGTTAAATTTGGTAAGTATCTCAATGCCACCATTTGGATGTCATTAAAGATCCTGCAGAAATCAGCCACATAATTTGGCTTAAGGGGGAGGCCCCCAGTACTAACTTCTAAGTAGTCACATTTGGTAAGGGCATTCTAGGCAAGTTCTGGAGATTCTCCAATTTTACCAAAGTTTGAAGTCATGAATCAGTTGGAAGGATCACAGAGGTTCTCTTGAGGTTGAGCTTTCCACTTACTTTCTGGCATCGAACTTAAAACATTGACATCTAGAACTGTGAACCATGGGTCAAAACTTCAAAGCTCCCAATACTGTTTCATAAATTGATATCTTGTAGAGAAAAGGGGTTCCAGCAGTGTCTTTTTTTGCTTCCACAAATTTTTGCAACTTTGTGGACCAAAAGAAAAAACCAAGTGCAACTCATACAAGGCCTTTTGTGAAAAAAAAAGTGCCTGCAGTTGTATTGAGGAGCTTTCAAATGTAATCCGACCTAATTCAGAACACTCTTGGAATTCATGTAAACCATAATAGTGTACTCAGTCAACCATAGATGAACAAACACAACCCATTCTTGTAAAAATAGATATTATGGTGCATTCACACTTGATGTTAAGTTAGTGTTAAATGAAAATCTAAGTGGCATCCTAGGTGGCACTCAATGTTAAATGGGTGATAGCTTAATGTTAAGTGAATGTTAGCTTAACATAAAATCTTCATGATAAATAGGTTTAAGTCCTAAATGACTAGCATGGTGTCAGGGGATTCAACACTGGAGTCCCTAACACCAAGTGTGAATACACCTTAAATATTGAACTAAACCCCAACTAACTTAATCCTCAAATTTCTGACTCATGAAGTGGATATTCAGTAATAGACAAACTCTGATTTCTGAGACCTAGCAGAGCTACCGCTTTTTAACATCTGACAAGCCAGAATTTTGACGGGACCTGTCTCCTTTGATATTCTTCAGGGTTTAGGGTTTTTCTTTCCTCTTTGTTTCAGTGTGTTTCACTGGAATAACTTTTGGCTATTTCAGGTTGGTTTTTCTTTATTGTTTTGCCCCTTTTTTTTTCCCAAATTCTGTGATGTAACCACACTGATGATCATCCGCACGAGGAATTAATGCAATTTGGCTACCCATCAAAGAAGAAAGTAGAAAAATTTAAAGAATCCTGCTACAGTTTCGTGACTTGCTGGAACCTATTGTTCAAATAAGGCAATTTCAGAAAATTTCTTTCCTGGAAATCTGGAAATTTTGTCACACTTTCGTCACAAAAATCCTATGCATGTGTCCCATTGGATTATTTTGGGGTCAACTAAGTGACGAAAATTCAACAAAAAAAAGAAAAGAAGAAGCGCTGGCTGGTTTCCATTCAAGAGAGTAGATAATAGAATAGTTTTACACATGAGGTAGCCAAAACACCTACCATCAACTAGCCTACCTGCAGATATCAAGAATTAGGCCTTGGCCCCAAGTTGTACCTCTCTGTGGGTGAGGTGCATGGAGCATGAGAGTGGCCCAGGCACCTTACTCAAGGGAACACCTGTAGTGGGGCCAAGCTAGACTTCTGAGGCATCAGAAAACACTGGGGGTGTTGTGCCCTCTCTCCCACTAGCACAGAGCAGAGAGACCTTTGGAGCTAGCTGTATGGAAGGACTTGCTGGTGTAAGGTATTTCAACATTAACTACATACTGATGATGTATACTTGTATCCAGGAAGGCGTCATCAAATTACTCTACAAGAATGACAGCCGTTTTGCTACGCAAATGACAGCCTTTGGGTTGTATCACTTATAACAGTTTACTCGCATAACATGCTGGAGTCGTCCCCATGATGCAAGCAAGCAGCTGTAGGTGGGTGATTATCTTCTTCCTTCTCTTATTTTTTAATGGGGTCCCTTAGTACCAGCGTTTTTTCTTAGGCAACAAAACAAAAATTAGTACAGTGCAACTCATACGTACAACCAATGGATTTTTTATGAAAAAAATGGACCAGAGTCATCAAATTTAACAAAGAAACTTCTGAAATGGCCATATTTAGATAATAGGTTCCAGCAGGTTGCCAAAAATAGCACAATTCAATCCAGGGTTTCAACCCTAAACCCTACATACAAAAGGTTTTTTATGAAAAAAATGCAACAAAGCTGCCAACACTAGGAAAAATAATTCTGAAATCATGCCATATTTAGATAATAATACATTTCAGGAGGTTGCCAAAATGTATTAGGATTCTTGAATTTTTCTACTTTCTTCTTTGACCTATAATCAAATTTGGCTAATTCCTCTTGTGGATGATCACCAAAATGGCTGCAAAATTTGAAGAAAAGATGAAGTTAGACAGCCACAAGAGGCCAGTCTGCGACTCATCCATACAAAGGACATTTTTTTTAGAAAAAGAAAAGTGCTAAAGTCACCAAATTTAGGGGAAAATTTCCGAAATCGCCATATTTATACAGTGATACGTTCCAGGAGGTCACCATGCTTGAACTTTTCTACTTTCCTCTCTGATCTGTGACCAAATTTGGGTAATTCCTCTTATGGATGAGCACCATTGTGGTTCGATCACAAAATTGAAGGGAAAAAACCTTGTTCCGTACCGAGTTGAGGGGCGGTAAGACAAGGCCCACATGACGTTGGACAGTAGTGACGAAGTTAGACAGTGACTAGAGTCCACTGGAAGCACTGCAAGAGGGAGAGCGCTGGTGGGTCCCCAGAGAGAAAGAGAGAGAGGTGAACTGACCTGTCCTGGTCTGTCTCGGAACTGGACCATGCAGGTGCACAGGGTACTGTTGTGTCCAGCTGATGCAGGTAGGCAGGCCCATGGGTTCCCGTGGCATTGTGCGAGGTTCTGGTCCGCCTCATGCCCCCTACCCAGCCCCCAGAAGAACCCACCTTTGAGATTTGTGTGTAATTTTCTTTGAGGAACGGATCATGCACTAAGCAAGAAGCAAGCGTCTATGACAGGGAAAGAGAGAGGGAGGAGACAACCTACAGCTCGTTGAAAGTACTGTGAGAGATACTAGGGATTCTAAGAAGAGCCTCCGGCTTGAGCTGAAGGCTGCTGAACATCCCATGGACTTCTGTTGACATGCATGGCATACCGAGTCTGAGACTAAGGTTTTGTTCTTCTTGTCGGCATAGATCAGCTTTGAGATGTTTCTCTGTAATCTGAGATAGATAGTTAGTCTACAGATGGGGAGTTCGAGGGCAGTAATTCCCTATTGAGGTTGAACCGAGGGTTGGGTAGTGTGCCGTTTGTAGTACCGATCCGAATGATGGGTTTCCTCCTTCGACTAGTCTTTTCTCTTCTTCCCTTTCTACCAAGTGATCGGTCTTGACCTCTCTGAGCCTCTGGTGATCATCCCAAGTTCCATGTATTGCCTACTAGTTTTACCGATGAACATCGCAGGAGAAGAAGTTTTGAGGGTCAGGAGTTTTCACCTGAATCCTGTGTGAAAGTCCGTTCTACTCTACTCGAGGTCGATCAGGGATTAAACTGTTGAACTCTGCAAATATGCCAGATTCAACGTTCTGGAGATTGAAGCCTGATCACAGAACTTCCACAACACCGGACAAGATGTGGGTAGAAAAATTTGTGGATTATTCAGAAGTGCGAGTAGTTCAGCAGAGCACAGGCTCCCAGCGCTGGTAGAATTTTTGGGGGTCTGACTACTACTGGACTTATGCCAAGGGGAACTTCTCTTCAGATTCTTCAGGAATTTGAAGATTCATAGTGCTATTCTGTGGGGGCGGAAGGAATTTAGGACTTGCCTGTCATCAAGATCGTTGTTGGAAAGGCCATAGTCAATGTGCAGATTGGAGCTCCTGCAATTTTGGGTGGGAGGAGGAAGGCAAGCGCCGGCCCCCAGTGTCAATGAGGGAATCTTGGTCTTGAAGAAGTGGTGTTTTGAACACAGTGCAAATGAGAAGCTGTTGCAGCAGCAAGTTGGTTGCAGAGGGAGCATGCTCTTGAGAATGAGTTTGTAACCTCTTCGGAGTACTTTCTGGTGAGTTTATAAGCTGATCAAACTTCCTCTGCAGATTGTTCACTTAGCAGATAATCCATTCTCCAGATTGCTAGATCACTTTTTCATTTGGATTCTAGAGCTACAAATTGGACAACCCTAAGTGTTGTCTAGATTGCAAGGGTAATTACACTGCATGGAGAAGAGGGATGCAGTTTTAGATTTTGGGGCAATTGGAACTCTGGTTGAGAAACCCAGATTGCCAGAGAGACAGCATCTAAAGCCTCCAAAATCAAGGGACTCACTGAAACCAAATCTGTGTCTGGTTGTTCACCTTGTAGCCAAAGATGTGTCTGGTAACATTCAAACAAACAAATATGGAATCATTTCAGTGTAATGATTTCATACCTGCAGTCTTCATGGAGTAGTCTAGGTAGAGGAAGATTCAAAACCTGTTGCTGCAAGCACCACAACATGCACTGTCACATCATGATTGAGGATCTGTCAGAAGGAAGATCTGTGCCATTTCATCTTGAATCTCTGATAAAAAGATTCAATATCTTGGATCTTAGATAAAGAGATTTCTAAGGGGCTCATGAAGCTCCATTGTCTCAAGGGAGAAACTGTAGAGAATCTTCTGAAAACATTTGTATAAAGATTCCCAGTTTGTGAGGTGGAATTCTTGGCATTCTTGGCATTCTTTTGCTGCACATGCATATATTCTGAATTTTTTTCTACTGGGTGATTGAAAGGGAGTGGAGAATTTCTCTTCCATAGAACTTGGAAGAGTGATGGGCGGGGCACCTTCTCGTGCCGAGGAAGTGAAGATAGTACATGCAGGCCAGCACATTGACGAGTACTTCGGACCTGCAGTCAGTGTAGCGGAAATCATGTTGTCCAGTTCTCATGGAGGGACGCCAGAGGTTTGCCGCTGCCCAAGCACAGTCTGGACCCCAGAGGTGGCGTTGATGCGTGGCAACAGGTTCTTCTTCATCGTCCCATTCTATACATTCTTCCATCTCGTGCGTCGCCAGAGCTGCAACGGCATGTCGACCACATCCACCACTCCTTGCATCGTTCGGCGCTCCAACTCTGGCTCCGCGAGTTCTGAACCCAGACAGTCCGCAGATTCATCTTTCAATGGCGAACATGAGAAAGTGGTGGCCAGTACTACAACCATTGCAAGTCTTGACGCCCCTGCTTCTTGCCACACAGTGCTCTACAAATCTCCAATGCGCATGCAGATCGTCAACGAAACGTCCTCCAAGATTCGACCGGCGCTCAGGGAGCATCAGCACAGGCGATCATCGGATCATAAGGAAACTGTTGTCGTAAGGGAGAAGGTCACGCAGCCGAAGTCCTCCACTGAGTGGCATCAAGAAGGCTTCAGACTGAACTTGGCGATGGAAACCCACAATACGACACATCGCATTCCGAAGAACAGCTTGAACCGTGTTTTGCATAAACTCTCGGACGATGAGAGAGCACGGTCTAGCGCCATCGACAAAGGTCGGAACACCGAGAGCTTAAGGGAAAGGAGTATTGAGGATGCCGGCAGAGGTTCTGCAAGCAAAACAGGTATTGAGGACGCCGCAGTAGGAGGAGCTGCGGCGTCGCAAAGGCGTCTGAAACTGGCTGATCACTTGGACGATGAGAGAAGGGACGTATTGCGAGGATTACAGGAACATCAGAACACGCATCATGGCAGATCAGACACAGAAGAGATGAGGCGGAGGAGATGCACTGCAGCAGGGGGGATGGTTGTTCCGAGCTCCTGCAACGTCGAGGCAGGTGCAGCAGCAAAACTTTCTCCTCCTCCTGCGGGCCAGAGACTTTCAGCTCTGTGTGTTGCTCGCTTTACCAAGGTAGCAAGGTGTGAAAGAAACGCATACGTAGTACCAAGAAACACATTGAAGCACGAGGAAAGAAATCCAGGCAGTTTAGCGATGGTTATGAGGAGTGACAGCAGAATCAAGAATAGCACCGGCAGCACTGTAACTACTGCGTCGGGTTCATCGCGAGGGCATCCGATCAAGATTGCCTATAACAATGTTTTTGAGAAAGGAAGAGTTGCAGACAAGGAACGCGACCACGAGACAAGCACTAGAGTTGAGAGACTGAAATTGGCTACAAGGAGTGCAGATTGGATCAGTTGTACCTGGAGCTGCAACGATGCAACACGCCGTTCGTCATCGCAAGTGAGGCGGCGAGGACTCCATCTCTCTCCATATCTGATGGAGGAAGCTGTGAAGGACCGCAAACGAGCTTTGCAACTGCAGTTGCAAGAGAATGGAAAATTTTTGGACAGAAGGAAATCTGCAGAGATGCAGGTGAACAGGAGAACAAAAGATGACCGGAATACTGAAGGCACTGCTGAGGATGTAGCTTTGGAGAATTCGACATGGCAGTCGAAGAAACATGAATACATAGTGGAATTCGAAGGTGATGACATGAGATCGGAAGTTGCTTATAATGAGGAAAACTTAGATTCGAGGAGCTCGCCAGATGTTCATCTCTTTCAACATCTGCACCAGCTCTATACAGGTAGCATCAGCATTTCAGACATTCTATCGAGTGATCAACTTGCGAGGATAAATGAGGTAGCGAAAGCGCCTGGTAGATCATCATCCTCGCACAAGCTTCGCCATACTTCAGATCCAATAGTCGAGAAGCACAAGGAATTAGATAGGAAACGAACAAGCATTTTGCTAAAGATGTTACAAACTGGCAAGGCACAATTAGGGACCTCAGAGGCGATGAAAACCTACAACAATCTAAAGCGAGTGAGCAAGAGAAGAGAGCAAGCCGCCACTAGAGATTCTTCGATGACGCAGTCAAAATTACCTTCATCATCATCAGAAACATTGAGCAGGCGTCCGAAACTAGCCGAATATTTCAACACGTCCACAGGCATCATGCAAACCTCTAGAGATCATCACTATACTGTAGCAAGGAAAAACAATCTTGCACTTTCTCACACTTGTGCGAAGAGTGTGCTCGAGTCTCAGGACAATGCTACTTCGAGGATGACATCGACATTCACAGATCACAACCTCATGGGAGAGGAGTTTGATCTACCTATTATGAACAATCAAAGCTTCAAAACAAGCACATTGACAGAAGACAATCACTCTAGCTTTGAACATAGCCTTGCCTTTCCTTCTCTCTTTGTCCCCGATGCCACAATGTTACGTTATAGAAGACGATCCTCTCGTCGCAGCAGGCGTCATAGGGGGCAATGGCAACCCCATTTGGCAACACTAAACGAATGCTCTCCTTGATTACACCCCTTGTATAGAAGAGACATATGGTATTAGGGTTTAGGGTTGAGTGGTTTTTGGGGTTTAGGGTTTAGTTTTGGGTCTAAGGGTTGAGAACTACCCTTGTGTGAATATGTAGTTTAGGGTTTTACCCTTTTGTAGATTCAATCTTATTAGTACCATCTTCTTTCTTTCCTTCTTTTTGGACCCCATTTGGCCAATTTTTTTTACTACTTTTTGTTTCTCAATTAATCCTAAGTTGTAGTTCTCTAATGTGTGTAATATATATATATATATATATATGTATATGATTCATAGAGATAGATATATGGTCCTACTTCTCTACCCTAAGTTTTAGGTATAGGGCTCTCGCCTTTTTTTTATAATAACAATTGACTTGTGAAAATGTGTGTTCACAATTTTTGTGTAAGTCGTTTGAAGAACTCAATCCAACCCATTTTCACTTGTGAAAAAACGTTCCTTGCCCTTCTTGATGTAGATTTGAAGGATGTGTTTCCACAACTTGCATTGGCCAAAACCTCTGAACTCAAACCCACATCTTGTGCCCAAAACTTGGAATTTGTCCCCCATAATAATTTGAGACTTGTGAATAGTTAGGTTTACAACTTATGGCGGAAACCTTGAACTCAACATGTGAAAAACACTCCTTGCCCATGTAAACTTGAAGGATGTGTTTTCACAACTTGCACTACCCAAAACCCTTGAACTCAACCCAGATCTTGTGCCCAAAACTTGGAATTTGTCCATAATTTGAGACTTGTAGATAGTTATGTTTACAACTTATGGTGGAAACCTTGAACTCAACACATGAAGAAGAACCGCATCATACATAGATGACATCACAACTTTTGGCCAAAACCTTGAACTCAACCACACAACTCACATTCATGAATTATATATCCCCTTGTCAATTACACAATGGTTTTTATTGATGACCCTTGTAGCAACTTTGTTTTATTAAAGGTCAATGACACCATTGCTCTACAATTTGTTCATGAAACAAGGAGACTTTCCAAAACTCCATTAGAAATGTTAACAAATGTGGTATTGTGGTCTTAGTGATACAAATGAGTTTTACACCATTCTAGCAACATAGAAAACCTTTGCAATAATCATGGTATAGCATAATTTTCCAAATCAATACTAACTTCCATTTTTGTGTGTGTGCTAATAACCTCTTTAATGTGTTGTTTCATACATAGTTATTTAAAGGTGTAATTATGTCATAGTTTTAATTATTATCTTTTATGAGATTTAAATATAAGTTTAATATACAACTTTACATTATTAAACATCATCAACTTCATTAAAGGCTTAAAATATTGAAACAATTTTGGTTTTCTTGTGGGCTTAATTTCCTAGTGGTGAATAATACTCCACAACTTTCAACAAGTTCAATAATGTTTCCATTTTTAAACTTCAAGAGCATAAGATGTCCCCTTTCAATTGTCTCAATGTATCTAAAGAATGAACCCATAAGCTTGTTATGAATAATTGGCATTTGCTATGATGAAGTCTTCACTTCACATTATTTTAAAGAAAACCAGGTTGCATGAGAGAACTAGCAAAAAATTGATAGTTTTTAATGTGGTTATTTGACATTTTCAAAAATTTGAAAACCATGGTTATATATTAGTCGAATTGGGTATTTGAGTTTTTAATAACTGGGATTGTATATTAAAATCATCTACTTTTTTGAGATTGGGGTTACATATCAAAATTGGGTATTTGATTTTTGAAAACCTCCAATTATGAACCTTATGAACTACCTTAATAAACTTGGTAGGGGTTTGGTGCAATTTCTAATAATTGCCCAACACTCAGTATGACATTTAAATTAAAACAAAACTAAGACATTCATCTTCATGCATTTTTCCACTAGTATTGTCACGAGCTATTCATGCATTATTTATCAATGTGTCATTTTTAATGTTTCCTAATTTATTAGATGTTTTTCTATGTTTAATGCTTGGAAACCCAACATATATAACAAGGGCTTTTCAATAATTTGTTTTGCAAGGTTGGTTTCAAGTTTCAACATTGGTTCCTCTGGGTTAGCCACAACCCATTTAGCCTCATCAAGTTCACATTGAGTAAGTTAATGGTCAGTTTCAATGTACTAACTTCATAACCAAGTCATTAGGGAATAAATCAAAATTCAGTCACTGAATAGTAGAGTAGTGTTCACATGTGTGCTTTTCATCGTTTTACCCTAGCCCCACCCATCCACCATTATTTGTAGCTAATGAATCCTAATTCAAGTTTTGCTTTTATTTTCTTCAACCAAATCGAGGTGAATCACAATAATAAACTTTGCTTTTACTTGATTCCTTACACTCTTTGTGCATTGGTTTCTTTTTCAACCCATGTTGAATGACAATTTTTATGTGGCACTTCACATCAATAGCTCTGCCCTTTTGCTTGTCTTCATCATGCTCTACACAACTTTTTAACTATGGTTGTTGATTTGCAAAATCCTATGTTTGAACTTAACAAATATAGATTTCAAGGCCTTCTAATTGGATTTCAACCAAGTGGCAATCAAACGCCATTTCTAAATTAGGTTAAAATTTTAACTTGAAATGTTTTGACCTGAACTACCAAGCCAAAAAACTAAGTAGTTGGGAACCATGGAATTTTTATGACCGATCATCTTATCATTATGAGTTGGTTATAAAAAACAACATCTAGCATGATTTAATGATGAATTGAATACAACCAATTTGCTAGAAATGAAGTAGCATTCAATTTCTATGACCTTCATGCTAGATTCATTGAAGTTTTTTTACATATGTTAACATGCCATCACCAATTGTCCTGTGATGTGATTCATCACCAAAGCACTTGACAATGGTGAAGGTCCATGCACTTAATGACTTGTGACGTTGTAACTTGTAAGATTTCTAAAACCTTAGCTCAAGCCTATTGTTTGAGGCTTATTATTTGAGTTTTGTTATAAGTTCTAAAACCTTGTAAAATTGATAACAAAATATGAATTTTGTGGAATTTATTTGTTTGCTACTTCACAAGTTGTAGTTTAGTGACTAATTTTTTTCAAGCTCAAGCTTTCAAATGTGGTGACCATAACTTATAAATAATAAGTTGTCAGTATTTAGAAGTTAATGGTTACTAGTTCGTTGAATTAATCATGATTGAATGATGAATCATGTAAATTATTCATTACAACATCATAGTTTGTTTGTGGGATTCGGGAGTGAAGGTTTAAGATACAAGCAACAAGCTTGATTATTGATGGCAATTACAATTGAGCATATTCACAACTAGGGTACCATTTTTTAACCATAGGACTCAAGGACTTTGTTTTTGCTCTTTTTCAAATATAGAATCTAAATGGAATAAATTTAAGTAAGAGCTATTGGATAATTCAAATTATGATAATTTTCATGGTGGTGGTGATTTTTCACATGCATATGTAATTATGCATAAATATCTTGGTAAAAAACTAAATGCAAAAGGTGAAAACATAACTTTTATACACAACTTAACATGTTTTCTTGCATGAAAAATTCTTGCACATTTTGTCAACACTTTGGGCCACAAATTCTAAACCTAGTGAATATAAAAAATCAACCAAATGGAAAAAAAGGAATCATTTTCCTTGTTGCCCTTATAGAATGGATTTTATAACCTTCAAAATTCTTATGTCATATATTATTTAATTAAAAGCATTATGTGAACATTGGCAAACATAGATGTATGCATTACTCATACATGAAAAAAATTGAAGTCAAATGTATTGTTTAATATATATTTTTGATCCCTTTAAAATGAAAATTATAGTTAAAACTTGACTCAAATTACTTAAAAGGACTCAAAAGGACATTTATATTATATTCAATTTATTCTTAGATTTTCTTAATAGATTAACATGACATCAATTTAGTTATAATCATATACCAATCCATCATAATCATGAAATAGTAAATGTAATAAAAATCCAGAATAGTCCTTTATAGTCTTTTTTTGTTACATTATCCTTTTGGGTACCCTAATTGTGAATATGCCCAACTTGTAATTTGCGATTATAATTTTTCAACTATTGAAGTTATTCATCGAAGCTACTTGTTGTAGGTTGTAGCAATGAAATTCATTTATTTTTATTTGCATTATGCAATGGGTTATTTCAAAGTGTAATGGACATCATGCTTCTATAGCCTATTATTAACTAAGCTATTGATTACTAAATCATGAATACCTCCTAACACCCATGGGTCATGAATAATTTTTAGCACTTAAAAGTTTAAGGCCTATATGGTCGATTAGACCTATTATATGGAATTGCATCTTACTTACAACTTATATTGCTTAAGCCTTGTAGTTTGACAGTTGATTTGAAATCATATTGGTGTAATTATGGAACACTTAAAATATTTGCAATGGTGTAATTTCCATTACAAGTTGTAATGGTCCAATGTATTATGTGTATACATTGTAAATTTTATCATTAAAGTTGAGAGTTTTAGATTTTGTTGTTGGACAACTTGTAAACATGTGCCATACAAGCTTGCTATTTGAATTGATTTTGATTTTGATTTGGATTTTGTAATAGTGCAACCATCAAATAAGAATCATCAATTATGTCATGTTAAGTAATTCTTCCAAGTTAACTTCCAAGTGTTGTTTGAGCTTGTTGTAATCTGGGTAATGGTTGATGGGTTATATAAGGAAGGCCATTATATTGTAAAAATTAAATAAGCACTTCAAACTTCAAACTTGCATCTTTCTTGAGATTAAAAGGTTTATGACTTTGTTTAAATTTCTAGTTGAACATTGATGCCTATTCTTTTAATATGTTGTAATTGGTTTTAGTCTACTATTGACACATAATATCAAAACATGTCTTTCATGACTAGAACATTTTGCGATTAGGTCTTAATGTAGTTATGTAATCGATCAACTACCTTTAACCATCTTTGTGATTACATTGCACGATTGCAATATACCTACATGATTACAATGATATCTAAGGTAGATACCTAGCTGGTACCTATTTAGCTTAGGTATTAGGTCTACTTTAAATAATAGCTACTTTAGATCTGTACTAGTTAGGTAATTACCTTAGATACCTACTTAGTAAATACCTTGTTAATAACCATTAACTAGGTAAAAGGTACCTAGTATGTACCTACCTTAGATATGTATTAATTAAGTAATAGGTACCTATTAATATGTACCTACCCCACTAGCTAAGTAGTAGGAGCCTACTTCACTAGGTACCTAACAACTAGTAGGTACTTAAACTACTAGGGAGTAGCTATGTATTTATTTAGGGTAGGTACATACTAATTCCTTACCCACCTTGGTACATACTACCTACTAAATAGGTACCTACTTTAGCTAGATGACTAAACCTACCAACCTATTAGTACTTATTTTAAATACATACTAGTGAAATATGTACCTACCCCACTAACAACCTAACTACTAGTAGGTATTTACTTAATTATTATGTAGCTATTAATAGCTACCTAGGTAAATATGTACTTTGGTACTCGAGCTACTACATAGAACATACATATGTACCTAGGATAGGTATGTATTAGTTACTTACCCACCTTGGTACATATTACCTACTAAATAGGTATTTATTTTAACTAGTTGTCTAAACCTTTCAAGGTACTTATTAGGTTACTAGATGAGTGCCCTAGGTAGGTAGGCAAGCTGGGCTATTAAAGTAAGTTAGAAGAAAATGGTTTATGATAATATGGCAACAACTTTTATCATGTTAAAAAAATGTGGTGTAATGGTTATGGATTTCATCCTTCAATGTGGAGGTGAAGGGTTCATGTCCTCATTATTGCAACCTAGTCTTATAAGGCGAAATAGGCTAGGTTAGGTTGCCAACTTAGCTCAAGTACCTAGCCTAGCTTAGGTTGCTAGCTAAATAGGTTAACCCACATTCCTAGGTAAGTTAGGGCCTATGTTTTTAGCATGTAGGTTAACTTTTTCGCTTAACAGAACCTAAGCTTACCTAGCCTAGGCTACTAGGTTAAGAAAACAACATATTAGCCATGTTTTTCATGTAGGTAATTACAAAAGTCATAGTCATAAAACATGACATGTCGTATTCAACTATGTAGTTAGGGCCTATGTTTTTGGCATGTAGGCTAACTTTTTAGCCTAACAGAACCTAAGTTTACCTAGCCTAGGCTACTAGGTATGGAAAACAACATATTAGCCATGTCTTTCATGTAGGTAGTTGCAAAAGTCATAGTCATAAAACATGATGTTTCGTATTCATGTAGTCATGGATGTCCCAAATGACTAACAACCTAATCATGGATTGGGGATTTTGGTGTTGTGACTTGAAAAGAAAAAATTGTCATTTGTAGCCAATTTTTAGAAATAAAAATTATATATTACAATTGAAAATTTATATATGCAAAACAACATTTTTCAATTGCAAATGACATTTTTTAGTTACAAAAATTGATTGTAAATGATTTTAGTTTTCTATTGTGAGGTCTATTTTGTGAAATCAGTTAGTAGGTTGTTATGTTTATTAAGTGATCCCATTTTACAATAGTTCGTAGAATGCAGTGAAATATATATATATATATATATATATATATATCTTGCTTGCCTTTTGCAGCCATGGCATTGCCTTTAGTTGTCCCAAAAAAATTCAAACAATTTTTTTTCCTAATTACATCCCTTTCAATCCATCCAATGTTGTAAGTTTTAGTTGCCAAAACCCTTTGCTTACCATGTGGTTGTTGATTTAACACAAGCAGAAGTATTTCTAGTTAATAGAAACAACAAGAAGATGAATGAACTTAATCATTATTTCTGAGATTCATAAGTAGCAAAGTTGGCTTGAGCAAAATATATTATTAATGTTAATGGGAAGGTCACATAAGTCAAGTGCAAGGTTTATAATGTCATTGAAGGGAGAGATAAACTACTAATGCCTGAATTGGATCCTTTAAATTGAAACATGTTAGCCAAAGGAAGGCCATAATTACTTATGTGGGTGTGGGAGTAGGGAATTTCTATTATCTAAAGTTAAATTAACATGTGTTCAATGAAAAACTTTATGTGCAAAGAAGAAGGGATTTTGTTTCATAACATGTTGTTGGAGGGGTTATGATGGAAAGGAAAAAAAATTGGTCCAATTTGCACCCAATTTCCATTTACTTTCCTAGGGCAAACCCATGACTAAGTATGAATAGATGCAATCATTGTTTGCATTCCTCAAAGACTACCCATCCAAACATTAGAGTGAATGTGTTGGATGAAAAATTGTTAAATCTTTATATAATATGGTATCATTACTACAAATGTGCATGCAATTCATTGTTCCTCGTTCAATGGACCAATGAATCCATTGGATCCCCATTAGGTCTTGTTTAGTGAGACCCATAAATTCACTCAAAATCTAATGAAAACATTCAATAAAGGACAAATTTCTTGTAATGTATTGAATGCCATTAAAAATGTTATTTTGACTTTTAATCAACTTCTTGAACACCCAAGCAATTTTTTTTTTATACTCACTAATTATTAAAATGGTTGGTTTTTTTAAAACCACTTAATATCATGCTAAGGTAAGTTTTAGGGTTTAAGTTGTTTTGTTATACTTCAAAGCATGGAATCATGAAAAAATAATGAATTGCCTTTTGGAGTAAGTAAAGAACACATAATTTGTTTTGGCATAATGTGTTGATGGGCATAAAAAAAAAGTTATGATGATACCTTGAACAACTATGGAACTTTCTTGCATTGTAATTTAAAGATCTTAACATACCTAGTTTAAAATCATGTATTCATACTCGAATGTATTTGTAGAGTATCAATTTTTTTTCAAAATTGATATTAAACCACATGGCTATGACTAGGTATTTCCAAATTTAATATTGGGTATGTAGGATTTGTAGTTGGTTCTTAAAAATATTTATACCAAGTAGGTTAATTTTCAATACCTTGCCCTTGATTGAACAAATTACCCAAGTCAATTTTCAATACTCGACCAATATTTATAAGGATTTTGAAAGGGCTATAATGAGAATTTAGGTCAACCAATTGGCCCCTTCTTCACACCTTCATTCCCTTAAAAACCCCATTTTCAATCCTTATTTATCCATTTTCCACTTCTTGTGCCTAACATGGTGTGCTTTCTTTTTGAAGAGGCCAAGAAGGAAAAGACTAGTGTTATGCAAGTAAGTTTAAATACACATATATTCATTAAATAAAATTGAATAAATGAAAAAATCTATTTGTTGTGTAAATAAGTTTTTTTACATTTACCTTTTTCACTATGTAATTTTTTTGTTTTTTAGCATTTAAGGGGTGGGATTGTAAAAAATTCTTTTACACATACGCAACCCCTTGTAAATGTTTTGCAGTGTCTAAGTATATATATCATATACCTTGAGTGACATACCTATTTGCTATCCATATTAATTACTTGTGGGTGCATCATAAAGTTCATTTTTTCTTGCAATGGGCCACTTAATTCATCAACCATTCACAAAAAAAATTTAATACTTTTAATTTCCCCCAATTAGAAACTTTTGTTGGATTAATAAGGTGTTGTGGAAGTGCTTCCTTTTAGCCTAGCTATATAATATGCAAGCTCATATTTTTGGGCAAAGCATATGGCACAAACTCTGATGCTATTGAAAAGTACAGTAGACATGCCAATGATTAAAGCCCTTACTATATCCAAAAAACTTAAAATGCTTGGAAATTATTTTGTTGCCTTTCGACTTCAAAAATCTATTGTAAACCTTTACTTGGCACATCCACAACCATGAAGATCATTAAAAAATTTTTTTTTTGAAGAAGACATGGGATCTCAAAGTAAGGAGGAGTTAATGTTTGGTGATGGGCATGTTAAAAGAATTTGTTATTTGGAGCTTAAAATCATTGGACATTGTTTTTTTTCCTTCTAGAGTTCATAGAACTCTAATCGGCATATTCTTAACTTTTTAGATCATTTAAGATAGATGAGAAATGATGAAGATATAGGGTCAAAATGTACAAGGCTTTAATGGATCCTTTTCAAATATTTTGTGATTTTGACAAATCATTCTTTTCATGCTTCTCCTTCATTGCTTCTTTTTTTTTGAAGTTCAAAAAGATATTGTAGACCTCCATTTGGTGCACCCATAGCCATGAAAATCACTCAAAAGGGGCAAGAAATGAATAAGATATGGGTTTGTGTTAGATGAAAGGTCAATGTTCAATGATTGACACATTTTCCCTATCTTGGGTGCACATTCTTGGGTGTATATTGGGTGCATGTTGCCGCACTTGATTGGTTGAATACAATTTATATTTTTAACATTGTTATCACCAATCTTGGCTTAGGCTTTTACAAGAACTTGGATGTTGTGATGTTTCATGGTAATTAAAAGTCATTTGGTGCATTCCAAAGCTTGTTTTTTTGGCAATAGGCCACTTTAATTTACCCATTACCAAAAAACATTTTGAAACTTTGAATGTGTTTAGTTCACTCACACACATGTTGACAGATATTTCATGAATTAATATAAATTTGTGTTGATTTACAATGTGTAAGTGTACTTCATTTACACTTCTGCTTATATATTGTTATATTTATGCCCACAATTCCAAAGTCAAACGTTTATATTTAAATGGATGTGGATGAGAGGTTTTACATTTATATGAATGTAAATAAGCTCATAATTTGTTTTATAGGCATAAGATCCTTATTGTTGTAAAGGAAGAGGGTGTACAAGCATTCCCCTCCTATGCTCCATAATGTAAATGTGTTTAGGTTTAGTGATAACATTTGCCTTGAACTTCATAATGGGGAAAGCTCGCAAGCAAGCGACATTTCCAAAATGTGAAGCCTTAGATGAGGCAAAGGTCTTGTATTTTGGGAATGTCCCCCATACGCAAGATCCTTACACATAAAATTTCACATGATTTTTTTCAGATATGTTATAAATGGCATAGCCATTTCATAATGATTTGTTTGTTCTAGGAATATTCATTATTCACTTCTCTTTTTTCGATCTTTCGATTTAAATCTTCAACATTCCTAAAGTTGAAATCCATTCTGCTGCTCTAGTGTAGTTGATTGGTTGTACATTCCAAAAAATGGACTAAATGGAACCATTCCATTGTTTGGGAAGTGCCCATATAACATTTTCGTTGTTTTTCTTTTGTTGGATAACAAGATTATCTTTAAAATGATCTTTACTTTGGGCTTGATTTTGGTTCTCACTTTACTCATTCAACGTATTTTTTGAGCTACCCATAAAGTCCACCAAAGTGAAAATCATTCTTCAAAAGGATGAAAACACAATAAAGTGTGCAAGTAAAAGTACTTTGCTAGTCTACTTGTGAAGTGAACAAAAAGTAGGACCAAAACCCATCACAAAATTTTTATACATTCAATTTTTTGAGTTGAATGATAAATAACAAGATACTTCTTCATTATTATGCATTAATTTTTAAATTTTGCATTGTTAAAGTAGGTTTCAAGTAGATTTTTCTAAATGCAAGTAGCTTTTAAAACCTACTTTTTGTAGTGTAACATTTGATTCAAGTATATGTCAAGTATATTCTACCAAAGAAAAAGTAGATTTGTTTTTTGGTGAGGCCCTTGAATATACAATGATCTTTATGCTATAACTTCATACATATATATTACATTAAAATTTTTAATGAAAAAGTAGGTTTGAACACCACATTGACCAGTCAATTTCAAACCTACTTATTCCCTAGTTTTATTATTCCAAAGTTTTTGAAATTTTGTAGTTGATTTACAATAAACCCAATTGAAAGCTCAATAGTTTCAAAATAAAAGTTAAATAAAATTTGAATATACTTTCTTGTGTTTTCATGAAAAATTGCCCCTTTTTTAACTTGATATTTTTTTGGCAACTTTTTTTGTATACTTTACCATGCTTTCATGCAAAACTAAGGATAAACTTTCAAAAATAATCACCATAATTTCTTTTTTAACTAAACTAGGGTCTACCCAGGTTATATTTACATATATAGGAAGATACCTAGGTAGAAGGTTAACTAACTTAAGGTCTACCTACCTTGCTATCTATGTTTGGATTACATACCTACCTACCTAGCTATTTATGGGGAAAGTACTTATGTTGCCTTGGGGTACGCACCTATGTCACACCCGCCCATGGGCTACCTATTTGCTACATATTTACCTACCTACTTACTTACCCACCTATTTATGTAGGACAAGGATGATGCAAAGCTTACATGAGGACTTACATAAGGTCTACCTAGGGGCTTATTTAAAAGCTATTTAAGGGTTACTAAGGGGCGTACTTAGGTTATGGGCTATTTAAAATAAAGGCTATCAAAAGTCTATGTAAGGGGTTACATGGGGACTACTTAGGGTGTTACATAAAGACTACCTAGGGACGTACCTAAGGACTATTTTAAAAACTACATAAGGATTATGAGTTAACCCTAAGTAAGTAGCCCCTTTTTGGATTATGAATCAACTTTAGATAACTGTTTAAATATTCCAAGATATCCATTAACTTAAGAAATTTTCAGCTAAACCCAAAAGTAGGTTCTATGTAGTGCTCTAAATAACTTTTAGGTATCCCATAACCTAAGTAGGTCCCTAGGTGTCTCCCAGGTAGCTCCTAGGTAGTCCTTTAGGTAGGCCTTATGTAACCTTTTATGTAGGATTTTGATAACTTTTAAGTAGCATCTTAGGTAGGCTTTATGTAACTTTTAAAGTAGTTTTACATATCCCAACCTTCACCCAAGTCTTTAAGTGTCTCCTTGGATTCCCTAGGTGGCCCTAGGTAACCTTCTAAATAGTTTTTAGGTATGATAAGTAGGACCCGGGCCCCTAGATAGACATGTAGACACAAGCAAAACCCTGTATACAAAAGAAAACTCAAATCATGTTGGTTTGAGGAGGAAATTTCAAGTTTTTCTTCTATTATTTTCTTTTAACAAAGTCCCATTTTGCATTTTGATTGTCATCCTCACTTTTAGAGGAACCTGAAGGTTTTGTTCTTGGGTTTTACTTATCTTTGTGGATAACTTTAATATGTACCGTGTAAGGGCCACAACTTAAGAGCTCACCAAAGTCTCAATACAAAACTTTCAACCAATGAGGTATTTGGGATTTAGCCAATTTTGGCTATAAACCATATATGAAGTACAAATCTTTAATCAACATTCTATGTTTTGGGTGTATCCATTAAAAACCAAATATAAAAAATTTGGTAATTTTTACTAATTTTTACACTTCTGGCATTGAACTCATTGAAGTCCTCTAAAATCGGTTCATTTTCAAAGTTTTTTTTTTTTTTTTTTT
>Ga0116227_10004020_pt1 | contig 32203 bp, 27 predicted proteins | sample S1TSphgellanicum_FD_89693 | JGI IMG/M metagenome (GOLD analysis project Ga0116227, IMG submission 89693) | Host-associated microbial communities from peat moss isolated from Minnesota, USA - S1T2_Fb - Sphagnum magellanicum MG | ecosystem: Host-associated > Plants > Peat moss > Unclassified... | reverse complement strand
TGGGCCTTCCCATTGGCTGCATGAAATTTCTCTTTCCAAAAGACTTCATCACCATTTTTGGCATGGGCTAACACCCCATGCAAAGAACACCCCACTTATTCAGTGTTGGGGCACATTTGATTTAAAAAAATAATTGATGGGTAGAAGTGGACAAAATGAACTTTGATACATAACACTTTAGTCTTTTGCTTATTTGATCATTTTGCTTGCAAAATGGGTTTAGAGACTAGTGCTTTTATAAACCTTTGATTTCATAATAATAAATTGTATTTGAATCAAAAGACTACTACAAACATCAAGAGATTTATATTCTTAAAAAAAAAATCATATTTTCCAAAAACTTTTGCAATATGTAACAATGATGATGTTTATTGTGCAATATGTTTTGATGATTTATGATTTATTTTAATTTGTACTTGATATGTAGGTTTGAACCTCCAATATTGATCAATATCAAAATGACAAACTCAATTGAATCACAATCTTCAATCATTTCCATGAAAAGGTACACCTTTTGATGTTTTAAACATTTCAACTTACATCAAACATGGAATTATTAAACATTTGAAATTATTTTTCAAGACGTAACATATTAAATTTAAAAGGCATGTCAGTATGAACAAATATGAAACTACAACCCCCAACACTTGCAATTTTAAATGTTGATTTTAACTTATGTTTATTTCATTATGTAGGAATTTGATATTCATTCCACATTATATGATCAATATGCAAAACATGACTATCACATCATTAATATAAAAGAATTAGAATGGTTCACACTTCAAAAAGGTTCCAACTACCATAGCACATTAATTGACCCTCAAACCAAAAAGGCAACCTTTGTCCTATTTGTAGGAGTTGTAGGATCATGTTGGTTGGGGGCAAAAGGAAATTTTAACAAAGTATTATTCACAAACACATATGTTGATCCAAGTTCATTAAAGATTACAAAGAAAAGTTGTCACAATAGAGTGAATATTGGACCAAAAAATGCATTGACCTAACTTAGTATGAAAGTCTAAATTTGATATTAAAAAACAAATTGTTGAACACTAAACCAAAAACAACAACATCGGAATCAACATAACATAGTCATTATTGTTTTAAGGCAACATTTTCATATGTAATCCTATTTTGCAATGCAATAATAGTTATAAAGGTTTCTATAAATTGTAAGGATATTTTAGATTCATATAATAGAAATTCATCACTAATTCTTATATTGAAATTTTATTAGGATTTATCATCAAGCAATGACATTTCTATTGAAGAAAATGTTAGTCATTTGATGTAAAAAACTAAAAATTACAAATGAATGTAAAAAGTTAGAAAATTATATGATTGAAATTTTTGACAAAGAAAACAAACTCATTAATGGTGCTTCCATTGTTAGGGGAGACTTAATATCAGTGAAATATTACATTAGATATTGGAGACATTATACTTCAAAATCTCATGAATTAACCCTAAAATTAATTGTCGTAAAACAATTAATCAAAGGCAAATTGATTATCAAAAATAATTACAACTCTCATAGGTTCATCATATAGATTAATTTATGAACATTGGATGGACATATTATTATTTTGTCATAATGTTTCCATTCAAATGAAATAAAAGAAAAATATTTTGTTCACAAAATTGTCATTCCATATCAACATCATATTTATCATCAATCTAATCATTCATTATCATAATTAACATATATCAACAATTCATGCAATAAATTGTTAATTTATAAAAAAGAAATACAACATAATATTATCACATAATTAATCACAATATCTCCAATCTTGAAGAAATTATAAATATTTTCATAATGACATCTCAAATTCAAAAAGACTATAAAAAAAGAAAAAGAAAAAGATATCAAAATGAAAGGGAAGCTTAAAAAGCAAAAAAACGAAGTAAAAGGCCAAAAAAATCAACAATAGATAAACAAGAATTTAAAAAATCAAACATGGTCTGAATAACATAACAAACTATATATGTCTCCAAGATGTAGAAAAAAAATGTCATGATAATACAACTCAACATCAACCCGATCAAAACAAAAGAAGAAACTAAACATATGAACAAATAAAGGATCATTTAAATGCCAAAAACGAAAAAAAGACAAGAAAAAACAAAAAAGAAAAGGCAAAAAGACAACCAAAACAATAAAATATTAAACCAAGAATATGAACATAAATCCTTTGGTTTTCAGGATGTAATAATAAAAAGTTATCATGTTATTCATACATCAACTCAACATCAACTTGATAATAACATCCATGTACCATTAAAACCATAATAAAAATCAGGAATATGATGAAAAACATAATAAAAAGAAAACAAATTGTAATGAATATCATATAACAATACAACTTGATAGAAACAAAATAAGAATAAAAAGATATAAACATTGAAAAAAATGAACATAAAAATCATTTAAACAATTAAACAAATGATGATTTTCATATGCAAACACCAAACACTTTTCCATCACAAATTAACACTCAAAATAACATATCATGTTTAAAACAATTTAATGACTTTCTTAAAAATTCTACTTTTGAATTTGGTTGTTGTTGTGTTTGTAATGAAAATAAATATAAACATGAATTTCAAATATGTAAAATAAAAAATCTAAACAAAAATCTTTAAAATATGGAAATTCTATTCAAATTCAATCCAAGACATCATTAGCAAAATAAAGTTGAAATCATTCCTGAAGAATTATTAACACAAAATATATGTATTTGGAATTACAAGGATTACTATTTGCAAAGGAAGGTATTTCATTGATTGGAATGTCTATATGTAAGTATTGTCATAATTGTTTACTCAATAATAAAATGCCAAAACTTGCATTAGTTAATGGACTATGGATTGGAATCACACCCAACTCATTACCAAAATTGATGATAGTAGAAAAAGCTTTAATTACTCGTTATTGTTGCCGAACCATATTAATTAAACTAAGGTATTCAAACAAAGGTGGAAAAACATGTTTTAAAAGGAAATGTATACAATTTTTCACAAGATCTTGAAAGTGCTGTAAAACTTTTAGACATATTGCCAGTGTCATTGGAATCATTGTCTAATATTGTCACAGTTCATTTCATTGGCAACACCCGTCCCCCCATAAAATATATAAAAATGTGCAAATTTTTATATGTAAAAAAATTTGCCATATCTATTTGGCTCAACTAGCTGAAATTTAATCATGTTGGGTATAAATATACAATAATGAATACACATATTATAGAATCTCTACCTCACAATAACATACAACAACCCATAATAAGGTTAATCTTTCAATCATCAAATATTTATCTTGCAAATGTAAAATATCATACTAACATAATAGATTTACATGAAGAAAAAAATGTCAATGACAATGAAAATTTCATTGGAACATCGAGATTAATAGATTTTGATGGAATCAATATAGATCAACATGAACATATGACTAATACATACAACAATTTTCAAAAGAATCGATATTCATCATATAACCATAAGTCTAAAATGATCAACGAATACAATAACCCAAATTTAATTTCATGTCTATTTCCCACACTATTTCCTTTTGGAATGGCAAATGGAGTTGTCAAAATATTAGTACAAATGCATGTCAAACACCTTTTAAATTTAGAGGAAACTAAATACACACTTTCAAAACACCATCTATTTCCATTCTTTGTATTTAACATAATACAACATAGACAAATATGTCTTGAGGCAAAACTAACACTATCAAAATCATCAAACATGAATGAAAGAGACCATTTGAATAAATTAAAAACCATAGACTTTGAGGACATCTTTAAAAACCCCAAAAATATACAAGGGAATCCAAACATACTTAATTTATTATGACATTTAAAAGTTTGTAGTAAACATATTATGGCTTCTAGTAGTAGTCAAACAATGCAAAGAGACCAAATATTTAGTATGATAAATTTCATTGGAATGCCTAGTTTATTTTTCACTTTAAATCCAACATTTTTCCATCATCCTTTGGTTGCTCTTTTAAGTGGGCAAAACATCAATCTTGATTTATTTTATGACACAAAAATGTTAACAAAAATGAGAAGAGTAAACAAATAATAATGAATCCGAAAGCCCAAGCAATATTTGTACACACATTTGTTGATGCAATTTTTACATACATATTACAAATGAAAGACAAAAATCAAACATAAAACAAAAAAATTGGCGTTCTTGGTCATATCGAAATTTATTACAGATGTTATGAAACAACCAAAAATGGAAACTTGCATATACATTCATTGTTGTGGTTCAATAACTTGCTAAATCCTAGTACACTTATATAGATGTTATGTGATAATGAAGGTTTTCGAAAACACATGATTGATTACTTAAACAACATCATCATTAAAACCATTGAACAATATAAATCAATTTCAAAGATGAAACACGTAAATGACGAAATTCAACACATACATCTATGTACCACAAGACCACCTGACAGAAGTATCAATATTTTCAATAAATTATTTCGAAATGATGTGTGTAATTTAATAAATGTATGCAATCAACATGTTGATGCTTTAAAAAAACTATGTAGATATAGTTTCCCTTAGCCTTTAATTAATGAAATTCATTTTGATAACAAAACAAAACATTTACACATTAAAAGAATTAATAAATGGTTAAACAATGCAAACCCATGGATATTATCAGCATTTAGATGTAATCATGATCTAAAGTTCATAGTAGCATCAAGTAAATACAATAATTTTTTAATTTATTATATTACAAACTACATAACAAAAACATCCATTTACATTATGCACATGTCTTCTCTTTTACAAATAGTAATAAAAAAGAATAGGCACAATTATTGAAAATACAAACTCGTATGACTCAATTGATAAAAGTCGACATTTGATCATTAGATGTTTGAACACAATTGGAAGTTAATAATAAATATTAACCATAAGAGCAATAAGTTATTTATTGAATCTATCAAATCACATAACTAATTACGATTTCACTTATATAAGTTAGTAAAGTTTATCAACTTCAGTAAAAGAAGAGGAAGAAAAATTGCAAAACATCCATATTGAAAAAAAAATTTATTGATAATAATTTTGAAACATCTACAATTGAAAAAACTTCATCAAATACACAATATTCATAAAAATTACCAACAAAGACCTAATATTTGAATTATTTTTTTCATATGAATTTTCTAGTAAGGTTAATAAAATAAATAACACACATTGCAATCAATTTCATCAAAATCACCCTCAATACGATATTCATAGTTTATATGAATATAAAATACTTAAAATACTAATAATTCAAAATTATACAATACCATCACAAATAAATGACCCTGAAAATTACGCTAGACCAATATGTATTCTATTTTCTTCATGGCACACACTGTCCAACATAAAAAAAGACTTGGGATGTAACATTAAAAACTTCATATCCAACATTTTCTGATTTTACAAAGAAAAAATTAAAAATTTCACTATCTTACATGAATGCAAAGAATCAAGAGACATTGATCATTTATTAAAAGCTTCCATTGAAACAACGTTGATAAGACAATAAAAATGCTACATCAAATGACCCACTTTAATATGGTGAATTCAAAAACATGATAGAAAAAAACATTCATAACATATCAATTTAACAAAATGAAGTAAAGAAAAAAAAACCATGAAAGCATAGAAATAGAATACATGTTGTGTAATGTAAGCATAACGTGTTATGTATCTGAAATAATTAAAACCCTAGAATTTATGAAAAATTAAAAAAAACCTTAACACATTCAAAATTATGATATGGATACCATCATAAAATATCAAAACAATAACAAACAATGGACTCATATGTTAAATGATCTACAAAGAAACAAACTTGATACACCAATGTAAGAATTTCAAAATCTATATTGTTCCAACAAAAAAAAACATACGCATGTAAATGATAATTCACAACAACCTTAAATATGTGAATTATTCAATGTCCAAACATAAATAAATTTCTTATACAACAACATGAAAAATTTGACATCTAATCACAAATATATTTTTCCACCATATTTTAAAACTTTCATAATTAAAAAATATAAATTAAATGGTCTACAACTTTTTGCTTTTAAAAGATTCATAAAAATGAATTCCACTAATTAACTACTACAATACGTAGGGGGTGTTGTGGGTACAAGTAAAGCACAAATCATCAAAACTATTAGAGAATATTTTTTGAAAACAAACAACAAGGACAAATTATGCATTACAACATACATTGCAAATTTTGTTTTATTGATAGGTGAAACAACTATCCATTCCTTATTTAATTTATCAATTGATATAAATATAACTATAAACAAATCCAAAACAATACCAGATAGGTGGTCCAACATTCAATTTATGATAGTCGATGAAATATCAATGGTGGGTTATATGATGTTCCCTATAATGCATTTAAAATTATTGCCATTTGGAGGACTTGATATAAAGTTGATGGGAGATTTTTTACAATTTTCACCCATCATTGACACATCATGTGTTCAATTAACATCCACCAACTTTTATGTTCACAAATTTGATGCAAAATAAAATCATAGGTAAAAATATATGGAAAAAAATACATTCGCCCAAATAACATCATATTAACATAACAAATGAAACAAAACAAAAACATAAAATATGCAACTTTTTTACAAATTTTTCGAAACAGAATAATTTCAAATTCAAATTTTGATTTGTTAAAAACACATTTTTTCATTAATACAAATGTAAATCTCTTTGATGACCCATGGAAAACAACAACCTTCATAATACCTAAAAATGAGTTATAAAATGTAATTAATCAACAAATGATAAACATCAACTCAATAGAATCAAAACAAAATTGTTATATTATAATACCATTGATATTTACAAAAAACATTCAATACGAAATAATGTACAATACCTCATAAAATAAATTGTTTCAATAAGTACAACTCAAAATTCAACGCCTTTTTTGAAAGTATACAAAGGAATGAAAGTCATAATTATAGAAAACTTATATCCTAAACTAAGAATTGTCAATGAAACCATTGATTACATTCAAAACATTTCAATCAATGAATCCCAATGGATTTAATGAGATCATTCAGTGCACCCACCTACAAATGTTTATGTTGATTTAAATGAATTCATTGAAAAACTTGACATTTTACAAAACATAACCCTAGAAGGTCTACCAAAAAATGTCATACCAATAATATCGATATCTAAAACCTTTTAATGTCATCATCAAATACTAGAATCAAATACTTCCAAAACATTTAACATAAATAGATACCAACTATTGTTTGCCCCTGCTTTATGTCTCACGGACTTTAAATTTCAAGGACAAACATTTGATCACTTGATCATAGACTTGAAATAACCATTTGTTAATGTACCAATTAACATGCACAACATATATATAAGATTCTCATGATTACATTCCTTGGATGGACTCATAATATTAAAGGATATATCTATACAAGACATATGTAAAACCATATTAAAAAAAAGGTAATTGGAGATGACAAAACCTATTTTAGATCAAAAAAATATTAATACAAATGGTATCAAAACCAACAAAGGTATTGAAATTCCTATGGATTCAAATATTGACCTTAAAAAATATGATGATAATTTATTACATAACAAATAAACAAAAAGAAATTTGCGATATCAAATAATTCAAAAATTGACTCTAATGAGTATGATAACATTGGTTATTATTGGATCAAAGACCTCTAATTAACTAAAGTAGATGAAAATATCCTTCTTGATCTGAATGAATGGCTAAGTGACCAACATTCAAAAATTGCTATGCAAATATTGTATGTTGAAAAATTACAATCAATAGGATATGAACAACATACATATACAATCATAAGAAAAAAATGTACATGTGTAAAAAAATGTTTTCAACACATATTCATAAACAACGATCATTAAATATTAATAAAAATTCACATGTCAAATCCTAATTTACATTGTACAATATATGATTCACATATGCCAATGACAAAAACATTGCCTAGCAACATAATCCAAATGTTATGCAAACTTATAAATGTAAACAACTTGTTATACACATATGCAAATATAATGCAACAAATAGACAACTCATCATGTGGTGTTTTCACAATAACATATGCAATAAACATTGTGTTTGAATTTTATCTCGAAAAATCTTAGTATTTTTTGACACAAATGCAAACACGTTTATGAAACTCCATAAGCAACAAATACATCTTTCCCTTCCCAAAATATGAATTAATATGACATATATATCCTTTAAAAAAAAACAATTCATCATCACTAGTAGAACGAAGCAACATGAAGCCCAAGTTTGTTAATAAACATGGATTCATTATATTACTTTCTTTCATGTTCATACCGAAGACAAATTGTAGTTTTTGAACCCATTATAATATTAAATTTTCACATTGATAAATGTGTCACCTAATAAATGAAATTTTTTACATCATTTGTTAATTGGAAACTAAAGACATATTAGCACTCACACGTCATCATTTGAAACCTTTAAATAATTTTATTATATTAAAATTATCAAGATGTTTAACATGATCATAAGTTACAAACATTGCACATATTATGCTTTCAAGAGAGAATATATATATTTCAATTCAATTAATCAAAATAAAATCATATATGTGTTTTGACCAATCGCGGCAATGATGTATGACAAATCACATTACATTCATATAAAACAATAACATATGTGGAATCAAAATTTATTGCAACTTATATTATTTGTAACACTAAAAATGCAATATATATGTTATTTTTCCAAATAACTATTGTCCGACCTCTCTTACAACTTTTTTGTACATGGATTCATCATTGTGGCATCAACCTCATGTCCCAAAATTATTTTAAGTGATTTGCACAAATGTTAACAACAAAATGGAATTTTCAACAATGATAATTTTATAATCACTTTCAACCTCAAATTCCTTAATCATACTTTCACAACAATAAAATAGTTCATTACTTATCATATGGATGAATATCCTAGTAATAATTTTTTTGCACATGTATAAAAGCTTATTACCCAAATTATCATCAAATTATATGTATTTAATATACTTGTAATATAAGGAAAACATAACACCAGTACTTCATTTGGTCATAAAGGGGATGAGATTTCTAAACAGCAATGAAAAACATATTATAGTTTTCAATAGGCATTGAAACTCAAATTAGCATCAAATTTGGCTAAATTTGAATTTCATTGTATCTTTTTTTTTTTTGGCCTAATTGCGTTCAACCAATCAATTTTTTTTGTTATGTCTACTACAACCATAAATCTTTTCAAACCTCATGCATTTAATACTAAGTTTCAACATTTTATAATCATATTTTATAAATTTTCATTACTTTGTCAATAATGGTGTTTAGAAGTGGAAAAAAGGGTTAGGGGATGATAGAAGGGCCCAAAAAAGGTCACTTTACAAATAATTCTATTATATTCAAATTTCATACCAATTTGTCCATGTTCAATCAAAAACAATTTTTTTTTGTTCTATTCAATCATAACATTTTTGCATTTATTCTCATGTTCCCTATAAGGAGAAAAACATGTCAAAGTTCTCACAGTCTTGTTTTGCTTCCAAGTTATCTGTAAAGTCATCCTTTCTTCACCTTACTCTTGGGCCTACTTGCACCCCTTATCCCCTCTTATGCAAAGTAAGAAAATTTTATTAAATCTGAATATGAAATGCTGAAACTCAGCATTTATCACATGGTTCAAAGGCAAATATAGTACTTGTACTGGTCAAAGTAGTGAAAATATGTTTAGCAACAGGAAAAAAGAAAAGACATGACAAAACTCAATTTACCCTAAAAATTTGTGGAAAAATTCGTTTGGGTTCCAAGTATTTTTCTTTGTAAAATTTTGATTCACAATTACGCATTTGACAGCCTATTATGCCAAAATTTGGCCACTCTCACCCCTTCATTGGGAGACTTTAGGGATAACTCTAATATGTTCCCAAAGTTTTCCCCTCTCAAGGTTTGTGGAAAGAGGCCAAACTAGGGCAAATGAGAGAAGACATACCTTATTTGTCGGAGAGCTTGTTGAGTTTTTCGACCCTTGTTGTCGAACGAAGAAAGCCCTTGAAGAGGAAAATTGCTTGCCATTGATCCCCTAGTGTTTGCGAACCTGCCTTCATAGCAGGCATTTTGTGGAGTAGCAAGGTGCTACGTATTCCAAGGAAGAACAACACATAAACATTAGCTAAGATTAAAGTGTCACAAGCTTTGGAGTAGAGCAACTTGAAAGAAAAAAAGCAAAAGAAACAAACCTTCGAGATTTGCATTAAAAGATGAAATAGAAATTGCGAAGTAGAGCAGCTGAAATCGATCGACGAAAAAGCATAAGCAAAATCAGTAGAAAAACGTTTGAGATTTGTGTCAAACGATGGAAGAGATTGCCATTAGAGCAACTGCAATGGTCGAAAAGAAAAACATTAGCAAAAGCAATATTTGTTTTTTTGAGATTTTCGTTAAACAATGGAATAGCTATTGCGAAGTAGAGCGGTTGCAATCATGAGAGAGAAAAGCATGAGCAAGAGCAATAGAAAATGTTTGAGATTGGCATTAAACAATGCAATAGAAATTGTGACGTAGAGGAGAGCTGAGATCGTCGGAGAGAAAAGTATAAGCAAAAGCAATAGAGAGCGGTTGAGATTTGCATCAAACGATGAAATAGAAATTGCGAAGTAGAGCAGCTGAAATCGTCGAAGAGAAGAGCATAAGCAAAAGTAATTGAAAGCGTTTGAGATTTGCATCAAAATGATGAAAGTAGAACGTATTAGGCAGTTGCAAAAAGAAAGACAGCAGAAATTTGCACCCGACAAGGAGCAGAGAAGCTTCAAGTAGTTGGAGTTGCGAAGCACCAGAAGAAGAAATGGTTGCATAAAAGAAGCAGCAGCAAGGAGCGTTTGAAGCTCGCTTAAACAGAGAAAAAACACCAAAGAATTCTCAGGTGGTGGCGATAGAAAGAAAGAAAGGAGCAGACAGAAATGAAGCACATGCAAGATATGGCTAGGGTGGCAACAGGATTAGGCGTGGTAATCAAGGAGTCTATGGATAACCTACGCATTGTTGCTACATGTCTGAAAAACTCCACAGTCGAAACCCTTGAGAGTCTGGCGACTTTCGTACTAGACATAGCCAGGGTTACAAGAGATCGCACTTATGAATATGAAAGACATGCACAGGTGCAGCAGCGGCAACAAGATCTGTTTCGTAACCAAAAGCGGGAGACTCTTTCCATTGCTCAGAAGAAAGAAAGCAGGCAGGAGAGGAGCCCGATGCCACAATCGGAAGAGTTGTTTGCACCTCGAAACCGCAAGGCATGCAGGAAAGAGTTTCGCACATCCAATGTAAGCTTTGGGAAAGCAAGTTCATTATTTCATAGAGTAGGGCTGCCAAGCGTCGGAGAAGAAGTGTTCAGGGACAAGGACGCATCGGAGGATGGAAGAAAGTCTACAGGAGGTAATCTCTTCTTGTACTCTTGATGTACATAATGATATGAGTTGAGTGAAAAACATCATGCAACGATAGACTTGAGAAGAGTACCAAGTGTTGTGTACATTGCCACAGATTTCAGCTCTGGAATGGGTATGACAAGGGGCAGATGATTACATCTGAGGTTTTTCTGAATACAGGTTGCAAAGGAGGAGGAGCTAGCAATGGAATGTGATTATGTGCTGGAAGCAGCAAATCAGAAAAGATTCAAAGAGTTGCTGAAGAAGAGGACAATATACATTACCAGTGTTGTTTGATGAGCTTTGCAGCAACCACATTCTCACAACAGAACTTGTCCCTGGTATCATCTTACTTCAACTTTTTCTCCCCTGTAGAATGGGCATCTTTATGAATGTGCCTCTCTTCTTCCCTTCATTATCTGGAGCTGGATCAATGACAGGGTTTGTCACATCTGGACCAGGGCACTTCCAATCACACAGGCACACAGGTGCTCAGTGTTACACTGAAAAGGCCTTTACTTTCTGGTTTGTAACATATATCTTTGTGTATTTTCTACTGGATCCTCAATTGAGCCAGACTGCCTCTTCCACCTCTGCCAGAGTTGTCTTTGCTGAGAGAAAAGATATGCTGTATATGTCAACACCCCTGATCACCTGCTCCAGAGTGAATAATGCTAGTGTTTTCCACAGTCGTGGTGCAAACCAGTTGCTACAGTGAATCCATTTCCATGCCCTTCCTTTCTGTCTGAATGCTTTTGTCTATCAGGAAACAGGAAAACAGGAATAGGTTTTCACTGAATTCTGTACAGAGGAAATTGCGGTTTCACTGACTTGAGAATACAGTCTGAGATTCAACTTTGAACAGGGAAAGAAAGCTTACCACAATAAAGCACTTTCCCCATTGATTCCAGCACCTTTCCATTCACACTAGTACATGCTATCAAGACGCAAAAACCCCACAAAAGAACCCCGAAGTTCTTCCCACCAGCTAAAACCTCTATGCACAGAGAAAAATCCAGAGCAAAAACTATCATGTTTTGATGCACGACTGCCTTCTTTCCATCTGCAAGCAAAAATGAAGAGATGATATCATGGAAGGTATGGACATGGTGTGAAATGACATGGCTTATTAGGTCTGACAAAATGATGTTTGACAACATTGAACACTTAAGTCAATAGAGCACACAACACACAATTCCTGATGCCAGAATTCCTGAACCTCTTTGTGGCGGGCAATTGCACACCAAACACTTGAGAAGATTAGGAGGATTTGGCCGGAACCTATGCCCTCCCTGTGCACCAATTTGACCAATGCCTATGTTGTACAAGAGGAATGAGACACCAAAGTCAAGAAGAAGAAGAAGTGGAGATCATTGCAGATCTACTAGCCCTGGAAGCATCATAGTTAAGTGGCCACAGGTTAACTCTCCCTTCTTCAGCATTCTTGAGATCCTTCATATCTCTCTCGGCACATTATTACAAGAAAAGATTGACTATAGCTGACTGTCTTAGTGCTCATTAGCACCTTGCAAGTGATTATGAGATCAATCCCAAATAAGGCACATCTCTGAAAGGAAGCTAGTCATCCTAAGAGCACTCTTGTCAACAAACATGTGGTATCACTCTACTTCTTTGAATGTGTCTGAATTTACAGTGTGAAGGTCCTGCAATATGTTTTGTGGAATCCCTCAAACACACTATTAAGTCCTTACCCTTCAGGAGCCAGGATGTGCATTATATTCTTCAAGCATATGCCTCAATCAAGGAATACCTCAAGGTCAAAGTGGCAGCTCTATGGGGCATATGTTACAAGACTATCAGTGTACATTTGCCCCTGTTGTTTGAGTAGCTTATTATGATGTGTCTTTTGCCAACTACTGCAGGGGGCATGCCAATGTTCAGGACAAACAAACCAGCCAGTGTCTGTGCACACCTGGAGTTTGCACCAGAGATATACATGAGTGTTAGAAGTGAAAAAGCTGATGGCCTGACGAAGTAATGAGCTCTTGGGTGAAGGTGCATTCTTAACTCTACTGCACATGCAAATTGTTGAAGCTTCTCGGTCTTCTTCCCACCATGAAGAAAAAACAGTATGACAACTTCATTGCCAACAGTGAAAAGAGGAGCATACTTCTGTTCCTTTTAGATGATGCCCATGTCAGAAGCAAAATTACTTGCAGGTGCATAGGCCAAATGGCTATCTGCATATGTAACATACACCATGTCTGTCAGTGTCCAAAATCCAAGATCCCCTGAAAAGCTAGATCAATAGGATGCTGATCACCTGCTTATGACTTGAGATTTGTAGGTCTGGCAGGCCATCAGGGTTCCATCATGTTATAAGTTGGTGCTTCTGTACTGTTTGAGGAGATTTGACAAGATTTTGTTCATCAAAGCCAGGGGCTACAAATGTCTCTTTGCTTTGAAGAATTTCATGGACTCTATTTCTGTTCTAGAAGACCTTTATGGAAAGTTTCCTTAGGACATACCTGCATTACCTCATTCATGCATGAAATGTTGTATGTGTGTATCCCGGAGCTTTCCAAGGAAAGAAGTGAAACCGATGGTTGATGGCTGCAGGCAGGCAGGCATCAGAGTGGCAGTCATCAATGGTGACAACAAAGCCCAAAATTGGTGAAGAATTTGAATCAATTTGTGAAGAATTCAGACTCTTCACCAAAGATGAGGCATTGTAAGGCAATTGTAACATACATGGGGTTTGTGGCTGTGAATGTCTTTGATCTATGGTATCCCAACTCATTTTTCAGTATCATTTATCAGTTGTTGCACTTGGGAGAGAATTTCCTCCACAGTGAAAGTTCCACACAAATCCACATACAGCAAGCAAACCACTTGTACAAATTTGCTGACTCTGTGACTAATGGCCTTGTGTTTCATGGAACTCAGCCACTGAGTTTCCCTGCCCCAGAACCTTGTGTGGACCACAAGAAGAGGTCTTTCCCAACTTGACACTCATGAAAATTTGAGCAGGCCTTAATTTCACAGGCATCCCTTTTGAACACCTAATTTCATCAGGTATTGACAATGATCCACCCACTCTAGCATGAAACACAGTTGGTTTGGCCAACTGTTGAGTAAACCTGTGAAGCTGCTAGACATTGGCAGTTCTGTCATGATGTACAATAGTTACTACCCAACTATAATTTCATGCTCCACTTCTCATTTGCATGATGGTAAAGCAGACAAGGCTACTGCTCTATGGATTTTGATCCTTCCTTAGCAACCACAGATCTCAGCCACCGAGCAAGGTTTGAGATGAAAGGAGTGTAAAAGAAATAGCATGCCAAAACCCATGTCACAGTACTCTGCACCAACAAAACACACTCAGAGCTTAAAACAAGATCTAATGGTTCTCTTAGGGGTGGGTGGCCATCACCAGCTCATTCAGAAAAACATATGCACCCTTCTAGAGTTGGCAATATGAACTTGTTCCTGTTTTGAAAGTGCTACAGCACTTCATATTAAAGCCACTATATACATACATACGTATATATATATATGTCTTTTGCAAGTCCACCAAATTCAGAACATCATTTATACATAGACAGGAAGAAGGCAAGTAAACATACCTCTCCAAAAAGCTCAAAATTACCATTAGGATAGTGCCAAAGTCCAAAGAACCTGGTGAACCAAATTCAAAGTCAAACCAGATTTCTCAACCAGATCCGAACTCCATATGAATATAAACAAACTACAGGACTCTAAGTTGAATGAGAAGAAGGTTTAGGGAGAAAAGGGAAGTACTTGGTTATAGGAACTTCTGCCAGAGGGCATCCCACTCCAACAACTGACGCAAGGGCAAAACCCCACCAGGTATTGTCAAATAACCACCAATTCAATTCAGCAAGAGCAAAAAGAATATAGGCCTCCACATTGTAGGGTACACCAGCTTTGTATAGCTCTGCACTCACTTCCAGCAGCACTGCCAATGATCTGCAAATTGGCTACAATCACCGTTTTATCACTTGCTCCCACACCATACCACCACCAATTTCAGTGTTCAGCCTTTGAACTATAAGGTGACATTGGAGACTGGGTAAGTGCTCTACACATTGAAAACTTCTATGTACAGTTCTAACAACAACACATAAGCAGGTCCTCCATTAAACCCACCAGAGTGACTGATTCTATGCATCAACCATACAAGCTGACCTAATTTAGGAGTTGTCTGCAGATGTGCACATTTTGTTTGGAGCACATTTACAACTGCAATTTCTGCAGTGCATAGTTTGGTCTTTCTATCAATCAAATGGCAATCTGCTTGTAAAGTGCTTAGATAGGTTGATGAATTGAAGATACACAACTTCCAGCTACCTTTCCACACATGACCAGTGACTGCCTCAGTTCCTTTCGGCTCAATGAACTGCAACTTGGTTTATTTTAAACCTAGGAAATTTGAACAAGAAGGTTGAGCTCATTGGCTAATGGGAGGAACTCACAAGAAGGAAAGGCCAACTCTGTCCAGACTTGCAGTCAGCTTTCGTTCCTTTGGTGCCAGCCAATTATCAAGCACAAGTTGCAGCAATCCAACAACACTATAGAAGACACCCAGCATAGGAAACACCTGCTCACTCAATGCACCCAACATAAGTTTGATGCCAGATAGATGACTCCCACAAGAGGCACACAATTTCTTGTAAGGAACAATTTGATCAGTGAATATAAAAGAGTGATCAAGAAATTGAAAGGACGCACACAAGGTCAGGGATGGAAAACCCTAACCCAGATATCGGTATGGAGACCTGCAATGTCAAGAGCGCCCCTATCATAGATTTGCAGCTCCACACGCGAGTGAATTGCGTCCAAGGGAGGACCCAACACAAACCCAAATCCAAACAAATACAGCCCCACCTTCCTCCACCCTTCAAGGACGGCATTTGCTTCTGTCCACATACATCACCAAACCAAGCTTCACCCTCCTCACTCCATTTCCTTCCATAGCAAAATGAAGGCAGACCAAAGGTTTTTTAGACCAGGGAGGAAAGATGAATCATCAGATAGATACCTGCTGCAATCTCCCCATTGTTCTCGGAAGGTTTCACCAGGAGCTCTTTGTCCTCCTGCTCCTGAGCTCGACAGACAAAGCTCTTGCCGGAAGACAAAGCAGCTGCTGCTGCAGGTGTGGGAAAAGAGTGCGAGAGGGAATTGACAGCGGAGGACATGTTTGTACGGCTGAGGCTGAGAGGCGAGAAGAGAAGACTAGAAGAAGAGCAAGCGACGAAGACAGGGGGGAATGGCGGCAGCTTGAGTAGAGACTGCATCATCATGATGGCAGGAACCACCCAAGCTCTCACTCTACCTCTGCTGCGCTTTGCGTGCAGGGGTTTGCTGCCTCAGCCTGTCAAGAAGAGACTAGGAAACCATGTGGTTTTTCCATTTCGTCCCACATTTTGAGAAACAGGGAGCAACAGTCAGATCGTATTTATTACACTCTTCCTTAGCAAACTGCGGATATTTACAGGAGCAAAACCATTTCCCTTAGCCATATGGGCATATTTTGACTTTTACTTATGCAATTTTAATGTGCGGGGTCACATACTGAGCAGCACTTGGGGTGCTCTTAAATTGGCTGACTCAAGCTTCTTCTCCAAGATAACTTCATGAATTTTAATCACTTAATAAAATTTGAGATATGTTTTATTATCAAAACATATTTGAGCTTTTTTTTTTTTTCTTATGTTTTCATATGGTTTTCAATAATTCATCATTATTTATGTCAATGTCAAGTTTAATTTAATTAATTTACGTTTCACGGACATGAAAAGACACATGTTGATTTTTTTTTCTTATCCATGTTGGTGGATAGGGGGAAAAAGTGAGATAGTTATAAAATGAAGGTATTTATTTTAAAACATAAGAAATAATTATTAAGAAATTTTAGAGGAAAAAAAGTAGTTACGCTGAAAATGAAGTAGTTATTTTTGAAATTGACTTTAGAATGGTCCATGGACAACCATATGAAGGATTCCAAAAAAATCTTTCATATATCAATTTTGATTACTTGTCACTGGAATTACTATTATCCATAGTTATTTGTGTGACACATTTGAAAAATATTTATCAAATGTTATTGTAAAATTTGAGTTCATTTTAGGGAAGAATGTTCACCATGTGTTATTATGGAATTTGAGTTCATTTTAAAAAGGAATGTTCCCCACATGTTATTGTGAAAATTGAATTCAATTAAAAGAATGTTCACCACATGTTATTATGGAATTTGAGTTCATTTTAAAGAGGAATGTTCACCACATGTTATTGTGAAATTTGAGTTCATTTTAAAGAGGAATGTTCACCATATGTTATTGTGAGAATTGAATTCATATTTTAAGGAGGAATGTTTCACCAATTGTGATTTTATTGTGAAGTGAATTGGTGTTCCATGAAAAAATTGGCAAAAAATTAATAGTTTTAAGGTGGTTATTTGATTTTTTCAAAAGTTTATCATTTTCAATACTTGGTTCTAATTTTGATAACTTTTATATTTAATACCCTATACATTAAAAATTGTGCCAAACCACGAAACAATCAAACCTGTGTTTCAAAATATTTAATACATTGCAAGGGTTTGGTGGTTTGATGCAATTTCTAATAATTGTCCAACACTAGAACGTTCACTTAGTTGTGATTATGAATTCTTTTATTTTTTAAATGTTCTTGTAGCGAAAATACAAGGACAACAAAATGTTCCCTTCACACTAATAAGTTAATCTCAATAAAACATAAATTAAACAATGCTTCACAACTCACGAATTCGATAATAGATATTATTGCCAAGTCCAACCAATAATTGTTCTAAATTGTACAAGTGGTTATAGTTATGAATCCATGGGGGTCATATTATTATGATCTCTCTTTCATGAACTTCAACTAACATTGTTGGTAGAATAAAGTTTCCAGACACCCACACCCAACAACACATAAAAACAAAAAATCTTAGAAAGGAATGGAAATCGAATTGCTCCAAGAGGTGATGAAGGAAATTGAATAAAAGAAAAATAAATAACAACATCGAAGATATGAAATCTTTAAGAAGTTTGACAAACATAACCCATTTTCCCTTACCAAAGTCAACAATGAAATCCCACAATTGATAGATGAATTGAACACATTTGAAGGTCCCAATAAAATTGGGTACTCTTTTTCCTTTAGAGAATGTCAAAACAGAACCCAAGTCACTCAAACCAACATCCCACCTCAAGTGTCTATTTGCCAATTTCTATTGTTCTCAAGATCCCTAGTGACCTTCATCATCCCCCCAATCATAGACTTCTAATCCTAATGTTAGACTACATTTTTGTAAATGATATATGGCGCAACGGAAACACCATTTCCTGCATAAAAACAATAATCACCTTCGGGCATTCTTCTTTCTAGTGTCACCAAACATTGCAATTTGTCTACAACACAAAAACACACATGCCAAACCAAAAGAAAAACCACAAAAACTTCAATGTTTGTTGTAAAAATCCTTCGATATTTAAACTTCTACCTCCATCCATCCTTGATTGATATCCAACAAAGAAGATCCGCCCATCAACATCACACCACACATAGCTCACCCACAAGGAAAACCATAAATAGATCAAGCACCACCAGTCATAAAGACTCTAGGAAGCTCATAACCTACAAACAAACAAATCAATACAAAAACATAAAACTCACAACTAGACTTGCCATTAGTTGCCATCAACTACAAAACTTTTGTTGTTTTCAACTTTTAGTAGTTAACAACATTGTAAATCCTCCATTAAGGTTCATCCCATATTTTCTCATCACATCACTCTAAATTGTGAATTCATTATTTGGAGGAATGTTAAGTAAAGGTTACTATGGGTGGGTTGTGACTTCATTTTTTGATGGAATGTTCACCAGATGCCTTGTTACTCTAATCTATGAGTTCATATTTTGAGGAATGTTCACTAGATGTTGGTATTGTGAACTATGAGTCCATATTTTGATGGAATGTTTCATCAAATGCTAATGTAAATTATGAGTTCATTTTTTAACAAAATTTTGTGTGATGTTATGTAAAGTATGACTTCGTTTTTAAAGGAATATCCACCATGTTCTATAGTGAAATTTGAGTTCATTTTTTAAAAACTATGTGGCATGTTAATTTTGGTAATAGGTTAGACTTAGGTCCTTTTGGTCATGGCCTTTATCTAGCTTGTGATCAAATTCAAGTCATACCTTAGACTTGGTCCTTTCAATTGCAACCCTTTTTAACTTGTGACCAAATTTTAATCGAATTATGGATTTGGGTCTTTTTGGTTATGGCCCTTGTCCATGGTGCGACTGAATTTTGGTTGCATTTTGGACTTGAATTTTTTTAGCTATGACCTTTATCGATTTTTTGGTTGGGGCCCTTGTTTAGCTTGTGATTGGACTTTTGTCTAGGCCTTGGAATTTCATGAATCAAATGCAATTTTTTGTGTGTTGGTCCAATGAAAGTGACTAGGTGTAAAACCAAAAGAATAATGAACTGCATTATGAAAAATGAGGTGCAAGTAAAATATAATAAAATTGGACATAGGTAAAAATATGCATAATTCATTATAAAGTAATGAATTTAAACACAAATGGGAATTTCCAATTTTGTTTTTTTAACAAAGAAAGATGGAAGTCAACAATAGGAAAAAATGAAACCCAATACAACAAAAAATTGTTCATATGGAAAAATGATATGTACAATCATACAATGTGGGCAATGGCAATTGAATAACCTTAAACCCATATAAATACATAGCCCTATTCTAAATAAGATTTTACTTCTAATGGCGATGGTTGTTCAATCACATTACCTCACTACTTACCTTGCCCCCATTGCATAGCTAATTGTTGCAAAACACTATAGGTTGTGGTTTCAAAATCTTTAACTAAAATCTCTTGTAAGCCATGGAGTGGCATTAAACCTTGGAAGAATTGGAGCATATAGGGGGTAATTTGGTTGAACAAACAACCTTGAACTACCTCATAGAAGGGTTAACCATGGAATTGGAGGTCATATTTAATTGATTTGCACAAATCCCTAAACAACTATTCCACATTGAAAACATTCCTACAAACAACCTCCCCTTGTGAATTTAACCAATGGTCGTTTGGGTATGTGTTCCACAATGGAATTGTTCTTGTAGCCTATCCCAATATCCCTTTGCCACTCAACAAAAGAAAATTCAACATCCATCATTTGGGTCTAAATACAAGGCATGGCAAGCTATAGTGACCATGGTGGTGTATTTTTTGAAGTTAACAAAAGTTATTGCAAAATTTAATGCATGCACACCATATTGTCATTTCCATACTTGGTTAATCCGCACTTCTTCTCATAGCCACGTGCATTTTCAACATTCCCAATGTAATGACATGTAATGTTCTAAGTTGAACATTGCATATAATCGTTTATGGAATGATGTTTGACACAACACACATTGCTTACATTGCACCATGAAGGGAATGATCATTGAGGATGGTACATGTGGGCACATGTGCCCAAAACCCACCCCCTTTAGGCCCATATGGGTTGAAGCAAATTGGGTAGGTGGTTCTATCATATGTCAAGGCTCAAGTGTTGGCCAAAAAACTCATTTCGCCCATATGTGGGTTGGGCTAACTTGTAAAGACATGTCAAAAGAAAACAAATAATTCAATTGAAAAAAGGACCAAACACATTGTTAACAAGATTCACACACCTTTTTCAAAAATTTGTGAATGTTTTTTTGCTTGGGGTCCATTTGTTGGATGATCATTGAATCTCCATATGGAGGGCCAAGAGAGGCTAAGAACCATTTGGTGCACCTTAGGAATTTTTTTCTTCTAAACAAGGATTGGTGCGAACAAATACTGCAAAAGCCTTAATGTCAAAATCATGAGTCTCATGAAACAAAAGATGTAAAGTGAAATTTTTAAAGGGTGGCATGTCTTCATGGACATCCTCGTCATCATTGGATAAGTGGGAAGGGTGTCATATTTTCTTGGTGGCACTTTCCTTATGGGTCCTTCCAAAAGTTTCATCCAAAACATTTTTACTTTTGGATCAACTTCATTTTAATAGTCCCACCTTTATTTTTCTAATTAAAGGATTCATTTATTTTGAAAATTGCTAGCTACTCCAAGTTTCCATCATTATATTTCTTCACAAAGCTTGCTCGACATGAAATGGGGCAATTGAGTCCTTGGGGCAATCAAAATACCATTCGTAATCCAACAAATGAAAAAGACCCCAATTATTTAACACATATTCTCTAAACATGGTGTTTTAAAATTTTGGATCACATTAGATTTTGAAGAATGCTGGAATCTTTTGAATAACATTTCTAGGGGGAAAAAATGATTTAAAAATATTTCAACACAAATAATAATTATATATATATATATAAAGAAACAATTTTAGGATGAATGTATGTTTGAATTGTCTAATTTCAAAAAAAAAAATTCTCATTCAAACATATTTCATTTCGGGGTCAAAACTATGATACATTACAAAGGTACTATTCTATGCATAGGATGTCAAATTTGAACACTTAATTCGAAGATTCCTACCAAATACTTGAACAAAATCCATGACTTTATCTCATGAAAAGAAAAAAAATTCAAAGATTTGTAACTAATGTCTAAACAAATTTTTTTGGCCCAATATTTTTACCACAAACACCTTATGTGTTAATGTGTATAAAATGTACAAATGTGACAAGAACTAAATGCCCTATTGTAATGTAAAAAGTTTCAAAAAATCAATTTTTTGGGAATTTTGGGCCATTGATAAAACATTACCCACATTGGATAAATTTGACTATTCTCACTTTCATAAATGAAAAAAATAAAAATTTTAGAGGCTTGTATAAAACTTGGAACAAAATTATTTTATTTCACATGGGAAAAAAGGTGAAATGTAAGACAAGTCGTCGGAAAAGTGAAGAAAAAGGTGAATTTGGGAGCCGTTGAAATGAATCTTTAAGATTCAAATGTAGTACCCCAATCATGCTTAGACCTTTTGTATCAAAACAATTGTGAAAGTTATTTACATTGAAACATAATATCTCCAAAATATGAAACTCAAAAAACAATGTAATAAGAAATTTGATTTGTGAAAAGGTAGAACTTCAAAAAAGTTCCAAAATACATTTAACATATTCAATGTGGCTAAAATTATGAAGGAAAAAATAAACAAGCTTGAATAAATATTAATAAATCTTATGAGAAAATTATGCCTTGTGATAATATTGTGGACTGGAATAGGAATACATGTAATATGTAGGTTGGCATGGAAAGGTCAAATGCAATAGACCAACATTTGCCATGGTGGAACCAAGATAAGGATCTGTCATTGTAGTGGAATTGGCCAAAGTCAATCCAAATAAATGGAAACATGTTATTGAAGTTTGCAAGGAGTTGTTGAAGATGAAAGGCTTGCTAGGGAAACCTTGGGTTGCATTCAATTAATGGCAATTAAACAATGAAATCATAAAACACACCACTTGAACAACAAAATTGGGAAATGGTGGTTGTATTTTCATTGGAATAGAATGACAAGCAAAACATTGGTTCAAGAAACTAGAGGATAGACCTCACCCAATGAAGTTTGTTCATTACTGGTAATGTCTCCCACACGCATTGGAAGTTGGAGAAGGGGACAAATACCTAACCAATGAAAAAATGTCACACACCAAAGAATGAACATATAGTTTAGATAGTGACATTGATGATTTCATTTTCTCATTGATTAAGTATCCAAGCTTTTTAATTCCAACAATAGTAGTAGCAACATCTTTTAGTCCTACTAAAATACCTAGCCACAACTTTCCAATATTATTGAGTTGCATGAGTAAGAGGGGGATATGACTAAAAGGTAATTATGATTATATGAAATCTTTGCAAGTAGGTTAGTAGAAATAATCATTTGGACAACCACATAAAAGTTGTTAAAAGCTTTTATAATTCATGATAATAATACAAGGAGCATTTTTAAAAATGGGTCATTGTTGTTGTGTGTGAACATGTGTGTTCCTCAAGGTAAGGCACAAAATGAAGAAATGTAAATGGTGGAATAATGTTGTGTGAATTGTATCTAATAAATTTATCCATCGCACATTAATAATTGTAATATAACACGAATGCATGTAATCTAATTCCAACTAGCTCTATAATTTTGGTTCCCCCTTTCATGCAAAATATAATCCAAATTTTTTATCCAAATTTTTCATCCAAATCATTAATCCACATTATTCATTTTTCATCCATTTGATTATAAATTGAAAAATGTTCATTGAGGACCAAACTTTTTGTCCACTTTCCCCTTTGGGGGGGGGTAGAGGGGTCATCCAATTTTAGATGATTTGTTAAATTTTTCATTTAGGCTAATCAAGGTTCAAAGTTCAAGGCTCAAAGTTCATGTCATTGTGCTCCTACATTTTATTTGCAACTTGTGAATGTGGTTACCCATTACATGTTCACACATTACATCACCAATTTTAAGAGTTTGTTACTACCTTATTATATGGTCTTTTGTTTCACTTTTGTATTATATCAATGTAATTAGATCTATGTATAAAATAAATAAAAACATTGTAATCCATTTTATTGTTGTGGAAAAGCCTATCATGTTCAATTGTGTTGCATACATTTTTATTATCTCCATGGTGTGGACTTATTCTAAATCTCCTTTATTTTAAAACCTTGTGGTACATCCACAAAATTTATAAAATTTATTTTCAACATTTCATTATATTGGACAAAAGTATAATGTGCAATTGTTCATGTACATATATTTTTTAATTTCAAAAACCTTCTTTTTTTAATTTCAAAAAATGATCCTTAGGAATGTTGAAGTTAATAATGTTGTTCCTTTCAATGTAAAGTTGTAATGAAATCAAGTGAAACAAACAATTCTAAAAAAACAAAGAAGATCATTTTGACACATGATCAATAGACATTCATTCATAGACAACATCATGCTTTCATGAATTTTGTGGGTTTGAAACATACAAGAACACATACAAAAGTTATTTAATTATGATGTGTCCAAAAGGCATTTGATCTAAGTACCAACTCTTTAATCAACCATTCATTGTTTACAACATTTGATCCTAAATATATGAACTAATTGTTTTCTTCAAATTATGTAGTTTGTGAATTCTTTTCCAAAACTTTCAAAGGTTTCCATGTAGTTAAAAAGTTCAAATGTGGTCATCAATATTAAAATGTTAGTGTATCAATGTTATAACTTCTTAACGTTTGAGTAATATACATGGCATCCAAGCAATACATTATGCAATTCACTTCATGAATTGATAATGCGATATTCAATTAATTTCTCAATTTAGCTTTCTAATGTATTTGTTAAGATGTAGTAAAAACTTTTGTAATAAATGTCAAGGAAATAGAACGATAAATATAGTAGCAAGAGAGGATAGGTGGTTTGAAAAAATAAGTGTTGTTTTGAGATTATAATTTGAAACTTTAGGGATTTCATGGGGATGACACCCCTAAATTTTGGGTGGATGAGGCTTAGATCAAAGGGGATTAGGAAGAAAGATTCATTTGAAAGAATGTGAGACAAGAGATCCAAATATAGTGACAAAAAGGAACTAGAGGAAAAATCTTCGTCCTTTATAATTGAGTTCCAAGTTCATTGTTTTGATTTTATGTAGTGAATTTTTTTTTGTGTAATGCATTTTTTCATTGTCCTTGTATTCTATGATTTTCTTATCTAGCTTATTATTTTGTTTGTTTTTCGATTGTCTTTGAATATGTAAAAGTTTCAATTATATTTCAATAGGTTTAGATATGTTGCCCTTGATTTGAATAGATTAAGTTGTTGCAAGTTTTTAATTGTGTTATTACATGTTATTTTATTTGAGTAGTTGTAGTACAATTGCAAAGTATAAAATGTATGCATGGTACCCCCAAATAATACCTTATTCGACGCACATGGTTTTAAATTTCAACACTAAGTGTCCCCTCGGTTTACTATTGAACATCTCACCTTACCAACACAATGCTAAAATCCCCAATCCATGATTGAGTTGTTAGTCATTTAGGACATCCATGACTACATTATTATGCAACATAAATATTTTGTGAACATGTGAACTTAATTCTTATGAGCACAAAGGAAGTTTTTTCAAATCTTCTTGCCACATATACATAGTATTCTTACCATGTATACCAAAAAAATTTGTTTATGTGGCAAAAAATTCCATCTACATGGAATATTCCAATCAAAAAAAAAATTTCCTACCTTTGTTTAGGGGTAAGAATAAGAGAACACAATTAGACCACCCAATATAGTGTTGTGCATTATTAGTCAATATTTTATTAACACAATTAATTTGATGTGTGAGTTCTCACATAGTGAAACATGATTCATACTTATCAAATTTATGAATCAACATTAATTCACTCCTTTAATAAATCAAAACACATTAGATCAAAACAATAAGAATTGGCACAATTTTTTATCTTAGAACAAAACACATAGCATTATCTTGAGTTAAAAATGGACATTGGTTTTTTACAAATTTTTGTGTCACTTTTAATTATTATTCCTATGTATATATGCGTAAAAATACAAAACAAGCCAACAAACAACGAATTTCATTGCAACTCCAAGTCAAAAAATGAATGAAAATTTCAAACTCCCCACAAAACATGACATGCTACAATACATGGTACATGTGTTTACATGGCACCCATTTCCCTCATTTCCCCAATGAGCTCGAAATCATATACAAAATCCATGCAAGTGTAGGCTAGGAAGTTCCCAATTGTAAGTTCATATTGCCTTTTGTTTAAATTTTTGCCACATGAAATCTTGTAGATTCGATTATATCTAGGAGCAAGAACCTCCAATGGTGGCTTGAAAATTGTTATAAGAAATCAACTAGCCTCCCATCGATTATAGTGTTGTTTTAACATTGTAAATGACAATGTGCATCAAATAGCCTTCCCATTTTATGTTGTTGGCCATGACATTGCATCCGATATGTAAACATGCAATCGATAGACCAACAATGTTCCCCCATGCAACAATTCATGTCATATGCACATAACAATAATTTGTGAAACTTGAAGGCTACATTTGTGAATTAAAATGACAAACCTAAGTAAGCAAGGGCATGAACACTAATGGTAGTCGACTTGGTAATTATCCTTTCGATACAATAATGCTTGGTGGTATTTTGCAATGTTAAACACTAGACATGTGAGGTACGAAGACATTGTTAATTCTATATGCCACATTCCATCTCTACATGGAGTTTTTAGGACCTCAACATTTCATCAATGATATTCATGACCTCATATTGTTTAGCATTACAAAAAGGTCATTCAATTTGCACGTGCAATTTTCCAATCTAGGTGTTAACACATGGGTGAACAAAATTGACGTGATCATGCCTAAGTGAATCCCTTTCAATTTTGGAGGCAATTTTGGCTTCTATTTGCAAGAACCTTTGAAATTCTCCTCCCTTTCCACATGTGCAATTATAGTTGTGAGAGATGAACCGATTTCATATTTTAGAATTGCATCTACAAATTACTTCAAGTCATTATATTGGTTTATTTTACAGAAGAGAAGTTCATTCCTATAATGCCCTTGGCCTAATGGACCACCCTTCTCGAAATAGTAGTACAATGACATTGTTTGCTTGAAAGTTCAAACATAATCATCAAAAGTTGTAACATGCAAGAAAGCTCCCCTCCCTTTTTTTAAATTGTTGAAACCATATGTTATGCATTGTTTTTGAGAGGTTGTAGGTGGGCATGTCTACAAGCTCCTCTGGAATAAATTTCTACAAACATAATATATGTTTGTTAGCATCATTTTCAAATGCATTTTAACATATTATAAACATGCCATCTAGACATGATGGGATGGAAAATGCAAAAGAGGGACGGGAACATTACATGTATCATAAAACCTCTGCATTGTCTAACATGAAAGTGCTAAAAATTGAACCAGGTTTCCAACTCTTGAAGCCTAGTTGCATCCATAGCCCCCAAGGAATACCACTAGCACCAAATAGTTTCATAATAAGAGCATGCGCTTTTTCCAACGATGTGGCATTGTTGTATTCATAACACAAGGTTTTATGTTATTCGTGCATCTTTGGTTTGATTTGTTATTTTGTGTGTCTATTCGTAAATTGAGTTTAATGAAAGTAACACATTCATTCCCTATTGACCATTAGTTCATTTGGATCCCTAATACCATACATGATTCACATTGCATTCCAATTGGTTTGAGCATTATTGACCATGAAACCCTTGAAATTTAGATTACGAACACCATTCTTTGACATCACATTATTCAACTTTTGCCATAACTAATAAAAATAATGAGATAACATTTCACATGACCACAACAACACATGTGTATCCTCCCATCACACGTGATGCATCTCCAATTACATGCATCACACATCCCATTACATGTGACACAAATCTACTACACACAATCAATGAAAATAATTCATCTCAAATATGATACAAGTGTTACTTGACTTTTAATATGCAAATAACAATTTTTAATCATTAAAAATTGCAAGAAATGGTTTTAAATTATAAATTTAAGTTTTGATAATAGTCTTGACAATAATATTTCAAATTATAATAATTTAAAATTTGTAGAACTTAAGTATTATAATAACCTTGAAAACAATTAAAATTATTGATATCCTTGTCATATATTTTTAATTTTTAAAAAAATTGAATGTTTAATAATAACCAAGTGTCAAAGCTTTATGAATGCATTGAATTTCATATAGAATTGAAACACCTTTAGAAAAAATTGTGAATAAATGTTAAATTTGATTGTGAAGAAGTTGACTTTCAAAAAAGTTTTTTTTTTCAAAATGCTTTAATTTTTTTGTATTTATTTACTTATTTCTTCTAAAATCTTGGTAATGTTTTTAAAACGTGTTTTAATTTGCTTGATTTGAGATTTGAAAAGAAAAGGCAAGTAATTAAAGTTTGGATTTCCAAACAAGTTTCAATAAGAACCGAAGATTTTTTTGTGGCAAAATTTAACTTGACATTTTTTTTTCAAAAACTAAAAAATATATATAATTGTGATTTTTTCACCATTTTTCAAAAAGAAATAATTAAATTAGCCACATCTAAACTAGGCATTTCATAGGTCATCACTTGTATCGACACTTTTGTAAATTGCTACAACCCACTTAGGATGGTCATCATTTTATGCTAATTAATGTTTAGGAGCCTTGTACAAGACTATTCAAGGAATTTGAAAAAACAAAACCTTAGTATCAAAAGGTTAGATAATTTTGTTTAATATCAACATGTAATCTTGTGTTTAGGTGGTTAAGGTGTTGGCTCCATGTGTTGAATTGAGGGTTCAAATTCTTGGGGAGCGGCCATGTGTACTCTATATCAGCCTTTTTTTGAACTATAATTAGTTGTTTTTGTGGCTACATTAACAAGCCTTGAAACAACCTAGTTGGCTGAGTAATTATGTGAGGTAGAGTTGAATTGGGGATATATATTTTTTAAAAGGTGGCTAGGATGGTTATTTATCATTTTCAAAGGTCTGTAATATGGTTACAAAGGTAATGTACGTGATCAAACAAATTGTCAAAATGTCCATTGTTGAGGGGAGTGCATTTGGTGATATCTTAAAAGAGTTCCACCCAAGACAAGAAAAACATGGGGGAAATTGCAAATAGGAAGAACATTTGGTATTCCAAAGCACAAGACAAGCATCCCCATAATTAGAGCTATATGTAGTTTGGGTATAAAATAGACCCATGATACTACTTGGGTTTGAGAAGTTGATGAACCATAACTTATAGTTTATGTTAATGCAAATAATTCTTGCAAAACATGATAGTAGTTGTTGCTACCAATAACGTACACAACATCAAATTTTTCTTTCATATTTTACATAGGAAATCATCTCCAAAGAAAGTTTTCTAAAAATGGTACCTTTTATTTCTTCTATTTGTAATTTTTTTGCCTTGTTATTTCCATGGTTGTTCTTGCTTGCAAAACACACAGTAATGCACATGATAATGTCTACATATTAGTTGGCAATAGTCACAAGTGCACATTGCATATGCGTCATGAAAATAATGGCATCAAATTTCTAGATATGTACACAGAAATTGAACATCTTACATGTTCTAGATGGATAGTTAAAATTTGGCATGATCATTGTATGCTTACAAAAGATTTAAATGGATTAACATGAACATCATGAAAGTTGTATTCCAAAAAATTGCACTAATGTATTTATGGAATTTGGATGCTAGGCTTGAAACATTAATTAATAAGGTAAATCATAAAAATTAATGTGAAGCCAAAATATAAAAAGACATAAATCCTAAATAACTTGAAGGGGATTTGAACCCCAACCCCTAAGAGAATGTTGCCTTATGTAGTTCAAGTCCCTACTTACACCAAATACCCAATTAGTAAACAAATTCAAGATTTGTTAAATGCAAAAGCCTAAATTGGGATACATGCCTGGAAATGTTGCAACCCGGATTCAACATGAAGTATGGAGTTTGGAGTCTAAACTATTACGTATAAAGTGGGTAGTAGTGAGTGCTACAACATCATATATGAAATTTTGGTTTATATTTTGGCATTGAACAATAGTGACATGAAAAATTTTGTGGCACATAAAATCATCTGATTTGTTAGCCACATTTCATGTTTTCACTTTGAAAACTTCCAAAAACATACATGTTGTAACTTGTAGTCATTTGCCACCTATGCATCAACACAATAACATAGTTTGCCAAGCCACTCGGTAATGGACCATTCATGAGGAAAATTTTGCACAAAGAAAACAAGTTGGTTGTAGACATTGGTGCAAAGGTCCAAATTTGGGCTAAATTAGTCGTGTAATCTATTTTTCATGAAACTAATAGTATTAAATGTGTGTTCATCCTCAACAAAACCAAGCATTTGGACTGCTGCAATTTTGGCTAATTTGATAAATTTTGAGAGCTTATGATTGAAAATGGTAAAGGCAAAATTTTTGTGCTAAATCCTAGTGAGAGGATTCAATTCATTTTCTTTTTGCAAAACTGCTTCAAACTGATGTAACATGGTCACCTTTTTAAAAAAATGTGCAAATCAAAGGTTTAACTAGAAAGCAATGTAAGAACATACTTCCCACTTTCACCCACCCTCCACGGCACACAAAACAAGGCTTTCAACACACTCAAGTGAATGTGAAACATCTAGTTTTCTTTTGTTGGGTTAGTAGCCCATAATTTGGGTAAATTACACCAAAAGTTGTCATCATTTTGTTGTCAGGGAAATGATGTTCAAATTCTATAATAAGGCCTCACATTGCACCTTCACGTTCATCTTTAACTTTGTTGATGGCCTGATTGAAAACATCATTGGTGACAAGTTGTAGATTTCTAGCAACATCAAGTCGAGATTGGTAGATGGGGTACTTCCAATCAACAAAGGAAAAAAACAAGATGAACAACATCCTCACCTCCATTTAAGTTAGAAAACCAACTCATAGGTCGTTTGTCATTTATAAGGACCACAATAGAATTGAAAATCATCAAATCCATGATCATCATACTTGGCATATGAATCACAACAAAGTTGATACAACTCTTGTTAGGCTAGCTTGATAGATTCCACAAAATCACATACAAAAACATCCTTGTTCTATGCAATCTTAATTAATGCATGCACACATTCAAGCATAGGGGGGATACATGGGATTTTGGAAGATGATTTCAACATCACAAATAACATTCAAGTTCCTGAAAGTTGGCTCATTCCTTGCACTTTAGTGTGCATCTTGATAATGAACATATGATATTATGAATAAACTTGCTTCACTTAAAATAAAATAGAAATCCACCTAGTTTTAACATTCCTAAACAATTTGTTCACCTTGGTGTTCAGCAAATTAACAAGCTTCTGAAATTCTTGGAATTTTAAAAAATTATGTGAAAAGGAAACATATAGAGCTTGGAAAGTGCTTTCAAATCACTACACCAAATCTAATTCTAAAAAAGTAACAATAATCAAGTTTGTTTTCTGAATAAAACAATGGACACCATTCAAAAAGGGGTTGACCTTTTCTTTGAACTACATTGTAACACTAGTTTAATGCCTTTGAAACACATTGTTGCTATCATAGCCCATGTCAATTAGCTTGGCTCCCAACTCCTAAAGCCTTAATCCACCAAATTTTAGCAAAATTTTAACCATCAACCTAAAAACATTGTTAGATGTGGCAAAAATTCCCACAATTTCCACACATAGGTGGATTGGAATTCTTTTCCAACCCTAAACAACATAACAATGGATTGATAACCATTGAATGTTGTCAATCATTATGATTTCATCTATAGAAATGCTTGTGAAGGCAGTAGGTGCAAATGCAAGTTTTATAGCTTCCAATAGTACAACATGCATAATTTATGCAATACCCCAACTTGATGAGTTAGACTAATGTTTTATGGAAACATTATTCATAGACAACATTTGGTACAATGTTTTGAAACCCTCAAAATTAGTCATAGGATGACTGACGCACTCCTAACCACTCGAAGGACTCAAATGTGAGTCCAAGTGAAAGACAGCGGAAGTGGGAGTGGTCGGGAGGCGCTCCCTAGCTCACAACACTTGGAGGGGTAGAGGGGCGTGTTG
>Ga0116227_10004019_pt1 | contig 32208 bp, 18 predicted proteins | sample S1TSphgellanicum_FD_89693 | JGI IMG/M metagenome (GOLD analysis project Ga0116227, IMG submission 89693) | Host-associated microbial communities from peat moss isolated from Minnesota, USA - S1T2_Fb - Sphagnum magellanicum MG | ecosystem: Host-associated > Plants > Peat moss > Unclassified... | reverse complement strand
CAAAGACAGACAGTAGTAAGAACTGTAAGAAGAAGAAAGAGTTTGAAAGGAAAGGAAAACAATAGCTAGCAAGAAAGCACTACCCTGATGATGATGATGATGATGATTAGAGAAAGGAAGATTGGTATGAAGTAAGAAGATTAGGTACTCTGCTTTTTTTTCTTCTGAGAATGGTTTTCTTCTGACTGATGATGCTGCTGATGGGAGTGTTGTTGGGGTTTTTAGGGTTTCGATGTGAGTATGTTGGAATAATTGTTGCTTGTTTGGATGGTAGGGGGTACATTGAGTTTGTCAGAAAGCTCAAGACACAATTGCAGGAAGGAAGGACATTGAGTGCTACACATTTTGATGACATTGTCATGGCATGTGGAAGGTTTATGCTTCATTACTCTCGTTTTAGTCTTCTTTTCCTGTATGCAGGATAATAATGTAGGAATCCAATTATGAGCCTATTATTGGCTGCTTGTGGGTATCAAAGATTCTTCAAACTGGGTGAACAATGAACTTTGTGAACAATCTGAAAGTTGACGATGTTTTGCCTTGGTGCAGTAGAAGGACAATAGCATGACTTTCCTTGGCTGCTCATTTGAGCAAACATGATGCACAAGTTCTTTGCAATTACTTGTTCATTGAACTACCTGATAACCTCTCTGACCACTTGCCATTGGTTTTTCTCCACTTTTTCTTTCCCTATTCATACTGTCTGGGCTCTGAGTTAAATGCTCAGGGTCTCATACACTCACTTTACCATCTCTTGCCACAAATTCACATTGATATGTGTGAGTCATTGATACTGATGCTTGCAAGAGCAGAGAAGTTGAATGAAGCAAATGAAGAACTGACAAAGTTTTCAGCAGCTGTGCTGACAATCTATGTACAAAGCTTTGTTGAATGCTTACAAGCATGCAGAGATGTCGGAAGCTTTATTGGAACTGTTTCAAAGCATGCATCAGGTGGGCCTTTGAGTGTTGTCAAGTTGCTGTGTTAGGTTGTTAACATAGGAACTACTTCAGCAAGCATAGGAGCTTTGTACAGGTTATGTTTGGACATATCAAAGATTTGGCTATCCAAAATGCATTGAATGATGCTTTTGGAAAAATAGTGAATATGGGAGAAAGCTAAGGGTGTGTTCCAGGGGTTGCAGCAGTCTTATTGACAAAGCATGGAATGTGCTTTTAGCTGCTTATGCAGCTAGTGCACAGTATGAACTTGTCAGAAAAGCTTTAGATGAGATGGCCCAAGCCATATGCTGCTGACTTTATCCCCCAGATGAAGATTTAAGAGAATTGTTTTCAGTTGTTTTGCCAAAGCTGGCTATGTCCAAGATCAATGTGAAAAAAGCAGATATGAGCCTCATGTGTTTATGTATAATGCCATGATTAGCCTTTACAGCCGATTGGGGAACTTCTAGTAGGAATCACACATTTCATAAAGGCTACATATGTGGTTGGTTGTACTCTTGATATTGTGACCTACAATCTGCTGATCAGTCTGTACAACAAGAATCTCATGACTCGAGAAGCATTGGCACTTCTCCAAAAAATGCATGATGCTGGTTGCATACCAGATGCAATTGCTTTTGGTTCCTAGATTTGGGCTATGTGGGCACTCACAAATGTGGGAGGCTGCAGTGGCAATTTTGTTGATGGACATGGAAAAAACATGATGTAAACCCACAAAGAGCACATTCCATGTATTGATTGATGTACACCAATGGGCTGGCAAATGTAAGCAAGTAGAAATTTGGTGTCCCAGATCAGATCTGCTGGTTTTGAACCATCCCCAGCCACCCTACACGTGCTGATGAGCTCTTTTGGAAATGGAGGTGAGCCAGAACAGTTGAGACAATGTTTGACTAGAGCTTGAGAGATTCTAATGGTTATGGCAACATCTTGCACTTTACGCCATGGATTGATGCAAAGTTGTGAGATCAAGATTTTATGTGTGTGGGTAAGAACATGAAATCAGAGGGCATGGAGCTTTAAGAAACATGGAGATTTTGCACACACAAAACCTTATATAAACTGGGGCTCTCAAATGGATTGCGCATGAAGCCAACCATGCTTGTATATACTACAAATGTGAAAGGTTGAAATTCTACATGCAATAAAGTGTGATTGAATTTCCAGCCCATGACAGCAGAGAGTGGTGTTAGTATTTGCAATCCTTTCAGGATTTAGGGTTTAGGGTTTTACTTACTGTTCACACCACCAAGATGAAAAGATGTTATGCCCGTTGTTTATCTAAAGTCTCTTTTGGTACAATTTACAATGTGTCACAAATGCGATTGCATTTGCATAACGACATAAACAATAAAACTATATCTCCATTCCCCAAATACTCGCATTTAAACACATTATAAAAATAAAATGGTTGATTGTCATAGTGCATAGCAATGTTGTTAGATCATATGGTGGCCTGCGATTCAAAAAATTTCTCCAAATTTTCAATCTCCAAATGATCTTATGTTAATTTTGAACTTTTGAAAAGTCTAGAATTAACTAAATACTTAAATCTCTTGGTCGTTATTTTGATTTCCCAAGACCCAAGTCACCACATCCTATCTATTGTATATAAAAATTAAATATGGACATGGTTTCACCCCAAATACCCTTCTTGTCAATTTGCCATACCCATCCTTACATGATAAAAAAGGCATCAAAGATGCATGGACCTTACCATGACATTGATTTGATACTGATTGATGAAAGACAAAAATGTAATAATTATTTTGTTTAAGTATTGTAGATAAATGATTTTTTTTTTTGGAATACAACTTTAATTTTATGTTTATTAATGGTAAAATTATGTAAAACATGATTAAAAAAGGTGCACATAATTTGGAGCAATTTCCTTAATGAGTTTTGATTACATGGTAACACAAATTGTGAAACATAGGTAGGTAATTTAAATACAAAACATGTTGGCTTTATATATTTTGCAAAATCCATAAATATCTGAAATGTAAATATTTTCAAGCAAACATCATAATGCTAAACTTAGTGTTTTTTTACTCATTTACATTATTAAGTGCCTTGTAACTATTTCTAGATATTGTAATAGGGGACAATCCTACTTCCTAATAATAATAATAATATTTTGATTAGCTTGTTAATATCCAATAGCAGGATAAAAATATAGCAACTAAAAGATATTTTTTTCATATTTATTTTAATATATTCATAGGCTTAAACTTTTCACAAACACTTAATTGGTTATTAATACTTATTTTGGTATGATCAAATATTTAAACTTGTCAAAAAAACCAACAAATGAATAAAACCAAACCTTGCACACAATATTTTTTGGCTTTACAACATCCAAATCAAAATATGAAAAAATAAAAATGAATTGTTTTTGGAAGAGAAGAACAAAGATTTCAAGTTTGCATAGAAACCATACTTGCAACCAAAAAAAGGTCATACTATTGCAAAAACTAATGATCAATTCCAAGCAATACTTCCAAGCTAATACAACTAAAACACAACATTTTTCACTTTACAACATTAAAATAAAAGTATAAAGCAAGGAATAAACACATCAAATGTGATATACATACCTATGATGTTCAAAGAAATTTCTATGTAGGAAAAAAAAAAAAACTCATCAAAACATATCCAATTAGCCCTTGACCTAAAAAAAAACTCATTATGTTTATCATATTACCTAGGCTAGTTCAACAACAAGGTGCTTAATAATAATTGCTATTGTTAGTCATGTTCAAGAATAAATATAACAATACTTTACAATTTAATGTTATATTAAATAATGAAGTTAATGTGCTTGAGAACTTCAATCAAATTTTTAGCATGGCAAGCACATATTTTTCAAAATCCTTGGCCATTCCAAAACATAATTGATTAATACCTAAGCAAACTAGGCACTGTGGTAGTACGATTAGAAGTTAGATTTACTATGCATCTCTATTATCACTTTGGCCTAGGTTTTTTCTACACCAACAATATCATTGAAAGAAAAATAACTTTGGCAATGCATGCATAACTTAAAAATTCTACTTACACAAGAATATAAATTATACAAACAAGTTAGAAATGTAGGAACAAAGTTATAACTACAAAGAGGACACATAAATAAGCTATCCAAAGGAGAAGTGGCGTACTTATTTTTGAACACAAAACATGAAAAACATTTTGTTGAGCAATAAGCACATTGATTTTAGTTTCTAGAATGTTAATTAAAGGTATAGTAGGAAATAAACAAAAGAATGTTCTTCATGTTCTTGAACTACCAATACAACCACAAACTTGCCTCTTTGCAACACAACTAGTTTTCAAGGCAATCATGTGATTGCACTATGGAAATTCTCAAGAAGGAATCGATGTTAAAAGAAATGCTTAAATTTGAAGTTTGGTGGAGGAATGATGTGTGACACCATATTGGTAACATCATGAACCCTCAACAAAATGAATAAACAAACTCAAGTAACAACTTACGACTTAAGCAAAGAAGACATTGAACTCACAACTCAATCAAACAAAAACTTGAAGAACTTGGAACATGATATACATCCTATTAATTGACATTCACATTATAAAGTGAAAGGTTTTTAAAAAAAAAGGTCATTTGTAATTTTGTTTAATGCTAACAATGTTACATTAAAGTTTTCATAACAATTAGCCATCTATGGAAAGGCTATTTTCAAAGTTCAATGCACTAGTGTTGCAAGTGTAGCTCACTTCCAAACCACACACTAATTATCCACCACATGAACATATTGAAGCACAATGAATAAATTTCAAAACTCAAAAAAAGTTTATTGGCGGCTTAGACCTTTAAGCATCCATGGTGGTGTTACAACAATGCAACTAATTGATTAAAGGCAACATGAACTTGATGAGATGCTTTAATGTGAACACTTGATGCAAAGGTGCAATGAACTTTGACAATTCACCTATCAACGAATGTGACCCAATCACAAAATCAACAAGGACAAGGTGCCCTTCTTGCAAACACAACGAACTATCCATCAACAAGATGATAATGCATGTCACTCTTGCCTTGTCTTTTGTGACAACAACTAACCCTAATTCGCAAGAGTGATGTTCTTGCAAATGGGGCCAATTTCTAACGATTGGATCCTTGTGGTGTATTCACATCATGTAGAGTGAAGTCAAATTAAAGAAAAATTTCACACAAGAAAATAGGTTGCCACTAGCTTGAACATTTTAAGTAATTGTTCTGGTGGGTACCTAGGTAGGAACACCATGAACTCTAACAATATTATCAAATGAAACCTAGGATGGCCCCCAAAACTTGTGTGCTATCTTTGATAAAATGAAATTCCGTGTTATTGATGATTGTGTAATAACCAATGATTTGATGTTGAAATTTAAATTTGTGATACTTAAATTGGGCTTTTGATTTTTCTATTTTCAAATTAACTTTTAGGTCTTGTTTATTTGGAGACCATTCACTTTTTTTTCAAATAAGTTAGGTTTATTTTGTAAAAATTATTTTCAGATTTTCACCCTTGCAAGCAAGCATGATGATGTCAAGATGTTTGTTTTGCCATATTAAAACGTCATCATGAAGATTTAAGATTCCTAAGCCATGATTTAGAAGGGGTTTAGTGACAATTTAATAATAGTAGGCTACCCTTTAACACTTATTAAAAAATTCATAATTATTTATTTTTAAAATTCGAAAAATCTGATTTCACTTGGATTGAGTTTTAAAACAACTCGGCTTTCCAAAAACAAATTTGTGCATTGAGAAATTAGACCCTCTTTTAGTCCCATTACTTATTTCATTGGTTTATGGTGGTCATAGAAAAGAAAGTTTCTATTTAGGTAGTTTCATGAAAAAGGAGAGCACATTGCACCTAAGATATCAAGTAAAGGAGGAATTTACATAGACATTGAAAAGTATATATACATGGGTACTTTTAGTGAGCAAATAAAATCTAGGTCACATTAAGACCTACTAGATACATACCTACCAAATTGCATACTCAAAAGCAGTAGGTAGGTAGGTAGGTAGGTACCTACCATGTGAAAGGAGAGAGAGAGAGAGAGAGAGATCTTCTCTTTTGAGAGAGTCAAAGTACAAAAAAAACCCTCTTTCATGAACATTTTGATCATTGAGTTTTTGGTAGATACATTTGGTGGTGGGTGGGGATGTTAGTGTAGGGAGGCAGAGCTTACAAGAAGAGCCGAAATTTGCAGCAACCCACAAAATTCCAGTTTCAACCAAAAAAAAACAAACAAAACACATAGAGCTGTGTTGAATCCAAAGCTCTAATCTTCTCTTGAGAAGTGTTTGTGAAAAAGAGTTTGTGGCTTGTTTGCAAAACTGTGTTTTTGGGTCCCTTGTGTTTTGATGTTAATCAGGTTTGATTGATGCTTTGAAGTATATGGGAAAGACAAGAGTTGGAGCTTTTGTTTTGTGCAGTGGGTTGTGGGGGGATGTGGGTAAGTGCAGCAAAATAGAGTTTTTGGAGCTTTGACATTTGCTTTTTTGTGGGTGGGAGGAGTTTGGTTTTTGTTGTTGAGGGAGTTGAAGAAGAAAAAGAAGAAGAGGGTTGTTGTTGAGGAGTTCTGCAAGTGTAAGGAGGTGGCAATGGCAGGAGGCAAAAGGAAGTCAGAAGATGATGGTCAATCTCTTAACACAAGAGTTGCTCCTGTAAGTCCCTGTAAGAACCAGGGTTTTTTCCTTTTGGGGTTTCTGTTTCTTGCTTATGAAGAAGGAGAAGAAGGAGAAGAAGAAGAAAAAGAAGGAAAAACAGCAGTGGGTTAAACCCTAAAGACTTTGGAGTGGGGGGTTTTGAAAGTAGGTGGGCTGTGAGAAGTTTACGATCTTTCATTTCTGGTCATTTTGTTGCAGGTACCCATGAAGCAGTTTGGAGAAGATAGTGCATTTCCATCCCTTCCTCCCTTGGACCACAAAAGAGCTGTGCAATGCTTGCAACATGTGCGGGCCCTTAACACTCAGTTTTCCAGGTATTTTTGAAAACACTCCTTCTTCCATGCACATGTGAGATAATCAGTCCGTGTGTTTGCTTGTTTTTTTGTTTGGTTTTTTTTTTGGCTGTTTGGACTTCAATCTTCAAAGGTTTGGGTACTTTGTTTTTTTCCTGCACTCGTGAACATCGCCAGAACCTGGTGGATTAAGGAAGTTTTCTCCAGCGAGGGCAAACAGTTCCTAGGGTTTTCAGTGTGTGCGAGTGTGGTTTTAGAATTACTCCTGCCATTGAGGTCTATCCAATACAAGCCTGGAACAGTGAAGGGCAGTATAAAACACAGCTGCTGTAGCCATTCTACTCATGTGGGTTGCTCCCTCTCTGTAATCAAATGAGTTGACATTAGATCCTGATGGTTTCCACATTATTTTTTCACTGAACAATGAACCAAAATTGCACAGGGGAATTGCTAGTTCTTAACTGGAAAAATGGCATCCAAATCTTGGCTGTTCATAGTTCAGGCATATAGTGATGTGTATGGCATGAGCATGTAGAAATTGTTTTCAATCCTTCATGCATGTGACTTGAACTACTATCTTGCACCTCAGGATGATGGTACATAAGCCACACTTGGATTGATTAGTGGATTAGGTTTGCATAAATGTGGTGTTCAGTAGCCAGAATTAGTACCCATTCAACCTATTCAAAAGTCTTCAGTTTCTCTAACTAATAAGTTCTGGCCAGTTTAGTTTTTATCTGATATTGATTTTAGCGGCAAGTGCTCGAAAGATGTGCCCATGGTGTTGGATTGATAGATGTTGTTTTTTCTTCAATCATTGTGTTGTGAAAGACTTCACTTTCCTTCTTGAAGGGAGAAAATGAAAGAGACATATTGTGTGTGAATATTTGTTCATTGTGCTTGGATTGGTGGCAAATTGCAGTTGGGTGCAAAACCAGGAGAGGGAGCATTTGGATGAACTATGGCAGGGAGGCATGGAAGATTATCTCAAACATTCTACCACTATCATGGTGGGAGCTTGGAATCCTTTCTGTGCACCTGCTCCTTTCCAATCCTCTCTAATTTGTAACAGTTTTGAAAATGTTTGATTTTTTTGTTGCATTGAAAATGTTGTAGAATTGACTTAATGCTGCCTGCGGGGTGCGCGGGGGGGGAGGGTGTGACCAGGCAGATTTTAGAGATGTGGTGGATTGGGTAAAGGCAAAGACAAGTTCATCAATGCCAGGAACACTCACCTCGACAAACACAGCCTCCTCCCTACCTGCAATGACAACAGCAAAGCCTTCAGGGAATCTCACATCCATTCTGCAGAATGTGAGCAACACAAGTGGTGCTGGGGGGTTCTGGAATCAAACAAGCTCTTTCCCGCCAATGACAACAAGCTCAGGCTTTAATGGCATGTCTTCTGGACTTGGATTTGGATCTGCTCACTTCAAGCCAGCTTCAGCATCTCTACCCATGTTTCCATCTTTTGGAGTTGCTTCATCAGCTCCAATCTTTTCAAGCCCAACACCCCAGCCATCACTAAGCATCTCTCTGCCACAAAGCACACCTTTCTCTACTGTTGCCCATGCCACTGTGGAGGAGGCAGATGACAGTAAGCTCTGCCAAACCCATTGTGCATGACTGAGATTTGTATTTCCTCTATTCTTCCCATTGTAGTGGTTTGCATTTGACTTCTGATGATGACTGTTTCATATGTCCATCTGCTCATGGCATTATCACAACATGTTCTTTGTCAATTGGTTTGCCAGGAGAAGAGATAGAGGAACCAAGTAGCCCCTCGTTGAAGAGGACAGAGGAGGCAGGCATCAAAGTAATACATGATGTGAAATCAAAACTTTACATCAAGGTAGGTTATCTCATAATGCATGGAATTGAATTTATTACAATCGCATTTGGAAATCATGTTTTCTGTAAAGGATTGATTGAAGTTTTGGGACCGATCACACTACACTGAAGGTGCTCCAGGCATTCCAAATTTCTGAACCCAATGATGTTGATGTTCTGATTAAGCAGTAGATCAATTACATGCCCATGAAACATGCTCTACAGCCCTCAATCTTTAACACCTGTAACTGCATTTATCTTTGGTTCAGATTTGACAGCTGCTTGCTTTTGGGAAAGCCTTGAGTTTACAGAGATATTTGCTTTGGAGTCAATCATGAGGATTTGAGAAGGTTTTTGCAGTATTGAATAATTTTCTGTTGTCGGTTGTTTTTCTTGATTGATCATAAGACATCTGTAGCCTTTAGTAACATGGTGACAATCTGTGGTGTGGACAGGGAGACAAAGGAGCTGAAAAACCATGGAAAGACATGGGTATAGGACAGCTTACGCTGCGGTGTAATGAGGACACAAAACAAGGCTCCAAGGAAGCCAAAGCTACCATTGTGTTTCGTAATGATGTATGCTTTTTCACCACCCAGCAGAAATCAAAATGTAGACATCCTAATACTAATTGGAGGGGTTTTAGGTCTGTTTTTTTGGGTCTGTATTACTGCTTAATTTCCTGTTGTACACTTGGAAAAAGGTGATTGAGTTGAGGGCACCCAATTTTCTTCTGCTTCTGTTTTGCTTTAGAATAAAACCGTAACAAATCCCCCATTGCTGTAACCTATCCTGGTTGAGGGCTTGGCAGTTGTTATCAATTGGTTGAGTTCATCAGTGTAAGAGGGTCAAGATGTATGGTTTTGTGTCCCTTGGGATTACTTTTGAGGTTTTGCAAAAGTAGTACTGCAAAGGCAAGTTTCCATTGAACAAGTTATCTGTTTTTGTATATTGCAGGTTGGCAAGGTGCTATTGAATGCTATGCTTTACCCAAATATGAAAGCAAACATTCAGAAGACATCTGTCTCCACCATACTTTATTCTGCAGTAAGCAGTTCTGCAAACTGATGTTGAAAGGGACATTCCACATTATCTTTTGTGTCGGGTTATGGAAACATGGGTTACACTTTGTTAGTTGTCTTATTTTTGCAGTTGTGTCTTCCATCTTTTGTGTGTCCTTTTGTCCCAATTTCCAGTGATTTGATGATGTGGTGTGTAGATATTTGCCATAGCTGTCGATATCAAACCTCAGGAGACAGCAGAGAGACTTTGGGAATTGCTAGGAAAAATACCATGTAGTTTCTAATCTTTGATTCCACTTCTGTTTGGGGCTGTGGATCAAAATTTATGCAGAGTCCTGGAGGTGGTGAAAATGGCAACAATGCTATGGCCCGTATGTATCTTATAAAACTGAGCTCAGAAAGTGAGGCGAAGTCTCTTGCAGATGCAATCCTTGCAAATGCACCCAACACTTGATTACACATGCCCAAAAAAACCGAACCTTGTCATCTTTGTTGATGGATTATTGAGGATGAAAGTGCCAGAGGTTTTTTTTCCTCCTCATGGTCAATTATTTTTGCTGTTTATTCTTTCTTGTGTGGCTGCCTAATTCTGGTTGTAAAGCCAGGATTCTGTTGTATCATCAATTTTGCACTGGAGCTCATGAAGTGTTTCCATGGGAGTTTTTGTTTCTGGGGATCTGATCTAGTGTGAACTACTGAGGTGAGAATTTCAACTTCTTGCTCCTGTTCTTAAAGAATTTCTGGTCTGGCATTCTGTGCTTTGATTGCAGTGCGAGGGCACTAAGATGTGCTGTTTGATGCAATTTCTTTGTAGTTGTTATTGTTCAAACTCTTTCAGTACAAGCTTCACAAAAGCTCGCACATGGCAAGTGATTTCCTGCATTTCAATTACTGTAGAAGTAACAGTGTCGGTATGGCAACTGGACTTCGTTAGAGGTTTAGAAACATGACATTGCTGCAAAAGGAAAAGGAGCAATGTGCTTTGTCAATTAATTTTTGTCAACAAGTTTTCCCATGAAGGTCATTAGGGTTCTCTTTCCAAACAGGACTTGATTTAAATACCATTATCACAGATTCCCCCCTTTGCATCTGTTAGTCTCAGGTGGGTATATGAATACACCTTTAGTTACAAGAGTTGCTCATATTTGGTTTTTCTTGTTTATCCAAACCTTAGATCACGTCATGTGTCTTTGTTTTCTGACGGCACCTTTGAAAGTGACCCAAAACTGCAAATTTACTGTACTTTAGTGGAGAGGGTGACAACATTTCAGATGCCTCCACACTTTGCCTTGGTCCTCTAAACTCAACAAGTTCAGTAGTTGAGGATTTGCTGTCAAGAGGCTTAAGAAGTTGTATGAGATGTCTAGAGTCTTCCATGGTATACAGGTAGCTTGATTTCAGTGGGCAAAATCTGTCGCAGGAGATGATGATTTAGTTACTTATGTCAGGTGCAAAGTTTGGATTGAAATTGAAGAGGGCCAAATTGTCGTCACCCAAGCTCAATAAGTTGTGAAAGCATGGCAATTATCTTAAGTCTATTGTTGCCTACCTCATACCTCAGTGGAGGGCACTAGTTCATCAACAAAGTTCATAAGCCAAAGCAAAAACTTTATGTAGATTATTTGAGACAATTTATGCAGGTCTTTAGGTCCATGCATAAGGATGTTTTATTGTCCACTGCATCAGCCGTATCAAGGGGTCCAATCCTTATAACTTTTTTTTGTTTATAAATGCAGATTGTATGTATAACTTTGTACCAGTGAGGTATTGAGAAAGAAATTGACTTGTGGAGAAACAAGTCACTTATAAGTCATTGCATAAATGAGTCTGACCCTCACAACATATTATCCAAAGAAGTTAGAAATGCAGCTTATAGAGTAAGGTAATGTTTCCAGCTATCTATCACATGCAGATTGGTTCTTAGTTCAAGTCAGAATTGCTATCGGAAATTGTTGATTGATTCAAAAGTCTTTGACCTTTATAGACCCAACAAACATGTCGAACTTGTTGAAATCTATTGTCTCACATATACCTAGACTTTGACATGAACCTCCTACATAACCATTTCAATGCCAAAAGAACATGTATAAGCCCTTTGACAAAACCATTTCAATGCAAACAAAACATAAAAGAAATTTGGAAGAGAATTGCATTTTCTAATGCAACTATATTGGCAACCATCCATTGATTACCTATCTCAAGATTTGCATTGGGAATCACATCTAAGATCAAACGCCTTTTAGCACTTGTAAACATGTCAAAAAAACGATTTGGTCCTAACTGTGTCACCCCATGCAAATTAATTAAGCAATTTAACGTTGAGCTAATCACTTCAACTTGTTTTGGACCTTTAGTGGACAATTCCATCCCCTATCTACAATATTTTATGGACAACTTTAATGATCACCAACCTTTAAGCACTTAAAGCATTAAAACGATCAAAACCCCAAAAAGTGCATGTGGTTTTAAAAGATGTTTCAAAATTGAAAAAGATGACCAATTTATGCAATGTGCATTTCAACAAAAAGGGACAAAATTTATACCTATGATTATGATTCAATTTTCACATGTGTGCAAATCATAATAGAATTGGGTACAATTTCTAAAAAGAAAATTGCCTTATCAAAATGGGGATAAAGCAAAAGAAAAACATGTAAAATTATTGTGTAAAAAAAACAAATACACAAATCCAAATGGCAAATGAAGTGATTTCTTAATTTATTGTTCATCAACGCCATTATAGAGAAGCATTGTTCATCTTCCACAAACCCAAGACTCGAATTGAAATAATTTCAATAAGGTTAATAAATTCTGAAAGCTTGTGTTTGAAGATAGAAGAATTTTTAATCTTGGCCCATAATCAAATGACAAGATTCACAAAAGAATCTTCCTTCATGACTAGTTTATTGTTTGTAACCGCTATCATTTATGAAAAAAAACATTGGAGATTCAAAGCATAGCCATCAAATAGAAACTTCAATCAAGACCCCATCCTTTCGTGGATTGCAAGGTCCATAATATTCAATCTTGATGACAATCAAATGCTAGAGGAAAACATCTTTCACATAATTAAGGCATTCAACCAAGAAATTAAGGTAGATCACACTTAATGCCACCATAAGTTCATGGTCCAAGAATTTGATTTTTAGGTCACAAACCAAAGACTTTGTAAAATTCTCAGAACAATTTTCACATGAACTATCACCTTTGGGAACTTGACCTCAACACAAGTCTAACATAAGCTATTGTTATAAAACATCATTGATTCGTAAAATATTTAAAACAAAAAAGCTCAATGACAAGGTAGTTAACTTCCTCACCACTAAGGTTTATTGCCCAACTCATTAGCAAATTTTTTTTGGTGAAATTTTCATGAACATTCCAACTCATCAAAACAAGGTCATCAAATTTAATATATGGATCAATAAAAAGCCATTTATTTTTAAAAATGTTGCAAACTTTAATGATCACATTTCTTTCTCTTCACTACATGGGGGTTGATGCAAGGTTAAGTGGCTCATTTTCGACAAATAAAAAATCCCTAAAAGTTTTTTTTGTGTGTCGAATTAACATAAATGGGGGACTATGGGTGGTTAATGAGTTAATTAAATCCATATGAAAATATACCCACTTCTACATCTTTTTGATATACATTGTATGAGGAAAAAAATCATCAATTCAACAAAAATGACTCATGTAAAGACTTTTGAAAATAAGGTCTAAATTTTGGTCATTCCTAAATTCATATCTATATTTTGGTTAAAGCTTTTGTAATAAAGTTTTCAAATCTATGTTTTTTTTTCTTTCATCTATTAAATAGTAATAATTCCTATAAGATATATTTTCAAAAAATGGTATTGAAAATTTCATGTGTATGGGAAGTATAAATGGTTAGGATAGTCCATATGTTTTCACTTCAAAAAGTTCATTATTGCATAATGGGTGCACATTTATTGTGCACAAATTATATAGATAGTTTTTTAATTGAAGTTGAGAATCTTAAACTAAGTCCCAATTGTGCATATAAATGGTTTTATCGCATGTTAATTCATTACACCCTACAAAAATTGCAATGGGGCACAAAAAGTGAGGCATTCAATCTTGAATTCACCCTAGGTTAGAGGCTCTTTTAAGTCTTCTAAAAGCATAATGAAAGCTTTAAAAACAAATGCTGACTAAAAATTAATGTCAACTTGGTTTAAGGACGATGGGCCTAATCCTAAAGTCATTTGAGATCGATAGAGTACTTCAATTAGACACGATAAAGAAACATACAACACACAATGTTAAAACTTCACATTGTACACACAAGTTGAAAGATTAAAAAATAGAATGCACCTTGGTTGAGTTGGTCCTTGAATTTGTAGCAAAAAAAAGTTGGATATTGGAATTTGAATCCCAATTTGTAAAAATTTGATTGGAAATTTGTAGCAATGTTCGTTGAACAACATGAAATATCCTCCAACACAAGCTCTTGTAATCACTGCAAGCTCCCATAATCCAAGCAATGATCTCTTCACAAATGCAATAATCCTCACCATCAAAGTTCATTGCTGCAACCAAAAGATGTTAAGTGTTTTCACACAAATTGTACAATGCAAGCAACAATGAGATTTTACAAATCCACAAGTTATAAAGGCTTGTGGTTACAAAGGTCCATGGAGTTGACGAGATGAAATACTTATTAGAGTTGGGAGTAGTCTCAACAATGGGGAAATTAACAAGAAAGGGGATGCCACTATGTTGTTATTCAAAGCCTTAACTTTTGGCAAAAATAAATGATTAAAAAAAATTCCTAGGTCGTAAGTTCACATCCAAGGCCGGTTTTTGGCAATTTTTCGCCACAAAGGAAAAAACATTGGTCTTAGTAAAATTAGCCATAGGAAACACAATCTTTAACTTAAAAAAAAGTTCTCCCTTTGCACTCATTGGAACATATAGTGGTTTTCATGTATAGATGCTTGTTTATTACTCCTCCAAAGGTTATCATAGACACATTTCTTATTGCAAAAAGCATTTAAAGAAAGTTTTCAAGTGTATTTGGAAAGCACCTATAAGTTCATAAAAACTTGCTTTGATTATTTGTATAATCAAATAGCACCTTACCTAACATATTTTTCCTTTGTTGTTTGTAAAACATAGGAAATAAATTGTAGTAGGTTTTTATTAGTGTTGTGCGGTTCCTAGGTTTTAGAGGTAATCTTTGATTCCGGTTACTTCAAAATCCTAGAGATTGGTTCTGCATTTGGTTTTGGTTATGGATTTTTTTAATACCCAAGACTTGGTTCCGATTTTGGTTGTTTAAAGGGAGGCTCGGTTTTGGTTCCAATTAATTTTCAGATTTCAAAATGGGGGTTGGTTTGAGTTCTAGTTAATTAACCTCGGTTACTTGGTTATGTGCGGTTTTAATTTTGGTTCCTAAAACTGAATTTTTTTTCAAACAACAGAACGAAGAGACAAGGAACATTGCAAATTTTTATTAAAAGAAATCCAAGTGGATCAAAGTACAAAGCCTTGAAAAGGCCAATTTCAAGGATAATGAACTTATTTTAAAGTCTAACACTAAAAACTAAAACCTAAAATGCTAAGATTCATCAAAGTGAATGGATTAGTATCAAATTGTTTTTTGTTGATTCATTTCAAGTTTTTTTTCAATTCATGCACTTGCAGGCCCTACCTTTGCCATATCTATGAGAATATTTCAAGTGCAAAGTGGCATAGCAAGGAAGGAAGAAAGAAAACTTGAAAATTTGTCAAACGTCTAGATTACCTCACATCCAATTCTAGGGTTTGGGTGTTTAGGGATTCAACTTTTGACCACAAGGCAACAAACAACATCCTTGTTCCAACCATTGCTCCCAAACACCTACAACCACCAAAAACAATTTAGAATACATCAAGAAACACAAATTGTGTCACAAAATTTGGAAAAGAAAAAAACAATGAAACGAAAAAAAAAAAAAAATCCAAAATCCTAAACCTTATTTTTGCCTTCATCCACCTCCAAAAGGCCAAGTGATGCAATGACCTTTTCATTCTTGTCCATTAGGGTTTCCTACATTCCATGAATTTTTTCATGGATATTGAAACCCCAACCCTAGCATCCTCAAGCCAATTCTTGTAGATGCTAATGAACATTTCAAGATTCTCTATGCCCAACCTATAATGACACAAATTTGTGCAGATAATTGCAATGTTCAAATTTTTTTCTACTTCAATTTGCGATCCCACAATTCCCAATATTTGATGAGCAACAAATCTGACATAGGAGAAATGCCCCTCTTGGGCTTTCCACCATGCCAAAAGGTCTTTACATTCATCATTAATGACCTTCTTGACCCTAAAATGTGTTAGTTGTTATTTAATTGCCGATAAAGCCATGTCCTCATTCATATCCATGCAATCATACAAAGTAATTGTTTGAGAATTTTGGGATGTAGAACTACCAAGGGCTCTTTCACATGTATCACTAGGGTTTAAAACCTTATATGCACAAACTAAGAACATGAACAATACCTGTCTATCATATTTTCTTACAATTTGGAAAGCCCATTTCTTACCAATGTAATCGATAACCAACCCTAATCCTTTATATCAGAGATCGAACATAAGGGCCAACATGTTATGAACTTTGCGAGGTTGAAAACCAAGTAGAAATGAAAGGAAGGGTTTTAGAAGGACTATTACCTGTTTTTGCATGCATACTTTCATGATTTTGAGTTCACCATCAAAGTCTTTGGTTTTGCCATAATCAGGGTCAAACTTTCCATTCGCATTTGGCATACAAGTGGAATTGTCGCAACTTGGGCATTAGAAAGGAGCAAGCACCCCTTACTCTAGTTCAACACACACGACTGGACAACATGACCCAAAATATCTACAACAACTTGAGTTATAACCCAAACCTGAAGGCTTGGCACATGATTCTGAAGTGCCAATGACTGTTGCTGACTATAACACAAAATAATTGTGTTATTAAATTCCAGAGTTTCCTAAAATAAGATGACATTAAATGTAAATCTAGTTTTCACTAGAGTCTTGAACTTTCTAGGTGGCACACCACTATCTAAACATGTTTTTTACCACTCTTGTCGCCCCTTCCCACTCTTTTTGGTCCAAGTTATAGTTTTTGCAAAATGGATTAAACTTCCTTGATGGAAACAAAGGTTAGTCCAATAGAAACCTTAGCATAGTCTATAGCATATTGAATGCACTTTGACATTGCACGCCCCCAACATGACCCCACGAAAGGTGTTTGCAAGCCCAATGCTTCACAAGAAACAACATAAGTCAATGCATTTGTCATGGTGTTGAGATTAACCCCTTCATCCTTTACATATGTGATGACTCAAACATTGAGCCCATACTTTGCAAACACATCATTGACTTTTAGGGCCATGGCATTCCCAAAAATGTTTATAGTCTCAGAAAAACCAACTATTATGTGATATGGCTCCCATTTGTTGTTGAAAAAATGCAATGATATCCATATATCAAACAATACAATGCAAGAATGGCATGATTTAAAGGTAGATACTATAAATTTTTCCTTAGTCCGTTCTACCACCCTAGGCAAGATACCATTCACCAAAGCTCACTTAGATGGATAAATAAGACAAGGATTTTGCATCATCACTAGCATCCTAAAAAATGAAACCTTAACAAAAAACAAGGGCACCAATTCCTTGGCTATGAACAAGGCCAAGTCTTCTTCAAACTATTTTTTGGTTAGGGTTGTCCTTGTTATAAGGAATAACACTAGCAAAAAAGTTTGAAATGTCTAAGGGTGTCAGGCTAGACATCTTTTTGGAAGGCCTTTTTTTTTGCATTGAGACCATCCTTTTCTCGATCAACCCACTCACTCCACAATTGTTGATGCAATAATTCAAGATATTTTTTAAAAACAAAAGTCCCATTCGTTGTCTTGTATGTAATGATGCCTTTTCTAAATCCTACACCTGGAATTTACTTCCGAATAAAAGGCCCAAGTCATGGCGTTCTAGCTCCAAGCCTTTCAAAAGTCTCATTGCTTTGCCAATGTTGCCCATTGTTGATTTGCATCCGTGGTTGTGGAATTTGCAGTTGACATGGTGCTTGTAGTTGGAACACTCATTGATGCGAATGCACAAATTTCAAAATACAATTCTAGCTCTATGGGGGAAAACAACATCTAGCTCCTCCATGGCCTTGGCTTTTCAACCCTAGCAAACAAAAAAACTAGCACAACTTAAAAAAAGACTTCACTCTTTCTCTTTGTTGCTTGAACAAATGAAACAAAAGACTAAAAACTACGAGAGGGAAAGAGAGAAAGAGAAAAAGTGAAAGAGAAGAGAGGAGCCAAAAAGAGAGAAGAAAGGAGCTAAAGAGAGAAGAGAATGACTTAACCTAAACCTAAAAACTAACCCTAAATAATAATCTAACTTTACACTACTAACTGGAACTAGGTTTTCTTGTGAAAAACCCACCGGTTCCGGGTACCTACATTCAAAGTAATCTGACCCGGATTCCAGGGTCTTGAAAAATCCAGCCTGGGAACTGGGGGCCCGGTTAGTTGCCCGCCCGAGTAGTTAAAAATGGGCTACCCCCGATTCCAGTTCCTGTTCAGTTCCTGGGGCTGGGTCTGGTTCGGGTTAGGTTCTAGGTACTTGGAATACTAAAATCGGACCCCAGTAAATGATCAAAAAGTGCATTTCTGAAAATATAATATTCGTAACCATATATTACACATTGCAAATTTATTTCAAGAATCATTCAAACAATTACCAAATTTAATGAAATATTTAGTGATATATTGAATAGGAGATAATAAAATAATTTCAATATTATCAAGAGTTTCATTCATGTGAATTCACAAAAAATATTTACATGAGATTTTTCATTTTAAAAAACATAAGTGTATATACAAAATAAATTTTTTAGTTGGAAATTCTTTTGAAAGATAACAAGAGTTGTGTTAGAGATGTTTCATTAAAAATCCATTTTATGTGTTTTTCAAAACATTAATGAAATGAAAAAAAAAAATTCTTTCAAACTAATACAAAATGTACCCTTAAAATTTATTATATATTATATTTTAAAAAAAAGCACATTTGCTTGGCCAAGTTGGCCCCCCTAATATATATGTTTTCACTTTACTCACTTATAATGTAAAAATCCTCTCCTAATAAGCCTTGAGATCTACTAATTGATAAGTTCATGATATTGTCCACCTTGTACTTTATAATGGGTAAAGCCCACAACTGAAGGAGGGTTTAGGGTTTTAGGGGTATAGGGTTTAGAGTTTTAGGGTTTAGGATTCCCAAAATAGGGCCAGACTCTCTGCTATCCTAAACCCAACCCTAAACCCTATTGTCTCATCCTAAGCCCCTTATTTTGGAAATGCCTGAGCTTTGGGGCTTGACCTTTCTTCACACTTTCAGCCTTTGTTATCTGACAAAACCTCTTGAGGCAAAAATGGAAAGTTTCCCCAAACAACAAGAGGACCCATTATTTCCTTTCACATTTTTCAACTGGCCTTTTATAACACCTTGTTGACTCTGGTGTGGACTAGAATCAAATTTCCTGTCTAGAAATTAGGATTAGTATAACTGTGTAATATCTATCTATGAAGGAGGGTAGGTTGTTTGTTGGCCTTGCCTACCACAAGGCAAGGACATTGTGTTTAGATTCATTATAGAGTATAGTAGCTTCAAGGATTTTGGCCCCTAGTTAATAGGTTTATTTTTATTTGAGGATTTTTGAAAGATGATATATTTTGGCTTGTGTTGAAACTTGAGATTAGTTATAGAGTTATGAGATCTTGAAGGATTTTGGTTTCTTTTAGATGATTTTTGAAAAAAATTGTGTTTTAGCATGGTGAAATATTTGAGTTTCCATAATTCTTCTTTTGCCTTAAGATACTTTTTAAGTGTAAATGGCAAGGCCGTAGTGTGACACACCCCTTGTTTGTTTTGTTTGTCACATTGAGACCTCCCAAACCATGGCACCTCTCGCCACACTCTCAATAAAACATTGTTCGAAAGCCCTTGATGAGTAGGGGTGCTCTGTTTGGTTTCATAATGTTTTGACCTATGTCAGAGAAGTTATTGAATTTTGAACAATTTTTTCATTGAAAAATCATTTAAATCAAAGCTAAAAATTAAATGAGAATTTGGGCACATTGTATTGTTGGAACGCCCTTAGTGAGTAGGATTTAACAAAGTTGACTTGGAAATCTTCAAACCTAAGGTGTGGGAGATATTGAATTTTGAGTAATTTTTGTTATTGAAAATTCAATTAAATTACAAAAAATGGGTTTGGAAGGAAATTTTAGTTGGGTTACATGTTCACACTTGAGCCAAATAGTGGCACAGGTTACACTAGTTTATCTATTAAAGAAGGTAGTTTGTTTTGTTTTTCACATAGAGATCTCCCAAATCACATTGTTTCTCACGATGTTCTTGGTATCCTTGCAAAGCCCTGGATGAGTATGAGTGCACCAAGTGTGTTTGGTAGTGTTTAGACTTATGGTGCAAGAGTTATTGAATATTGAACATTTTTCTCAAAGAAACCTCAAAATAATCAAAACTAAATATTTTAGGTGAATTGGGGCAAGCACTTTGGTATTGTTGGAAAGTACTTAAGGGGTGAGATTTCTTTGGAGGTGATTTTGTAAATTTTTTAGAACGAAAGTGAGGGAGATATTGAATATTGATTAATTTCTATCATTGGAAATTTATTCAAAAATTTAAATAAATTTTCACAATTGAGCTTTATCATAAGGTCATGATCACAACAGTGCCAGTGGCATAGGCCACAATAGCACCCAGTAATATAATGAATATTTCAATTTGGCAGATTTTATGTGTTGGCTGAAGAGAACTAGGAAATTGGAAGTCAGGCTCGAGGTTGTGTAAGAAGAGAATACCAGTAAAATTTAAGCACAGATGTCCATTTTTGACCTATTTCTATTAAAAGATTTCAGGCACCATAATGTCCAGATGAAATAGCAACATTCCTTAGCTTGACTTGCAATTTAGCAATTGAGCCAAAGCCAACTAGAATAGTTGGCGTCAACCCAATTTTAGTTAGCCAAGAGAAATGCTTTCAACCCAATTTCAATGGCTTGGAATCATGAAGAGAAAGTCAAGAACTAATTTCAACTCAAATGACATATCACAAAGAGAAAGTCAAAAACCAATTTCAACTCAAGTCATATATTGTTCCAAGGAAGGATGATGATACTAATGAATTGAACTTCCAATTGAATACATTGTCAAAGTGAGAGCCTGTGTCATTTGGGAACCTAAAAAAAGCACACTAACAGTTGTTGTGAATTAGCGTTCGAATCATGTATGTTTAATGTAACAAATTGTAGTATGAGAATGTGCGGTGTGCAAATGAAAGTTCTCAAAATCTTCTGCTAATTTAAAGTTAACAGACTGCTAATTGTTCCCAAGAATTTGGGATCAGTTTGTCTTTATAATCTAAGCTTCAGTGTTCGTTCATTCACCCATTATCATTGATGAATCCATAGACACCCAAGTGCTCAAAAAACGTGACCACTAAATTACTCTTGACATCACAAGCTCCATGTCCAAAAAAGTAGAGCATTTACAGTGTTAAAAGACTCTTTAGTGAATCCTGGTAACAACACTAGGTAGGGATCACGTACTTAGGGACTATTGCCAGATGAGATCTCGTATTTAGGGATTATTGCCATATTATGCGGTAAAGACAACAACCATAAATAAAGTCATGTGAGATAATCAAAGGGCATATTCAAAAAAAGCCAATAGACCAGAAGAACGGGGTGTTCACAACTTTGACCTTCTTGTTTAGGATTTTTTTCAACTTGCTTATGTTTTTGAGGGACACCTTTTTTCAACGGGGGTAATGGATTGGAAATAGAATAGTGCTAAGTTGAGTAGTTGCCAGCAATTTCCATCACAATTTTAAGGGTTGACATGGTAATGTATTTATAGTCCCCCTATTATTCTTGTGTCAACTTCTCGGGTGGGACAAAAATTACTTAGTCAAGTAAGTAATTGCATAGAGGTCAGCCGTGGTGTGTGTAAACCGATTATATTATTCTTTTGTGTGTGGCTATGGTAGTAGTAGGTAGGCATGTTCGGTGCTAAATAATTATGAGGAAAAAAAATTTCTAACCTTAAACCTTAAACCCTAAAATTATTCAGGCGAATTCAGGTGTACTAAATAAGTGAAACAAGTGAACATTAATTATATTTTCATGTATTTGCCAGACTCTCTGGAGAAAATATATTAAATATTTGGCATCAAAGTGTTGAACCTGCCTACCTACTACAGTAATCACAAAGAGTCGAATATTAGAGTTATCTGTAGTAAAGTACCCCAAATTGGGTGTATACTACTGAATCTCAATTTTGTCAAAACTGGGGATGAAATCAAAAGTCAGCATGAAAACAGTATACAGGGAGAAAGTGTTGAACCTGCCTACCTACTGCCGTAATCACAAAGAGTCGAATACTAGAGTTATCCATAGTAAAGTAGCCAAAAATGGGTGTATACTATTGCATCTCAATTTTGTCAAAATTGGGGATGAAGTCAAAAGTCAGCATGAAAACAGTAGAGAGAGAGAGAGAGAGAGTGTGTGTGTGTGTGTTGAACCTGCCTACCTACTACGATAATCACAAAGAGTCAAATATTAGAGTTATACGATAATCACAAAGAGTCGAATATTAGAGTTATTCGTAGTAAAGTACCCCAAAATGGGTGTATACTACTGCATCTCAATTTTGTCAAAACTGGGGATGAAAGCATGAAAACAGTACACACAGAGAAAGTGTTGTCAAAACTGGGGATGAAATCAAAAGGCAGCCTGAAAACAGTACACAGGGAGAACAAAGGGACCCCGACTGATTTTCTCATCAACAAAATTGGTTGTCACAGGAGTTTCAACACCACTTTTGGATTAGCTTTACCCCTCCCTACCTTGCCTGCTGCTCATCTTCTTCATTAAATCAAGCCTTCAGAATAGGTATTTGTGAACTGATACCCAGTTTCATTAAATTGTACCCCCATTTCCCTGAGTTTATGGCTACACTGATATTGGGGACGAAACAGAAATTACAGGGTCAAACAAGGCCCCAAAGAGAGGATGAGGTGCCTCCTCTTTTGGCCATCAGCACAGGAACAGGCCCCTTGCATGCTTTGCCAGTATAAAAGCAAAGGAGGGTTTACAAAAGCAAAAGAGAGTACATTATTAAAATTGAGAACAATCTGAGCCCCTCTTTTTCTCTTTGTTACAAAGTGATACAACAACATTCTCTAGTTCTTATAAGTTGTACTGGAATTGGTTTGGTTGGTTTCTCTATTTGGCTTTGCAGTGTATGTTTGAGCAGTTGCTTCTTCGTCTTCTTCTTCATGATAATTCAAGCTCTTCCTCCTCCTCCTCCTGCTGATCTGTCTATCTTTTACTTGTTTGCTTTCCAGGTACCTCGATTGTCGTGTTTTGCGTTAAAGACCTGTTGCTCAAAAAACTTTGTGGAATATTCAAAGTCTGTTGGACAGAAGCAGTACCTTAATTTCATGTGTTTTAAGTCTCAAATTGCGTTTCTCAAATTGGGTTTCTGCAGTTCCTCTCTGTGTCTTTTCTCGTGTGTGTGTGTGTGTGTGTATAGCTGTTGAATGTAACCAAAAGTAATTCTCTCTCACTCTTGAATGTAAGCGACCTCTTCAATTGTTGATCTCTTGTTCTGCTCAGTTTTCTTCTTCTTCTTCTTCTTTTCACTGAATTTTTTTTTCCAGTCTAGAATCTGCTGGTGCGCTGCAGGAGGTCTCATGCGATCTTGCAGTAGGAGATTTTGCAGGAGATCTACTACACTCATGTGTCGTTACTTGTCAGATTTGTTCTCATGATACGAGTAAGATTGTGAATTATTTTTATTTTTCCCTGTCGTTGCAAATTGTGTAATCCATTTTGACGAGCTGCTGCTCCTAGATCATGCATGTCTCTTTTCTTTTTTCCTGTCGTTGCAAATTGTGTGATCCATTTTGACGAGCTGCTGCTTCTAGATCATGCATGTCTCTCGCTGCAAAGTAAGATTGAGAAGGATTTTTCTTTAATTTAATGAATTAATTAATTTTCATCTTCGTGATGTAGCTGAAAATGGCGATCATCAGTAATGCAGTTTAGCCAAATGTGATTACAAACAAGATATAAGTTGGCTACACACATGCTTACAAGAACCCAATTATAACCCAATAGAGAAATCTGGCGACTTTTGATTTTGATTTAGGCAATATCATTATCATTATTATATTCCTTTCGCCATATTATTATTATTATAAAAAACATTATTCTGAATTACGAAGTCTCAAGCGAATATGGCGATAGTTCATCAGCATGCAGAGCTCCAGTGTGTGAGTAGTCTAGAGGCTTCACACGCAACAACGACGACGACACAAGAGGCACTGGAACAAATAAGCGAGTATCTTCTAAGAGAGGAAGACAACGACGCTCTTTGCGAAGCTCTCATCTCTGCTGCTGGTGCTGGTGCAGCAACCGGATCACTAGCCAGGTTCCAGCACCCTCCGCAGCATCAACAACGTGGTCGCATCCATCATTCTTCCTCTCAGACGAGGAGGAGGAGAAAGAAGCTGCACGCGGCAGTAGCTGATCAAGGAATGATCCCAGCAGCAGCTTTTGACGACGGGATTCAGATGATTCATCATGGGATCCCAGATGATGATCGACCATGTTTGCCGGAGGCTTGTAGACAGCCGATGATTCTAGTGCATCCAGGAGTTGCTGATAATCATCATGGGTTGTGCTGCGATTATCATGAGCTGCGGGAGTCTATTATAAGTGCAGAGACTAGTACTATTATTAAGCGTGCAGCTTGCAGTCGGAGTAAGCCTGTGCTGCCGCGGCTTTCTGTTCCCAGCAGCTCCCGTGGCGGCCGTGAAGCTGCTGCCGCTGCTTTCAGCTTCGACCCATCTCATCTCGGCGTACAAAATTGTTGCAGCAGCGCTCGACGACGTCGAGATGAGGATGTAGCCCGCGAGACGATTAGTACATCTGGTCGACAACTGATCCAAAGTCCTGTGCAGCTGATCAGTAGCTGTGGATTGAAGCGGCGGGTGTGCAATACACCACCCGCGGGCTGTTGCTTTTTCACAGCTCATCATGAGTCGCCGCAGGAACCAGCTTGCGGGCTGTCCTTCGATTGTGCAGAGAATGACTCGGAAGATTTACTAGACATGTGGATACTCGCCGGAGAACCACTAGTGTCTACTGGTGCAGCTTCGATCATCAGCTCCTGCACTCATAGTGAGAACCCCGATCTCCATCCAGCTGCTGCTAGTATCAGCTTTGATGATTCGCGACTACCTGCAGCAGATGATGATGTCGCTGAGTTTGATCAGTCGACTACGCAAGAGCAATTCTTTGCAGCAGGGCCGCCGCTTCCCAGTTACGAGTCCACAGCTGCAATATCAGATTTCCCACAGGATCACCAAGTACTGGATCACGTCCATGAGCAAACTGTGCAGCTGGAGTCTTTGGAATTTCCAGCTGCAGCAAGCTGCACAGAAGAAGAAGAAGAAGAAGAATTTGCACATCAACCTAATTCTGTACCTGATGATCTTGAACGTCGAGCTGATGATCCGCATGTCTGCAAGACTAAGAAGACTACAGATACGACCTCAGCGCCGAAATCGAAGCGAGCGGCAGCTCATGTGCAGCGACGACTGCAGCGACCTCGACAATGTTACCGAGGAGTGAGACGACGGCCGTGGGGGAAATTTGCAGCAGAGATTCGCGATCCAAGCCGGGCGCAGGGCACGCGCAGTTGGCTAGGCACATACGACACGGCGGAGCAAGCGGCTCTGGCATACGACAGAGCCGCTCTGGAGATCCGCGGCTCGCGGGCACTCTTGAACTTCCCGGCGATGGCCGCCAACGCCTTGTCGGATCCTGCCGGCCAATCCCACTACTTCTACAGCTCCATCAAAGACCTCATCAGCAGCAGCAGCAGCAACAACAACAACAACAACAACAACAACGTGAGCAACAACGCGAGCATCACGTTTTCAGACTAATCTCTAAACCCTAAAACCCTAAACCCTAGACTTTAGAAACCTTTTACCCTAATTCTAGACCTACACCCTAAACCTTAGACTCTAGAAACCCTAAACTCTAGGAACCCTAAACCCTAGACTCTAGAAATGCTAAACCCTAAATTCTAGACCCTATTAAACCATATTAAACCTTAGACTCTAGAAACCTTAAACCCTAGACCTTAGGAACCCTAAACCCTAAACCCTAGACTCTAGAAACCCTAAACCCTAGTTTGTCATTGGTGGGATTATGATTTGCATTTGTGAATAAATTTTGTGTTTATTTATTGGCTCTGTCCATATAGGTAAGAGATTGTGGGGCATTGGTGTAGGGTTTAGGTATGAAATCTACAGACCTAAACCATAGTTTAGGTTATTATGGGTTTAGGACTATGATATGATATGCATTTGGACTATAATAATTGTTTGCTATTTATTAGTGGCTCTGCCCATAAGGCAGGGTTTAGGGTTTTATCATGGTGGGATTATGATCTGCATTTAAGAATTTTTTTGGCTATTTGTTTTGGCTCTGCCTGTAATGAAGAAACCACACATTAGTCTAAGATTTGGGTAAAAACATTTGGTTCCAACTAGACCCAATGTGTAAGTGACATTTAATGTACCATGTGTGCATATGATGCATTGACTTGTTCTATAGAAGTGCATGTGCCTAGATGAGAAGTTCCATTGTTGTGAATTCAAATGCAACCATAGATTATGTCCATTTTTCAAACTAAACTCAAAACCCTGAACCCTATTATAGTTTATCATGGTGGGATTCTGATATGCATTTGAGAATAATTTTGGCTATTTATTGGCTTGAACCGTAGTTAAGAGACTACACATCGGTGTAAGATTTGGATAGGACTCTCAACCTGTTGACTGGTATCTTACAAAGTTGCAAGGTCCAATGAAAAATTACTCCTCAAGAGCAACCTAAATATACAAAGGAAAAAATATACAAAGCCTAAATTGGGTTAGCATAATGAAGCAAGGTAGTTTGTTTTGTTTTGTTCATCATGGTGAGATCTCCCAAACCACAGTGCTTCATGCCAGATTCTTGGTATTTTAGAAAGTTCTGGATGAGTATGGGTGGATCAACTTGGTTTGAGATTGTTTGGGATATGGTGTGAAAGTTATTGATTATCAAATTATTTTCTCAATGAAAATAAAATAAAATAAAATAAAAATTGAAAACTATATAGAAATTTGGAAACATTCTTGGTGTTCTTGGTGAACCCTTGACAAGCCAGATTTAATCAAGTTTATTTCACAATTTTCAGACCTAAGGTGTGGAAGATAAGGATTTTGGAGTGGATTTTCTTGCCAATAATTTAAACAAATTATAAAAATTGGGTTTGAAAGGAAAAATCAGTCAAGTCTCCAATGTGTTCACAATTGGTTTAATGGCACATGTTACACTAATTAATTGTGATTAATGTTGGATTAGTTTGGAATGAATGTGAAAAGGGGTTTTAGTTATTTCATGTTCAGTGTGTGTTTTCAAATCACTTTTGGCGATTTGAATTTTCAAATATGCATAACAATGTTGAACTACAATTTTTCATCCCTTTAAATTTCATAATTGTGGAACTTTCATATGTTGTAGCTTGAATGTTATTTGAACTTGGATTCCTATTTATTACAAGAGGGCGAAAGAATCCAATAAAAGATCAATGGCCAAAACCATCATAGGAGAGACAAAAAGGGAAGGTCAAGAAAAGGCCAAAAGATGAATAGCTCGCAAGAACCAAAAAAAAGGAGAGAGCTGATCCCTCTCTTGGTAGAAAATTATCTCATCCACAACCTTTTTAATGTCACATGCATGTAAATCGTGAGATCTAATAGTAATGGGATGTCTAGAACAAACATCACCCACCAACGTAATCTTCCTCTTTATAGCAGAAGTTAAAGCATGCTGAAAAATAATATTAACATGTTGCCTAAAAAATTGAATGCAAGAAGACAAGGATAAATGGCCTTCCGGTCATCTATTGTGGAAAAGATGAGCACACTCCTTGATGAAACAATCTTTATCTTGCTTGAATGCATTGTGCACCTCCATCGCCATTGGAATAAAATGGTACCTTTCATGAAGCCCTTTCTACTTGCAGATCTTAACAATGGAACTAAGTTCCACAATTGCACCCGTTGGTTAACTAATGACACTCAAAACCACCATTTTTTGCGTTGGGTTAGTAACGACCACATTAGCAATGGAAACTTGGTCTTTTTGGGTCATTTAAAAATCAACTCATAATGAAACTATTGACATAAAGGTGTACCACTGTTTTCTCCATACAATGTGTCCATTTTCTAAAACGAGAACATACATGATGTTTTGGATGACATCATGTGTGGTTATCCGTTAACCTCCAAACGAGTAATGAGGTAACTACGTGTTAGATGTGTCTAACCCATGTCCACACTCACACATGAGAAGGCAAAATTTTGAGGGCTAAATCAAACCGAGAGGAAAACGTAATGTTAAGGTGAAAGTAGAGTGTGCGATGTGAAACAAATGGATAGATGGCTTAATAACCAACCATAGCCTTGCCCGAAAAATAACGAATGTGGGCTCTAGATGCTAAAGAAATGGAATCATCCTCTAAGATAAACTTAAGGGATGTGTCATGGTGGATGTCCATCAAAGATGCTTGAAACTTGGAGTGTCGATAACTGCCAAATTCTCAAAAGAAGGGTGCATCCCCCTAATTACAAGAGGAAGGCCATCTTATGTTGCATTTAAGCATGATTGAAATAAATGTGGGTCCCTAAAAAACATATTCTTCCAAAATGGGTTTATCAAAAATATAAAACCTATAGCACAAATATGGAGCCACGAGAGCCACGAGAGCCAATTTTTAAAAACCTTAGATGGGGCACAATCCTCCATAAAGAAAAGGCCTATACCACTAAAGGATATCGGTAGTCAAGTTTAATGTTTAGTTAAGGGGCCTTGAAAAAATTCCCAAGAATTTGGACCCATAATGTCTTCACATACATGCATAACTTTCATGTTAGAACTCGCCAAAAAAGACAAGAAGGAGGAAGGAGGTATTGTTCATGTGAAATAAAAAGGTTGACAAATTGAAGACAAAATGCCCAAAACAACATGGGCATATTTCAAGAGAGAAAAATCATTAATACACGCCATGTCTTAAGATAAAACCTCATTCAAAAAATGTGTGGCAAAGTCTTGAAAACCCATTAGCACACCCAAAATGTGTAAGCCATATGTGACCAAAATGTAACCTTAAGGAATTTCTATGCCCAAAGAAATCTTGGATGGATTCTTTGCATTTTGACACCTTGGCCTTAAGCCCAACTAGGGTTAATTGGGTCGAAAGGTGGTCAAAGGTAATTTCATTCATAGGCCCCACGATGTGGGTATTGTCCGTTAAGGATGGAAAGATGCAACTTGGGGCCCACATGATGGTCTTTCGAAGAACTTAATAATTGGCCAAAACAAATAAAAAACCTCCTAGGGGGTTACCTTGCCTCATGCCTGAAGATGACTTGCTTAACTTCATCTTAGATGGCTCAAAGGATCCTATAAAACAAACGAAGGCATGCAAAATGAAATTCAAACAACCCCAAAATGGAGTTAGACTAAGTTCGAAGCCAACCCCAAGAAGCAAGAAGAATAGAACTAGGGACAAACATAGGAGGGGTGGACACCTATAAAGATAAAACAATTCAGTTAACCTGGGAGATGAGGTTAACAGGAGGGTGAGCACTTTTGACATGCTTCGAAAGGTCACCTAAAATATGAAGGTTAAAACAATGAAGACAAAGGTATCTAAAAGGATGCAAAGAGGGAGCCATTCAAAAAAACAAAACACTGAAAACCTTTAGGAACCAAAATCCCAAGTATGCCCCCTAAATTAGTTTTTAAAAAATTAAAATAAATAAAGACAAAACAAAACCAAACTTGAAAAAAACAAAACAAAAACAAAAGATGAAGACTTCTTGGAAAAAAGGATTTTCTTGCCATTGCAAGAGCTCGCCAACAATGGCGGGTTTGGTTGTTGTAAGAGCATCGTGAACTTTCCTTCTACAGTTATTTTTCAACTCATTTGTTTCCTTGCTACGATCCATAAACCACCAATTCTGGATTATTTATTAAAGTGGGTTTTGAAAAAAAAAAGGAACTCCTTTTTTTTTTGTTCCAAAGCTTTTAGAGCTTGGAGGGTCACATTGAGGAATATTTTCTTCTCAAAGCTTGGAAGTGTTGTCTACCTTCGAGTTTTTCCTTCAAACTTAGTACCAATTTTAGAAGGTTGGTGAAGCCTGATAGAACAACTTCTAGTTCCCCTCACATGGCATCTCATGTGATCATATCCAACTTTGCTAAATCAAAGTTCGTCCTTGTGGGATATCTCCATCGTGAATCTTTTTCTTAGTTTTCGACTCTCAGGACAATGACTCCTACTCCACCAACATCTTCAAGAAACATGATTCCACATTCATCTTTGAAGACTTGAAGCCCTAATGACGATTCTAAAGACTCTCTAGAGTCGAGGGTTTAAGGTTTATGGAACTTGGAAGATGCAAATAAAACATTTGCAAACTCTTTTCTATTTTTATTGAATTTCAATTGATTACAAGTGCGTGATAATTTTTTGATTTGATTTGATGCATCAAATATGAAATTTTGTTGTTATTTGGTTTATCGTTGTGCACAACAATAGGTGTAGGCATAATATGGTAATGCACAACATTATTCTTAATTTTTTATATAATAAAAGCAATGTAAAATATGTCATTCAAGGATTTTTTGGGAAACTATTTATAAATTAAATCTTAATAAATTGAGTTTATGAATATTATTATTTCAATTGTCAATAAAAGGAAGTTTTTAAAAAATTCACTGCATAACTAGTGTGGCATGTGCCATTGGCCCAGTGTTACCACATCCTCAACTGATTTTTCCTTCCAAAGCCCAATTTTTGGGATTTATTTGAATTTCCAACTGCAAAAATCATTTAAAAATCAATATCTCCCATGTTCTGAATCCAAATCTTACCAAATAAATTTCATTAAATCCTACTCATCAAGATCTTTCCAGCAACATCAAAGGTACATTTCAATTCCTCCAAAATTTTCAGCTATGTTTAATTTAATTTTCAGTGAACATTTCATTCAATATTCAAGAACTTTTGCCATACAAGTCCAAATGTTATGAAACCAAGCCCATGCACCCCTCCTCATTGAAAGCTTTCCAAAGAGACCAAGAATGTAATATGAAGCATACTGATTTGGTGGATCTCATAGGTACAAACAAAACAAAACAAACAAACAAACTACATTCCTTTTTAGATAGATATTGAAGAATAACATGTTTTAATATGCATTTAAATACAATTTTCAGAATAAAAATATGAGAAAAATACTTGTCCCATTTTTGTAAAATAAGGTTTCAAGAAAATAAAAATAAATAAATTTTTTGAAACTTTCAAGTTAATGGAACATTACAATGTATTAATATATTTTCAACTTTTTTTATGTTACAATCATAATTTATCAAAGTCCTAACGTAAAAAATATATTTGAAATCAACTAGTTTAAAAAATACTTTTCATTCATTTTTCTTACATTAATATTCCTCAAATTCTATGTGTAGAATAACATAAACTTAATGGAGGGCCCTATCATTTCATAATGAAACTTTGAATGGTTTTGAATAGGTTTTAAAATGTTTATGTCTCACCTATGACTATAAAGTGGAATACTTTTCTAAATATATTTTACCATGCTTATATTGCTTCTTATTCAAAACATTGTGCCTTGGTGATGTGTGTAATTATAAATGATAATACTTTGATTGAATAACAATGCATGCATGCATGCATGTATAAAACATCAATGTTAAATGACTTCAAATTAGAACAATAATGAGATGGCGTTCACAATGAGTATATTGTTAATTTTGGTTTAGTAGATCAATAATGTTTTGACTATAATAAATTAATTAATTATAATGCATTATTCTAGTGATGATGTTTCATCGGACTTGGTTTATGTAGGATGGGTATCTTGGTGATCATTGTTGTGACAATTCTAAAATTATTTTGGATTATAATTTGTCATAGATCAAATTCTAATTCAAAATTGTTTCTCGTTGTTTATCTTGCACCCTTTCAATGTTTTTGTTTGTTTGTATCTTGTTGTTTTTATTATATCCTTTCAATGCTTTTTTTTTTTTTTGTTTTTTTTTTTCTTTTTTTTTAATTTTTTTAATTATTTTGATTTTTTTTGATATTTTGCCTCCCAATTCAAAAATTAAAAAAAATATTATTTAAAAAAAATAAAAAAAAAAAAAATTAAAAAAATTT
>Ga0116227_10004018_pt1 | contig 32217 bp, 57 predicted proteins | sample S1TSphgellanicum_FD_89693 | JGI IMG/M metagenome (GOLD analysis project Ga0116227, IMG submission 89693) | Host-associated microbial communities from peat moss isolated from Minnesota, USA - S1T2_Fb - Sphagnum magellanicum MG | ecosystem: Host-associated > Plants > Peat moss > Unclassified... | reverse complement strand
TTTGCCGTTTAGATACCAAAATTTGTCTCCATCTACACGTTCAATTGCAGGCCCATCTTCCCGGTGTAAATCTCCGGCTTCATTTCGCCATTCAATTGTACCAGTTGATAGAATTTTTTTAATAGATGTCACCGTGTTCATCATCCGAATCGCAAAGTAAATTCTGTTAAAATTTTTTCATTCACATCTTCGTGGAAATAAAACACATCCAGATAATTATAAAACCAATTAGTACAATTATCTTGGTTGTATCTTCCGGGATAAGAAGTATGTTGAATAAATCCACGTTCTTTCAGAAAATTTCTTACTGATGCTCTACTATCATATGTATCTAAACCAGTATGAATAATATGAGGATTCATTATTCCTTCCAGCCCACACACTTTAAACTTGATTTATTAATACGTCCAAATGCATTTGTGTACGAATCACTAATACTGTTGGCCTTTCCGATAAACTCTTCCGATAGAAATTGGCATTCTTTTTGGGAACGCAAAGGACCAGTAACTGAACACGATGTTGATCCGTTATATGAAACTAAACAAATGATGAGGAACCAGTGAGTCATTACCTATCCTTGATTAAAATGCATTTATAGTCCGAATTACTATCATGTTTGATGTTCTTGATCAATGCAGCACATACCTCGCCGGATGCAACTGGTACAGGAATGGTTTGTGCAACAGATGCTGCCTGACCGGTGTAAATTGTTACTAATAGAAACCAATGCATTATACGTTTCTCGCCTTGTCATAGAGTGAATTATAGAGCCATGATTCTGCTTCAGGATGTGGCTCATAAAAATAATATCCTGGACGATTTTCGAATCCTGGGGGAGGAACAAACTTGGTTCGACAATATTCCTTTGCAGTTTCAAGACCTAAGGTCAGGAAACAGGATTCCTCTTCATTGTTGTCAGTACATTTGTACACAATAAGATAAACATCCATAACAATTATCCTTTCGAAAATTCAGTAGAATTCTTTTACTCGAAAAAATTTATCATGTCAACCGAACCTTAATTTAAATTCTGCTTCTACTTTCTTATCAGTAAAAGCAATAGTATTTTCATCAAAACAAGCAGTCACCTTATCATAATTTTTTGCAACCCAGTGATATTTCTTCATGTCAGTAAATTGCACATCATCGATATAATATTCTACGAATGAACGGACTTTTCTCGCCGGGCCATCTATTCTGTGTAATTTACCGTGTATATACCATTCTAGATACCCAGCTGACAATGACACTGCGGGACCATTCGGATTATGAAGTTTGTAATCCAAATCAAAATATCGGCAGTGGTTGTTTAAATTAGGTAAAGACTCATATTCACATTTTATGATCCATTCAGGAATCATCTCCTGCTTGATCAAACCCACGATGCCAAGCCATCCATAAAAGGTCCTCTGAATACGGGCAATCGTCTCGTTTACCTGTACCCATGTGGAATTCCCATCCAGCATGATAACCTTCATCGAATGCATCCTTTTCTCTATCTGAATTACCAAACATATATTTTCCTTTAATAAACGGTAAACAATTGGTGGGTTTTTGGATCCTTGCACATAAAGTCACCTTTAATTGCATAGGGTTCCAATCCCCTTTCATTGCAAATTTTAGTTGCCTTTTTTGTAACATCATTATTGATAAAAATCAATGCAAATATAGCTAGGATAAAAAATATTGTTAATCCCCAAAACATTGTTTTGTTTGACATAACTTCTCCTTAGCTAGGACCATAAATTTGATGAGTATTCGGATCTTCGCACAGCACTGTTGCCCTAACAGCAATAGAATTCATTCCGCGTTTAGAGCATGCGCCAAGACGTGAGTTTAGATTAATCGCACCCAGCACAAATCCGATTAAACACAATGCTATCCCAAGGTAGAAAATAATATCAAATAATTTGATATTTTTCATTTGATTACACTCCTGATAAGACAGATTGCCACATGCCGTTGATTGTGGTTTTTTGTAGTTCTGACAATGCCTGTTTATTCTTCTCAACGTTTGCTCTTAATACTGCCATTCGTTCTTCAGTAAGTGACAGAATGTTCATTGAAAGAAGATAATCATATTTGTCATCGACCTTGATGATATTCTTAAGACCAGACAGATCCTTTTCAATGTCCACTTTCTTGCGTTTATTAATTACTAGTTTATTTTCAACAATTGACTGAATGAAAAGATACTTGCTTTGATCAATGTCAATTGATTGTTGAATAGTAGCAAGCTGATGTGCTTTACGCTTGCCCAGATATTCAAGTTTTACCTTGATATAATGATCAAGCAAATCAAGTGAATTGTCAAACACCTTAATTTTGTTATTTTCGTCAATTACTGTGTAGTTTTCTGTCACTTTTTTGATGAGCTTCAGTTGAGAAAGAATTTCCTCATCGGTCAATTCGCGAAGTGTTTTTGACAACATAGTAACCTCAAACAGAAAATTATCATTTTCTGATTGGTCTACGTATGATTGAATGATTTTCTTTTCCTCAAGAGAATCCAGTACATCTAGATATCCCTTCAGATCATACCCAACCGGAAGTTCTGAAATTTGAATTCTGTTGACTCCTAAGCGCTTAATGACACCATAGATTAGCCACTGTGCATCATTGTCTCCTTGCTTCACAGGACCGCTAAAACCCTCAAAATATGGATACATTAAGCGCTTATCTACGGTCTTATTTTCAAGCCGATGTTCGATTGCTTTTGCAAGTTTCTTTGGGTTACGCGAAAGAATTTTTTGTGCGAAACCAAATGACACACCTTCAGAACCATTCACTAGAATCATTGGAAGATCAGGTACATAGAACCTCGGTTCAATTTTCGCACCTTCGAAGGTCTGCCCTACGAGAATGTCATTATCTTCTTTGTTAAAATATTTGAAAAATTCGGGGGAACCGTGCGTATAGATATAGCGCGATGCCGATGCTCCTTGGGAAAATCTAGTTCCAAAATTACCTTCCCGAACGAGAAGAGGAATGTTGTTTGTGCCTGCAAAATTTTGAGCAAGGTTAACAATTACCGGATCCATATTACCATGGAGATATTCCGCGAATTCAGATGCCTTCTCACCAAGCTGCTTGACCTTGAGTTCATCTTTGATATTTTTTTCAAGGATTGTGTATAGCACTTTCCTTGCAGCATTTTTTTGTCCATCTACCACAGATGCAATTTTGCGCAAATTATCATATGAACTTTGGTCAACATAATCTGTATCGAAAAAATCTTTTACACTTGTGTTCATAATTCTATCCTATCAAATTTTTGCGATATTGAAAACGTTGTTTACAATATAATCTTTGCGCTTGTCAACTGTTGAATCTGACAACCAATCATGAATAATAGTCTCATTGTCAAAATCGACCAATGAAATCATTTTATCTAGTCCATCAGATGCCATGACATGCTTCAGGTCTTCGGATTTCCAACTGCCGAGCCCCTTATAATATTTCGATGTTTCGCCGGGCGCTAGTTTTACCTCATCGTTCAATGAATAATTCCAGCGCACTAGTTTTCCACCCTTCTTGATTGCAATCACTGGAGTATTCAAAAATCCTAGTTTACCCTTAAACTCCGGTAAATATTTCGTAAAAAATCCAATTAGCAATCCGCGAATATGAAACCCGTCAAGGTCTTGGTCGGTAGCAAAGACAACATACTCATAATCTTCATTACGTAAAACCATGTATAGTTCGGAGAGTTCTTTGTTTGCAGTAAATTTAGCTTGCGGTGCCGAATAAGCATTCAATGGTTTTCCCTGAAGTTCATAGTATCCGCTATCTTTGCGTCCAATGACAGGAGTAAGTCCTCCGGTGGCTGATTCTCCTTCAGTTAGGAACAAATATTTCTTTTGCCCAATTGACGGAAGATATTTGGCAGACTTTACTTTCTTTACTGCTTTGTCAAGACCTTTGCGTTCTTCACGGCGCTTTAATTCTTCCTTGATCTTGTAGACCTCAACGATAGGATCCATGATTGCAGAATTCTTGAGAATTTTTGCAACGATAGTATCATAGGGAATATCACCAAAAAACTTGTTGACTTCGCTTACGCTATTAGTGATTTTTTCTTTCGCCTGAGAATTGAACTTAGGATTCTTAAGATTTTTTAGAAATGCTACAACCATCAGCTTGTTTTTGATATCGCCTGGCTTGATTGTCTTGTACTTCTTTAGCAGCTTTTCGCGGATACGTGATACAACATTTCCTGAAATGATTTCAACGTGTGTTCCGCCTTCAGGAATCTTAAGACCATTTACATATGAAAATTGTTGAAAATCATCATTCTCATTGGGAAGAATTGCAAATTTATAATCTTCTGTTTCAAACATCTCAAAATTGTCATTAAACAGTGCAACATATTTTTTGAATGTCGCAACGTTAATCTTTTTCCCGTTAAATTTAAATGTGATTGCAGGAAACGATAGAGAAAGATTTACAAGGCGTTGCTTAATGAGATTTTGATGAATCTCATCAATTTTAGTAAGGTTGAAACGAGCAAGGTCAGGATAAAAAGTAACAGAAGTACCTGGCTTTTTTGTGCGTCCTACAGCTTCTTTGAACGTAGCTGCATTATCTAAAATTGTGATGGTGTAGCTATTTTTACCATCATCAGTTTGACCAATAAATTTAGTAGAAAAGCATGCAGTAGCATAACTGCCGATGCCGTTCATACCAATCTGAGTACGATTTTCGTCATCATCAAAATTGGATCCTGACCGGGCCCTATTCCAACATACCATGGGAATATATTCACCATTTTCATTTTTAACTACTGGAATTCCAGTACCATTATCTTCGACTTTTACCTCGGCAGAGGTAACAGTGACTGAAATTTCAGTTGAAAATTTGAAATTTGTTTTAATGGCAACGTCTACTGAATTGTCAATAATCTCATTAATAATTTTGATTAATCCCGGAACATATGAAATTTCCTTATTGATTATTTGGTTATTTTCTAAAACAAATTCAGAAGTAGTAGTAAAATCAATACCCCCGATATACATAGAAGGCCGGGCGAGACAATGTTCTCTGTCCGAAAGTGATTTCACGTTATGCATTATTTTTACCTTTCTTATAATTTTCTTCCCACGGGATCATGCGAAGATTTTCAATATGCCCTATTATATCTACTGATATCTTATTTGTAAATCCGTAAAAAATTGAAATTTTATGGTCCAAATGATATGCTCCTGGAATTCCTGCCATTCCTCTTTTTTCGATATGCTCCAATTGACTCAAATCATTTGATTCCGTTATTTTCATTACCTGTTTTTTGTATAGATAAAACTCAGTCTTTTGATCCAATGGAATCATTGTACCTTTTTCTTCCATTGTCTTTCGTCTATTTGTTTGTATCTTCTCATTCACTATATCAGAATATCTAGGATTTTCAACACCGAAATTTTCGATACATGTTTTTTTCATTTGTTCTAGATTATTATAATTTTCATTACCATACCTCTCTAATTTCGTTTGTTTTACCTGCATAGGAAACATTTCAGTAGAAGAATATGATTCTTTTCCATATCGTTCCAAACAAGTTTTTTTATTTTTTTCCATATTGTTATAATTTTCATTACCATACCTCTCTAATTTCGTTTGTTTTACATCCTTTATTCCCTGTTCAGTTGCAAGATATATAGGTTTGCCATATTTTTCTATACATGTTTGCATCGCCACTATACTGTTATTTTTTGCTTTTGATAGCCCATTTTCTTCTATTTGGTTCATGGTATCTCTGAAATTTTGTATTTTTAATGGACATGAATTTGCACATTTTTGTCCACAATATGTTTTGTATCCGTCAACAAAAGAAATAAATCGAACTGTTTTTCCACAGGTACACTTTGGTTGTTGCATTAAATTATTTTCGTTGAGATACAAAAATTCCGATGCACTTCGACAAAAAAAACTATATGGTGCAGGAATAGTAATCTTTCTAATTTTATTACTATCTAACTTACCACTTGAATTCATGTAATTTTTTGCACTATAGTCGTTCATAAATACTCCTAAGAGTATTTAGTCTACTGGCTATTGCACTATTCCAATATCAACCAGATATATCTAGTTGATAATCAAAAATAGTTTATGGTTTTAAACAAAAAAGCTCAGGAGATTTCTCTCCCGAGCAATCATTAAAACTTCAAATTTTTATTACTTGTGTACAATAAGGTACACGATACCGAGAATCAATGCCAGCGGCCAGATTGCTGATGCAATAACAATTATGATCTGTGATACAACACCTGCAACGACGAGAATAGAAGCAAATACAATTGCAGCGATTGCACCAAGCATTAGTACACCTTGCCAAATGGGCCAGCCAATGAATGCAAAAGTACCGACCATTTTATCCCAAATTGACATATCTTTTACTCCGTATGCGGTGTTTCAATGAAATTGTTCTACTGATTTTGGGTAGGTCTGTCAACCAAAATTTTTTGGTTAATTTTTATAATGAAATAAAATTTCGCAACAGGCTACACGACTAATTAATCATGAAAAGAGAAAAAATTATGAATCATTTGTGCCCTGTTTGTGGGGATCCCAAAAAAGGATACAATCCTAACATAAAATCATACCGTTGGAGAAAAACATGCGGGAAAAGAAACTGCATAACTCAATCCACTAAAAACACAAATATAGAAAATTATGGACATGTTAGTAACCTTCATGCGAAAGCAGAAAATGGAAAATCAATCTTGCGCAATTCTATAGAACAAAAATACGGCGTCACGAATATTTCACAATTGGACCACGTAAAACTCAAAAAACAAGAAACATGTCTAGCAAATTTTGGCGTAAATTGGCCTATGCAATCCGAGGCAGTAAGGCAAAAATCAGTAGATACTGTTATGACTAATTATGGTCACACCAATATATCTAAGGTGCCAGAAATTATAGAAAAAATAAAAGATACACACGTATCAAGGTATGGCAATTATTATATGGCAACCGCGGAAGGAAAAGAAAGGCTGCAAGCTACTTGTCAAGAAAAATACGGCAAAAATTCATATTTTTCTACTGAAGAGTTCAAAGAAAAACTTGAAAAACGATGTATGGAATTATTCGGGGTTCCCAATCCATTTATGTCAGCAGAAGTACAAAAAAATATTTCAAAAAAACATGCAGGAAAAGTATCAAAAGAAGAAACCAAATGGTTGGATTCATTGAATATCCTAAATGAAAACCGGCAGGTACATATTAAAACTCTATCAGGAAATGACTATATTGTAGACGGTTATGATCCCGAAACAAATACGGTGTATGAATATAACGGTTCATTTTGGCACGGAAATCCCGAATGCTATGATCAAGATAAATATCATCCTAAAATTAAAAATATGACATTTGGTGATTTATATAACAACACACTAATCAGAGAAGAAGATTTAATTAGGTCGGGTTATAACGTGGTTGCTAAATGGTCATAACCCGAACTCTAATACTATTAAGAAATTTTATTTCTAATCTCAGCCAATGTTGCATTTCCGAACAGCGTGCCATTATAGTAAACTAGCTTCATTTCATCTACTAAATCTTTAGTGAGATCATTTTGGTCGAGTCGATATGAGGCTAGCTTTCCAGTAATTGAATTGCGAACAGTAGTTAATACCCCTTCTTTGGATTTCTTACCTTGATCGGTAATAGGATCCTTTGCAATACCTACCCATTCACCATTCATCAGAATAGCTGATGCTTTTTGAGCAAATTTCAATGTGTCACGGTTCACTTTTTGCAATAGGCCGCCGCCTGATCCAACAACAACACAATCTGCACTATACCCAAGACGAGTAATATGATCAAGCAAGGTTCCTAGCATAAAACTATCAATGCCGTCTCCTTGAATAAGTCCCACATATTTGATGCGTTTATGTCCTGTGGAAGTTTTTTCAAATCCAAATGCATCTTCTTGAATTTTTAGGATTTTGGGAACAACTTCTAACATATCACCCGAGTCAGGACGAAACACCACCTTGGCGCCGGAATCAATGATTTGTTGTTTGAATTCCGTACAAAGAAGGTTCGCTTCTCTATACACATCATAACCGTCAAGCACAATGCTGATAATTGAGCCCGGCACCGCATTGCTTAGTTGCTTACGCAGATAATTTTTTGCATTTTCTTCTCCGGCACCAAAGCTGCACTGGACACTATGCTCGGTTGCATAGACAGAATTTCCTGACATACTTTCATTATAATAATGATTAGCAGTCAATACACCTTCGATATTATCAGAACCTCTGAAATTGATCAGATGGGCTGCGCCACCGATTTCTGCTTGTTCGGGAGAGGATACTCCGCGAGCGCCGAAATCATTCATAAAATAATCAATTGCATTCAAATCTGATCCGGTACTTAGAAAGTATCGTTTGATCAATTGCTTCATGTTATACCCATTTGTGGCAATTGTGGTTGGGTACCAAAATCCACGCTGAATTAGAGTTTCAAACGCCGCACTCATCCAAAATAAGTCTTCATCTAGCACCGTAACGGTATATAGAGGAATCTTTCCAGTAGCAATTGTGCCTTCCGGAAGAGCCCGAATAATAAGCGGCAACTTTCCATTATAGACATTTACTACCTTTTCCCATGCATGACGTTTAAACAAGGGCCGACCGAAATGAGCAAGTGCAAATTGTTCAGCAGCCTCAACATCTTGGATGGTAATTGATTGTGTTAGATATTTTTGAGAAAAAATAGTCCAACCAAACGGAACAACAACTTCCTTGTCAGAAATTCGCGCTTCGCCGTATGATGTCATTCCTTTAATTCCTTCGGGGAACGCATAAGGATGACTAAATTTATACGAATCCATTCGGAAAATCAAGCTGATGTTTAGATTATCGTGGATAATCGTTCGTTGATCATTTTCAGATGGTTTAAAATATTCTTCGATATTCATAATAAAAATCCTTTATTACCTTTAATACCAGAGTCTATCTCTGGATTTCTTTGTTAGAGTTGCTTTAATGTGATTTTTGGCAAATTGCAACACCAAACTTAAAAATCTGCCAAAATATTTGCAACATGTTCGTGATCGGCCCAAATTTTCTCATGGTCAACTCGGGTTTTCAAATAGTTGCGAATTGTATCACGATGTGTCCAAATCCATTGCTCATAACGTGCTAATGCTTCCATGCATCCATCACATTCTTCAACAAAATATTTGCCATCAATTTCGGCTTTTAATACAGATTGACCATTATGAAATCTGTCAGTTGCTGATTCCTGTTTTGGAATATCATCCACATAGCATTCATCAACATCTACAGCATAATGATAGATTCCACATTGACAATCAGTAATAGGAGATCCTCCCTTCCAATCAATAGAATCAAAAAACATTTCAGATGCACGATTTTTAGAAAGAGAAGATTTCCTGTACTTCATATTAGAATCCCATTTTCATTTTTGGTTTCTGTTTGTTTAGACCATTATAATATTCGGCCAAGCTAAGCGGAGAAGAATATTCCCCCGGAGTTCCTTCAAACTCGGCGAGCTTATTTGCTTCGTTTGAAGTAAGATGACGCGAAAGAAGCACATCATAGCAACGTCCCTTACGAGAAATTGCGGCATCGATATCATTAATAGAATCAAGATTTGCAGTCATGATGATCTTATTGTGAGAAATTTCAATAATCCCGTCACCGACGTTCAGAATCTTTGAAAGAATTTCACTACGATCCTCTGATTTTTGAAGAATAGAATCAGCATCTTCTAGAATAAGAACCTTATTCTTTTCATGAATAAAATCCATATAAAGACTATCAGATTCCATAACTTTCTTATCGTATGAAACCATGCAATCCTTATTATATTTCCAAAGATAATAATTGATTAGTGAGCTTTTGCCAGTTCCTGGAGGACCAAGAAGAATGAGAATAGATTCATCAGATTTCTCAAAATTCTCAAAATATTCATCAATATTTTTATCAATCCAAGGGAATTGTACCGAATCACATTGGCGAGGCTTCTTAAGTTGTGCATTGATGCAATCCACACCATTACGGCTTGCATAATACCAACGGCAACTGTTAGAAGCAATGACGGTATCAATTTGGTTGATAAGTCCAGTTAGAAGATCATTGTCAACCGCAAAAACCTGGAAAGTATCGAGGCCGGGTGCCGGAGAATTAATATATTCGATTGCAAAAGTAGGAGACGTAATGTAAAATTTGCGAATCTTTCCGGTTTCGTCACGATATTCATCATAACCGGTTACTTCACCAAAAGTCTGTACAATCGAATTAAAATATTCGAAATAATTATTCTTTGGTGCAACATTTACCCTCTTCGAAACTCGACCTTGCTCAAGTGGAGTACCTTGCATACTCTTCTGTTGAAGCCAGCGAAAATAATCGTATTCAAGATAATCGAGGTTAGTATTATTTGTCATTAATAGCCTTTCTGACGCTTTCTTTATTCTTTTTAGCACATTATAATTTTTGTACAATCAATATGGTTTAGATTGTTATGGCTGGAATTCAATGAGGGTAACGTTCCCGCCATGAACTTGCATTGTTGCTGCAAAATTTTCAATCATAGGAATGATTCTATTCGAATCTCCGCCTGCAAGACCCATACCAATATAAGGGAAGCCCACATTTTTACCTTTGCATACTTCTTCTAATTTACGCAGAATCAAATGAAAACTTTCATATTCAAAATGATCAATTCCACGTGGAAGATAACCAACTTGTGTATACGCATTGATAATCACAAAATGATGTTTATCGGTACCTGTAATTGCATAGCTAAAATTACCTAATTTTGCTACTGGAATCTTCCATTGCGCTGTTGCTTTAGTGTCAGCATCATATGCAATTGGGTAGCGTTCTTTGATTTCTTTTGCAATACCCGAGCCAAAAGTATTAAGACAATTTGCTCCGTGCACAATGTAGTCAAACTCACCTTGTTCAGCTAGATCAAGCAAGTTACCTTTTTTATGTAATAGAGTCATTTTATTTCCTAACTTAGATTTGAACGTCTTGAATTCCCTGAGTCATATGCACGAATTCTTTCATGAAAAATTAATCCAGTTTTAATTCCATATAGATATTTCCTCAATTCTTCGTCAATATGATACCTAATACTAAACTCATCTAGAAAAACTGCCAATTTATTTTCTAATGTTAAATACCATCCCTGCTGGATATTATCCCAACGAGCACGTAATACTAGATGACCATGATAATATGTATTACTTTGATTAAATTTAGTTTTTGGTGGTATTGTGTCAGTCTTGAGTACCGGTTCAATTTCATGCCAGATTCTAGGATCTCTCATCCAAAATGGTTCTGCACCATCTCGAACATTGTTTCCAGACGGAAGCCAATCCGGAAAATTCCAAAAATCTAACTTTCCCGAGACACCAAATTCAACCATTAGTTTTTAATCAATGTTGTAGTTGAAGTGGTTACTGTACGCAACATATATCCCAACTTGCGGAGATCCTCGTCTGAAATATTTTCATGTTTCCTAAATGCTTGAATTGCATCCTCTAGTGATGCTGGTCCAAACACATTCCATCGATCATCTTTTCCACCATCGGTATTTAAAAGCAAATACGTATTACATCTAGTGCAATACAAATCATAATGCGTGTAATGGCGATCGAGACCGTAACCAATATCAGTTAATGTTCCCCGGTATACATGAGTTTGATCATGCGGGCAAGCAGTTTTCATTGCTTTTTCATATTCACTCTTTTTTGTATACAACTCGGAAAGTTTTGATTTTTTCAACGAAATTTTATCATTGTTGTATTTTTCCAAGGTTGTACACACTCCTGTATACAACTCTTGGATTTCATTAAATTTTGTAAACTCAGTCATTTTCTATCCTCAGGTATCTTTTCCAATTAATTAGACAATAATGTTCTTCGTGTCCACTGTCAAGCAAGACAGTTACTGTACCGTGATCAGAAATAGTAAGAATGCCTGATTCAGGCATTCTTACGTCAGTTACTACTCCTCTATTGGCTGAGGGCATACCGTAAATTCTCTCATTTTGGCCGCCGTCATATACCCTATCACCGACCTTCAAGGCATGGTCCTGGTTTAACCGTTCGTTTTTGTCACACCATTGATTATACTGGGTTCGTTTCATACTCTTCTATCCTTTAGTCAGAAACTAGAAAAATCACAGAAAATAGCTAATTATGTTTCCTCAACTTCTCTTTAATTTGTGAAATTCGTTCGAGTCTTCTATATCGAATATATAAAGCTATGTCAACTACTTTTAGATAAATATTAATGTAGTTCGCGGAATCCCCATTCCCAACTACTCTAATGCTAACAAGGAAAGAATCAGCATGAATATTTATCTATATGTCAAACGCCATGAGATTACGGGGTTAAAATATTTTGGAAAAACAGAAAAAAACAACGTAACGTCCTACTATGGATCCGGAAAATATTGGTTAAACCATATTAAATTGCACGGCGTATCACATGTAAAAACAATATGTTACTGGATATTTAATGACCAAAAAAAAGCAACTGATTTTGCATTAAAGTTTTCAAAAAAGCATGACATTGTAAATTCTGACGACTGGGCCAATTTAATCGATGAAAACGGGATAAACGGAGGATCAATCAATCATGGTTTAACGACTGTTATTGATAATGCTGGTTCAACCCGGATGGTACCAATCGAAGAGTTCCGCACCAATCCAGATTATGCCGGGGTAACAAAAGGTACAATAACTGTCAAAGATAAAAATGGAAATAATTACAGAATACCATTGGCAGATCCGCGATATATTTCAGGTGAACTAGTAAACAACCGAGCCAAGATGTGTTATGTACTAAATGAATATAATATTGAAAAATGGATTAAATTCAGAGATTACGATGCAACCAAACAAAAATTTTTAAAATATTGTCCTTATAATGATTATTCAGGTTATGCAAGAACCGGAAAAAAGGGCTCGGAAACAAAAAAAAGCAGAATATACATTTCTTCAGAAAAACAGACAGAACAGAGACGATTAAACGGAAAGAAAAATGCTAAACCAAAAGAAACCAGAACATACACGTGCGAAAAATGCAATAAAAAGGTAGACGTTTTGGAGCACATCCACAAACCAATCAAAAATGTGTATCGGTGCTCTGTTGCATGCTTGCCGGGGCGACCAAAAAAAATAAAATCCTAAATGCGTAAGAAATAATTTAAAATATGATAATGATCATCCATTAAATAATTTTCTTTGAGGTCACTGATAGGTACCCACTGGGCCTTATCCGCATCGTCACTGCCTTTTACTTTGGGCAGTGTCACATCATCTTGAAGCTTAAAATGAAATGCAGTTGTGATAACTCGACCAATTGTTGAACGATTTGGCTCGTCGAAAGTACGATGATTTACAATCGATCCCTTAAGTACAGGGAGCGGAACCTTAAGTTTAGTTTCTTCACGTAGTTCACGTAAAGCACCATTCAATAGAGTTTCATCCATTTCAAGATGACCTCCAGGAAGAGCCCATAAACCTTTGCCCGGTGCTGCACCTCTGCGCACAAGCAGAACATGACCGCTTTGTTCAACAACTGAATCCACTGTTACCATCTTAGATGGGTAAGGTGGTCCTGCAGCATCATCGACCAATTGTTTCACTAATTCTTGATTTCCGACTTTTACTGCTTCTGTTAGTGCTGCCACATCTAGTGGTTTACGAACTTCCCATTGCTTTTTATAATTTTGGACAAAAACTCGTTCATCCTTAAGACGTTGAAATTCTGGTGTATGAACAAAACCATCATTCGCATCGATTCCGAAAATGAAATCATGTACTGCATCAGGAAGGCATGTTTCATTATAATTTTCATCAAAAATCATATTACGAATATCAGTTGCATTCATTTCCTGCGTAATAGGAACATCAACCGAATCCCAATTAGGAAACAACTTCAAATAGTAGCTTGTATGATCTTTTGATGCACCGATTAAACCAATCTTAAGATCAGCAATTCCGACTGCATTGAAACCGGAAGGGTTTGCAATCTTTAGAATCGCTTCCTTAACAATATCCTGAACCTGAGCAATCCAGGCAGTATCGTTGTATGTTCTATCATATACAGGACGGATATGCAGACGAGGATACTTTAGTGCACCAGTTGATCCGAAATCCTCGTCAAAATACACATCCTCAATCATTCGTTTACGTTCTTCATATGAAAATGGATTACGAATGGTCCGTGCATTGCCAGCTGAACCAATAAGCAGTAGGACATTTTCTGCCTTTGAAAGGGCAATATCAACTACGCGCTTATGTTGGGCATGAAATGGAGAGAACCTACCTACAAAAACGAGTAGGTCAAATTTCTTTTTAGTCATTATTCAAAACTCCTTTGAATTATTTTTCATAGCAAGTCTATCTTGCTATAGCTATTTATATAGCATATTTCTCATTCACGCAATAGATATTCGGTCAAAAATTTATCTTCTTCAATTTCAACCACCATATACAAAAAATTGTCATATACGAAAAAATATGATGCAGCGAGATTTTGTACAGGTTTACGAACAGACCAAATTCGCTGTATGGTTAAATTTGTTTTTGATTTAACATAAAAAATAAATGCTTCTTCCACTGCTTTGTCTGTAAATATACTATAAATCAATCTTCCTTCAAGAGAATTATCCGAGCTTCGCATAGGAATAGATTCATAAAAATCTCGAAATAATCCTGCAACTAAATCTTTCCTATTGGTTTCATCAGATGGTGCAGTTGAGGCGACATTAACAATCATATTATTTCCTCAATAGATATTCAGTGTAATGCTTATCTTCTTCGATATCAATTGCCATCAACCAATATCTATATTCTATCGATCCAGAATCTGGTCTAGTTCCCCGTTTGATCGCAAATATTTTATTAACAGTTAATCCCGTTTGATCCTTAACATATTCCACGAACAACTGTTTTAGATTGTCATCAGTGAAAATTCCAATCATTACGTCATTTCTGTATTGCCATGGCTGACACAGATCCAAAGTATTACCAAAACAGTCAATTAACATTCTTATTCGACATTTAATACCATCAGGATCATATTTCGGTTGTTCGCCGCCGTAGTTAAGAAGCATGTTAAAACTTCAGCAGATTAAATGCTAATAGCGGCCCACGATCAATTTCTGGAATTGGATGGGTTGCAATGGATGTCATTTCATCATTGAAATGTGGTTCACGGAATACAGTAAAATCATATCCAAATTGTTTTAAAATTTTTAACACTCCATCAAGCCCGGCCAAGTTTCGCACTCCTACACAAACAAAATTTACTGCAATATCTTCATCCAAATCTTTTTTATTTGTGTTCAATCCAAGTTGGTATGCTACGTGTGCAGTCTGTACTAATTGTTGTTCAGGACAAATATCTTGTCTGGTAAAAAGATACAAATACTGTTTCATGAATTTTTAATCCTTTCTAGCAAATCATTTAATTGTTTTGGTTGTACTCTCATGAAAATTCTTGAGAATTTTTCCATAAAAGCTGAATGTTCATCCGGAATGATTGCATATAATGACCCATTCTTCTGTTCCCATTCAATGATATATTTCATCACAGGTAATATATGTTGCTGCAACATCAATACTTCATCATCCGATAACTCCATCACGTATCTCCTAAAAAGAAAACCCGATGTCTTAAAACACCGAGTTTTCATGACAATTAACTATATCAGAAATCAATAAGAAATCAAGGCGGTTCCGCATTCACTGCAAAATTTTGATACCATTTTGTTTTTTCTTCCGCAGGTTGGGCAATCTTGTTTTTGTTTCACTGTGATTGGTTTTTGAACGGGAACATTATCCTCCGTCTCGCCAAGCAACTGCAAAATCAATGAATGTTTGGTAGATTCTGTTGCAAACCAAGATGCTGTTTGAAATTGCTGTTCACTTTTTGAACCTGCAACAGTGATGCCTGTTTCATTTTGGGGCATTGACTTCGATAGAGAACGCAATGGACTGGAAACAGATGCAGCAACTGCAGAGGCGCTACCATTCAACGTATTATTACATGCTACTCCTGGATGTTGAGTAGCATTCATTGAACTAATTTGTGTGGATTGCAGATTTGAAATCCAAGTCAAATCATTGTAATTGGGATTCCAAATGTGTGCAGGAGTTGCTGACGGAGAGACAGGTACAAAAATCTTCTCAAATTGCCATTCAATACGAACCAAACCATCTTCAGCTTTAATTCCACGATGTGCTTCGATTGACCCTGTACGTTCGATAAATTTTAGTTTATTTCCTGAATTTAGATTACCGTTTTTAATAGGACGCTCGAGGTCAGTTGTTTGTCCGGCATACAGCACTAGTCCACCCGGGACAATATTTTCCCCGTCAATGTAAACATTGACAAGCGCTTTCTTAGTTGACAGATTTTTAAGATAGATTGAATATTCTGATCCGAATTTAATATAAACGTTATCTTTAAATTCGCGCAAAATTTTTCCATTTGCTTTAATGGCAGCGGTAAATTGGTTACTATACATCATTTTTCTTTCCTATACGTGTCCATGACTAAGACACTAAAATTAAAGTCATGTGAATGCAGACGACCTGCAAAACTATTTAATGGTTAATTTTTCCCACTATCACAATATGGTTGTCCCTCTGAATTCAACCTAGGGATAATAGAAACTGATCTACCAATTTCAACTTCAATATATTGACAACCTGTTTCAGAATCCATAAATGTAAAAATGGTTGAATCCTTATAATCTGGTTTATTTTGTGTACGCCAATAAAGTTTGTCTGAATATTCTAATTGAATTGGTGGAGGAGGAGCATCGGGAACCATTTGTGCAACGTGCTTTTCTTCTGGTTTTTTGATTTCTGCTACCAACGCAGGAGGTTGTACATTGGGTTTCGGTGAGTTTGGTTGATCTGGATTTATTCCTGCAAATAGCGAAATTGCTCCCAAAAATACTAAAAATCCGATAATTCCTGCAATAATTTTACCATTCATTAATTTTTTCCCAAAAAGTAATGCGGGGGAAATCAATCCCCCGTTACACTACTTAGTCTTATTGGGGAAGTTGGATGATATTCTGTGCATTGCCTGCAACATATTGGGGAAGATGACCATCCCATTTCTGAATCCATTGTTGTTTCAGAATCTCAGGATTTGCCCGCATTGCTGCACCTTCTTTATCCATTGCTTCTGCATCAGCAGTTGCTTTAGCAACACGGCTCTTACCGTCAGCTTCAATCTTTGCAAGATTAGCAACGGATGCAGCAGCGGCGGCTTCGTTCGCCACTCGATTGTTGATCTGATCCTGAATGTTTTGAGGAAGGCGGGGTGGCGATGCCCAGTTCAGCGATTCGATGATCAGGCCACTGACTGCAAACTGCTTCTGAACATCGATGAATGCCTTATTCAGAAGTTCTGTCTTTCCTCCGCCATAAATGTCTTCGACTGCCATTTTTGCAGATTCGACGGAAATCGCGTTGCGAACAGACGTTCGCACGGCACCAGAAATAAGTTCGTCCATATCCATGCGATACTTCTGGTAAAGCTTGGGTGCGTTTGCAGCATCAACATGGTATGCGACGCCGACGTCGGCTGTAACAATAACGCCACTCTTATCACTGAATGTGATCTCTTCGTTGGCAGGATGACCTTCGCTAATGGTATGAGTCCAAACGTAGTTTTTGGTGGAGACAGGATATTCATAGATTGAACTGAACACCGTCATATAAGTGCCGACTGGCTTCGATTCATTGTCAACACCTGCATCAGAACCATACTGGTTGACTTGGATGCCAACATTGCCGGGAGTAACACAGGTACATGCAGCAAGAGACATCATTGCAACTGCTGCTAGAAAAACATTGCGCTTCTTCATAAGATTATTTTCCTTCGTGGATATTGTTTTTAAAAATGAAATTTAGCACTACCATGCTTACTAAACCCCACATGACTAAGATACCTAGAATGCCGGCATTTGTGTGTGAATTTAACATCTGTGCTGTTAGGTATGGTAACCCAACAACCAGTGCGAATAAAACAAATGGAATAGAGAATCTAAAAATGATTTGTTTCATGATTTTTGCTTTTTGTTCTTTTTTGACACATATACGCCGAACAAATAAATTAAATAAAACGGCCAGCCAACTGCAAATACAATTGATGCAAGCCCATAACTCATCAAATCGTCAACATCAGGTTTATACAACTTATCTGATTCTGTGTAACCGAGATAAAACCATCTAGCACAAAATACTACAATTGCTATAACTACATAGAACATATATTTCCTTTCAATGTCTTTTACAAGATCGAAAGATAAATGTAAAAGATAATTATTACCGTTTTATGGATTGAGAATTGTGTGGATTGGGTTTTTTTGGATTGGGTACAGGTTGTTGCCCAAGAGGAGTCATTTTTCCTGTATTGACCAATGTTTTGATTAAATTTTTACCGGAATTTAAGCGATTGAGATTCATAAAATTATTTATTAAGTTTATAAATCTGCCAAATATCCCATGACAACATTGCTATCCATAGTCCTGCCCAGAACTGAGGTCGATCATACGCAATTGTATAATATAACATGCCGACATCAATTAATACTGAAAATAACAACCAGATTGAAACTTTTAATCCCAAAATATTCATATTAATCCTCTATATACTCTGCCAAATTATGAATGTTTATGCAAGCAAAAACAAAATACATTAGCACAAAAACAATCGAAAATGTCTCCACAATGAATCCGGGTCGAACTGAATAAACAGATGCAATATGTCCGAACCAATACACATAGTAAATGTCAAACACCACTAGAAATGTATAAAACGAAATCATTGATTTCTTTTTATCAAGGACCATATATAATTCCTTAGTTGCGCACAATTTGTTTAAGTTCATACAGACCTAAACACACAAAAAGTCCTGTCCAAATATATGAATGGCTAGCAATTGTTAGACCGGCAAAAACTCCGTCTAAAATTAATGCTAATTTAGACCAAATATTTTTCACAGATCAGGACCGTCAGATAGATTTTTAAGTTCGCGTGAATAAATCCAATATGCGATGCCAAGATTAGCAATTGCATACCAGTGAAAACCAAGCAATTCGAGAACACCTACCCCGGTATTACTTGCAACAAGTGCCCACATAAATTGTTTAGATGTCATAAACTACCTTCTTTCTTCCCTTTTCAATATCAAAACGTTCAACCACAAGTTCTTCACATGAAGAAAAATAATCTGATGCCGGATTGCTAACGCTAATTTCTCGCCCAAAATCATCAATGATTTCAAATGAAAATTTACCCATATTTTCTTGCATTGATTTAGCAAGATCATGTGCAGCAGTTTCATTTGCGCAACAATGAAGAATATCGATTTTTCCATCAGCACTTCCAAAACTATTACCATCAGAATACTTCATATAGACAACAAACACAGTGTTTGCATCTTCAGGAATCAAAAATACTTCTGACATATAGTTATTATATTTTTCATCCACTACATGAACAGATGTAACAGAACTATCAAAACTTTCTGACCAAGAACCATATTGATGGTCTTCACTTTCAGCATAGGTGCATATTTGTTCATATTCAACTGCTACTTTTTTTATGAGGGGCAGTTACTTTTTCGCGTTTGCTCATGCGAATATCCTTCAAAAATTATTGACCCAACGTTGCCCAAAGCAACAGAGCCATAGTTGCAACCGATGCAGCAGCACCCACAACAAGATTAGTTTTATTGCTCATGTTTTATCCTTTCTTTGAATTTTGATTTACATAAATTATAAGAGATTGTCAACCTATTTGTTGATATATCCGTCTATTCCACCATATAATCCTATTACCATTGCAATTTTTTGATTATAAACAATAAAATGTGATTTCTTTTTGTCTTTGTCAAAAAAATAAAAATAAGGACATGACAATTTTTTGTCACATTTTACCATGAAATGAACATATTCCCGATATTTTAATTTTACAAGAAACATTGCATCAAAAGTTTGTCCCTCAATATTCGCAAGGGAAAATGCATTGTATCCTGTTTTAGTCAACCTAAGCCCAGAACCTATTCTTCCGGTAGTCCACCAATTTAATAATACATCATCAACTGTAATCTGTGAAAATTCAGGTAATCCAAGAGATTTCAACTCATTCAATACGACAGTTGAAATCTCTTCTTTTGTCATTTAAATGACCCACCTTTAATTTCAATCGAATCGGTATTCAATGCATTTTTTTGTGAGTGTTGCAATGCTAACAATAATGTGATCAATTCATCTTTAATTAATCGAGCATCACTAATTGAAATAACAACATCTTTGCTTTTTCTTGTTTCTGCTAACGTGATTTTATCTGTAAGTGCCTTTAAATTTTGCATGACAACGCCTCTTCTTTTGTATTGAATGGGCCGGAATATTTTCTTCTCGAAATAAATCTATATTTTGGACATTCGTGTAATTGTTGTTTATCACCAATTAAAAACCATCCTGCCACATAGTATGTTTTACTGTTTGGTGTTTTAGTAAACACTTTTAGATTCTTAGTTACATCAAACAGAGAATTAAATTCCTGGTGCTGTTCTTCTTTATTGGATTCAATAATTTCAAAACTTATAGGAAGTTTTTGTTGAATTTCTTCTTTCGTGGAGAATCTAAATAAATCACCCTTAAGTGTTAATTCATAACAATTGTTATCGTGCCTAAGGTTACCGATTTTTTTTGTACCATCAGTAACAATCCAAGTCAATTCATTTATAATGGGCTTCGCGATTAAAATTTTCATAGTTTAAAATATCACAACTTTAGTAAAAGAGCAACAATTAATTTGTTTTCTTCATTATCGAGCAATTTGCCCTCTTTTGAAATATCAGGATGGAGATACCAAACGAATTCATCATTTTCAGTTTTGTATACAATAGAAAGATCACTATCAATATCACCTTTGCAACTCTCGTACCAATACGATCCCGGTGATGGAATAACAGGCAATTTATATAATGCGATTGATCCCTGCCAGGGATATAGGGCATAACAATAATCATTTTCTATTGCATCTACCCCGTATAAATTCACATTCCAGTCCATTTTCGTCATTTTTCCAAATTGCACGTTTTTAACTAATTTATGATATAGTTTCACTTTTCAAATTTCCTGTATATGGAAAACTGAGCCATTTTGCATAGGTGTCAATCTGGTCGGAAATTTTTTCTAATTCATATACCGCACAGAATTTCATCAGATAAAATCCTACTTGACCAACAGATTGGATATTGATTCCTTCTACGATTGACTTATCTACATCATTTTTGATTTCCTGTGGTTGTGCATTTAAATCGATTAATGTTTTATTACGTTCATAATCTTCCCTAACACAATGTTCATTGCCATTGTGGTCAGACCATTTCTGTAGAAGAAAATTATTCCAATGAAATCCTTGTTTATTGCGATCATCAAACGCATCCTTGATCCCAATAGTTTTTTTGGATCCCTTTTCTCTCACTCCTGGATAAGCAGAAAACACATTGTCAGTTGCATCCCCGCGAATGATCTTTTTAAAGAGCAAATATTCAACATCTTCTAGCAGTTTATGCTGATTTGTTTTCTTATCGATCACTTTTCTTCCGCGATCATCGAAATAACCATCTTTCGTAATTAGTTGATTAGTAACACCATTGTATTGTGATACATTATCTCCGATCAATTGAACGAAATCACTGTCAGTAGAAATAATATAATGAAAATCATCCGGATGTAGTTTAATGAATCTAGCAATAACATCATCTGCTTCCGCATTTGGACAACGAATGACCGAAAGATTTGTTTTTTCTCGGAGAAATGTGATGAAATTATCGTATGTTTCCCAAAAAGCCTTATTATCTTCTATTTCGGCTTCTGTCATTTCAGCCTCATTATATGTCCTATTTGCTTTATATGGCTTATAAAAATCTTTTCTCCAGGATCGACCTTCAGTTGCAACGACAACATGGTCTACTCCAAACTTCCTAACTGTTTGGTTCATGGACATCAAACAAATATTAATTGCAGTTCCTAGGCGTTCCCATGCATCGCTATTTTTTGATGCCACATGACGGGCACGGAAAAAAAGATTGGCCAGATCAACTATTGCATATTTCAAAATTATATTCCTTTATTATTCTTTTTACATGAGTTGCAACAAAAAATCAATTCTTTTTGTTGACAAAAACTTCACCGGAACCCTTAATAGTACTCAACGGATCAGACTGCGATTCAAATTTAATTCTATGCTTGGCAAACTGTATATCATCGCATTTGAAAACCATTGACGTTCCGCGATTTTCAATACTAATCGTTTTGTTTTTTTCAAACAGATATTCAAAATCATTTCCCGGATCTGATACCTTGTAAGAATAATTTCCTTTTAATCCAAATGTTGAATGCTGAATATGAACATGTCCTAATTTTTGCATTGGGGTTTTATTAGCAGCCAAAATTATGCGTATGTGTTGTTCTAATTCAATATCGGACATTTCTGTCAATCGTTGATATAAATTTGCTGAAATATCATATAGCAACTTGGAATTCTTGCGCCGAACATCATTTTTCATGTTCACGTTTTGTTTCATATATTCTTTGCGCGATTCTGCATTAGGTAATGTTTCTAATTCAGGATAATCATTAAGAATGTTCACTCTATGTTCTTCTAATAATTTCTTTCCGCCGTATGTTGTTTCGAGACCTGGATTAGAGACCATAACCACATTTTTTTTGCGAGTCACTGATTTGAGACTTATTCCACAATAAATTTTGTTCATGTTTTGTTCTGTAATAAGAACCAAATCGGATGGATCATCCGATTGTGTTGATATTATTCCAGTTGCCTGTTCTATGTTACCGGGTTTCGAAGTCCAATGAACTTCAGAAATGCTTCCTGGTAATAGTGTCTTGAGATGAGTTGCAGCAAAAAATGCTTTTTCATCCAATTGACAAAATATATCATTGTCAATAGAATTTTTTAACCTCTCAAGTGCGTCCTCTGCTTTTTCATTATTATAGGATATGATGTTTGAATTATGTAAATGTTTAGCTACTAATAACTCGTGCAACACTCCTGAAGTGTTGGATAATATTTTCATTGTTCATATTAAGAATGTTCGGAGTAACCACCCCCTAAATCGCGAAAGCGATTGTCCCGATTTGTCAAATCGGCTTCGGCTTGTTCATATGTTTCCATGACAATATTTTTGCAAAGTTGGGTGTACCAACGATCAACAATATCAGCATCTGTATCATCATTTTTAATTTTATAACCACATCTGATGCAATCCAATACAAATTTATCATTCCAATCAAGTTTGATTTCTCCGGAATTAATATCATTTGGATTTATTTTAAGATCGACGATTGCAATATATGGTTCATTGTTAGCTGTCGCAATTTCTTTTGCAGACAATTCAATTTTGTTTACGTTTTGTTCTTGTTGTGGGTTATCGATGAATAAATCACCCAACCTCTTCCAAATACTTCGACTCATTGTTTTCCTCTGTAATCCATTTCGGAGGCATTCTATTCTTCCAATTATGGAGATGTGCCTTTCCGTACTTATAGTAATTTCTGTAGTTTAACACAGGATCATCACTAATAATATATTTTTCATCCATACAAGATGGAATTTTTGTCATCTGACCAAGTCTCATATTGTTCGGGGCGCTCGAAAGTGTATCGCGTAATTTTGTGATAGACAGGTGCTGTTTCCCGTAACGATAACTATACTCTCTGCCAATAGCCACAAAATGGCGATAGAGCCAATCATAATTTTCGACGTTTTGACGTGCCCAAACAGTGCTAGGATGATTCATATGTGTAGAGTTATAAAAAAGATTGTTACGATCATCAGGCAGTTCCCACGTTGTTTGTTTTCTTCCGGATTTCGAATTAATACCGATTACCTCTTTACCATCCAGAATTCTGTGTGTAGTCGACAGGATTTGGGCAGTTTCCAAAATCATTTTAACCACATGACGATCAACCATCATTTGAGCAGCTTCAACTGGATCTTCAGAAAGATAAAAAATATTCATCGTGTTAGTTCCATTGCCATAAGAAATTTAGTAGAACATTTGACAAGAAAACCCAGCATACTACATCCCATACCTTCTAGATATTTAGGAAAATCAACTGGATTGCCGCCATTATCAGAAAATCTTTTTCGGATTTGCTTAATATATTGTGATATCTCATAACTTTTGGAATCGGATGGCCCAAAATATCTATATTCCATATTACAATCCTTCAAACAAATCCAATGCTTCAGATATTTGCCCTTACTAGTAGTACAGGAGAACCGGTTCTGGAATATTTATCCTTAGAATCCCTGCCTGCAATTTCTATGTCTAGGCTTAAGTCGCGCAGCCGAAAGTTGTCATCATACATAACCAACGTAAGGTTGCCGGGAAAATCTTCCATTTCAGACACCATTTTACGCAAATCATCTAAGGTCATAAAACTTCCTTTCAATCAACAATCAAGCTATTTGTACATAACATAATCGCCAGTGTCAACCATTTAAAGACCATCAAACAAAGAATTTTCGACTTCGTTACCGGACGGAATGAAATGATCATCCTTTGACAAATAAGTATCATCATCTGTATATACTGTTTTGAATTTATGTCTATTAGAAAGGACGGATTCCACATCCTCTCTGCCTATAATACGATTTAAACTAGAAATATAATCTGCATATTTCACTGTCTCATATGTATTGATTTTTGCAGAATTTGTTTTGCTTTTCTTTCCGTCAAACGAAGTTACCAATTCATTCCAACACAAATCAGAATTACTATCCAAGGTATTAACATATTCCAATGCAGCATCGCCGTAATTAATTATGTATAATTCTTTTAGCTTATCGGGTGCATCTTTAACCGATGACACGTGATAAAAATTGCTATCAAAATTATTTGACCAAGTTTGTGAGTCTAATACCAATACAGGCATATGTCCTACACACTCAACAAATGCGAATGAATACGATTCTAAATGGGACGGCAGAAAAGCAACTTTAGCGGATTTAATAAAATCTGCCTTCTCATTCCCATGAATGCCTGCTTTTATTTCATATTCAGTAATTCCTGCATCAACAAATGCTTTTTCAAATTTCTTTGCACCATTTGAATTTGTCATGATTTTTGCAGGAAGACCAGACTGTTTGATTACGTTGATAAATGTTTGGGGATTCTTTCCCTCTTCCCATCTACCAATAAACAAAACACCCATTTTATCTGTTGTACTTTTAATTAATAATTCTCTATCAGTGATAGGCATTGGTAATAACTTTGCATTGGTTATATTAATTGAATGCAAATGGTTTACATTATAAACTGATTGAGTACCGACAATAATGTCATTGAATTCAGTATGTTTATTGAAAAAATTGTGATAAGCCGGCAAAAATGATCCTAGCTTATTAAAATCATCTTGGAATACCATAGAATATAAATGCGTATAAAATACAACAGGAATATATCTTGAAAATTCTATTGAATGTGCAGCACTCATTGATTCTTGTGTATTACAGACAATTAAATCATATACATTGGAATTAAATGCTTTCATCAATGAATTTCTAAAATTGATAATTTTTTCAAAATTAACCGAATCAGTAAATGCAAAAATATTGGCATGATCAGTATATTTCAATGATTGTGACGGATATACAAAATTCGCACCAAGATTTTCCATGATAGGAAGTAATGCTGACGTAGGTGCTTTATCCAAAATAATATCGATCTTCCAATTTAATCTATTGCACATTTCTGCAAATGATTTAGCGAAAGATCCGATTCCACCATGAATAATAAAATGTTGATCACTTATCATGAATGCGATTCGTTTAGTATATGTTTTCAATTTATGCCCATTTCAATAAATTTAATGTATGTTCCTTGACGGAAACATAATGGAATGACATGATGTCATACCTAATCCCTGAATTAGGAAACACCATGTAACTATATGCCTTACCCCACAACCATTTTCCCGACAATGATGATCTTCTGGGAATAAGCAAAAAAGTTTCATAGAAATAGATAGATACATCTTTTCCTTTAAATATAGTAAATATTTGGTGCATGACATCAGTCGGTGAATCACCAGTTCTTAATGTCCGTAATAGTTCCATAAAACTCTATCCATTTATTGTTTTAAAAGTATTGATAAATGTTCTTTGGGAGAAACATATAAATGAGTGTATTGTTCAGTATGATATATTGTACCGCGTGCATGGTAAATAAAATTTCTATAGGGTCGATATTCGTAAATATATCCTCGAATCAATTTTCCACGATAAGAAAGCACAGGAAAAAATACATAGGTTTCATAAACCATTGCTCCCCTGTCTATGTCAAACTCTGTTCCTTTTGTAAAGGACAGTTTTATCTCTGTGGAGAAAACAGGCTCTTGTTTTAATTTAAGCATTTTCATTAATTCGAGGAAAATTTTCATAATTTTAACAATTCTTCGATATGTTGTTTTGGAGTTAGATAATATACAGTGCCAATAAATCTTTCTAAACTTCCTGGAACACGTAACACATATGAGTGTTTATATGCCCTTCCGATAATTAATTCTCCATTTTTTAATGGCTTTGGAATCAACACAAATGTCTTTTTTATCTCTAGCCACGATTCTAATCTAAATGGCTCCCTAGAAAGGCAAATTGACATCTTATCCTCTTTGATCTTAAACCATTCTACATGCGATTTAATGTACCGAAAAAGATTCATTACTTTATGTGCCCCATTTATTTCCGAATAAACTCAAATGAAGTCTATCACTATATCGCAATCCGTGCTTCATTGCTGCTTCTGCTACATTACGATTATTTAAATAATATACTTCTTCGACACCGCCGACTGGCATGAGGTAAACATGTCCAGTAAAGCCTGCTGCTCGGTACAATTGAATAACTTCTAACGCTTCACTAATATCTTCTTCGGTGGCAACAACAAACTTCAGATAAGTTGTACCTACGTTTTGATATTGTACTACAATTTCTGGTTTAATCGCTTCTTCTCGGGTTTGTCCAGAACAACTCAATTTGGGACTAACAGAAAACGTAATTTCTTTTTCAAACCCTTGATATGTCTTAGGACAAGACCATTCTTCCAAATATTCTTTAAAATTTTCAGCGAGAAACTGTGTGCCATTTGTTTCAAATGTGAGTTCTTTTAGATTTTTCATTTTTTCATGTTCGAGTAATGCAGGAAATGATCGTTGCCAACCCAACAATGGTTCTCCGCCGGTAATTACCAGATGTTCGTCTCTCCATTCATTGAATGGTAGAAGTTCCGTAATTTTAGTTGCAATTTCATCTACTGTCATCATAGGAGAAAATTTCTTGAATCTAGGGTCCCATGCTGCATATGAATCACACCCAGTAGTTACCAATGGCAAATCTTCTAGTTTTTTTGCACCCGAAATGGCAATCAAATTTCGTTCATTTGATAATTCACCTTTTGGCATGCCGAAGCCACTGCATGTAAAATTACATCCAAACGTTCTAAGAAAAATACTGGGAACACCTGTATATCGACCTTCGCCTTGCAAGGCATAAAATGTTTCCGTTATCTTGATTTTATCGCTCATTGTTAAAATCTCCAAAATTCAGTGTGCTGGAACGTAACTTTTTCGGTTAAATTTTCTTGATATTCCATACCAACATATTCTGATTCAAATTCATCATTGACATTATCCACGAGAATTGCAAATTTTACGGTTTTGTGTAAGATAGATTCCCATTGCTCTTCTGTTTCAACTCCCCCGAATGATGACCAATCATCCACGATATATTGAAATTCATCCCCGTAAGAATTGATATCCGACACAATTAGAATTTTCTTTCCAGCAAAAGCATCTTCTGCCATCCAAAAATTAGATTCTGTTCCATTTTCTAGCCATGTTCTAGCATCAAGATAATGCCATTTAACGTCTAGATAAGAAGCAATTCTAATTGCAGCTTGAATGCCAGAATTAATTCCAACTATATAATCTGGTCTAAATCCACTATTTGAAACCTGGCGAATAACATCCTTTACAAGTGCGTCATATCTTGCGTAATCGATTCTTAGTTCTGTCATTTCCAACGTCTACCTTGTTCATCAAATGCAAATGAATTATAATATGTTGATCGAGATTTCGGAGTTTCCCACCAATCAACCTTTGCCACGGCCACATTAAGTTTTTTCATTTTCTCGTCGATAAATTTTGCAACCCATTTACTTAGATTTTCTGAAGTCGGAATAAAATCGACAACCAAAACACCTTCATCTAATTCATATTGCCAAGATTTAGGATCCAACTTAGAACAATCGATTATTTCTCCGATATGATTTTGAACTCCTGGAATTAGAATAGGGACAAATTTCTTGTTCTCACCAATTAATACATCAAATGCTGGATCATTTTTATCAACAATAAATTTGTGATCCACGTATTCATTTAAAAATTTCTTTGCCCATTCCAAATGACGAAAATCAGTAATCATTCCTCGGACCAATTCAGAACCTGTTAGATACACCTGTACTTTAGCTTCATGTCCATGCCGATGTCTACATGCACATTTTAGATTGTCTGAAAATTCTCCGTCAAGCTGTTGACTCCATACTCGATGTGCATAACAAAACTCCAATGTTTTGTCAATTTCCCAATATCCTATTTCTTGTTTCATTAATATTTCCTTATTATGCTGTAAAGTAACATATCACATATAATTCTTAATTTCAAATTCTCCGGATGATGATTCAGTGTATCGATGAACAACAGGTGTTTCAAATGCAACATTCTCCATCTTATACCAGCCCAGACCAAGTTGAACACATTTGGTTGCATTTCTATCTTTTGTTATTTCTTCATGTAATATATTTTCTATATCATTGAATCGTGTATGGCTGATCCTTATCAAAATCAAATCATTATCTATAACCCAGGTATTTTTGATACCATCATTTTTTTTAATATTTTCAAATTTTTTCATTGCCGAACTACATGATTGTTTTTTAGAAAATTTAACCGGCTTAAAATGATGAACACCATCATATTCTATTAATACTCGGTAATGAGGCAAATAAAAATCATATAAATACGGAATATTGTTATGTGTTGTAAAACCATCAAAACTTTTCTGAACATTATAAAGAATGTTATTATCTTTTAGCCAGTTTTCTATTTTTTGTTCACCCTTAGATGGTACAGATTTTGTGCATTTACTACATCCGTACATTTGAGAAGGAGAAATGTGTGAACTTTTTCTAATTTGAAAAATACCATGAATTTTACATTCCACTGCAATTTTTTCATTTTTAAAATTATTTTCATTTACTGAATCATACCCATATTTCCCACGATGTATTTTTGATGCAATTTCCTTATATTCAATTAGTGTTAATCTAGTACATCCACTGGGATTTAACAATTTATAGCATAATTTACAACCCAATCCTGACAAAATTTGATTAGGAAAACATTCGAATATTCCATGCACTTTACATTCAACAGTAATTTTCTTCCTGTATCCATCGTATATTGTTTTTTCAAAAATGTATCCATGGATACTATCTCCTAACACAGTTTGACATTTCTCCATAAAATCATGCTGTGTTATTTTTTTGGTTGAAGTGTAATTACATGTCATTAAAATTAATCTCAGAACAGAATTTTTATACCGGGATGCTTCGTGGCCGGTTAATCATATTTTGCAATAAATGGAGTAAAACCAGGTGCTCCGTAAATTTGCTCCAATTCAATTCCATTTTCAGTGTATCCATCTTCAAGCAATGTTAGATAATGATCTGATGGACTTTTGTATTTAGGTAAATCAGATACCATTTTATAAAACATTACCTTTTCTTTTCTACCATTAAAGATAACATTTTCGTATTTTTTGTCATAGTAAAACGGATAGCCTTCGAATTGGTCTAGGCTTGTTTCGCACGATTCAGTGATATCCCATAACACGCATTTGGTTTCAAATCCAGGAGCATATTCAACGTCAGCATGATTTTGAAAAATCAACCTATAATTTTCCAAAGACACAACACCAAGATGGATTGCATGCGGGCATCTAGCTTCCATAGATTCTATATTTGTGTTTGCACCATATGCTAACATTAACATATAAAACCTCCTACAATAATAACACCATAATGAAAACTATCAGTTCTGCATTGAAGTTTTGTTGTTACTTCATACACCAAATCTATCATTTTCTTACTGTTGCCACAAATGACTGATAGTGGAAACTTACCTTGGTTCAACAAGATAAAATTTTCCACCATGAGTTTAACTTCATTGTGTCTAACACCGTGCAAATCTAATGTATTGTCAGCGATCATTGCTTTTGCCTGAACGCAAACATCCAATAATAAACACAGTGGTCAACGACAGATAAGGAATGAAAGTTAGTAATGCATAATACGGATTGATACCTAATGTGTGAAGTCGATTGAATGCGATTGAAAACTCAACCGTGCTTGTCAGACACACTAAAAATACACAGATAGAAAATAAAATTGTTGAATCATATACCATTGATAGAAAATACAAACCAACGATAACAATTCCCAAAACAACCATACATAGTTGAGTAATCCAATAATGCAGTTGTGTTGTAGGATTATCTAATGTCAGTGACTTATTGATTTTACTAATCATCGATAGTATCCTTTACTTAAAAATTTCAACAATATCTTCATCTGTTTCCGGATACTCACTAGGAATAAATCCTAAAATAGCAGAAACAATCCAATCTAAATGCGGGATCGGAACAAATAATAGCAATACGAAAAACCTACTGTATTTTGTATCGTGTAGTCTTTTAATCGTGATAGAAATGTGATTCCAACAGGAATAAAATACTAGGAACATTCCAATTGATTCAACTAAGAATGATTGATTTTGTTCCCCGTAATCAAACAGGGAATTGCCCAAAATCATGAAAACAAAAACTCCAAGTAAGCTAATCCAATAGTCCGTGCGTTGCATTTTCTGCGGGAAGAGGCTCCTTAACCAATTAAAAAACTTGTTCATGATATTCTCCTAGACTTAACACTAGAGATAGCATAAAGAGCCTCTTCCCACAACCGTTTTATTTCATCAATGATAAAAATTCAGATTTTGTCAGTGGATCAGTTTGAAACAGTCCTCCAAGCTTGGTCGTATGAGTCCAGGAATTTTGAATTTCTGTACCACGAGTAATCATACAAAAATGTTGTGCTTTGATTGCAACTGCAACATTTTCTGTGTCCAGAATGTATTCCAGTGTTTTTTGAATTTGTGCGGTCAACCGTTCCTGTACTTGTGGACGACGAGAAAAATATTCAGCAACTCGACCAAGCTTTGACAGACCCACTACTTTGTTCTTTGGAATGTATGCAATGGTTGCATTACCTGAAAAAGTTACACCATGATGTTCACATTGACTCATAATCGGAAGACCAGTTAAGGTAATCATTTCGTCATAGTGCATTTTATTTTCAATTGCAGTAATCTTAGGAAAATTTTCAGGAAGAAGTCCCCAATGATGGTCAAGTACCATCATTTTTGCAATCCGATTAGGGGTATCGGCTAATGAATCGTCTGTTAGATCCATTCCCAAAGTTTCCCAAACTTTGGTCAAGTGATGTTGAATCACTTCAATTTTGTCTTTATTGTCTTGTTTGTCTAGAAATTTTGTAGTAGGAGTATTCAACCCCAATGATTTTAAATGACGTTCAACCGCATAACCCAGGTTTTCATCAATTTTTGTTTTTTGAAATGACATATTTTGGTCCTCTAATAGAGTTCCAAGTAAGAAATATTCTACTCATTTAGATACCGTCCTAACTTGGTAACTTGTACATATATTACTGCCAATCTTTGCAGTAATAATATTTATTATATCTCGGATTTAATTAAAATAAAATTTATTTGGTATCATTTTTTAATCCCGATGATGTAGGAATTTTATTTAATTTTTTATTGTCGTTATGAATTACAATGACTTTTTTCTTTCCTGTCCACTTATTATCGAGAGTAGTAACTGTTGTTTCATTTGTAATAGTAGCCATTTTCAATATCCTTTTATACAAATACTTTATTAAATTGATTATTTACTCTATAAAATTCCGCATATTGTGAAAGTTCATCCAAATTAGAAGCTCCGGTATAAGTACAAGCACTTCTTAAACCAC
>Ga0116227_10004017_pt1 | contig 32226 bp, 27 predicted proteins | sample S1TSphgellanicum_FD_89693 | JGI IMG/M metagenome (GOLD analysis project Ga0116227, IMG submission 89693) | Host-associated microbial communities from peat moss isolated from Minnesota, USA - S1T2_Fb - Sphagnum magellanicum MG | ecosystem: Host-associated > Plants > Peat moss > Unclassified... | reverse complement strand
TTTTTCTGGGCAATCTGATCATTGCAATTACCAATATATCTATTAAGTTTGTGTGCTAAAATGGCAACTGACATCCATTGCCATTATTATTATGGCAAATGCAAGCCTTGAAATTGCCAATATTTAATAAAAGTGTGTTTAGCGGCTGCTCGCTTTGGCATCCATTGAACTATAACAAAAAATTATGGCAATGTAAAAAGCATTGAAAATTTTCAATATTCTAAATAAATTTAAAAACAAAACAAAAAAAAAAGCCCAACCCAACTCTTTCAGTTGTTGAGAAAGAGACAGGATGAGTGTACCTAAGTCCAAAAACCCCAAAATTAAAAATAAAATTACAACACTAATATATATTATTCTCTGCCGCGTCATGTCTGTATTCCACTCTTTCTCCGCCCTGTCGGAGTAAACAGACCATGATAGGACGAATGGATGACCGGACGAATGGATGGATGGATGATGAGACAGATGGATGAAATGATGTTTGACGACGTCCTTTACTATATGTAATTACCATTTGAGCTCTTTTGGTACATATGGGTGTTGTTATAAAAAGCTCAAGTTGAGTGGACATCAAAATATTCTTGGGATTGGCAAGTTCAAACTTATTATTTTTATAATTATTATTATTGTCACCAGGTGTGGTAGTGTCCATCTCTTTGTCACATTCCATGATTGGTCAAATTTCATTTCATTCCATTGGATTTTCAGATTCTAGTGGTTCGATTGTGATTGCTACCTAAGCAAAATCTTGCTTCTCTTTGTCTCTCTCCATCTTTCATGTTTCAAATCAAATATTTTCTTAATGGTTCCAATGAAACCAATTGCATGTTCAATCAGGGTTTAGGGTTTAAAGTGGTGACTACCTAGCAAAATCTTGCTTTCTCTTCATCTCTCTCTCTCTCTCCATCTTTCATGTTTCAAATAAATTTTTTTCTCAATGGTTCCATGTAAACTATTTTCATGTTCAATTAGGGTTTAGGGTTCAAAGTGATGATTACCTAGCAAAATCTTGCTTTCTCTCTCTCTCTCTTTGTCTTTGTCTCAAATAAAATATTTTCTCAATGGTTTGAGTGAAACTATTTGCATGTCCAACTACGCATAAGGGTTCAAAGTGATGACTACTACCTAGCAAAATCTTGCTTTCTCTTTCTCTCTCTTCATGTCTCAAATGAAATGTTTTCTCAATGGTTCCAATGAAAGTATTTGCATGTTCAATTAGGGTTTAGGGTTCAAGGTGTTTTGAGTGAAATATTTCGTCACATTCTCAATGGAAGAATGAGATTATTTCCTCACATTCACAATGCTGCCATTGAAACAGTTTTGCATGTTTCATTTATGGTGTAGGATTCCTGTTCCCAGAGTGCTCCCATTAAGTTCCCAAAGGGTTCCCCAAGTTTACAATGTGTTCCCTAAGATGTGAAATTGCCTCACATTATCAATGTTTCCAAATGCAACAATATGCATGTCCATTTTCACATTTATATTTTCAGACTCTTATGGAGAGGCTAAACCCTAAACCCCAAAACTTGAGCTTAGATATTTTAGAAAACCATTTAATCAGGTATACGGATAATAAATCAATGAGAAATATTTTCTCAGGAAGAAAAAAATTCTCACAGACTTTTGAACTCACTTTGTGATAATATTTTTTGAACATTTGAACCAATTTAGCTACCCATAAAAAAATTATAACTAATTAACCTTTGATAAATTGTGATACCAGTAGTGTTAGGGTTTAGGGTTTAAGGTTTTTACATGCAAGAGAAGTTCAATAGGTGTAGGATGTTCTTAGGAAGGGCCATTACCGTAGTACCTTGGCCATTTCAACACATGTCTAGCGAATGAATAATTAATTAATTTTGAAACATTTCATTTCAACAAATGGAATATTCGTAAATATCCACTATTTTCCTTCACAATATTTTTTTGGATTGTAAGAAATAAATTTCAAAAATTTCAACATTTCTGAAAATAATATAATTAGTGTCAAACTGGCCACGGTACTAAGGGGTCAAAGGAAAGAGTTCTCAAGTTCCTGACATGTTCCCAAAGAGTTCCCAATAGCACTTCATCTTTTATCCCATATGCTTTGGCAAATGTTGTCCTCCTCTCACCTATATACCTGGGCCAAAGGATAGGAACTACATACTTGAAAATAAAGCTTTTTATTTTGGGGAGCCTCCATAGTCTAAGAACTTTGAGTGATGGGCGAATCAAATTGACTTATTGCAAAAAGAAAAAAAATTTGAAATTTGGGAGGCACCTCATCTAAATAAATGCAAAGCATGCTATACCTTTACATATTTCAACACCAATAGGTAGGGTGCAAGGAGTAGTAGCCCAGGCCAAAAATAGTGACGAACTCTTTTGAGAAGAGGCCCAAGCATGCACTCAAGGTGCCTTGCTTTTTTCCCTCTTAAATTTGAGGGGTAAGGATTTTCTTTCATTTTCCCCTGGTTCCCAATGTGTTCTCACTGTGTTACCTTCAAGTTGGCAATGAGTTCCCATCAGGTTCCCCAAGTTCCCAATGTGTTCCCCAACATGTTCTCCATAGCACCTCACTTTTATCCCCCTTTGGCAAATGTTGTCCTCTTTTCACCTATATATAAGTGGGCCAAAGGGGAGGAACAAAAAACTTCAAATTAGAACCTTCCATTTTGGGTAGCCTTCATTAGTTCCATTTTCTTTGAGTGATGAGCCAATCAAATTGGTTTGTTGCAAAAGAAATAAATTGAACTTGAGAAGGCACCTCATCTAATGAATAGGAGAGGTGAATAGATGAGATGAAAAATCAGAATAAGAAGTATTGGTTGAAAATTTCCATACCTATTGAATTTCTTTGGTAGACATGCAAAGAGATGTTCAAGAAGCTGAAAGCTCAAAAACATAAAGCTCTACTGCATTTTATCTAGAAAGAATTCATACCAAAGAAGCAAGCAAATTGATGTCTTTCCAAGTACTAAGTTATCCGCTCTCAATCGTACTTAAAACTTTTCAGTATACAAGAGGATTTTATGCATGAGGAAATTGGGTGCTGTTGCAACTCTCATGTACCTATTAACCTGGATTCAATCTGAAATTTAGATGGTTTCATAACCCAGGATCAATCCGGGGTTTAAGATTTAGGGTTTAGGAAATAATTTCATAACTTGGATTCAAATCTGAAGTTGAATTCTAATTTCTTTGCCAGACACAAGTTTTTCAACTGAAAACAATGATAATAAGATGGGATGAAGCAAAAGTAATTTAAACTACTTGTAAGTAGCAATGAACCCCCTGAAAAAATGAGGAGCATGACAAAAAATTCTCTCGGTGGACATTTGTTCTCTACCATGCACAAAATGGATTGCTTTCCGAAGGTAAGTGCATGGGTGAGCTTGAGTTACCAGCATGTATAAAAACTGCCAACAAACAAGTAGAAAAACTGGCAGCAGAATTTAGTAGGTGTGATCAAAATTTAGAAAATGCCAAACCCCAGAAAAAAAATCCTCCACCCACATGGGTAGGAGGATCAATCTTGCTCACAATGTTGTTCAGAATTTATGATCTTGCTTGCAGCATCAATCTTGCTCACATTGTTTGGAACTTGATCTTGCAACACCTGATCAAACAGAGAAGTCTTGCTCAAATTTCTTCAGAACACCATGAACTTGTTGCATGTCACCTGTTCAATCTTTGTCACATTTCTTCAGATCTTTGCAAACTGATCAATAGACTTCAAACTCACATTTCTTTGGAGAAAATTCAGAATCTCTTGTACCTGATCAATAGACTTGCTCACATTTCTCAGTCCAAGAATTCAGAATCTCTTATACCTGATCATCATTCTTGCTCACATTTTCTTCAGAAGATTATGGTGATCTTGTAGCCTGTCAGATCTCAATCTAGACATGCTCACATGCTTTTAAAATCCTAGGATGAATCATTCTTATGAGATCTTTTCTACTTGAAGATCTGCATGCATGCATGCATGCTCCTAATTCCTTCCTGTCAGAATCTCATCTCTGACATGGGTATGGAAAATGGCTTTTGTTCAAGGATGGGTGGGTGGCAAAAGTTTGTTGATAGAACTCTAGCCTGAGCCTTGAAGAAGAAGCTCAAAGGAAGAAAAATCTCAGCTCTCTCAGCTGCACTCACACAGAAGAAGGATCTGAAGAACTTTGCTGCACCCAAAAACAGTCTGATAAGACACATATAGATATGGCTTCAGACTCCAACAGCCTGGAGGCTCTTCTTCTTACATCTTCTTCAAGCTTGACAACAAGAAGAACATCAGGAAGAACATCAAGCTTCAGGCTGCCAGGAGAAGAGAATTCTGTTTTGGACATGTCAAGATTTTGCTGCAGCCAGCTTCAAGTTGGTTGCAAGAAGAAGCGGGGATTCTGGTCTGTGGTTGCCGGTCCTTTGGCAATGCTGGTGATTCTGACTTGTGTCACAATTGCAGTAGAAGAAGAAAAACAAGGAGGAGGAGGAGAAGGAGAAGAAGAAGAAGGATCCACAGGCAAGAAGGTTGTTGTTGTTGCTTCTGCAACAAGGATGTTGGGTGTTGTTGTATGGATGGCAATGTGGTGGGTGCTTGAGCCTGTGCCGCTTTGCATCACGGCATTGTTGCCGTTGGCGTTGTTTCCCTTTTGTAAGATCATGAATGCGGACGCAGTGGCACGACAGTACTGGAACGATACCATGTCGCTGATGCTGGGAACTTTTATTCTCTCTTTGGGAATCCAGAAATACCAGCTTCACAAGCGCATGGCGTTGCGAATTCTGTTGTTCTTCGGCGGCGACAAGATGGATCCCAGATTGGTTTTGTTGGGTTTTGTGGTCGCTCCTGCTTTTGTCAGTATGTGGGTCTCCAACGCTGCTGCTTCCATCATGATGATCCCCATGGCTACTGGTGTGCTGAAACACTTTGATCTCGATGACGATGAGCTTGAAGCTCCTCATGGGTCCTCCTCCTCCTCCTCCTCCGCAGCAGCAAGACTTTGTACCAAATGTTCCAAAGCTCTAAGAAATCACAGTACAAGTCTAGATGCAACGTCCCAGCAACAGCAACAACGAGATGAGCAAGAACAAGAACGAGAGCTTCGAGATTTCTTCATACGGAAGGTCAAGAAAAGCTTTGCTAAGGCGGTGGTATTGGGGATCACCTTCGCGACAGCGATCGGTGGAATGGCGACCATCAACGGCTCGGGACCCAACATGGTGCTTGCGGGAGTTTACAGTGAAAGATTTCCGAGAGCGCCGCCAGTGACATTCTTGCAATGGATGTTGTTCGCGCTGCCTCTCACAGTTCCTTTTCTCATCTTCGAATGGTTGCTGCTTTGCTTACTCTTGTGTCCTTCCTCTGCAATCCCCATTGTGGAAGCTCACTTCAGCCGCAGCATGGTGGAACAGGAACTCAAAAGCTTGGGTTGTAACTCAAAAGCTTCTTTCCCAACTGCACAATTCCCTTCCACACTTCTTCTTCTTCTCCTTCTTGTGAAAAGCTTAGGGTTTAGGGTTTAGGGCTTTGCTTGCTTGCTTGCTTGCTTGATGCACAGATTCAAAAAGTTCAGGATTGTTCAAACCTTTTGGTTTGCTATTATTGTTACAGAAGAACTTTTGGCAGTTTGGTTTTTTGTTACCAGAAGCACAGTTGTTGTTGTTGTTGTTGTTGTTGTTAAACCCTAAACCCTTTGCTTGCTTGCCTGATCCACAAATTCAAACTAGGTCAGGAATGTTTGAAACCTTGTGTTTGCTATTGGTTACAGAAGAAGAACCTTTGGCAGTATTGTTTTTTGCTACCAGAAGCACAGTTGTTGCTTGCTTGCAGCACAGTGTTGTTTGGAGCACAGTTATGAGCTTGAGGAGGAGGAGGAGTAGCTCTGACAGGTTTATAATGTGAGCTTTTGGTTTTTGTGTTTGCAAAAATCACAGGGCCAGTGACATTTGCTGAACACTTCATAGCTTGTGAATTTGCGGTGAGGTTTCTCTCTAAACCCTGCAAAGCTCATCATCATCATCTTGTTTGTGTGCATCCAGGCCAAGAAGACAATTGTTTTTGTACCTTTTTTGTGGTTGGGTTCTTTGTTGTTATCATCTTCTTCTTTTTCTTCTTCTTCATGTGGCTTGAGATTTTTTGGCATGACTTTGAGGACTCACACTCCACCAACAATGCCAATATACTACCAAACTTGGAACTGAAATCTGTAATGATCTCATGATTTTTGTGCGCTTGAGGGAGAGGGGATTTGTAGGTCTTGGTGCTACTGTGGTGCACAAGGACTTTAGGGAACTACCCAGGATGGAGCAATCTCTTTGATGGCTACCCAAATGAAGGAACTGTCAGTGTAAGCTCCTCCTCTCTTGAATCCATATTGTTTTCACCTTTGCTCTTCAATCACAAAGTTTCAAAATGAAAACTACGTGGAACTGTCTCTGTGTGAGTGTGTGAGTGAGTGAGTGAGTGAGAGAGAGAGAGAGAGAGAGAGAGAATTATGAAAGAGTGGCACTAAAGGGAGAACCAAACCAAAAACAATAACTCTTAGAAGTCAATCATCTCCCTCAGAAGAGGTTTCAAAACTACAAGTAGGAGAAAGAGAAGGAGGAGTTTGGTACTACGAAGACTAGACAGGTTTTGTGAATGTCATGACTGTCATTTCTCTTCCTTCCAGCAAGAGGAGAGAGGAGGAGGTCAAAGAAATGGGGATGGGGGCAAACTGATGCTCCTCCTGTTTCATTTCAAAAACTTGCAGATTGTGATGGCAATTCTACTCTTCTTGGTTCCAAATAAGATGGCAGAGGAGCAAAAGCTGATGGACTGGTCAACTTGTAAGCGGCTGCCATGGGATGTCATGCTACTCCTTGGGGGAGGTACCTAATAATCCTCCTCCTGTAGAAAGCTTTGCTATTATTCATTCAGTGCTGCCAGGTTGCAAACTGAGCATGCAAAGATGATTATGGCATGAAAGACTCTGGCATATTCATTTCATTGAAAAGAGCAAGAATGTCTCTGCATATATGCTTATGGGTATCTGATTCTGGACTTGTACCTGAAGGGCACTATGATTGATTGTTGTTGTCTGCAGGTTTTGCACTGTCAGCAGGCATTGAGAAAAGCAAACTTTCTCTCTGGTTAGGATCCCATATGCGTATTCTTCATTTCATGCCATATGTTCTACTCCCACTTGTGGTTGCAGTGATCATAAACATCATCACAGAGTTCACTGCAAATGCAGCAACTGCAACACTCTTCCTTCCTTTGCTTGCAGATGTGGCCTTGTCACTCAATGTGCATCCGCTCTTGCTCATGATCCCTGCAACTTTTGCATCTAATTTCTCTTTCATGTTGCCAGTTGCAACTCCCCCCAATGCCATTGCTCGTGCCACAGGTTACATCCACACCACTGATCTCATGATTCCAGGATTGCTTCTCAAGCTTTTTGGAACCTTTCTTCTCACAGTGCTCACACCCACTCTTGGTGAGATTCTTGGAACCACCACATGAGGCTCTTTGTCCTTCCTTCACAATATGTGTTCTCAAGGATTTCCTTCCTTCCTTCCTTCTTTCCTGTTGAGTGTTTGTTGATCAACTGAAAGTCTCTTTCAAGTTCTCATCTTTGATCCAAGCTGCTTTTCCTGCTTCTGACTACTCCCCAGGTACATGGGTGTTTGGACTTGACCAACCAATCATCCACTAACCTTCCCAGATCATGAGATGACCTCATGGGAGGAGATTGTGGATCAGATGCAAATTCCTGCATGGGATGATGATCAGTCTATACTTTACAAAATGGACTCCCAACTCCCTTCTCTGGACCTCCATAAGCCCTGTCCTGCAACAACAACCCACTTCTCTACACATCTTCTGTGACACACCCCAAAGCTCCTCTGTTCTTTGACATTGATGTCAGCATCTGCGATCCAGCTTGCTCTCATTCTCTCTACCCCATTTTCACTTTTGATTTTGGAAGTGATTTTGTATGCTTCAATCTCTCCTCCTTTGCTCTCTCTCAAGGAAGATTGATTGCTTGATTGCTCTTGAGGCTACAAGATTCATCTGTCAGAGAAATGTTTTCTTCATGGCAGAGACGCTTCTCTGGAAACTTTTGGGTTAGGCTATGGAACCAGCTTAGGGTTTAGGGTCTGGAACCAGTGTAGGGGTTAGGGTCTGGAACTGGTGCAGGGTTTCAGGTTTGGAACCAGTTTAGAGTTTAGAGTTTGAAACCGGTGTAGGGTTTTGGGTTTAGAACTGGTATAGGGGTTAGGGTTTGGAGCTGGTTTAGGGTTTGGAACTGGTTGAGGGTTTAGAGTTTGGAATCCCTTTTAAATAATATAAGGTGTATTTAAAAAATTATTATGGACATAAAATGCAATAAAAAAAAAAAAGAAGTTGTTAGGCTTGTGTAAGATCTTGAATTCTGTTTTTAAAAACAATGCATGCCAAAATTTGTCATATTTATCTGTCAATAAAAGTGATGCTCAAAAGAGGGTATGGACGACTATTTTTGGACTTGCCTCATCCATAAGCTGATTTAGCCAAATTTGGCTATTAACAAAATGTGAATGGAAAAAATTTAAACAGCCTCATATTTTTTTGGCTAACTACTATTCTATGTATAGTTAGTTATCTGGCAATTTTTTTGATTTTTGGTGGGTTTATTTTTCTTGTAAAAACCATTGAAATTGTATCCCAAAAATTCAAAAGAAAATTCATAACAATGCAAAATTTCAGACCAAAAAGAAATGGCTGCTTCATATGCTTAACATAAAGAAATTTGGGAAATTTTTGTTAGTAATTTGTATGTGCTTATTGGTGTGAAGTATACAACATTTTTGTAGCAATTAATAATACAAATGAATTTTAGTTATGAATGTTTCATTTTCAGATTTGGGTTTTCTGAAATGTCTTTCCTAGTGTTTGGCCTAGGGTTTAGGTGTAACCTAAAAAGGAGGGATCCAAAGAAACGGAAAGGACACAACACTAACCAAACCTCTCCCGACGCTACCGCGCTCTAACAGAGCGCGCACAATGCAATTCCACAACTATGCAACATACAATTCAAATGAAATGGATCTCAAAGGCAAAATTCCATAATTTTCATTACACACAATGTCTCATATAGAACTCACTCTTCTGCCTCCTCACAATTGCTATCTCGATTGCCTGCTCCTAAACTTTCATTAAGCTCTTCTAGATCAAGGAGCCGGAAATCTCTCAGGTCACTAATCGCAGCGGAAAAAGAGAGCAACCCGACTAGCGTTCTCTAAGCTCCTTGTTCTTCTGCCAAAACCCGGTAATGTCCTCCACTGATCATCCTCCCCTCTGTATCCCTGGATCCAGCTTCCTTTGCAAGCTTCCTCCTCCTCGCTTTCTTCACCAACGGCTTTCCTCCATCCCTAATCAATGTGGCGTCGCTCCTCTTCATCAAACGCGCCGCCATCTTCCTGTCCTCACATCCCACATAGACAGACCACCTTCTCCCATGCACTCCATGCATATCCAATTTCCCTCTCAAACTAATGAAGAGGAAATCTGCCGCCACTCATCAATGGAGGCGGCCAGATTACCTAGATCAAGGGGTTTGTGTTCACACCAACTGCACACTCATGGAGTCACTGTACTGCCACCCGTTGTTTGGCTACATAGGGTTTAATTGCATCATGGAAATAATCCCTTAAAATATTGAGATGAATTTTGGTGAAAAATATTATGAAGGTGAGGTGTTGAAAAGCATCATAATTATCACAAGCTAATTTCAGCAAAGGTTATTGAATGCACTGATCGAAGATGATAGCATTAAATGTTGTGGAAGTGTAAATTCCCATTGAATCATTTTGGAAATGTAATGCAAATTTGAATGTGAGTTCAAATTTGTTGTTTAGCTTCCCATTGTTGTCTATTTTGTACATGGAGGATTATTGATTAATGTTGCCTTTGGTTCTTGCAATACAATTTAGTTACTCTACTATGGGAACGTTTTGTTTTGGTTTTTTTTTTGTTTTTGTTTTTTGGGTTTAGGGTTTCTATTGGTGATATAGTTGCATTATCAGTGATTTTTTATCAAGTTCACACCACAAAGTTGAAAGTGAAAATAATTAGCTTATCCCGTTTTGTGTTGTGCTTTGTAGTTTTATGAAAAAGTTTGCATGTTGTTCCTTTGTCCTTTGTCACCTACTCTTATAAATCAAGCACATGTTTGTTTTTGGGCACTAACACCTACATAGGGTAAATGTATTTTCACTTTTTTGACTACTACCACATGGTGTAGGAGGTTTTTCTTTGAAAAATTAAGGTTTTTATATTATTTAAATATTATATATATATAATATTATTGATAATTTCATTAATTTCAACTTATAAGTTGTTGACATGTGTCATTAACTAGGCTAGGCTAAAAACCTAGTTCAGATAAGCCACATGCTCTACCTAATAGGCAATGTATGTAAGGAATGTTTGGTTAACTTGTCACCATTGATCACAACCCATGTCATTTGTGAGAATTGATTCTTGAATTCCAAGGATGAGGATTAATTCCTTTACCATTATGCCACCTCACTTTTTGTGACAATATAATATTATGCATTTTATTTACCTTGCTTGATTTAAAATATTACCCAAAACATCATTTTTGATATTTGATATCATGTATGAAATTGCTTTCAAATGTTTAGATTTAAAAATTGCAAGTTTTAGTCCTCTTTTTTTACTAAATCCACATTGTGTTATTTCTTAATATTTTGATGAATTATAGCCTTTTACCAGGTGGCCACTAGGTAATCCCATCAAACATATGAAATTTGCTTTCAAATGTCCATAATTTTAAGTTACAAGTTTTAGGTTGTTTGTTTTGTATTTGGTTTCATTTCACAAATTTTGAATATTTATGTTAGACCAACATTGTATATTGATGATGTTTTTGTTATATATGTGATTATATTATGGTTGGCATTAACATATTCACCTCAAGTCCTTAAACTTACCCAAATGTAACACATAAAACTAGAGGGAATTAAAAAAATGACAATAGTTTTGTAAGTTTTATTCAAATTTGTTTATATCTGGTGGCCACCAAGTGGCCTTCCTTATATTCACAATGTTGAGTTAAATCCGAAATTAACATTTTAGTCTAGAATTAATTAAATTTATGTTAAGAGTCATTTGCTAGATGTAAATGGAACAATAAATGTATGACATATGAACAAAGTTTTGGCTTATGATACAAAAATTAAAACTTAAAATAATTATCATATTTTAACATGATTCGAAATTATGATCATTTTTCAAGATGAAACATAAAATTTAGTAGAATTTGTACACTTTTAGAAATTCATATTTATTCAAGAAGGCATGCAATGTAATTTATTGGGGGACTTGTCAATATTTTTAAGAACATGTTGCAAAAAAATCCATCAAAAATTCCTTTTTATGAAAATATAAAAATGTTCCAAAAAGGCCCATTTATGGTTGAATCCATTGTCACTATTGGTTCATTTGATTATGATCCTACCCTTTTAAATATTAATTAATGCCATATAATTAATTGATTTTATGGAATTATAAATTGTATTAATTTTACATTTATAATATATTAAAATTTACTTAAAATTATGATAAAAAATTTATGTAAAATTAAATTAAACAATTTTCACATCTCAAACCTCTATTGATTTAAAAAGTTATATTATTATTTTTTCTTGTAATATATCATAATTGTACCAACAAAAAATAATTTAGATATATGATATGCAATGTAGTCACATATAATGTTTATAAATGGATCATAAATAAACCTACACCTAATTAGCCTATTCAATAAATAAATTACATTGCCCACCAAATTTTAGTGACAATGATTTCATTGGAGCTTATTTAAATGGGATGGGCTATAGTTGTAGGTGAAGACAATTCCAAATTGCAAATTGGTAAGAAATCAATTCCAAATCATAATGTTTAAAAACTAAACATTTTACAAGTTGTAATATTTCAAAATGTCCTTATGGATCCTAAGATCTTGAAAGATAAACAAATCTTTTTAATTATTTGAATGTTTTTTGGAATCTTCTGTCCTTTCAAAAAAAAATTGAATATTTGTGTCTTTCCAATTTCATACACATGTTTACATGTAATTTTATACAAATGTAAATATGTGTTATTTCATTTGAATATGTTGAAATTATTTCAAAAGATTAACATGTTTTTTTTTGGAGATTAAGCTAGTTTCCAATAAAAAACTTCTCCTTTAAATACCTAACTCAAGGATTTAATCCCTACTCGTTTAGTTGATTTAATTTTTATCCATGTACTAATTGCTTCCAAAATTTCAATGAATTAAAAATAGGGGTGGCTGATTAAATCTCCCCTTGGATGATTATTGGGCAATATTTTGTACAATTTGAATCTCATATATATCTTAAATTTTTTTTAAAAATAAAATGTAAAACCTTATTTCTTTTTTGTCATTTCATTATCATTAGTAGTGTGTAGCAACACGGAACCCAAGTTAAATAATTAAGTAAAAAATATCACATATCAATATGACAAAGTATCTACTACTTAGACCACATACATATGACCTACTAGCTATTTACTACCTACTACCTAGCTTAATAGCTAGATTAATCACATAATCTATTTAATTAAATAATTAATTTATTCAAAATTATTATCACATATTAATTACCCCTACTATCTAATATTTAACCCATGTACATACTTCTTACTACATATCCTACTTAATTACTACATACCATCTAACTTAATTTATGAATAGATTAATTGCATAGTCACCTAATTATTAATAAATATTGACATATTCACACTATAAAATATTTATTATTTATCATATCTACCTACTACGTAGCCCACCTAATTAATTAATTAAGCATAACACTATTTCATTCAACATAATAAAATATGTACTTATATATTAGTACCCAATACCTTCTACCTATTACCTAGCCTACCTAAATAATTAAAGAACACTATTTCATCTATTTTGAAATGCCACTATAAATCCACTTTTTAGTTTTTTTTATGCTTACAAGTTGTTTTTACCATGGTGCCATGGAGGATTGTTGCATCAATTATAGTTGAAAAATGGTTGATTTGGACACAAAAGTCACAAATTATGTGTGAGTTGGAATGGATATAATTTGTTGTAGTGTAAATAGTGTAAGATGATTTGATTTAAAGTGTAATCATAATTTTTAAACAAATGTACATCATCATTGAAAAACAAAACCAATGTTTTGTTGCTAGTCTTGCAATAGTGCAATGCATGTAGTGCAAGAATGACAACTTTGACAATGCTTATTCCTTATAGAAATTTAATGAGAGGACATAATTTTTTACATTTTACATTTATGTAATTGGTTTCAGATCAATTTGAAATTTGCAAATAAGAGCATTATTTTAATCAAAATTATGATGTAGTTGTGAGATGTAAGAAAAAAAAACTAATGTCTTGCATATTGGCATTACAATGCTCATAATGTAAAATGAAATCATGAGAATTGTTATTCATGTGTCAACCAAATATTAGAGATAGGAAATATTTAGATTTTTCTTCATTTGTTTGGTAGGTGGTTTGTGTGTAAAATTGGGGAAGACACAACATCACCACTTGAAGTTCCAATACTTGTAGATGAAGAGAAACATGGGGGAGACTACCTTAAACCTCGAACCCTACTTTGCAAAACCAAAATGAAGGGAATTGCAAGTCAATCACAAAAAAGGGGGTGCAACATGACAAAATTAAAAATGGGTAAGGAATAGAAGCTCACCTAAAATGTGTTGTTGAAGCTTTAAACAAGGCAAAATGTTGAACACCACCATTTGAAGCAACCTCTATATAAAGGAAAACAACATAACAAGACTCATAAGATCACAATGAAAGAAGCTTTGCAAGATATCATTCTTGCAAATTACTTAATTTTTCTTCTCTTCTACCTCCATGCTTGTTTTTCTGCATGCCTATTATTTGTCCCTTTCCTTTCCTTTTCCTTCTTTCTTTGTTGAATTAGATCCATTTCCACAATTGTTGTTTTGAACCTTGAAAACATAGGAAAAAAAGGAAAACCATGTAATATTACATATGTTATTATGTTTTGTGTTCATTTTATTTGTTTACATTGTTTTATAAGGTTTTACACATTGTGTAAAACCATATAAATGCATGCATTTCTTTGCGATTTACAATTACATTATAATAAAAAACTATATACATGCACATTGACACCAATTTAAATTCTTTTTCATTACGCACCTTGAGTTTAATTTCCTCCATTCTTGCATGCTTTGTTGACTTTTGAGTTGACCATGTTGTCAACTTAATATTTTCAAATAAACAAATTTTTCAATGTATTTTGAAATGTTCTATTTTTCAACATGAAATCTTCAAAATAAAATAAATATTTGGCATTGAAATGTTGATCTTAGACCATGATATCATATAATATTATTATTGCACAATAATCAATATTTCAATAAGTGATTATTTCAAATGTTCACTTGTAAGTTGTAAATGATTGGATTGATTATTGAATCAATGATGCTTCAAAAATCCCTTTTACATGAACACTTTCTTACCCTCGGGGTGAAGGGAATTTAACAATCATGACGATCTTTCCATATAACCAAAATATTGTCCATTTGTAGACAATTTGATCATTGAATTGAGTAGAAAGAGTTATAATCTTTATGATGGAAAAACTTTTTACATAATGAGTTATTAAATAAAAATTAATTATTTAGTGAAAAAATATCAATCATGTTTATCATGGTTATATCAAAAAAATTCAATGAAGGTTTATCTTATGACTTGAAAAGAAAATGTCATGATTTTGTTCTAGATTGTGAAATTTTCAAGAAAAGTTATATGCTTGGCACATATAAAATATTTGTCAAGAATTTGACCTATGATTATCAGATATTAAAAATGTAGAACTATTTCTACTTGTAATTATATATTTGTTTGCTTGGAGTGTAGTCACATTATTAATCAAGTATCAATATTACCTCTAAATCATGCTTGTTGAATTTAAAGCGTACCTTAAAAAATTACTTAGCTACACTGACATGTATCAAAGAAATTGGCTCACCTTCTACAAGCTTAAAAAACCCCCAAACTAAGCCTTTTCAAATCATTACAATAGCTGAAGATGCTCACTACAAAATTAAAAATTGAGAGATTTAATGGTGCAACATCAAATGTGTGTGAAGCGTTTGCATATGACATAGCTTGGACAAGGCAATCCCCCATTGGATCACTTTGCTCAAAATTTTGAACATTTAATTTAGGGGTCATACCACGTGAGGAAGTCATTGGCTAGGGAAATAACCTAGGCTCTATATGGTAAAAGAATTAAGTTATACACTTGTTATCACATATTGGGAAATGGCACTTGTCATCTTGTCAAATGAAAAAGAAAAAAAAAAAGAATTATTCTAGGTTACACAATGCAAGAAGAAAATAGTCTACAAAAGAAGAACTATTGGGAAGTTGGGCTCTTAAACCTCTCACTAGTTGTGTGAAGCAAATGAGAGAGACAGGGAGAGGAGAAAATCTTGAAAGAGCACCAAGCCTAGAGGGGGCCTTGCAAACCACACGCAATGACAAAGCTTCAGATCATTTTGGAGTCAGCCATTGTCGTTGGAGTTAATTGCAATGAAAAGTGTGGCTGATCACTTTGTTCATTGTTTTGTTTGTAAAAACCTGGTGGTGACTTGCCTTTGTTGGGCCCTGCTCCCACAAGGACACGGACTATAGTATTGGATCCAACTTTTGGAAGTTTTACCTTATTAGAACCAGTTTCTTTGGTGAAAGTGTTTAGACTCTTTAGATTAGAACGATTTTTTTTGGTGTTCAGAGCGTGGACACAATATGTAAATGTACAACATCTTATCTATTGGCAGGGCCAGCATGTTTGTGATGCCTTGTTCTTCAGGGCAATTGAAGGCTTTCAGTTCTTTGCCTGTTCTTTCTTGAAACTCACTAGTTTGTTCAAAATTTTCAAAACCCTAAATTGGAGGTCATTTTATACCGAAAATACTAAGAAGCCCACAAGTGGAGGTTTTTTTAATTCTAAAAGTATCTAATATACTCAGAATCAGAGTCTAATAACATAATCAAAGAACTGTCCAACATTGGTCTAAACTTTCTATAATGTCGCCTTGCAAGTGCCAACGAAGCTAGCACACAAATCGTTTTTGAGGAAGGTATCTTTGTTGGCCAAGTTTTGGAGAGTTATACCCCTTTGATTTTATAAAAGAGGGCTACACTTATTTATGTTAATGTCACATATAATTATTTTGAATTGGTATTAATTTTAGCTTGCATTATTCTTTTTGGGATGGTAGACAGTAGACACATTGCTATTTCCTTAAGAAAAAGAAAGTAGGAATTTTACACTATACTTTCACATCTAGAACTCATACAACCATGCAATTCCAAAGAACAGCTAGTAAAGAGTATTGGATTGGAGGTAGTGTATCACATCCCATTACCAGATTGGTTTTGGTAACCAATATTACTTGTTAAGCTATCACAACCATATTAGTTCAAGTATTGACCTCAATATCTAATAATTTGTAGGTGATGATCAAATACCAAATGTTTATGTTCTTTATAAGGTGCATTCACATTTGGTGTTAGTGACTCTAGTGCTGAGTGCCCTAACATCATGATGCTCGCCATTTAGGACTTAAAACCTAGTTATCTTAGTACCTTTTCAGGTTCAGCACCTCAGTGTCGAATAATTAATTTAATTTTCAATTCTCAATTCGGTAGTTAAAATTTGAATTCTTAAATTTTTAGCACTCTATATTAAATTTATTTTACAACTAACTGTTTATAAAACAGAAGTTTAGTGCTTTTGTGGTTAGGTGGTCAGTAAGGTAGTTGGCCTATGGTATCATGAAAATTTTATGTTAATCTAACATTCACTTAACATTAAGCTTTCGGCCATTTAACATTGGGTGCCACCTAGGATGCCACCTAGATATTCATTTAACACTTACGTAACATCAAGTGTGAATGCATCATTAATATCATTACCAGCCAACAAACCATGTACTTGCCCAACACTGGTCCAAACTCTCAACTCTGGTGCAAGGTTATGTAGAGGAGTTCCTACAGATGATGATTTCATCAACAGTGCCTTTAAGATCTGGAAACAGGCTTTAGACCTGTGTAAGTTGTATCAGGAAATGAAAGGGAAGAACAAAAGCAAGGAACCCAGCTAACAAGATTATATAACCATATCCACAAGCAACTTTCCGGCCAATTCAAGACAATATGTAGCACTATCAGAGGAGGCTATTCAAGTACTATATATCTAGCAACACTCTAATAGTTAACCAGCATTTGCTATAAAGAAATTGTAACAAAAAAGTATGGCAATTGAAGCTGACAACCAGATTCGATCAATTAGCCCAACAGTTTGTTGTCATGTGAACATGACAGCAGAAGAAGAAGAAAATCATCCTGAAGTGCATAAACCCCAACTTCCAGTATTGCACCTAGTACCTTGTAATAATACTGTGTGTTGGAGGACAGCACCATGTACAAGAAGATGCATCTCCAGGAAGAATCTGTGTGCAAGCAAGTAATCTCAGATTACCATGCAGGAAAGGTTCACCTGGAATTACTTCAAGGAAAAAAGGGGTGCACACTGTGTGTTTTCAACGCTCAGGTGTCCAGGATAATATCTACTTCAGTGTTGCAGCAACACCTGCATCCAACCATAACTTGGAAATGATTGCACGCAGTAAACTTGGGGAAAAAAAATTGGTGACTCAGCATTCCAATCAGATTTACAAGACGAAGTCTAAGAGCGGAAGGGGGGGCGGGAGCAGTACACTATGCAAAAAAACTCCTTGTACAATGTTGACCTAGCCAGGTATCAAAAGACTTGCAAAAAAAAGGTACTGGACAAAATTGTCAACAATGGCACAGTATGTGCAGATTGCACTCTGCTTCCAAAGCTCTCCAGAAGCCATGAGAAGTCAAGACCCCCACTTTTCCCTTTCACTTAAATGTTGAATCTGCCACAAAATTCACCAATAGAACAATCAGTCAGTAGAATATTCTGCTGGGATATGTACCTCTTGAATTCTTCAGGTCCTACAAGGTTAATAGCCCCAGCCACAGCTGATTTGAGCTTGCACTGGTAGCCTTCTTGCATCCCATGAAAGCAACACCTATGTCCCCAATTTTATCAACATTCATGCCAAAGAGGAACCCATGTCCAGTGTGGGTTCATGGGACTTGAAATGACCGATCCATCTACTCTTGAGGTATGCAAAGTATCAAAACCTTAGCAGGCTGAGCTTTTGAAATGCAATTGAGCACAAACATATGTACACTATGAACTGAAATTCAATTGGATCCAAGAAACAGAAATCGTCCCCAGGCTAGATTGAAATGTATGACTCTTTGGCTCCCTTTTCATTGACTATCAGTATTGACTCCTGAATCTGTGACATGAGTTGGGACTGTGGAAAACTCTAAAGAAAGGCAAGCCAAAATCTATGAGCAGAAGAAACATGTGGACTACATACAGACTGCATCCGAGGACATATACCTTGGTCATTGACTGGTTTACACTAAAATACATACCCAGAAATGTACCACTCTTAGCTCTTAGTCTTCGCTCCTTTGATGTGCATTTCTTGAGTGCTTTGTGGTGTGGATGTAGAGTGCTCTGCTCACAAAAATAATCTCAAAACAGGTACATAGTTCAGGGCCAAGAAATCTCCAGATAAATATATAGGATTCAAGTTTCTGAAGCTTCTGAAAGAAACTATGAAATAAATAGAGCTATCTTCATATTGTTTCCGTGGTTTCTGCAACAAAGAAAGTCAGGGCCAGATAGATACACATGTGACACATGTGAATATGATTTTCAAAGATGTACAGAGATGTGTACACAGGAATGCAGTATCATCTACCTCTTTTTGGATTTTGGTTGAGGTAAGATCAGTCAGATTTGCAGCATTTTCCTGATCCTCCTGCACAATCCTCAAAGCTATTGATCCTGCAACTGGTGCAGCAGTGGTTTTGGCAGCAATCTTGAAGGCTTTCTTGGGTACCCTATGTTTCAAAGAGAAGCCAGAGATTTTAGGTCAGTTCATGTCCAACTATGTCCACGCAGTCTCTCTGCACTGCTTGCTGGAAAGGCAGTGTCTGTGAGACATTGACAAGCAAACAGCAGCCCTGAGGTCATGATTTCTCTGAAGATCTTCTAGCAAATGGAATGAAAGAACCTTAATGCGAAGCAAATAAGAAAAGATGGAGCAAGTAAGAAAAAATATAAAGGAAAGTGTTTGAAGAGTAGAGATGATGCATGCATTGAATTTGTTTCCACTGTACATACTCTTCTGAAGTAGATATTCTGAGTTCTTCAACTGACGGCATCGACTCCTCTTTCTTGCTCGCAGCAACCAGCGTCCTGTTTAGCTCTGTGCGGAATTTGGACTCAGAACTTTTGCTTGTCGACACTCGATTGGACCTTGCGAATGGCACCAGGATTCGCTTCCCGCTGCGGTTCTCCCCAGGCTTGGACGACGAAGTCTCTGCAGAATGAAGAGGTCCTTTGGCAGATGAAGAGGAAGAAGAAGCTAAGGGACGACCACCCCAACTCTTTTCACTTGACCGATGAAGACGGCAACGAAAGGAGCCCGCATGATTTGTAGGCGCACAAAGACAGGGAGCCATCTTGCCTGCAGAACCTGCAATTTGCTTCTTGAAGCGGGAAGGATTCGACTGGGCAGTGGAGATTGCACACCAGCGATAACAGTCGCAAGGAACTACTACGTAGGCTCAAACCCTCGGCAGATCTGGAACAAGCAAGCCTCATGAAGTTATCAGGATAATGCTTTGATACTTGCAACAGACTATGGTGATTACGGGCCGTTTCCAGTAACCTCTTGACATTTGCAGATCTTACCGAGGGAAGATGTCATTACGACATTTATTAAAAGCGCGGGGCGCCCCGCGCAGGGTCTCGCGATCCAATTGTCCAGGGCATTATTAGTTGCAGCATCGGTCAGTGGATCATCCGCGTAATGGAGAATAATAATCACGCGAACTCGTCTATTCATTCATAAGGATCATCATATGATGGGACACAGAAAGAAGTCATGTCGAGCTTTTGATAAAAGCAAACATTACAGCATTTTGTAGAACGAAGGATCAGAGAAGAAAAAAGGCATGATAGGATGATATGGCGCATATTTCACGACACATCATGATCCCGGCAACTGGAATTCCCTGTGCAATCAACGAGGCGAGTATCGTGGTTCAAGTCCACAAATACCTGATAGCACGATATACACATAATTATTAAGGACATATAAGAATGTGAAGTAACCCCGGATAAGCGTTGAACGTCGTACACTAAGCATGGCACGTCCAGAAATGGATATCGGCGCATCATGAAAATTAGGCGTTGTTGATTGATATCACAGATACTCAAGAGAGACGGAAACGATCAGTTTGCTCCATAAACAACCACGGGAAAAAGAGGAAATCCCATACAGAAACCAAAAGATATTAAAGCACAGACTCAAGCACATCAAGCAGGGTCACAGAATTTTAAGAAGAGATCAATGATTGACGGTATCATTCAACGAGAATAATAGGCGCTGAAATGGTTCCCCGACGTTTTCACGGGCCCAAATTGGACACACGCACGAGAGCAGAACTATTGAATCGTCGAAATGAATACAAACACAATCATGAGAAATCGCAATTTAACACAGGCCTCCGTCCTATACAAAATTCGCGAATTGCAAAGAGAAAGATGATGCAGAAATATAGGTACCTGGGGTTCGCGTCATGCGCTCAGGGCTTCAAGCTTCTTTACTCCTGTTGTCGTCAGCACGGTACCACGTCTGATATCTCACAGAAGACAAAACTTTTGTTCCGATGTCTGACGTCGGTCGTTTACACGATCCACACAACCATAAGAAGTAACAAGCGTCGGCTGCTACTGTTGCTGCTGCAAGCGAGAGAGAGAGAGAACTATTGGCATCCAACCCCCGATTGATCAGTCTAACGCCAAGGAGAAGAAGCCTCCAGCAAGCGTGATATCGATTGACCTTTGTATGTGAAGTCACACCGAAATCAACGTGAGTTACGCAACAAAAGAACATACCATTGCAACTACACCTGCAGATCAATGCGACAAACTGAAACCATGTGAATTCGCCGCCGCATCAAGAGAGAAAGCGAGAGAGAGCGCGCGCGTGATCGAAGGCGAGACGATAGAAGAGACACGAAAAGCTCAGAGAAAGCCGGAGGGAGGAGGGAAAGCGAGGGAAGGGGTATGTTCTTATAGGAAACCCGGCCCGTGATTGACGGCGCGGGATGGGACCGGGTACAGCCCGTGGGTGTGTCCCAGGTGCCAACGGAAGTATTGTTAGGGCCGAAATATCCAGGTCTCAAATCCACATCTTGAAATATCCACCGAGTCCCGGACCTTCTAATACTACCAAATTAGGCAAGCATTGAACGGTTACGACTTGAAGAATCGGCGTCCCAAAATCCAGATCCCAAAAAAGCCCAAATTAAACCAGGGTATTTATCTTTTCAATTTTGTGATCTAGGAGAAGTTGCAATCATCATTAGATGATTTAGCCAGATTTGGCGATACTAATATGAAAGGAAAAATTAAAAAACTAGCATCCTTCTATATTTTTGGCTACCTACTGGAACTTAGATTAGAACCTGGCGATTTTTTTAACTTTTAAAGATTTTTTCGAAATTTGGCAATTAAGAAACAAGAAAACACTTAAGTTTCGCCAATTTGAAAAGAATCGCCATTTGGCGAAATTTTACCCCCAAATCTAGATATTGGACGGTTACGATTGCGAAAAATCCACATCCACTCCATTGAACGGTTAAGATGCGAAATATCCAGGTCCCGATTCTAGATCTCAAAACTACTACATGACCCAAACGACGTGAGGAACTACTACTCTATTTTGAGCTTTGGCGGCTGAGATGCACCTACGGTGTATTGGGGGTTGTGGTCCGTGAGATCTGATTCTAGGGTTTGGAGCTCACCACTAGCATCCTCTTTTGCTTTGCAATTTTGGGTTTCTTAACCGTTTTTAGGGTTTGGAGCTCAACCTTGCGAACACGAGCTTCTTCGCTTTACAATTTTGGCCTTGTAACCGTTTTATTGTTTTTCTGAAACAGTAGCCTTTTTCCATTTGATTTTGCGATGCTAAACATAAGTAGCTGAGAAATTTTGGAAGATTTGCGTTTATCAAAACATCATTTCTGTGCATACGTCTGTCTGTCGAAGGGCTTTCTGTCACACTGTCTGGCCTCATGTTTGCCAGTTTCTGGATGCCGACTACTCCTGTTTCATGGGGTTTTTACTTGGTGGCTTTCTTGCTCCATTTGAACTGATATCTCACACCCAAGAGCATTACAAATTCTGATCACTGTGACAGAAGTCTGTCCTGTGCTAGAGCATTCTATGAGCTCATATATGATGGAAGCTCAAATTGTAGACTTTGCTTTTCCTAATTTCAGAACGCTTGCTTCTAATGTGAATATTCTCTCTCTCTGGAATGCAGTCAGTCAGTCAGTATAAAAGAAAGAAAAACACTCTCCAACTTATTTGTGGATTGTCTTTTATTTGTCTGAAACAGAAAAATAAAACAACATTACAGGAATGAAGGCACTTTCAAAAGCCTGAGATCCCAACAATGGAACTATGATCCTTCTGATGCTGGCTCCAACAGGCTAGATTCAAATGCTAGTATTGAAGGTTGGTTTGACTTCTGTTTATGATTGAGAGAGATTGTAGCAAATCTATTCATTCCTCTAGACTGAAGCAGCAACACTGTATTTCTGATCACATTTTTGCACTCGTAACCTGTGCATTGTCTAAGCAAGTACAACAACCTCCTGCACATTTAGCAAAGAGTGGTATTGCATGAAATGGATATATACCGGCAATCACCTTTCAGTGTCTACTGTTTACAAGAAAGAAAAAAGCACTCAGATGTGGCAAACCATTCAGCTGCCATTTTTCTAAGGCAAAAGAGTTTCTCCTTTTGTTGTGAACTAGGTGGAGCAAGCAAACCCAAAATGTGGTGTTTTTCATGGATTCTAACAGCTTGACAAATGCTGGAACACTGTAAGCTAACAAAGATGCCTCCTACTTACACTATTTTGCACCACAATACTGAGATGTATTACCACCTTTCAGTAGACACCTTGTGGTTTTAGGATGTTTCCGAGGATTGGGCTACTGCTGAAGCTGTTGTTAGCTGAGATTCCTTTCTCATGGTTACTTTGAGCAGCTGGTGCATCAGGGTGGTAAGCTGCGTCATGTACTCCCAAGGCTGCTCTTCCAGATGGATCCAAGTTATCAGCCCATGCTTTGTCCCAAGCTATTGCTGCTGCAGTACTGCACGCAATGCTCGGACCGCCAGGCACTGTCATTCTTGCAGATTCCTGCTCACCAACAGAAGAGAAAAACAAAACAGCTACATCAGCCTTCCCAGAAATTCTCACATCTTGAATATTGCATGCATCTTGAATATTATTGAATATAGTAACACACAGTCTAAGAATTTTCTATCTAAAATTAGAAGAAGCCGAAAAAAAAGACTCAACAAAGGTGTGTGACTCACTTGGGGGAAGTGTTTCTCAAAGATCATTCGGTAGAAATAAGCTTCCTTGGTGTTTGGTGTGTTATATGGGTACATGTGCTTAGCATGTTTCAGCATCCGGTCTGTTACCTGCACGTTTTTCCCATTGACCCAGTTACAAATTTCTGTTAGAGCAGATGACCAATTTAGATTTTCAGTGAAAGGCCATGTCAATGATTACCAAGGACAGGCTCCATCTTCCATAAAACCTCAAACTTTCTTTCTTTGAATTGGCTGTTGTCTGTATCTGCTACATGAAGAATATGTTGAACAACAGGTCTAGATAGTCTGAATCAAATACCCCTAGAATTTGATGGAAGAGGGGAGAGAGAGAGTGAGAGACAGCAATAACATTAGAGTGCGTTACCTGATGGGCTGCATGTGCCTTCAGACCATCAATCCAGCTGTAGCCAACCCCATCACTGAATTGTTCTTTCTGCCTGTAAAGAATGTGCTGCCACCACCAATGCCACACCACTCTATTTGTCAGCACCAAATTACTCCCTCATATGCACAAGACCTTCAACCAGATTTAGAGATGGACCCAACAAGTCCACACTGTGCTTCTTGATTCCAATGAGATTCATACTGGTTTGGGGTCTGCACAATACTACTGAATCCACCTCTGTAAGTTCCTTTGGGTTCCAGGTTACTGAAATTGCTTGAACTAATAATCAGAAAATACATAGACCATAGAGCTTACTAATGTCCATGAAACCAACCGAAATTGAAAAATCAGTGGGAAGGTCACACAGATATAGTTCTGATGCAGTGTGTGAAGGGGAAACAAAAAAGGCAACACAGAATCTCAAACCTTTGGCAGGTAGGGATTCTCCGGGGTGTCAAATGCTCTTCGCATAATCCACTTCTCAATTCGTCCCTCATCTTTTCTAATCTGCATCCAGTAGTCAAGCAAGTCAAGTGTTTGTAGCTGAGCAATAAGTTTCCATCAAAATGTTCAGCTTTTGAAAGCTACTATAAAGGAGAGAAAACATGTTAACCATGGACAAGATTCACTTTTGCTCATGAATCTGAGTATAAGCTTTGTACCATTTTCTCAGCAGGGTCAATAGCCATGGCAACAGCCATGAAGTCCTTGTCCAGAAATGGCACACGAGCTTCCAAACCCCATGCAGATGTTGATTTGTTAGCCCTTAAGCAGTCATACAAGTAGAGGGCTTTAATCTGTCAAACACAATAACTCCATCAGAGTCACATACCTATAATACGAAATGTTTTCTGATTCTGTTGTTTGTACAAATCCATCATCTTGGCATGCATAGATTTTGCATGCTCGACAGTCCTCAATCTTAGTTGGAAAGAACCAAAAACAAAACAAAGATTGACATTGAGTACACTCACACCAGCTTGCAAACCAGAAGTAGAGCATATCGCATGCAGGCTGTCAGCTGAAAATTTGGAAAAGGCTTTAAGGATGGATGGTCCAGGAATCTGTCTACCTACCTTCCGTAGAGTCTCTTTGTGTAACTCTTCCTTGCTAGGTGCTTTGTGGAAGTAGAGATAACCACCAAAGATTTCATCAGAGCCTTCACCAGAGAGCACCATCTTCACACCCAGGGCCTTGATCTTTCGAGTCATCAAGAACATGGGTGTGCTTGCTCGGATGGTGGTTACATCATATGTTTCTGTGTGGTATATAACATCAGAGATGGCATCCAATCCATCCTGCAAAAATTACCCAAAACAAGAAAAGAAACATGGTGGTGCAGTGTGTGAGATTCTGCCACAGCTGAAACTAGTATGAATCTAATCTAGAACATCTCTAAACTCTTAAGGCCTCAAGGTGGTGATAGATCATGTGCTCAACACTTCAAAGAGCTAAATAAAATGGGAAAATAAACCATACATCCACAATGAATGACAATACTTAGACAATAATTATACCTGAACAGTGAATGTGAATTCATGGTGGTTTGTTTTCAGGTAATCTGCAACTTCCTTTGCAGCTCGTAGATCAGGTGATCCCTATAACCAGAGTAAAAAACCCACCCAGATCTCAAGTCAAAATATTGCTCAAGTAATCAGATCACCAAGCTAAATAATTCCAACTTTCAATTTGCTCCATGATAACAATGAATTCTAGTTCTTTGAAAAATTAGTTCGCAAAATCATTCATGCAATCCAAACATGCATCCTGTTATATATTATTACACTCAAGTAGGAATCATATTGAGAACTTTCAGGTACTAATCAAGATCTATCATCACCTTGAGGCCAACAGAGAAAGTGTGAAGTTGGGCACCCCAGACGTTGTCAGCTTTAGTGTCATTGAGATGTCGTGATGCCACTGTAGCCACTAAAGAGGAATCCAAACCTCCAGACAAAAGCACTCCAAATGGCACATCGGTCATGAGCCTTTTGATAACTGCCTGCTAGGTCATGTCCAACCACACCCATATAATGGATCTTTGTCAATATTGGATTTGCAAGCTCAAGTAAAAATTCCTTACAATAATGATCCCCAATCAATCGTTAGCAAGTTCTTTTCTAGATTTTTTGTTAAACTCTCTCCATGAATTTCACAAACAGATTTGTGTTCTTGAAGCTTGTGACAAATCCTAGATGACATGGATGAACACATACACAAACAAAGACAAACTCCAAATAGTCAACAAGATGAGGAAAACATGGGTGGAGATCAATCACCTTTTCGAAGGCAACACGAAGCACAGCTGGATCATATGGATTGTAAGGGATGATGGACTCTGAGTACCAGGGTGGGTTGAAATATCTGCGAAGTCCTCCTGCATGCACCAAAGATGATCAAACAAAAATTCCAAGAAACCTCAACATTTGGCATGATCAAACATGGCCTAAAGAAATTGGGAAATTACTCTTGCAAATAGAAATTTAAAACAGTTTGCAACTAGAAGTCTTGATTTTCAGTTAAGTTTTGTAGCACAAAGTTCTTGTTTGCTGTTGCTTTTGACCTGATTTGCTGGAGTAGATGTGGCCTGGTGGGAAAATCTCAAAACGTTCACAATCGTCTTTCAACGCCTTCATCTCTGAAGCGAAGTACACAGCCCCTACACCACAAAAAAACAAGCAGATGACAAAATTTCAATCCATGTTGTTGATCAGATTCTGGCGTAAAGTTCTCCTATTTCGATTTTACAATAGGAAGTCTTGCTGCTGTAGGTTGAGATGAAATTGCAAGAAGGAAAGTTGATGGAGCTGGTACCATCGTTTCCCCAACCCAGGTAGAGTGGTGTTATGCCAATTGGGTCACGAGCAGCGATGAAGGACTTGTCGCGCAAGTCTACCAAAACAAAGGAGAACATGCCATCAAGCATGCCCACTACTTCCTCGCCAACATCCTCGTACTGCAGCAGCCCAGCCAATCATCATCATCATCATCACCCACCCAATTCCTTCCGTTCCACAACAAATTCAGGTCACATGCAGATCAACATTGATGTCATGACTCAAAGCAGAGCAGAATCTGGAACTAGTCTAAGAGAGGTAATTGTATGCCAGGATAAATTCGTAACTAAGAGATCTCTTGATCGTCAGATTGTGATTCAGGAAGAAGAATTGACCATTCATGCATGTGGCTGGCAGGAGCTTACCAGATGGGCAATGACTTCACAATCGCTGTGGGTATGGTAGTCGTGCTCCTTCATTGATTTCTTGAGAGCCTCGTGGTTGTAAATCTCTCCATTCACCTGTTACAGTAATGACAGTTTCAGAACAAGAATCCCCAAAACACCCAAAACCCACAAAACCCGACATCATCATCATCATCATCATCATCAGAGTCCAGACTGACTATTATTGATCCATCGGATGATGATCTGTAGAAAGCTAGTCTAGAGCCGGAATCATTGTGCACCACCAGGGCGAGGGTGGGAAGAAGTAAGTAGTCCTCACTGCAACGACGATGTTCTTGCTGCCATTGTAGAGAGGTTGATCACCGGATGTGGGATCAATGATGGCTAGTCGTTCATGAGAGAGGTAGCAACCAGCTTCCTCGTCCACGAACAACCCACTCCAGTCAGGTCCTCGATGCCTCAGCCTGCAATACCACATACCATACCAGCATCATCATCCACATCATAGACCCAGTACAACTTTACTCATCACGACTGCTGCTACTCTCAGGCCACAGAAAACATGACCTTCATCGCCTTGATCGATCAGACTCTAGATACTAGTCTAGCTTCTTCCCCCTTGGAGCTAATACTCTAGAGTCTGAAAATGAAATTAGGATGGGAGTGAATGAACAAACAAACCTGCGAGAGAGTTCGAGAATACGAGCTCGCTTGGCTGGGGAGTAATCATGAGAACCTAACACTGCCAAAATCCCACACATATTGAAGATGGCTTACTGGAGAGCTCGACTAAGCTGTTCAAAACCCTCACGAATTCCGCTGATGATTTCAAATTCACAACAAATGACACACACACAAGCTCCCAAAACTACTACCTAGATTTGAACCAGAATGCAGATTGAACTTCGGGGATCAAAAACCCAAAGCAAGAAAGCAAAGAAAGCAGATGATGAGATGATAGATAGATAGATAGATAAATAGATAGATCTTGAGGAAGAAGGAAGCTCAGTGCGAGATGAAATGCATGAGAATGAAGGAATGAATGGTGTGTTCATGCAACAAAAGGGTGAGAGATTTGGTTTCTGGAGATGGGTAGTGTATAAATATTGCAACGAAATTGTGTAAGAAAGAGTGGGACCCGGGGACGACGGTGACGACGAAGACGACAACACGCGGACGACGACGATGACGACGATGACGACGAGGAGCACCCACCCAACCACCCAGGCACCACCACCCTGGGGAGCCTCCCAGCCTGCGCTGCCAATACGCTTTGGCGGCGGATTTTGGCTGTCCCGAAAGCAAGCTCCAAAGATAGCGGGAACTGGGAACGTTCCGGAACAAACGCTTCTTCACGGAACACGCCACCAGTTTAGTTAGCTAGCAACTAAAACCAATTTTTTTGCCCCCAACCATGCCTTGTAAAAGAGGGGTTCTTGTGCCCTTTTATTTTTTTGCTGGCAATGCAAAGGGGAAAAGGGGGGGGGGGGGGGGGGGGGGGAGAGAATGTTGCTTTGAATCACCATCTAACCCCCCTATGAACGTTTGCCCATGAACCGCCCGTGAACTTTTGAACCACCTATAAATCACCTTTCAACCCCCTATGAACAGCCACCCATGAACCACCCGTGAAGCTTTGAACCACCCATGAATACACATGGTTTTTGCAAATTGGGGGGGGTATGGGTGGGTAGGGATTTGGTGAATTCTGCTTAGACTCCCATCCCTTTTAGTGGAGCAAAGGGGAGCAACAACATGTTAAAAACCAAGGACTAACTATGGTCATGGTTGTCACCGTGGTAGGCAAAGGGATCATTTGGAGTGTATGGATGACCATAACAAGTGTTTTCATGGCCAGGCCAAAAATGGTGACAAACAGTTTTGGAAATAGAAATCTCATGCAGCCAATGGGAAGGCTCAGCATGCACTCATTATGAGCCCTGTTTTTTCCTTTTGGGGGTGGGGTGCTGGGAGTTTTTTTTTTTTATAGTTTTTCTTCCTTGTTTCCAAGGTGTTCATAACATGTTCTTATCATGTTCCCTTGAAGTTCCCTAAGTTGTTCCCTAAGGCGTTCCCAGTAGCACCTCAATTTTATCCCATATGGTTTGCCCGGCTCTGGCCTCTTCGCCTTGTACTTTTTTTTCTCCTTTGATTTTGTGATGGGTTTCTGGCCCTTTTCTCCTGAAGTTCAAGTCTCATGAATATAATAACCTCAAAAGGTAAGTTGTTGGGGGAATACATTTGTTTTTATTTTGCAACTGGGGGTTCAAAGAGGTGCTTCCGTTGGGGGAGTGCTCAATGTTTCCAAAAACAATTTGCTGATGGACCAATGAATATGGCTCTTAAGAAAAAAAGAGAAAGAAAGCTATGAGCACACCCATGAACTAATTAATATGAATCACATTATAACACTCAACAAATAACTAGCAAAAAATGACTTTGTTATTAAAAAACTAGACAAATAAAAAAAGGGTTCAAGTTTTTTTTATCTTAATAACCTCTCCTATTCACCTCTCCTATTAATTAAATGAGGTGCCTCCCAAGTTCAATTTTTAAATTTTTTTTTGCAACGAGCCAATCTGATTGGCCCATCACTCAAAGAAATGGAACTATGGTGGCTCCCCCGACAATAAAAGGTTCTATTTTGAAGTACAGAGTTCCTCCCCTTTGGCCCACCTATATAGGTGAAAGGAGGACAACATTTGGCAAAGCATAGGGGATAAAAGTGAGTGCACAGGATAACATGTTGGGGAACATATTGAAAACCTGGTGAGAACCCATTGGGAACTTAAAGGGAACATAATGGGAACACATTCGCAAAAAATGAAAAAAAAATCCTAGTTTTTTGAACTACATATGAGTTCATTCTATGGAAGGTAGAAAATTATCACAAGCACTTAAGAACTATTGTTATGTGCAAGAGGGTGAGAAACTTATGATGCAATTGGTCTAACACAATCCCAATTTATTCCTATGTTGCAATGTCACACCCCATATTTGAGTTGATTGAATTGAAGACAATGTATCGTAGTGCATGTATTTATATTCTATTTGGGAGAATACGACATTGAGGCTTCAAAGGAAGAAACTTCAAAAAGACCAAATGTCCAAGAACCCTTCTTAAGAATTTATTTGAAGATAACTATTATGAATGAAAAAAGGTCTGTCATGGATGAAAATGTCTAGTTTCATGGATGGAATTCATCCATGAAAATTTAATCAAGATCCATGAAATCTTTCTTACAAGTATTTCTACACCAATTAGAGAGATCTAACCTGAATTCCAATGGAGTCAATGGATGTCATGTTTAACACCTTAATGAACAACCTTAAATGCCTCATGTTTTGATTCAAATATCATTGGAAACAACTTTTATTTTATTTTTTATGTATATCTTTGTTGAGTTAGATTTCAAATTTAAAAATATATATAGAAAAGAATCAAGTTACAATTTAATGTGTTTTTTCCTCTTGTGAATTGTCTAATATCATTGGGCATATATTTTTTGGTTGGTAGTCAATAACTGAGCTTCACTCAAATGGTAGCACTTGATTTAGGTATGTGAGTTAACCCTATAATAAGCTATGTGCAAAATAAGGCAAAGCTTGATGGACTATGCACCCACTACCAATACCCTTAACTAGTACTCTGAATTTGGGGATTTTTTTTTCAGAAAACTAGGATTATTGTGATAAAATGTGGCCTTATTATTTTTATTTTTCGCATTTCAGCAAAATTTTGCACCCAAAAAAATAAAAATTCTGCCCCTAACATTATGTTTGCCTATAGTAAATAATGTCGCAATTTTTGTTCCCCAAGTCTGCCCATTGCCCTAAAGTTTTTCACTTTGGCATTTCAAGACACTTTTTGGGTCCATCTTACACATGTTCGGGGCATGTTACGGGTGCTAAGGGGGTATGTAACATGCTATCACTCATGTTATGAGACCCTTGGTATATGTCGGCCGGGATGATAGGTGCCCCTTGGTACTCGTAACAAGGGAGGTTACGAGTGCAAAATGTGACAAGGTGAAAAAAAAAAATGTTGCCCATTGGGTTCGTATCTTGAGAGGTTACGAGTGCAAAACGTGACAAGTATACTCTTGTGCTAACTGCAGTAACAACTATGGGCAAATATAATGTTAACATAGCTCCAATCCATAAGAAGCTTCAAGGGAAGTAGTCGGATGAAAGTTTGGAATGTAAATGGATCACGTCGTATTTCTTTCCACATCAGCAACTCGTTGTTTGGTCTCCCTTTTCATCCTTTGGATAGTTATCATTTGCAATACTTACGTGTTCCAATTTAGGCTAACAATTGGGGTAAATTTTTGGGGTGCCTTTCTTTCTCTCTTATATATCCCATTTTAATGCTTGGCGAAACCAGAAAAAAATAAATAAAAACCTATTGGGTATCATCAACCTTTGCATGTTCTTCGACTTAACCCCTTGGAAAGATGGATGAAAATTTTGGGCTATTTTTTCATCCATGTTTTTTTTTTGACAATCTTTTCTTAGGTTATCTTAGGTGTTCCTATTTCTTCTCCAAAGAGCTCCAAAAAAAATCATAGCGTTTACATTGGGTTTCCCTTAATTTTCAAAGTAATTCCAATGTCCATTTAGGTACAGCAATTGTTATTGTTGTGGGTATGTTGTTGTGGGTATAGGTAGAAGCGCGAACAATTAGAGTGGTTGGCTTGCCGAAGAAACAAACCGAAAGAACAAAAAATGAAATGAATGTGGTTTGTATGAAGTCGTATATAATTCTATTATGATATTCATGTTCATGTTTATCAACAAGTTCGGATGAACTGTCAAGATAAGCATTAAGAAGGTCAACAATTTAAACACTAAGTTAAGGTGTTTTCAAATTGTGCGAGAGTCTCCCATAGACATGGGCGGTTTAGGCATCCCAGGGCGCTGGAGGGTGGGCAAGGGGGGGGGGGGCCCAGTCGGGGGGGGGGGGTTTTTTGAGAGGATACACGGATGCGCAAAGGG
>Ga0116227_10004015_pt1 | contig 32228 bp, 21 predicted proteins | sample S1TSphgellanicum_FD_89693 | JGI IMG/M metagenome (GOLD analysis project Ga0116227, IMG submission 89693) | Host-associated microbial communities from peat moss isolated from Minnesota, USA - S1T2_Fb - Sphagnum magellanicum MG | ecosystem: Host-associated > Plants > Peat moss > Unclassified... | reverse complement strand
CTTTTCTCACATGAAGAAGCAGAAGGCTTCTACTGATCAATGCAGGCATTTGAATTAAAAAACCTTACATGCTTTACTGTTGGGGAGGCCTGCTCCCATTGGCCTCTCCTCTTTTTTGGGCATACATCCTTAGGCTACCACACTCAAGCTATACCCTTCAAATTAGAAGAGACACTGGAAAGAATACGTTCCCCCTCTAAGCAAACCACCATCACTTTTTTTTTCTTTGTATTGTCACGTTGCTCACCAGCATGAATCTTAACTATTTGACTTTTCCTGACCTACCTCTAACTTACCCCATTTTTAGTGGAACTTGGGCCTTCCAAATTTCAGATAGTCATTTGAAAAACAAGAAAAAAATGGCAAGCCTTTATGTATGGGAAGGTCTTGCTATGTGGGTCTTTCGGATTTTTGACCTTCCTCAACCTACTGGTCTCAGGGATCTCAAATCCCAAAGGCTAACATACAAAGACCTTCTCCTATACGTAAAGCACAGCACCTTTTTTTTCTTTGTATTTTTTGGTTCCTCACTTGGAGTAAGAAAACCTGTTTCATGGACAATCAGGAGGAGAAACTTCCAACAGGTGGAAGTTACTATCCAGGCTGTCAGGAGAACTTTCACAACTTGTTAAAAAATTAATTTAAAAATATTTGAAATTTTTGCTGTGCTTCCTATACAAAAATACAAGAATGAAACGAAAGTTTTAGAAACGCTGGGCTAGAATAGAGAAAATGGGACACACAATTCACAATCTGGGCTATGACATCAAGGATTTTAAAGTCTCTTCCATATTAGCTGTTATTCATAGCCCACCTCAACTATTGGGATTAGAGTACAAACATATCTTAACAGAAAGATTACCCAGCAGTCATTGTGTTAGTACCAGGTTACCTTACAAAGTGCACAACCAGCCTTGCCAGAAGTTGAGGTTATCAAACTTTTCAAGGTACGGTTGATATTTCAATAATAAAACATTAGGATGCAAGCGCCCCACCCAATATTCAGTTAGCCCCGATACAAATACACTAGAAGAAATCTTTTTTTTTCTTCATTTGGAGGGGAGGTCGTCCAGTACCACCCAAAGGCAGCCCCAGGGCAGGAAGTGCCCCAAGCCAGGAACTGAGGAGGGGACCGGTACTAGGAATGCACGGCACATAGGGAGGGCCAAGAAATGGTAACCTGGCAGATTTTATTTTATTTTTTCTGTGCTACCATGTCCCATATCACAGAAAAAAGAGTCAAGGCATCTTCAAAAACAAAAAGCCCTCTCTGCCCAGTATTTTTAGGAGGCAATATTATTGTAAAGAACATCCCCTCGACTATTACAGCAAATTCCTGCCAGGTTACCAAATGGGGAACAGTAGCTTGTCTGGAATATTAGAAGCTCTTTGCTCCAATTTTCCTATCAGACTACAGACATCTCAGGGGATTTCAGATTTGCTCTAGGGTTGGAACTGGGTCAGATCCTTTGGTACCCAAGTGCTTGGGAAAATCCTGCCTAAATTCTCAACGTGGAAACATTTTCAAATCTGAGTCATTTATTGAATTTTAGTGTAGGGGTTGTAATATACCATAGTAATCCAAATGATTGGAATGATCCAAATGACTTGAGATCTCGTTTACAATCTCAGAATCTTGTTTTAGATCTCAACAATGTTGAGCAATGTAGATGCACCAGAGGTTATTACTCTTTGCAGACTCCAAAGCCTCCTCCTCAACAATTTGAAAAATCCATCCATTAATTAATAAAAGGTGTCATGCCACACATTTGCAATTGATGAAAGTTGGGTATTCATGTTCTATTTTAATTAAAGGCTAATACTTTACAGTCAAACAGAAAGAATTTGAAAGAATGCTTGTTTCTGAAGAATGCATGTGATTCCATTATTTGTAGCTTGTAGTTCTAATACTTATTTACAATTACAGAGTACTGTAAAAAAACAAATTCAGTGTATTTTGAGGACTATTTCAGGGTGAAATCTGGCACAGGGCTTCCTGCTTCATGAAAGATCTCCCCTATAGCCTCTCAGGTTACCTTCCATAATTTGGAAGGTACCTCTTTCTTATACTATACTTGGGTTTTACTCTTCTGGTTTGGACTTGGGTCCTCTCCCTTTGCTGGGTGCTTTGTTTAATGGAGTTTGCCAGGGTTTCATCATTTGTTTATCTATCTTCATTTAATCTCCTTCTTTGGTATTTACAGTGAGTATTGAAGAGCAAACACAAAATTTGAAGATTCTTTCCACAAATTTCGGTAGCCTGCACTTGGCCTCATGACAGGCACCTCCAATCATGAAGAGTCAAGACTGACCCTTCTCTGTGCTAAAGGCCAAAGTTCAGCATAGAGTTAATTAACAATGTATACAGCTATGCAAGTGAAAAGTCTTTGAAAGAAAGGGCAGTTGCTTCGTGTGTTTCAGGGGAATCTACCAGCAATGGACGTCCTTGGAGCATTGGCTGGTGTGTTACCAAGTAAGGGGCAAGGTCAGTGCTACACGTGGGGATTTTCATGAACAACTTAAGTGGCTCTTGTTAAGGTTCAGGCCCCCAGGATGTCATAGTCCTGACCAGCGTTTGGACGTTCTTCCTTTTTGGAACCATGAGTTGGGGTAGAGCATACGAATTCCATGGATCAACTATCTTGGTTGAGTGTATGGTGCATCTCACTAATTTAACATGTCATACATCCCCCATCAGATGTGGTTCTTGCGTTTTTATGATTGTAACATGAGTTATCAACATTAGGGTTTTCAGTGTAGTCAGTGAAGTGTGTAGTTTGATTTTCATAAGGGTTGGACCACTTTATATCATTTCCTCTTGGTTATCTTATTTTCGACTCGAGTTTTCGTATTTTGGGTGCATCGATGGGATTCACATCATTCATTGAATCATTTTGATTGAGGCTTTTAATGAGAATTTTGAAATGATATCTAGTCTCCCTATGCTTGTAAATCTTCAGACAACTTTTGTGATGTTTTCGTTGTGCTATGCCCAACGCTTGCAACACTTGGACTACTTGCTTCTTACACTATTTCCATTTCCAAATATTTTGCAGCACTATGTTTGGTTCAATACTCATACCATAACTACATTGGAAAAGTTCCTTGATGTAAGATTTTTTTGGTGGTTCTTTCGATCACCTAGTTCATCGTCAGACCATTTTTCTTGCTTCTTTGGGCAAGCCTAGCCTCCTTTCTATGGTTCGGATTTCTATCCTTACATTCTTGGGGTGTTGGGCACTAATTGCTCCTACACTTGTCACTCGTTTCCAACATGATGATTGTTTTATTCTTCTGGATGTAGTAACACATGTTGAGACTGACATTTCCCCATTCCAAATGGCAATACAAGATGTTCGAACAATGTTACCCTAGGTTGTCTATTCTCAGGTCCTGCCCTTTGAGAGCCTAATAGTTCAATTTTATTCCCAAGTGCAGGCTTTCTTTACAAGTAGGAATTTGTTTCATTTCTAGTAGATGTTTTTTCGGATATTGTGCGAACACATTTTTGCTCATGTGTGGTTCTAGGGGCAAGCGTTTGGTTATTAGCTTGTGTTACCACACCAACATTATGTTTATTTTAACCCACTTTCTTATAACACTACGTACATGTCTTGGTTTGCCACATTCTATAGTTGCCCATCTTTCACAATGTTAGTGTGGTCATATCACTAATGATCTAAGTACCCATTTGTTTCGGTGCCCCTGTGAAAATGAATGTACAACAGCCCACAACATATTTCAGGATATTATCGTAACTATTGCATTGGAAAGTGGAGCACATGTTTAAAGGGAGGTCTTCCACCTTTTCTTTTGCCACACCCAATGATGAATGGATATCCATATCACTAGAAATGGCTTCTGGACTTTGATGGACATTGTCATTGTTGACCCAACTTGCATAAATATGGTGTAATGAACATTGACGATGACAACAAATGCAACAATGACATGTTTAGGAAAATACATGATCATATGTCGAACAAGCACCAAGTGATGATGAATATTTAGGAAAAGACATGATCATATGCTGAGCAAACACCAGGTGATGACTTCATTCCTCTCGTTATTAAATCATATGGGTGCATTCATTTTTTATCGCTTATGCATAGACCACTATTGCATGTCATCAATAGTCTTTTTTAGTCCTCTCGATGCTTGTTTCTTACTATTAATAGCACATGTCCATAGCCTTGCAATGTGTGCAAGCCATAGTGATTCTTCAACAAGCTACTACACTTGGTTGTGGCTTTTCATTTCTCCCACACATCATAGCTAGTGCTCCTTTAGCATTAACTGATTTTTGGTAGATGACAACTCTTTCATCTTAAGTCTTTTTTGTCATCATTGTTTGTCATTTCATAGCTATGGGTCCTATTTGCATAGGGTTTTTACCTTTTTTTTGTTGATTGGTTGATTTTGTTTTTTATTTGGGTTGTGTCTACTTGTGCTCTCATTTGCCTTGTATTTTGATGTATGGGTTCCCATCCTTGATTTTAATATACATGATTTTTCTTCTTCTTCTTCATTGGACAAGAGCTTCTCAATTATGCTACATATTGTGCAATCTTCTTACATTTTCATATCCCACTTCTACTATTTCTCATGTTCTTGTTTCTTGTTCGGTTGAACCTCATAACCCACCCTCATTTGTGTACCATAACCTATAAGCTTGATGCTCAGTACAATTGATTATGTATGGTAATTGGCTTGAGCATGCTGGTTACCATGCCTAGTCTCAATAATCATGTACCTGAAGAGTTCATGGTAACCTAGGCACTCCCATTGGTTATCTAGTCCAAAGAACCAGTTCTGACCTTGACCACATAGAACTAGTTCTTGACCCTTAACCAGGGTTCTCAAAAAATCAAAGAGAACCTACCTTACACCACTGATTCATTGTCTGTTTTTACATGAGAACCATCAATTTTTTTGAAAGTTTTTGAAAACCCAAAACTGACGGTTCTTTTTTATTATGGAAATAATTAGAGATCTGGAACTTGAGGTTCTGCAATTCAGGAAATTTTCAAGAATTGAGAACTGCAGGTACTTATTGAAATCAAAGAACCAATAATTCCACCCAACACTGACCCTCATAGAACCAATAAAACCAATAAATCAATTTTTTTTTGACAAACTATTAATGAGTATTGTTGAATAAATCTGAAATTAGATCAATAAAATCAATGAGATTCCTATATTTCCTTATTGGAACAGAAACAGGAAGCCAAAAGAGACTCCAATGGACGAATTACTCATAAATGCGCAGGCCCCAAAGGGAAATCCAATGCACTAATTAATCCCTAAACATCATACAAGCCCATATATGGGTTGCTTTTCAATGTAAATCTGTGATGTCCTAATATTTAAGGGTTAAGTTCATAAATGTGTAACCCACAAGATTTTATCTTATTGCTGTATCATGTCCTCTTATTGTTCCTCCACAACAGCCAAAAAAGGACCATCTATTTTCGAGGATGTCATATTTTGGATGCTTTGAGAACCAAAGAAAGCATTAAAATTTTAAAACCAAAAAAATAGTTTTTTTATTAATCTCTTAATGATTTTCTTGGAATCTTAAGAAGAAATTTATTAAATATTTGACATTAATCGCCAAACCTGCTAAGCTACTATGATATAAGTAAATGGGTAGGAAAATGTTTGAATACTAGCAATAGATTATGTACACATAGGTAAGGGCTGATTTTACTACCTACCTACTAACAATCTACACTGTCTTGCAGGTGACATTGCAAGTTGTTAGTAGGAAGGTAGTAAAACAACCAACTAAGCTAACAACCATGGTTAGCTAAGGGAATTGGAACCCAATGAAAAATTGTTTCCTGACTACTAACCATCCATCTTTCATGGTGTGTTGGTGGGTGCTGGTTCACTTTGGCAAAAGAATCTTATATAAAACTATTGGTTTCATGTACCACTGGTTCTTTTCAGTGTTAGCTAGGTCGAGGATTTTTTTTGAGGAATTATAAGGGCTGAGTCTCAGGTTTTCTATAGAATTGATGACCTATTGTTTCAGTTTAAACAGAAAAATCTCCAAAACTAAAACTTGTCAGTTACAAGACCAGGTCCAAGTTTTTAAGATTGTGGATTCCCAAGTCAAGGAGTCTAAGTTTTATGAGGCCCATCAGTTCCATGTTCTAGGTTGGGCTGGTTCTAGATTTTTATTGGCATTTGGTAACATTCAAGTGGAAGTCTTGGCCCTCTCCCCCAAAAGAAAAAAAATTGAAGAATAAGTAACACAAAGTGGAACAAGTCAAGGTTGAAATGTGAAAAAAAGAACTTGTTTTTAGATCTTCCCATTAGGGCCAAAGACATTTGTCCCACCTGGAGAAATACTGTATTCACAAAGTTCTTATTGTGGACTTTGAGTCCATTTTTTGAAAAAAGTTACTATTTTAAGTGTTGCTCATTTGAACTTGCCATACAAAAGAGAGCCAAACAACTCATTAACAAGTGCAATTCTCTAGCCAGCTCTGATCCTTTCATGAAAATCTCTGGTTCTTTGAGTTTGAAAAATCTGGAACCAGATGTTCTGTGATTCTGAAAATTTTCCAAATTGCAACCTGAGGTTAACAACAAAATCAAAGACCTGCACAACACTCGTGCCAATCAAGGCAATGCCATGCCAAGTCTCCAGAAGTGATTAAAAGTGCCGCCAAATCTGAGGCCATGATCTTCCATAGCCATAGGCAATGTCAAGTCTTGTCTAAACTCATTTTCTTTGGCGGAAAGAGGTTGATGGGTCACTGCACACTCCTACCCAACCTGGGTCATGACAGAACATCTTATCAGCACATTCAATCATCCATGACGTCAAGCTACCAGCCCTTATTCCCAAGCGCTTTCCAGACAAATTAGTAAGATCACCAATTCCACCAATTGTTCATATCATGTGAAGTGATAAAGAAGGCCCATGTCAGAGGCACTATTGAGGATATTTTGGCCATAGTATATAAACTAAAAACCTGTTGCTTTTTTGCAGATGCTTAGTTTTGGCCGCTGCCCATTGGGAGGGGGTGCACTGGGAAGGACCCTTGATAACTGGCTCTTACTTATTTTAGTAGTTTCAACAGAGGTGAATTGGAGCCCCAGAACTAAGGTTTCTTTGCCAAAATAAAGAAAATATTAGAAAATTCATGTACATGTACCTATATAACGTCCCCATCTGCAATAACCCAAAATAACGGGTCCCCCAGGCTGGAAGCTGGAACGAGAGAGTCCCCAATTTTTGTAAAATTCTCATCCTTGGGCTTTACATGGTATAAAAATTGTGCTCCACTTTTTACTTTTCATTTTTTTTCCTGTGATGCCCAGTGGGTACTCACCCAATACCCATTGGGTATCATCACAGGAAAAACAATGGCCACTGGGCTTTACTACAACGGAAAGCCGCCCACCTCCAATTTTCATAAAACCCGATGGCCAAAATACACTTTGAGTATCTCCAGATACACTACAAAAATCTGGCCAGGTTTTTAGGTGGATTTCGAAGGGGCCGGGCTCAGCTTCTAGCACTGCTCGGATAGCTAGCCCAGGGGACTGCACCCTGCGTTCTATATAGGACCCGCTCTGCTCCTTTGCTTCTCACCACAATCCTGATCTTTCACTCTGTTTTTCCTCTCCTCGCGCTCTACTTCCTAAAGTCGCCAATGATCTGCTGCGGCCCATCAGGCTGCTCTTTTCACTCCCCTCTCCTTTTTTCCTTCTGATCCCAACCACTTTCTCTGTCATTTGTGGGAACTGTCTCCCGGTAGACCTCGCAGCAGAAGTCTCGAAACCTCCTGAAAAGATGTCTCTTATATTACGTATTAACTGCAGTTTCTCAACATCGGTCAGTCGGTTCATGCTCTTGAGGAGCATTTCTGAGCATTTCTCATTTATTTTCATGATCTTCTGGAGCATTTCTGAAGAGAGTTTCCTTCAGTTCAACAGTGACACATATGAGGGGTGTCCAGCTGCCGACTCAAACATCCGACTGCCCTGCTTCGAGGACGATGGATTCTGGCAGGGTATCCGCTTGTTTGATGCGGGAGGCGACCATCCTTTTGTTTATATCTCTCTTGGACTGAAGGGAGCTCCCCTCGCTGTGCTGCGAATTTCGACTCCACACCTTGTGACGACCTAGCAACTCATGGGACGTGATATATCCGCTACAAACGTGCCGTGAGAAGCTGACCTTCTTCTACCATCTTTTGTTTTTTGACCATTTCTTAATTCAGGACCTTTCTAGCTGCCACTTTTGGCAGCGTCCGAAAGAATTGAGAGCAGCTCGCCTTGTGTAGCGGATTAATATTTCACGAATCTATCTCTTTGTGATCTCCAACACGTTCATCAATAACACTCTGCAGTACTGTTCTTAGGACATCTTTCCATTAGGCCGCTGATCACAGCAGCCTTCCATTATGTTTTTTCAACTGCCTGTGCTCACAGTCATCTCACAGATCTACAGGCCAATCATTGAACAATTGCGCGTTCAAACTGTGCAGACTCACGATACAATGATATGTGTCCTTTTTGTCATGAGAAGATGTGTTCCCATAATTCCTAGAACACTATTAATTGCATATTTTCATCACACGTGCAGTTCTCCAATGGAAACCGACTAGCCCTGCAGCACGAATCAAGACCCTATGTCAGTGGCTTTCCATTAGACTGCTGTGATCAAAGCACATCTCTGTGTAACTGCGATCGCCTAATGGAAAGAGACCCTTAGATGTTAACCTTTTTTCTTTTATTATGCTATGGCTACCTTCTCACTTCGAGCCCACCCAACTTAACTCCATCCGCCGTGATCAAATTGCGGCATTGTTTTACAGTAGCAGATCCGTAACGCATTCCTGATTAGTAGGTTCGTTTCTAAGTGCACTACCCCTGCACCTTTGGTTCATATTTTTACTTCCAAGACGGGACCACTATCCTTCACATATGCGCTGTTTTGTAAACAGTTCATCTGGTCAGGTCGCATGTGCATGAAATCTGTAATTTGGTATTTACAGCTCCATGTGGTGTCCGAGTTCGTGCGCCTGACTCAATTGCGCTTATAACTATTTCTGCAATGCAGTGTGCACGAATAGTGTTGAAGCTGCTGTATGTACAGTGTTTTTAGACAAGTATACAGGTAGCTAGCTAAGCAGTCATAGGAAGGCACACCCTACTTGGAACCTTGTCGCACAGCCGTAACTAAGGAAATAGCTGTGTACATGTAGAAAACAAACCTAATTGTCATGTCCAGCCTAATTCTCTTCCTACTAGTATACTCTAAATTAATGTGACGAGGTGACTGCTAAATAGTGCATATCGACCTTGCTACCATTCGAGGATGATGGAAAGTTGTAGTAGACGTTAATGATATGATCATCTTCTGACGGCGTCAGTTGTTAGACTCTATCGACGTGGTATGATTTATATACAAAGCATGATTTCACTTTAACCATGATACGCAAGCGGCCGGGGCAACCACTAAATTACGTACTACAGCCCGTTAGAGCGCACGATAATGTCCATGAAATCGCGTGTTGCTCTTAAGAGTCCCGCTGAGTGACACTGCCAGTCTCTCTTGTGTATTACACCAACCGGACATAAAAGCGTGATCTGCCACTATTCCTGACAGCAAGCTTGATTCTATTACAGTTTTTAATAGACTTTGAATCTCGGCACCATTAGTGGAGTACTTAGGTGTATTTTCTGTTACGTAGCTACTTATATCCCTTAGTTGTCGGCTTTCTCTTCTGCGGCTGATCTGATTAAGCGCTTAGTTTCCTTGATCTGCTGCTGGTTATTTGGTATCTTGCTTTTGCTGTACATTTTATCATTCTAGTGTCGCTATCCATATAATTTCACTAAAAGTATTCTGAAAGTCAAACACGTGAACTTACGCCAATTACACGTTAAAGAGTCTAATAACAGTTACAAATAATTTTGCATGGTAAAGCCTCGACTGAATATTCAAGACCCATCTCTAGACAGAAAATAGCGTTTCTTTGGCTTATATATATATATATACATTTCTGAAGTTAGTCTTTCACAAATTTCCAATATTAAACTAGTACGTGTGCTTAAGTCGGAAACAAGGGAAGTTAAGCGATCTATGAGCAAATAATTTAAATTTGAATGATTTGACTTCATCGACTGTGAATATGCCAATTCATACTCAATTCTCTCATCTGTCACACATGCAGTCCAAACTCCATCACAGCGAGCGAGAGCAATTTAGTTCTGGAGTTTGGAAGCAGACAGACCCGCAAACTATGTCCTGAACTGCAAACAGTTCAATGATTATACCGGTAACTGTGTAATTTGTCATATCTGTTGTGGCAGATCAGAGCAGGCCGCCACTCGGTACTTACCACGGGGTTCAAGTCCCCAACAATCAAAGAGTTGATGCAGACTGGTATTTTGACGATTATACGTTTTATTTAGCCCATTAAGCATGTATACAAGACAAGATGATCTAGAACTCATTTATATCCCTACCTTCTTTTGTGTGTTGGTCCAGTGTTGGTTCATGTAAACCCATTTTCCCTGGTAACATCCTGGGCATATCTTCGGATATGAATTGATGGGCCTAAAGGGTGGTCTTGGTCCTTATCACTAATTTTTTGCCTATTGAATTATTTTTTTGGGAAACTATTGGATTTTTATTTATTTATACTGTAAATTCCACTAATTTTGTTACTTTTTTCTGAAATTTTGGCTATCAAAGAATTCTTTTCAAAACAACAGAACCGAAACAAAAAAGATAACCTGGTCGTTATCAGCCCCCACTGGCCGATGGCCCCACAACCCTACTGGCCTCTGGCTGTTGTGGGGGCGTTTGTATGGAAGAAGGGTCTGTCTTTAGATCCTTTCAGGAGTTCAGATGCTCGTTCAAGGCCAATAGACAAAGTGACAGAAACTGAAATTTTTGGAAGTGAAGATAGACTACAATCCTGCCATATTTTATTGACAGCCTCTCTGGGACCTTACAGAACATGTAAGGCCCTGCATAGCCTAGTAGATTCTTTACACATTATAAGCTCTTCTTCATATTCACAGTGAACTATGAAAAATGACGGGGTTTTCAAAGCTGAGCAATGCCTTATACTGGAGCACATTCTTCTCGTGGAATACCCATCCAAAGCCCAGTTGTACCCAGGGCCACACAATCTAGGTGATTGTCAGTGATCCTGGTTTGGGTCTTGGGTCATGAGCGCAGCTAGGTCAGGAGCCATGAGGAAAACATAAGCTCATCATTGTATTATTTCATCTTTCATCATCCATTACATTCATTTATATTCATGAAGTATTTTTATCCATATTTTTTCACATTCATTCATATTCAATCAAATGTTAGTGAAGTGGATGTTATTTTCACACTTGTGATAAAATGGTTTAGTGGTTAGCTTTTTACTATTTCCTCAAAGAGGTTGTGAGTTCAAACCCATCTTAACAAAAGCCTAAGGCATGTAGGTTGGGGGGATCAAGGGTTTCAAAATGTCAAATTGGCCAAATTTTAAATCTGTTTTTTTTTTTTAAAAAATTTTTTGTCACAACCCCACTTTGAGGGAAGTGTGAGGTCGTCACTCACATTCCCAAAAATGGGACTTGGGAGTCCTCCGTGACTCCCGAAAATTTAGAACCGGAAAATAGGACTTGAGAGTCCTCCGTGACTCTCAAAAATTCAGAACGTGATTGCAGGAGTCAAAACACCTCATATTGAGGTGTTCTTTATACCATTGAAAAGTTCTTGAAGTGTAGATGTTCAAAATGGCCTCGCATGAACCATTTGGATATCTGCAACACAAGTTATGGTCAAAAGAAGGGTACTAGTCGAACTAGCAGTTTGACTCCTGACCACTAAAAGTTAAGAATCGACCTAATTCCGGTGTGTACAAATGGAGTGTGACACACCGTTGGAAAGCTCTCAAGGAGAGTTACAAGTTTGCTTCAGACCTTGTCCCAATCGAAGGTCGAAGTGAGAAGTTATGAAAGCCCAAAGTCCCAGGAGTCCAAACCGGGATAGTTTCGGGACTCCATTTTGGGAGTCTCGGGAAAAAGTGCCATTCGAATGCAAATGTAACGGAGAGACACAAAGAATATTATATGGGGGAAGGCTATATGGGGGAAGGTGGTGGCTTTCCCCGAGTCCGGGCCGTGGTGAGTCAAATGAGTCCAAAGTTGCTCGTGGCTTGTCCTAGCACCAAAGGTGCTCCAGAATGTGAACTAACCAACTTGTTGGTTGGTTTGATATAGGTTCGAGTGAATGAATAACTTGTCCCTCTTCCTAGTCCAATCCCAGAGCTTCAGCAAGCCCCTTTACCCCTTTTAATGTTAAGAGCTGGGAACGTGCCCCGAGCCCTCCATAATTTCGCAACTTGAGTAACTTAATCCCAACTTGGGACTAACCAGGGACTTGGGAGCACGTCATTTTCTCTTTTGGGTACATTCATGGTTGGGGTACACAAAAAGAATGTCTCGCCTCAAAATCACTTTCAAAACATTATTTTGAATGACCATTACACTTACAAAATCATTTATCCAATAGATGTTTTTTTCATTAGATATTTACATACTTCTTGACTAAAATGGTGGTGATTTTTTGTAATTTGGTTTATTAAAACATATCTTTAAATGTCCTAAAAGATAACTCAGGAACTATGTCCCATTACATTGTTTTATCAAAAATGACTCAACAGGACTAACAATATTTGTTCAAATTGCTCCATATTTTGATCACAAATAGAATAAAATATGTTCTATATGATGGCACAAATTTTTAGTATGATAAATCACCAAATTTTGTGGAATTGATGTTAGAATTTTGGATTTTTTCATAAAATAGATGCGCTGACAAAGACAATCAAACTAATTTTGTTAATTACAATTTTACATTCCAAAGGTTTGAAAAAAAATATGGGAAACATGGGTGCAAAAAATAGGACATTATTTGATGCTTTTAATAGGGTTTTGGCACTCTAAATGATAATATGTCATTCTAGAATGTCAATGTAGTCTTGCATTCCTTTTTGGTTTATACTTGAACAAGACATTCAAAATTTGTTCAATTGATTAGAATCATTCATTATAATATTTATTGGTTAAAAGCTTAAACATACATATCCCCCTTTCATTGTTTAACATCTTACAACATTCATTTTGCTAAATCCTTATTTTAAGACTCGGGACATAGGAGAAATGGGTGTCATGGTTCTTGTTGTGGCACCCTAACCATGAATGCACCCTTTTGATATTTTTATCTCTAAAATCATAATCTTCCATGCTTATACAATATATGTGCAATTTAAATAAGAAAAGAAACCAAACATGAAATATGATTTTTTTAAATTGTCTATAAATTTCTTCCATTTTGGCATTCTTGTCTTTAAAATCATAATGGTCCATGGTTGACTAGCATGCATCCTTTAACACTTTTGAACTGGAAACCTTTGCCAATTATAAAAATATGGGGGAGATATAAAATAAAACTAATAACATTTGATATATATGTAAATGGTTTTTGCTAACATAGTTTTGCCATAAAAAATGCCCATTAGATGTCAATAAAAAAGTTCATACTTTATCTTATTGCAACAAATGATAAACCTCATTCCAACTCAATGTTGGTTGGTGGATGAAGATATCAACCTTCAAATCACAACCTTTGGCAAACATGAAATACAAACGTTTGCATGCGACATATTTTCCTTTCTTTCCAATAGAAAATGACAACATAAAAACAAAATTAATGCAAATACAAGTAAGGTAACATCAAATTGTGACATCATAAATATTGTCATGTACCATGGAACCACAATTGACATCATGTACACACGTGCAATCCCAAGTGGAAACTTACATCAATATTATGCAAAATTCATGCATCATTAAGTTAACCAACTCCCATTTGTAATCATGAACTTCACCTAGTTAACTTCATTGAATTGACTTCCCATCACATTTTGATGGGGTTTGTTGTGCCCTAGGTGGAGGTTTTTGGTGTTGATCAATTATCATCACCTCCTTCAAATGTCATGTTCTTCAATAAATCCTTAGGTGTCATGAATAAATATTTTCGTAGACAAAAATTGATTTTCAAAACACACAATTTCCAAGGTTGTCAACGCGTCTATGTGTTTGTCATGATGTGACAGATGCATTTAAACATAGACACACCCTTGCATCACATTAGTATAGGGTTAGCCTACGTTAACCTAAGGTCAACCTTGGTCAAAAACACTCTCATGCTACCCGAGTTAAGCTTATGGGCAACCAAAACTGAACCCGTTTCAATCATTGTAAACCTTGTGGTGACTAAAAAATTCAAGTGTTGTACCTTGTGGCAATCAAAAGAAATTTCAATCACCATAGGGTATGGTGACCCAATTTTTTCAATCACTAAACCCTATAACAACTGAAAATTGACCTTATGGTGACCAAAAACTATTTCAATCATCACAATGTATGGCAACCAAATTTTTCAATTGCCAAACCTTGCAACAACCAAAAAATTTCAATCGCGAATGCTACAATGACCGAAAATTTGTGGTCACCCTTCCCTATGGTGACCAGAATTATTCAATCACCATCGAACAGTGATAGACTCTCGAATGGCAACCAAATTTTTTTGGTTATCATCCAACACACCCCCACCATCAAATGGCGACTAAAAGCTTTTGGTCACTAAAAGGGTTGTAGGCATCAGCTATTATTTCAAAAAAACAACCCCTACGTTCCCTTTTGGGCAACCGAAAAATTTTGGTCGCAATCTGATGGTGTGGGTGTATCGGATGGCAATCAAAATTCTTTGGTCACCATCTGACAATTAGGGGTATGTTGGATATCGACCAAATGTTTTTGATTGCCATCCCACACACCCCCATTATTCGATGGCAACCGAATTTTTTCAATCGCCAAGAAAGTAGGGCATGTCACATGGTTTTGGAAAGCCTTCAAAAGGGCTTCCAAAATGATGGCACAAGTTAGCCTTCTATTTTTCAGTCAACACAATCACTATGCAAAGGGTGACCCAATTTTTTTTGTTGCCATCCAACATGCCCCCGCCATCAAATGGCGACTAAATTTTTTCAATTGCCCAAAAAGGAAAGTGGGGGTTGTTTTTTCAAAATGATAACACATGCCCACACCCTTTTCAATGACCAAATATTTTCAGTTGCCATCCAATGATGGGGGTGTGTTGGATGGTGACTGAACTTTTTTGGTTGCCATCCGAAAAACTGCCACTGTCCAATGGCAACTAAATATTTTTGGTCACCATGACGAAGGGTTTCCAAAAACATATGATGGGCCCCCTTTTTGTGGCAACCAAAAAGTTTTGGTTGCCACAAGGAAGGGCAATTGAAAAAAATTTGGTCGCCGCAATGTTCACAACCAAAATTTCTTTGGTCACTACAATGTTAGTAACCAAAAATTCTTTGGTCACCACAAAGCAAGCCAACCAAATTTCTTCAATCACCCATCCTTGTGGCAATTAAAAAAATTTCAATCACCACAGGGGGCCAACTGAAATCGGACAAGGTGTGGTGACCGAAAATTTTTGGTCACCATCCTACCATCACTATTTTTTAGATGGCGACCAAATTGTTTTAATCGCCACAAAAGGGGGATTGTCATATTTTTTGGAAAGCTCTCGTCAAGAATTGTCAAAAGGTTCTCAAAAAAACATGTGGCATGCCCCCTTTTTTAACGATTGAAAAAACTTTGGTCACCATCCAATAAATTACGACAATTGGATGGTGACCATTTTTTTTTAAGTCGCCCATTCTTGTGGGGGACCGAAACAAGTAGAAGGGGATTTGTCATATTCCTCCCTTTTTAAGTTCCATCTAATGACAACAACCAAATTTGATGGCAACCAAAATGGTTTTGGTTGCCATTTAATGGCAAGGACTGAATCCATTTTGTTTGCCATCCAACAGTGATAATTAAATTTGGTGGCAACCAATGGATTGGCATCTAACAAGGCCAAATGAATTCAATCAATGTGAACAAATTTAGTTGTCATTTGGTGAAAACCCTTTTTTTTTTTTTCTTCCTTCCCCATCATTTGGGTTTTTTTTCCTTGTTCTCTAGTTTTTCAACCCCCTTGTTTTGCTTATTTTCTTGTTTTTTTCATCCCCACTCCCTTTTTGTTTTTTTTTTGTTTTTTTTCGTGCACCCTCACCTTTTATTCTTTCTTCTTTCATCCCCTTTTCATTTTTTTTATTCTTCTGTAGTTATTATCTCCCTATTTATTTCTTTTTCCTTTTTCTTTCATTTTTGCCTTGTGGTTTTTCCCTTCTTTTTATGTTCCCACCCCCTAATTTTCTTCTTGCCCTTTCTTTTCTCCCTCTACTTAATCTTGCTAATATTTTCCCCTTGTTCTTAATGTTATTTCATGCCCTTCCCTCCCATGCCTTTTTGGGCAACTAAAAACATTTGGTCACCATCAAACATAGGTATATTGAATGGTGACCAAAAAGATTCAATTGCCATCCAACATAGCCCCACCGTTAGATGGTGACCGAAATTTTTCAATCATCCAAGAGGTAAAGTAGGGAAGCAAGGGATGAATGTTTTTTTTCCAAAATGATAACACATGCCCCCAGCCCTTTCGGTCGGCATTCGATGGTGGGGGTATGTCAAATGGTGATTGAAAGTTTTTGGTCACCAAAAAGAAAAGGGGGGGGGTCATGTAATATCATATTTGAAAAAAAAATCATCCCGCCCAAAAAATTTCAGTCACCATCAGATGGTGGGGTGTGTTGGATGGTGACCAGATTTTTTCCATCACCATCCACTACACCCCCATTGTCTGATAGTGACTGAATTTTTTTGGTCGCCAGGAAAGGGGGTGTGTCATATTTTTTGGAAAGCCTTCGACACTATGGTGACCAGAAATTTTTGGTTGTTACAAGATTGGCGACTGAAATCCATTTTGGGTCACCATTTATAACAAGGGTTGCCCAAATGTCAATGAAAAGTTTATTGTGTCCGTCCTGACAGACATGACAGACACATCAAAACGGATGCTGACATGATGTTTGATGCAAAATGGCCACGTCACATTAGTTCTAACAACCCTGACAATTTCATTAATTGTGATATTTGTGCCCAACATAATTAACCATATAGTGGGCAAGGATGGATGTTTGAAAATAGATGCTCAAACTACACCTTCTACACATCTATGGACATCATTAACACAAAACTAAACCTTATGATCTTGTGACTCCACGCAAATTTCAGGTTCAACTAAACCTAAATATGTTGGGGCTAAAGTCCCATTTTTTCCCTATGCAATGAATGCCTTACACTTCTTCTCAAAAATCACACAAATTGCAATACATTGCGCCCTAAATATTGGTCTTGTGCATTCAATATGCCATTTTGCTTGAATGTAATTTGTTTCCCCAACTTCTTATGATCTCGATGGAATTCCCTTAGCAATGGGTGCCATGTATACAATAGACTTGGATTGAAAAGATGATGGAAGCGCAGCATGTTGTGAAGAATCAAAAGCCATTACGACACAATGATGAAGGACAAAAAAATTATCTCTATCACTATGATGTATGTAAATCTCCAACAAACCCTAGTGGTGTTCCCAATTTTCACTTACAAATCCAAACCTTTCTTCCCCTTCAAGCCTTATTATTTTATCCTATAAGGAAGAAGAGGATGCAAGGTGATTAAAGGTCTTTGCCATCTTTTGAAGATCCCCTAACCAAATTGTTGCTCACAAACATAGTTCATTGTTGTTTGGACCCTATCTTATACTTCTTCCCATAAGGTAATCCTTATACATTGATTATTGGACAAATGCTTAAATGATAATGGGGTCATCAGTTGTTACATCGTAAAGATCAACAATTTTTTTGCCAAATTGCATCAACCATGCATGATGCATAGTTTTTGCCAAATTGTAAGGTGGCAAGTTGGCATCATCTTGCAAGTCCATGGTCTACAAGAAGAAAATTTACACGTTATATTTCAAAATTATGGGACACCATAAAAACATATAATTCAACATGGGAAATTTCAATTGGACAATAAAACATGTAATGAAAGGATTAAATAATGAGGAAGTGGAACTCACTATTCTAACATATTACCCCCATTGACGATAACGAAAATGCCAAATCATTTGGTTCATGTTCTCTTCAAATGCAACATTAGATGACAACCACCAATCATGAATTGTTTAATACTTTGTTTTTGCAAAAACTATTGTTGTGGCATCCTTGTAATCATCACATATTTGTGTGTTGGTTATCACAAATTCAAAATAGATTAGTTTTTTTGTATGTCTATCAAAAGACTAGACCTAATGATAAAGACATGAACATTCTTGATTCTCCATTAGAAGGTTTGGGTCACCACTTCCAAATAGGGTTTTGATTGCATTAAAGTTAGCTTGAGCACAATCTACCATGAATCCTTTGAAATTAACATTTTGCACACCATGTTCTTTCATGACCTTACCAAGTGCATTCCACATTAAAGCATTTGTGAATCCACATCTTCAAATTGCAATGGTCAAGACTCGACAATAAAATAGATCATAGACATGGTAGCCCATGGTTGTACACATTTGGAATTATCAAACATCAACCACACTCATTTGAATCCCCTCCTAGCTGCATACACCTCATAATATTAGCACCATTAATAGGACCATGTGTGGACATCTTGAATAAGAAGCTTTTAAGACTACCTTGCCTAGGGAAAATGTTATCCTAGATGTAATCATAATGACATCACCTTTTGAGCTCTAAAATTTGATCAATGGAACCTTTGCTTCCATTACCAAGCTTTAGATTGTTCACTTGGTTTTGAATGTTTGGAGAGTTCAAAGGGGAAAACTCTTCCAATAACAAATCAAATTTGTCCCAACGCAACTTGGGTTGTGATCCATGATTAAGCCCAATAATCTTTGACCCAAGAAATACTTTATTGGCCAACATGGCAATGGTTAAAGGGGTGGCTATTGGTGTCTTCTCATACTCTTGCCTAATTAAATTATGTGCCATCTCTTTGTTTTCATTCAAAGGGCTTGTAGCAACTTGATGTTCATGGATCCCAAGGAGGATGCAAGCTTGTGTCATGGTTTTGGAACGATGCAAGACATAGTACATTCTAACCAAGCAAGTTGCAATGCAAATTGGTGCAAACTTATAATGTCTACAAATAAAGGTTGTATCAACAACAAAGTTTTTTCCTTCTTCCAATGGATTTCTACAATTCCCTCCCAATTAGTTTCATTGTCGACATTGTTCCTCATGTAATAATCACACTGCGAGTTTTGGCAAGAGACATGGCCAACACATGATGATTGTTTGAATGTCAAACCATCTCCGTTCTTGATGTTTTAAGTCTTTATTTTATACCAAGGGTGAGTGTCGTGTTTCTTGTCCATGCCTTGCATTAGGCCTCCCAAACCATAGGAATGTTTTGTTAGTGGCAACTTGAACATGACATGTCCATCAAACTTGGAAGGTAGATATCACATTATCGTCTTGGAAATGGCATCATAGTTGAGATGTCACAATTTGCTCTTAAAGGCATGTGCAAATGCCAATCGTTTCAAACATTCAATAACACTTGAAATCTTTTAAATGTCAATGTTTAACATCTATGAAAGAGTTTGATGTGAAAATGATAACTTCAAAATAGGATTTGAAACCTCTTATACATCTTCATCTGCAACATCATGCAATTCAAAGATCACTAGCTCTATTTTGACATTAACAAATTTTTATTCTTCCAATTCGGGTTGAAACTTATCCTTTTCTTGTTCAATAACTTGGTATCTTTTTAGTGAAAGGTGTGACTCTTTTCCCATAGAATTCTCAATGGGCTCTTGTAAAATGTCTCATATTACATACCCCACATAATTCAAAAACTATTTTATTGAAAAGAATTAAATTAATTTAAAGTTTGAACTTCGTCAAAAGGGTCAAATCATGGACAACAATTGTTGCCTCTTTCACACATAAGACCAATGGGACTAACCCATTCTTGAGGAAGATTTCAGCATCCATTGTGGTTAATGGAAATCACGGAATAAAAGAAATTGTGAAAGTGTGAAATTGATGGAGGAAGTGTTGACCAACCATAAATAAATAAAAATGTGAACAACACTAATCTACACACACAAAAGAAATTTGCACAACACTAATCCACACATAGATGAATGCATCTAATGGATATGTATAACACATCACCAAAATTAAATGATGGAAAGAAAACTCATAATTGACACCCTTTGTTTTAAAATCACTTATTAACAACTTTTTTTTAATTAATGAAGTTTAAAAGTTTAGAATGGTGTTCCAAGAAACAATTTTGATGCTAAATATTTAAAATTATGAGTTTTAGAACTTGGGTTATTGAAAAAAATGTAAAATCAAATTCTAGAAGAAACATTCAAAATGTTGTCAAGATTGTGGCCATGGTTAGTAGGGCAATTGCTAAAATTTAGAAGTGATATTTGTAACTGACAAACAAGAATCTTTGATTTGCACATTAATACAAAAGGAGTCAAAAGCTTTAGCTAGATTTCATGTTAAAAGGTTGTCATCTCTTTATTAATTTAGCAAATTAATGATTCCAAACCCTATTCCGACAATGCATGTGTGAGTATTAACACCAAAATCCCACCAAGAAATTATGGCCATCCTTTTGACAATGGCTAAAGGTCTTTTGTATTAATGACTAAATGAAGAATCCTATATATCCACCCATTAAAAAATATCTTTTTCAAATGGGCCATTGGCATTTATATGGGAACATAAAGCAAAATTTCCAAATTTTGTTTCATATGTTATACAAAATGGATTTTTTTTTAAAAATGCCTTTGCAATTAATGGAAGGTTTAGGGTTTAGGGTTTCAATTGTGAAATAATTTTGGCCATGGAATCTTGTATTTTGGTTTCAATTGTGTATATGTTATATAACCATGGATCATAAAGATTTGATAAATAAGATGCCAAAAGAAAAATAATCATAATCATAAAGTCAAAAAAAATAGATTTGGGTTGTATTATTTTTTTATTGCACATATATTATGTAGGCATGGACTAATGATTTTAAAGACAAGAATGATAAAATGGAGAATTTTTATTTTTTAAAATCAGATTTCATATTTGGGTTGAATTTTGTTTTAGATTGGACATATATTGTATAGGCATGGACCATGAAGATTTGAAAGAAAAGAAGTCAAACATAAAAAATAAAATAAAATGAAAAACCAGATTTATGATTTGAGAGACAAGAATGCCAAAATGGGGGAAAATTTTTAAATTAAAAAAATGAAATTTCAGATTTGGGTTGAATTTGGTTTAGATTGCACATATATTATGTAGGCATGGACTTATGATTTTTTAAAAAGGTAGGCCAAAATGGAATAAATAAACATTTCTTAGAAATCATATTTTATATTTGGATTATATTTTTGTTTAGATTGCACATATATAATATAGGGATAAAAGATTATGATTTTAGACACAAAAATGCCAAAAGGGAAAAAACAATTTAATCAAATTTAAGATTTGGCCAATTTGGCCCTTTAAAGGCCTTGGCTTTAGGCCTTTCCCTTTGCCTCCCTTTTCCCCCCAACCTATGTGCTTTAGGTTTTTCTTATGATGTGTTTGAACGACCTCTTTGGGGGGAAGAAGAAAAAGCTAACAACTAATCCATTTTATCACAAGTTTAACAGTAATATCCACTTTGCTTTTTCTTTTTTTCCCCCCTTTCATTTCTAGCCCTAAACCTTCTTCCAGACATTGTAAACCACAACATCCCACCCCTCTTCCCAACTTCTTGTTGCCTCACTTGCTTGACATTTTTTTACCTACTTGATGTTGTTGCAAAGCTTTGGATACCCCAAGGAAGCGACAAAAGCATTGAAAAGCATTGTATTTTACTACTACAAAACAATATAAAAAACAAAGATGGCTCAGAAAAGTGGTCTAGCCCTAAAGAATGGGTTGGCCATGCAGAAACAAAAGTTAATGGGGTGTTGGTGTGGTAGGATGGACCTATTTTGGCATCACAAGGTGAAAGTAAGATAAAGTATACACAAAAAGTATTGTAACGATGTAAACACTAGGGTCTTTGAATAAAACATACATAAAGTAGATCACTTTATGGAAATAATGTAAATATTATCTAGTACATTGTTTGTTAACTAATGTTGTCTTTGAGTTCAAAAATTAAATTCATAAATTTTACTTTTTTTAAAGTACTTGAAAGTACTTGAAATTCTTTTGCAAATTTTTTTTTTCCCCAAGCACCTTAATATTAGTGTGGAAAACACTCTAAGATTATTTTTTTGTCAATCAAGCTTGTTTTCATAGTTAAAATCATCCCCAACCCCCTAAAAATTTATGAAATTTCAGGGATACTTTTCAAGTATTTTTTCAAGTCCAAATTGTATGACAAAAATCATTTTGGGATGCTAAAGGGAGGCCAAAGGTGCTAGATAAGTTAGAATCTTGATTTCAACAATTTCATATTTTGAGTAAGCATCAATTTTCACAAGTATGCAAATTAGATTAGTATGGTCAAGTATGTTGTTGTGTTGACATGTGTCCCTATTTCTTATTTACATTTTTTGAAACTTGTTTAGGTGCAGGTCTAGACATCTAGACTACTAAATTTTGTGGATTCATTGGGAATCGACAAGATTAGGTGATTTGGACCATTCATTATATTGCGATGAAGCTATGTGTGATCTAGACCATGAATGGACAATTTGAAGAGAAGCATGCACATGAATTGAGTCACCCTTGCAAACTTGGTGTAGGTTTAGGGTATTATGCTTCTAAGTGGCTTGGTCATGGTTGTCACTCTTTCTTTGCTAAAAAGCTCACAATGAATTTGTTTAAGGAGTTTTCGCTCACAAAGTTTTCATTTTATGATGTAAGTTATTGACAAAGACATGCAAATTTCACCCATGATCAAGAACACTAAAGGTCCAGTGCAGTAGAAGGGGCAGCCCATTGAAATTTGGAGGAATTATTCAAATGCTAGAATAGACACTCTAGCAAGAAGCTTTTTCCTATTTCCAAGTTTGAACTTAGAAATGGTTTTTCATTTGGGTTGTCATTATTTACAAAGAAAGTCATGTGGGATTTCTTAATGCAATGCCCATGTTAATGTCAAATTAAGAAGGTATGACCCATGTCTCCTTTGCATATATGGATTATTGTTACATTCTACAAGGAAGGGGGCCATTTGTGGTTGTGTTTTGGGTTTGTGAACATGGGAAGGCAATGGAACAAAATTTTGTGCAAATTTATGTATGCACATTTACAACATTTGTTCTAAGCATGGTTTGTTGGAACAAGATGCAGGATAATTTGGTTGGCGAAATTTGAAGGTGTTTTAGGTTTATTGTTTTCACATTTCCTTACAAATGGCAATAATAAAACCAAGTTGAAAAGGTTTTATGTTGAGAGGAAAAGGGTGGTAGAAGATAAAAGAAGGATGGTAGCACAAACAAATGCAAAAGCATTTGCTATCCAAAAAAGTAATTGTGTTTTTATTATCAATTTTTACTTCATTTCAATTTTTTAGGATCATTGACTTGGATGTTGGCCCTCCATAAGTCTAGGTAGTCTCCTTGACTAATGCACCCCCAAGCTCCTTGATAGATTCAACTACAAGTCCAAGGTGAAAACAGTGGAAGGATGAAAAGTTGGGGTACGTTCCCTAACTCGTAGCACTTTGAAGGTAGAGGGGCGTGCTGGAGCTCCAGGATGGGGATTAAAAAGAGTGTCAAGCAAGTCAATTATTCACATGAACTTGCACAAATCAAACAACAAGTTGGTTAGTGCATAATTGAAACACTTTTGGTGCACAAACGAACCCCGAGCAAACATGGACTCATAAAACTCACCATAACCCAGACTTAGGGGAAGCCACAACCTTCCCTCGTATAGTATTTTTTGTGCCTAACCACGGGGCTTGCACCCAAATGTCATTTTGTCTCAGGACTCCCAAGTTGGGAGTCTTGAAATTCCTAAAATTGGGATTCCCATAACTTTGGAGGCTTATAACTTTGTGTGCAGGCCTTCAATTGAAATGAGGTCTAAAGAAAATTTGTAACCCTTGTTGAGAGCTTTTCAATAGTATGTGGCATGCCACCTAACACATGGACATCAGGGAGAATCTTGACTTTTAGTGGTTGGGAGTCAAATTGGCAATTTGACTCCCAACCCTTCTTTTGGCCATAACTTATGTTTTAAATACCCAAATGGATCATGTGAGGCCCTTTTAAACATCTACGTTTCAATAGCTTTTCAATGGTATAAAAAACTCTTCAATCCAATGAGATTTGACCCTTACAATTTCCCTCTGAAAATTCAGAAGTCCATTGGGACTCCAACTCCCAAAATGGGAACCCACTTGGGAGTGTGTTTCCCTCACACTCTCCTACACTCTCAAGAGCATGAAATGTGACTCTCGGGCTTTAGTCTTGGCCCACACCTTTGCAAACCCTTGCTTTGGTCGTAAGCCCAAGGCTAGGGTTGTGACATTGATAATCTAAATTTGAACAAAAATGGAAAGGCCATGCCCTAAGGCCTAAGGAATGTAACCATTGTATGATCTATATGTCCACCATTTAGATTTTTTTTTATCAATATGATTACATTGGCATGGTTGGACTTTAAAACCTATTTGTGTGCATTACCCAATGGGATTTATAGCATAAACGTTGGTCAATGGTAAGTTACTTAAATTTTTTAGCTAAATACAACTACCTTGTGGCATGGGATGTTATCTCTGAAATTGTCTTGAACCATGATCTCATCTCCCATCTACATTCCATCAAATGCAATATTAGGGTTACAGATTGAAAAAATATGCATGATGTTGTCAAGGTTTGAATTTTGATTCTATATGTAATATAGATACATATTACTTTTGTTGATGATCAAAACCCTGATTGTTAAATATGTTATGATCAAAAGAACCTTGAAGTTGCATTTAAGATAGGGATAGCTTCTCTCTTACTGGTTCTTTGTTTTTATAATTATTTGTTAACATGTGGAATAGGCATATATGTGTTGCACTTTGTTCTAACCTATTATTGTTTAATGATCTAATCAGAAAGAAATCGAGAATACCTACAAGCTTCAAGAGCACAACAACAAGATGCATTTAGATCAATTATAGAAAACAATGTAATTGATGTAGATCAAGACCCAAATGTTGAATGCAGTACTTCAAGTACTTCCTTTGGATGTGGGTTGCATAAATGGAAAAATGTTTCACAACTGGCAATAGATTTGTGGTTGAGCTAGATACTATTTTATAACAATTTGATAATGAAGAAAAAAAAGACATTGTACGAAGGATTGTGAAGCATGAAAGTTTTAAGGCACTTCTATTTGAATACATTACCTCTAGCAAGGGATCAAAAAAGGCCTTACAAGCTTTAGGTAACATGCGAGAATCATATGCCACATTAACTTCTCTAAGGCAAAGGTTGAAATTCCTTGTTTAGAAATGTATTAGTAATAGCAGTGGTGTCCAATGCTGCTAATACAAATCAACATCACATTTCCAAGACCATTGGGGCCACTAAGTACATGGTTTGGAAAGCAGTGGAGTGTCATGTACATGTGGATGAAACAAAAAAATTTGTGGGGGGGATTGCCTTGGAAGCATTACTATGATATAATATGTCACAACCCTAGCTTTGGGCTCGCGACCAAGGCAAGGGCTTGCAAGAGTGCGGGACAAGAAGGAGGCCCGAAAGGCACATCTTACACTCCCGGGAGTGTAGGAGAGTGTGAGAGAATAAGCCTTCACACTCCCAAGTGAGCTCTCATTTGGGGAGTTGGAGTCTCGATGGACTCTTGAATCTTCAACGAGCAATTACAGGAGTCAAAACCCACTAGATTGAAAAGTTATTTATACCATTGAAAAGCTCTTGAAACGAAGATGTCTAAAATGGGCTCACATGACCCATTTAGATATCTAAAACACAAGTTATGGCCAAAAAAAGCCGGGAGTCAAATTGGCAATTTGATTCCCGATCACTAAAAGTCGAGAATCGACCCAATTTCCTTGCGTGCAGGTGTTGTGCGACATATTTTTGGAAAGCTCTTAATGAGGGCTAGAACTTCACTTCAGACTTCATCTCAATCGGAGGTTTGCACATAAGTTATGGGCCCCAAAGTTGCGAAAGTCTCAACTTTGGGAATTTCGAGACTCCCATTTGGGAGTCCTAGGACAAAATGCCATTTGGATGTGGGCCTCGTGGAGAGGCATAGAGTATACTATAAGGGGGAAGGTGATGGCTTCCCCCAAGACTGGCCCGTGGTGAATCTTGTGAGTCCAAGTTTGCCCATGGCTCATCCTAGCACCAAAAGTGCTCCAACTATGCATTAACCAACTTGTTGTTTGGTTTTGTGCAAGTCTGTGTGAGTGATTAGTTGCTTGTCATTCTTCCTAGTCCCATCCTGGAGCTCCAACACGCCCCTCTACCCCCAAAGTGTTATGAGCCAAGAAACATGCCCCAACTCTTTGTTTTTCCGTTGTTTTCACTTCAAACTCACCTTTAAGTCTATCAAAGAGCTTGGGGGTGTGTCATAATAAATGAAGGAGATTGTGAAGCAATTCTAAAATGGTGGGAAATAGCTAAAACAATTTCAACTATATAGAAGGATGTCAAAAGGAAATGCATCAATTTCAAGGTGTTTTTTACAAGCACCCAACACATTACTTGCAGGAATTTCAAATATATGTCACTAAAACTTACATATCTATTCATAAAAGACTTTTGCAGTTCACAAATTTATAACCAATGTCATTTGCTTGGGTAGGAACTACAAGTAATAATCTTATAAATGCAAATTTAGTTAATAAATCATTAATTCAACAAAAATATTTTAATTGTTAAATTTAACCTCCATCTTCATATTTAAAAATTGATCATCAAACATCTTTTCCAACTTCCCTTTAGGAATAATTAAATTTTCATTAATACCAAATTGTTGCTCGATAGCTTTGGTTGATTTTATTTTTGTATCATTACAAGATTTTTTCTCTTTACTCTCCTCGTGGTAAGGTAAAGCTTCCCAACCTTGCTCTGGTCCTTTTTCGCTTTCAATTGTTAATTTTCGGATGTCCTTTAAAGTATCTAGATATAGTTGTGTTGGAACATCCATCTCAACTTGTATTTGTTGTATTTCACCCACAAGTTCTTGATGTATTGCCTTCTCTCGATCCCACTTCATCCTTCTCCCTTTTGTGGGACTATTGTTGCTCATGATATTTTCTTATTAAGCTTCTTTCAATTGTTGACTTTGAATGGCTACAAATGTAGGTATAATGGGTATACACAACTCCACAATAACAACATTGACCCCAACCTCGAGTTGAGAATTTTTATTCTCGTGTTCTAAATGTTACTTCCATAGTGGATAGTCATTCCTTTGATGTCCTTCTCTTCAAAAGCAAAAACACTTCATATCCCCTCGTTGCTGATTTCCATTATTTCGATTGTAATTATTCTTATTATAATCGTTCCAGTTATACCCATTTCAGCTAGACTGGCCATCTTGATCTTGTCAATAACTTCGATTATTTTTCCATCCTTGATTTCATCCCTATCAATTGTATTGCCATCCTTGGCTCTCTCGTCTTTGGTTATCATAGCTAGGGTTATTATTATTTGATTGTCGAAAACTTTGGTCTTGCTTAACCTATTCAACCAATGTTTTGGGTTGAACTACATTGACCAAGATGTCCTTTTTAACATATTGTCTTCTTAACTCCTTCAATGGACAATCATTGGTTTCATGCCCTTGTCTTCGACAAATGCTATAAATTGTCTAGAGAAGTCTACATTCCTTTGTCAAATGACCTTCATTATGATAATTTTGACAAAATACACTTCATTGATATCCATCATTTCGCTCCTTGTGACTTTTCCTTTTTTCTTTTTTCTGCTCATCATTAGTTGATTCTTCATTTGAATCTTCATTGTCCGATAGTGGTTGAGATCATCTACTCCTGCATGGCATAAGCATCTCTTCTTTAATTTCTCTTGTCGAATTAGCTACTTTGACAATTGTTGCTTTGGGCATTCCAATAATGGTTAATTTTAACTTCTTTCTTAGTCCCTCCCTAAAGGTTTCTTTCAAATATACATCATTTGGTTGTTGTGGTATAATAACACACAATTGTAAAAAATTGTCATAATAATCTTTGACTATTTCATGTTTCCATTGCTTCACTTCTTTCAAAGCTACTATGGCTTGTCTTTCGTTACGCATGTCATTGAATCTTGAAATAAATGCATGTTGAAACTCACCCTAGGTTGCAGCAAAATGTGTTGTCTCAAAATGGCTAAACCAACTCGCATTTTTTCCTTGTAATGTTGTAGGAAAATATTGTAATTTATGTGCATCAGTATCTACACTATTTTTTACACATACTTTGGGTAATCTTCCAATGTGAATTATTGCATCATCACCGTCATGAAACTTGGGTAATGGTATTTGTAATACATTTGCCACCACTATTGCCATTGTTGGAAGCAATGAGTGACAGTTGCTATGAATTGAGAAAATAAATTGGTTTGTTGTGCAACAAATGTTGGTATGTTCGATTGTAGAGGTTGTTGTTCAACTACTTCAAATAATGGATTTCTTAGTGTATTGATTCCTTATGATGTTGCACTACTATGTTCTTGTGAAATTAATTCTTCTTCAACTTTAATATAAAATAAGTTGGTTTGTAGATATTTAGCTAAAGTGAAGAATCCTTATGTTGGTTGCAAAGTTTGTTCTCCTATTTTGGTAGGCTTCTATTTAGGTATAAAAGTTTTTGGCCATGATTGAACTTCTTTTTCTTGTCGTTTTGATTTTTTGCTTCATCAGTTTCCTTAGGTGTAATTGATGTTGTGGATTGCGCATCAACATCATAAGTAATAGACTACACTCCTTCAATTGTTGTTTGTGCAACCAATATAGATGTTTCTTGAAGTAACAATTTTCGGAGCTAATTTTTTGTCTTGCTAGACAAAATGCCTCTCTCTTTCCATTGACTATAAGTATCATAATATTTAACCCATAATTCAACATTCCTAAGATCTTCCCTCACTTTTTTTCTTAGATTCCATTCTATATTAGCTTGCTTTCAACTTTTCTTCTTCTCCGTCATGGGTTCCCATGAATGAACTTTTATTCTTTCTATCCTCATATTTTGATGGTTTATGGCCTTTTTATTAGAGGTGAAATCAGTAAAGTAGGTATCAACATAGTTTGTCCATATTCCTCAGAAGAATATTTTTCATTTCCTATTGTTCTTAAATAAAATTCCCCTTTCTTTCTTCCAAGTATCCATAATGTATCACAAGGCATCCATTTTTCAATTAAAGCATTGATATTTACTTTGCCAAATTCTCTATGATCAAGTAGTTTAATAACATGATGTGTTGTATAAACATTTTTAATTCGTTTTAATATAAATAAATAGATCAAGATGGGAATCCAATGTTTATACTTTGTTAATTCAAATGCATCTATAATCAACAATTTATGTTGAATGCACCATGTTTTCGTATTCCCATGTAATTTTTCTATGATTAATGTTTGAACATTCTATGGTAATTCTTGAAATTTTTCCATAAAACACACCCATGTTTTTTTTTTTGGGTATTCTATGAGGTGTATACATATATTATGTTATAGACCATCCAAATTTATTTAATCGACGTAATCTTTCTTGAGCCATGTCTATGGTAATAACCTCTTTTAATTTTTTTTTCCCTGAGTAATTATAGACATTGTTCACCATTGCTCATGCCAACCTTGATAAACATATCTTGCTCATAATAAGTGAAGAAATTAGAGTATATAATTATGTATTTTGTTTTGTCTATAGTCATTTTTAAACGAAATACCCCTTCTTTCCCAAGTATATATATTCCGTAAAAATCCTTAAATCCACATGGCAAAACAACTTAATATGTGCAAATAACAAAAGTCTAGGTTGACTTCATATACTTTTACAAAAAAAAATTCAACCATTTATAGTAATAATAATGGTATTTGTTTTTCTTCTGTGGATAATACATTAGAGCAATAGATTCATTTCCACAATTACATGTTACCAAATCCTTGATCCATTTACACCGTAATTGTAACAAATCAAAAGGTATCCACCATTTAATTAATGCATGAATATTCGATTGTAAATATTATTTTTCATCTCTCATACTTACAATATGATTAGTTGCTGTTACTTTGTTTATTCGTGTTCAAATAAGAACACAAACTATTAGTAGCAGCCATTTTTTATATTGACATAATTTTGCTTTATCAATGTATAGAATATAATTTTGTAATGACCATACAATTGTTTTTCCATGTAGTTTTTGTAAAATTAACTTATGTATTCCCATTAGTAATAATTTAAACCTATTCACAAATTCATTCCAATCACCTTTTTGTGAACATGATCTTGGGGTATACAAATATGCATGTAGTGTCCATCCATACATATAATGATCTCTGAGAAAATGTTTTGCCTCCTCTAATGGTAATGTAAGTTTTTCCCAAGGAACAAGATTATACCCTCTTATCATATTTCCATAGCATTTTTGAGTCTACAATTAAAATATTATTTTAAACACATATTTCTTGCATGGTATTGTTCAATTTCAAATAATAACTCAAGAAAATCTTGGACATAGTTGGCACCTTCCAATGACATTTCTCCTAATGTTTTACTAGGTTGATTAACATTGAAAGCTCTTAAATTAGAATAATGTTTACTCCCATATTGTAATTGTATCCATTTGCTTAAAATATACATAGTACATAATCCTACATTTACAAGATACAATTATGCATGTTCCATTATAAACTTATGTTATTCCAGATTTAACAACACAAATCCCCAACATCCTCACTAAATGTTAACAATGATTTTGAGGTGAATTGGTTGTGCATTGTTGTTAGGTTCTTGTCTACCAAACTACACACAGTACCATGTACCCAAGTAGTAAAGACATGTTATATGCTACAACTACTGTTGATAAGCATTGTAAAAAAATGGAACATTCATACAGAAAACACCCTCATAATCATGAAAATAAAAATGTAGTGTCTATTCACAGGTCTAAGAACATGAATGTCATCATCCTAGGTTGCCTAGTAACAACCACTCTCTGCCTTCACTTATATTTTCATTCTTCCCCTCCCCTGCCTCCTCAAACCTTTAGATTGCTACGCCTATGTCATTTTGATAGGTCTTTGAATTCGGTAGGTAAATGTGTTGACAACCAAACCTGGTAGTTCCTACCGAATATCGGCGACATGTTTTCCCCAGCTCGGTTATAATTCAGTTCAACAAATGGACTACCTAGTTTTGGTAAGGTACTTACTAAAACTTTTACAACTACACACTACTCCTTATTTGGTAAGTATTATATTCCTAATAGGATTGTGGAACACATTCAATCTTGGGTGAATAATAAAAGATTCAATCACATGCAACAAGTTGCATTGGGAGCATTGGTTATGTTAACTGAAAACATTGATTTAAAAGTTGGTGTTGCAAATGGAACCACTGGAATCGTAACAAAGTTAGAGTTTGATTTAGAAAATAATGTTTATAGCATTTTCGTTACATTCAATCCATCAAGATATGTGCAAATAGTTTGAAAAAAATCAATTCAAAACAAATATGATTCACAAGGACATTTTTACAAAGTATCATTTCCTCTAATGTTAGGTTATGCATTTACATGACACAAATCCCAAGGTGCAATGATATCATCCAAAGTTGTGATACATATTCGTGAATCTTTTGCATGAGGATTAATGTATGTAATGCTATCTAAAGTCACAAGTCAAATTTTTTTGAAAATTGTTAACAATCTTTAACCCTCATACATACAACCTATATTGCCATGGTTTTTAGAGAATGTGAACCAATAAATTGAAATACTAACACATGTATCATTGTAATTTAGTATGCACTATGTGTAATTCTTTTGATTGGTTTTACCAATCCCCTTTCCACTCAATGCGCAAATTGGGCATATTTTTCTAAGTTCAAATCCTAGGTTGAGTTATATTTTTTAAAATTTTAAAATGTCATTTCTTATGAAAATACCACATATATACCAAATGTTATACTTACATTTTTAGTTTACATCTTTAATATATGAAATGTTTAATAAATATTGAAAGTTAATTACATTT
>Ga0116227_10004014_pt1 | contig 32235 bp, 22 predicted proteins | sample S1TSphgellanicum_FD_89693 | JGI IMG/M metagenome (GOLD analysis project Ga0116227, IMG submission 89693) | Host-associated microbial communities from peat moss isolated from Minnesota, USA - S1T2_Fb - Sphagnum magellanicum MG | ecosystem: Host-associated > Plants > Peat moss > Unclassified... | reverse complement strand
GGCATCACCTTTATAACCCCCTTCATTGTGGACATCTCAATCACGACTCCCTTGTTTGCCTGCAACAATCGCATGCATCATGTCAAGCTGCAATCTCGAGGACCCTGCTCACTTATCAATTCAAGCGTGACAAGCTGTTGATGATGATGATTAACGGAATCCAACAAAAAAGAAACCGGGACATACTTGGGATTGGCCATTAGTGGAATGGTCGACGCCTTTGGCGGCAACAATGAGATTGGTGGCAGAAGAAGATGCCACTGCTCGAATGAGTTCATCAATCTCGTGAACAGAAGTTGGGTGCAGAACTGCAGCTGCCTGCAAGTGCTTGATGAGACCCCAATCACGCGAAACCGCTACAGCCGACGAGAGATGGAGCCCGTTTAGCTGAGGAAGCTCCAAAATATTGGAGTCCGCTTCTTCAAGCGCCGAAGATGCCAACTGCTCCACACCAGCTCCTTGCAGCAATGCAGGACCCATGAGGGACCTCTCTGAAAATACCCACAACCACCGCCACAACAACAACACTAAACGAAGTTCTTGTGTGCACCACCAACATTAAATGAAGTTCTTGTATGCACCGCCACCGCCACCGCCACAACCACAACAACAAGAACAATGTCCACTACCAATAACAACAACAGCAAATGAAGTTCTTGTGTGCACCACCACCACCACAACAACAAAACTAAATGAAGTTCTTGTGTCGATGAGGACGAAGACGACGACGACCACCACCACCACCACCACCACCACAACAACAACAACAACAACAAAAGTTCTTCTTGTGTTTTATAGTAGGATGGTGGTGGCGGCGATTCTACTTGTTCGAGACTAGATACTAGTGTCCATGCAGGCTGGATGGCTCCAGGCCACCTTCAAGGCAATGCTTCAAATGCTGGACCTCTATTACGTAGATAAAATGCTATTTTGAGAGATAAAAACTCAAGTGAACTCTAAGTGCTAAATTGGAAAAGGTGGAAGTAGGGGGGGAGGTAGGTAGGTAGCCAAACTTTAATGCACTAAAAATAGGAATAAAAAGGGAATTTTCTCTCACAATATTCCCTTTTTCCCTGAAAAAGTCCCCAATTTTTTAAGATAGGAAAACAATTGAAATAAAAATTTTAAACTACATTTTGGACTTTGTGTTTTAATTTGGTAGCATTTTTAAAACTAGTGCTTTCACTCTTAGACAAGGTCTAAAAACATGCTACCATTTAATGCTAAATCTTTTCTTTGGACGATAGCCAATGACACAACAACAACAGAAAATTGAAAAAAATATCATTGGTTGGAAACTGTAGCTTTCTTTTTACTAGCAAATTTTGCCAGAAAGCGAAATTTAAAATTTTGAAAAAATTCTTAGACGAAATGGTGTTTGGAGAGGTTTTTAATTGCCCAAAGGATGAAAAATTAGAAATTAAAAATTGTCATTTTAGTGTATTTGGTTTTAGAAGCATGACGATTAAAGATTTGCACGTTACTTTTAGTAAATCTTCCTATATATGATTTCCACTTTGGCTACAAACAAAAAAAATCCTCAAAAAACACTAAGATTCAAAACCAGTGAGCTAATGTTTACATCATGCAAAAAAAAAAAAAGTGAAGGTGCAAATGATACAAAAGGACTTCTTTTCTCAAAAATGGGCCTACATGAATGTGAGGGAAAAATTCCTTGAAGTCACATATTTAGACAATAGGAACTCCAGTATTTTGCCAAAACATAATAGGAACCTAAAGTTTTCTAATTTCCTCTAAATGGATTTTCAACAGCCAAATTTTGGCTAAGTCTTCTTGTGGATGGTTGCCAACCCAACCACCTCACAAATTTTGGAACCACAAAAGAGTTGTCAGAACTCAAAAGCAAACTGTAGTGTTATTTGAAAATCAACTTTTGGTCTTCCTAGATGGGGGTTTTTTTAAATATCCTCCATACTAGGATATTTGAGGATATTTGTGGCTATTTGATAACAAATTTCAAATTTAAATAGTGAATAACCACTTTGAGAAATGAAGATTTATTTTATATATTTATTACATGTGAGATCAATCTTGTGTGGAGTGTGTTTTCCAATTATGAATATAATTTTTAGTATATTTGAAGCCTTTTCCCAATTGTCTTATTTTTATATGGCCATAAATATTTCATTTATCTTTTTATATCTTACATTACATATGTGTTCAACATATCTTTGTGGAATTTGGTGCTAATTGTTATACCTAAAATGGTTTTTATATTGTGAATAAAATTTCCATCATAGCATAATCCAAATAAAAATTTCCAAGATTGTAGTGGAAGAAAACTCTCAAGAAAAGTGAATTTAATCACTAAGTTTAGCCATTAATTTAAGTTGATGAGTTTAGCCACTAAGCTTAACCATTACTTTAAGTTGTTAAATTTAGCCATTAAGTTTAGCCATTAGTTTAAATTGTTGAGTTTAGCCACTAGGTTTGACCATTAGTTTAAATTGTTGAGTTTAGCCACTAGGTTTGACCATTAGTTTGAGTCGTTGAGTTTAGTCACTAGGTTTAGCTATTAGTTAAAATCAATAAAAAAAACCACTAGGATTAGTCATAGCTTAAGTCGTTGAGTTTAACCATTAATTTAAGTTGTTGGGTTTAACCACTAGGTTTAACCATTAATTTAAGTCATTAGGTTTAGCCATTAGTTTAAGTTGTTGAGTTTTGCCATTAGGTTTAGCCATTATGTTTAATGATGTGAGATAAACATGTGAAATTAAAAACTTGTTAAAAGTTTAACACCTTTGATGGTGTAGTCCATTGATAAGCATTTGGTTTATCATTGTGAAGGTTTGGGGTTCAATTCCTTGTACTTATAACCTATGTGCATGTTTAGAAAGCTAAGGTAGGTAGGTTAAAGTAAGGTAGCTCAATTAGGATAGGATAGGATAGGTTAAGTTAGGTTAGGTTAGGTTAGGTTAGGTAGGTTAAGTTACATTAGGTTAAATAGGTTAGGTTAGGTTATGTTAAGTTAGGTAAGGTAAGGTAAGTTAGGTTAGGTTAGGTTAGGTAGGTTAAGTTAAGTTAGGTTAGGTAGGTTAGGTAGGCTAGGCTAAGCTAACACCTACCTACCTAAGTGTTTTTTTCAACCTACCTAAACCCATTTATTACCTACTTACCTATTAATTTTAAAATAATAATCCAAAAAATAATTTTAATTTAGGTATAAATTTTACCTAGTCAAATGGTCCACTATCTATTAGTCAAATAGTTAGTCATTTCATCAATCACTTTGCTAATCAAAATGATAAGGTTCCTTACTGCCCAATATCCAACTTGTACTTGGTTTATGCATCGATGGACTTCATCTCTTTCTTTCTAACAATAAGGTACAAGTTTAAGTCCTAAGGAGTTCGATAAACCATGTGTTGTTTTTTTCAAAATGGAGCAAAACAATTGACAACGAAGAACCATTAAATGTAAAACATTAATGGCACAATAAAACAACAGGTTGTTACTGATAATGTGTGCATGAAAATTCATAGATTAAATACCCACTTTTTGAATAATTAGAACATGGTTTGCATTGCATTATAATAATCTTTTAACATGTGTAAGAATAGCCATAGACCTATTGGATTTAATTACAATGACAATTAAATTGTATATGGAAAGTGCCATTGTTAGGTTCCAAATAGATATTCATGACATCGTACTTGTTAATTTCTTGCATTCTCCTCTTATGTTCATATAGTGATGCCTTTAATTACCTACCCTTTGTAGGATGCATCTACAAACTATGCATCAATTTTTCAATGTGTTTTTAGAATAATGGTTTCATAATAATGTTGTTAGAATGGTTGAAATATTTTTTGTCAAAATATTTTTGTATTGTATAAATAATTATTATATCTTACCACCTATGTTTTGTTGACTAGTCACTATTACAAAATGTGAGTGCAATTCACTAGTCCCCATTCACTAAACTAATGAATTCACTACTTTCCAACTAATCCCTATTTAGACTAGAGAGTTCATTCAAAATCTAGTGAAATCACTTGGCATACATGGACACCTTTTGTTGTAATGAATTCATGTTACAACTATGTTTAACTTGTCTCCCATTACAACGATTAGGATGACAATGGCCACAAATGACGTGGCAATGTAGAATATGATTATGTTGACAAATAATATTTTATAATGACATGGCAATGCACAATATGATTATGTTGATAGATAATATTTTACAGTGACATAAGACATGTTTGAAATCAAGGGGAAGGATTCTTAATAAATGCGCCAAAAATTATTTATTTGCTTCAACACATGGGACACCAACCTTGGTAGATTTCTATACTTACATTTAATTAAACAAAGACATTATTATCGAATGTCCATGTGGCAAATCGACATGGAAGTGATGATGTGTGAGTTATTGTTAATGTGGTAGAAATATACTTTTGTCAAGGTATATATATTTTAACATGTCATCAAAATCTATTAAAGAATATTCCAACTGACATGGATGGAATATAATTGGAATATGCCTTCTAATTCCTGCTCACACTCTCACGAAATAACAATTTTGTATGGTTTTCTTGCTTACATGTGTTTACATTAGTACCATATAATAATATTGATACACCTTATCATTATGGATTATCTTGTTAAATTTGATAAATTATTGTGTCCCCATTACACCTTATGTGTTAGAGATAACCTCCATATTAGATGGAGTCACCACATTCCTAACTTAATCGGCTTTGTTATGTTATGTTTTGGTTTGGTCTATGGTCTAAGGGTTTGGTTTCCTACCTTAATTCAATTATGTTTTTTAATGCAGTGGCTTGTTCCAATTCAAAAAAATGGTGACAAATAGTTTTGAAAATAAAAGTTTCATGTCACAAATGAGAAGGCCCAATATGCATTCACAAGGAGTCTAGATTTTTTTTTCCGTTGTTCCCATTGTGTTTCCACACATCATGTTCCTATCAAGTTCCCCAAAGTTCAACTCTCATGTATATAAATTGAGAAGGTGGGCCATAGGGGAGCACATTTGTTTATATTTTGCAATTGGGGTCCAAAGAAACACTTATATTGGGGATTGCCCAATGTTCCAAAAAAGATTGGTGATGGGTAATCAACAAGGTTCTTTCCAGAAAGAAAAAGAAAAGGTGTAAGTGCAACCATGAGCTAATCAATATGAATCACATTACCTTGATCCCAATATAGAGGTTCTTAATCACATTGCCTTTTACTAACATCAAATTATGTACAAAATAATGATCCTTAGGTAGTTTAAATTATCTTCCAAGCTTAGGCCCAACGTGTTTTTTGTTTATGAACTTTTGACTTTCCTTGTTAAGGTCAATGAGTATGTGTATTACAAAGTTTTTTTCCTTGGTTAAACTTAATGAATTAGTGATTTTTGTTTATCAAAATGGTTAAAACTATGTATTTTGTTGGTTTTCTAGTTGCCAAATTTGGGATAAATGTATTCTTGAAATAAAACCAATTCTCTTTTTTAGGTTTTAGCATTTAACCAAAATAAATGTGAAGGATGTTTTTTTTTTCTTTCATGCATTTTTAATAATAATATTTGGCTAAACTAACCACTTTAGCTACATCACAAAAGTGAAAGAAATGAAAAGACATTGATGTATGACCTCCTAATTCTTTTTTAACCCATTAATTCAAAAGGTGTGTGCCCATGATTGCAAAATATACATATATCATTATGTGCATTTGCATTAATTTGTTATGAGATTGATCTTCATCATAAGTGCATCATGCCTCAAAATTCATATTGGTATTTTGGTTTATAATTTGTTATCAAAGTAAGTATACCTACTTTATGTTTTGCAAAGTAGTTCATATCAAGATTTAGATAATATCAAAAAACCAAACCATTGTAATTCACCATTAAACAAATAATGTATTTCTCATCTTGTTATTTTTGTTTTAAACATTTTAAATTCCCCATTGTTTTAAGAAAGGGCCTTATTTTTCACTTTTGCATAAAAACCTATTCAAATCGTTTTGGTGTAATTGGAAGGAGAAAATGTGTATCCCCCAATAGCCTTAGCTTATGTAATGTTCTAGCTTAATTTTTTTAGTTACCAAATAAGGCACAATATATATGATAATACTTCCTTTTCAAAATGTAGTGATGATTCCCTAATGGAAATTTTTTAGATGAAGCAACTAAAGACTAATTATCTTAATGATGGCCTCAATACAATGATGCATATCCATCTCCTTGAATTCATGGCATTTGTGTAAGAGCATGAATTAAACTTACCATTAGTTGGATTCACACTAAGGTGGTAAAGGTGATAAACTAAAAGTCTAAATGGACCCTAATGCAATCCCATTAACAAAAATTGGGTAAAAAAATGACTTGACAATTAACATGGCATTAAGGTTTAGAAGGGGATAAAAGTGATGGGATATCTTAATTCTAGCAATAAATATCTTGATTTTTCTTAGATTTATGATCATGCTAGATGAGATAAGGAGGTCAATTTGACACCTCAATTTCAAAAGGTTTAAACTACTACCCATCATTTTTCTTAAGAGCTTTTAATGCTTAAAAATACACCCCCTGATGATGGCCCCAAGAGCTTGCAATGTTGTTCTTTCTTTCCCGTGAGAAAACACCCATAATGGTGGGAGATATTACATATTTTTTGGGGCAACTTGGATAGAGATTTTCCCAATCTACCAAAAACTTGTAAGACCTTTGGAAACATTTTTCTAGGTTGCATGAGATTTTGGGCAACAATGGAAACCTTTTTCAACCTTCATAATTTCGCTTGAAATTATTGGCCAACATAAAAATTCCAAAATTGCTTTAATGTTCTTCAAACATCAAGATTTTTCCAAAATGACCAAAATTGTTTGGGCATCAATGAAAAAATTTCAACCTTTATCATCTATTTGAAATTATTAGGCAATATAAAATTTCCAAAACTTTCAAAAATGATTTCAAACATCATGATTTTTCTAGATTGATTTTTCTTGTGAATATAACTAATTTTTCAACCTTTATAATATGCTCGATATATTTGGCCAAAATAAAAATTCCCAAACTTGGAAAAGCTTTATTAGGAACTTCAAAATGCCTTACTTTTTGGGCAATATGAAAAAATGATAAGTTTCCCCAAGTTTTTTGCACTATTTGGAAAGCCCCTGAATGTGAACAATTCAAAGTAGGGTTTAATTAACCCCATCATACTACTTCATCTATATTGTTTGTGTGAACATCACAAGGGTTAGTTTACTCCTTATATTTTAGTGTTTTTAATTTCCACATCAAAAGAGGATTAAATGGAATAAAACATTAATGTAGCACGAATTGTAAGTACACCATCACAAAGGTCAATTTGACAAAACAAAATAGTTTGAGCTAGAGGCCAACCAAGTTGTTGATGGTTGTTTGATATCAACCAAGGGACTTTTGAACTTAAGGTAATCAATTGATTTCAATCCACAAGAAGTTACTACATTTGAATCAAATTATTGATGTTAAATAGAATATGTTGTGTTCATTTGAAATATCTTAATGTGGTTATGAATCCTTTAGTTGATAAATTGTCAGAATATATAGTTCATAATATAATATGTTTCCAAGACTTGACCTCCCATTCTACAAACACTATGAGAAATCATGTCCTTTGCAACTTGTCCTATGCAACTAAAAAGTGTCCTTTAGAACTAGTTTGAGTTACAAACTAGTTTTACAAGACACTTTTTTGTTGCATAGGACAAGTTGCAAAGGACATGATTTCTCATAGTGAAAATCAAGTAGAGTATCATTTTATGCAAGTTGAAATGAAAAGCAAACATGTGAACACACCTGCCATTTCTTCACAAATATTAATAACTTTCCATCCTTTATTAATTTGATTAAAATTGTGGAATAATCTTGTAACAAAATTTGATTTTTTTTTTACCAAAGATAAAAGGCCCATAACTTTTTAAAATTACAATAGAACCAAATGTTTATTGAAGGACATAACCATATAACGCTGATGGATAGAGGTAATGATGATAACCACCTTGGGAAAATAATTCAAATAGGTGTTTGGAATCTCCATATTAGGCAAAATTTAATCATTAATTTCCATGGCTACTAATTTGAAGATTGGACTAGTGGCATCCCTTTCGTGTTGCACTAATTTTTTTGAGGATTCAAACCATTGATTAGTACTTTTGTACATGGAGAAAAAAATGTATTGGAAAAAACTTGCAAATTTCAAAAGTTATTGCACATACAAGGAACATGATCTCCAACTTTTGTATAGCCACTAAATTCAATCAAAAGTCCAACTCTAGAACATGTTGACCATCATTTAGACCAGCAAATGTGGAGTTGTTATAAAAATATGAATTGGGACCCTATGGTATAACTTTGCATTTGTTTTTAAGATTTTTTGTTTGGTAGTAAACAAATATCAAACATGTGAACTAACTAGCTACTAAAGCAAGAACAAAAAACCAATTAAGTCATCCTAACCTTTGAAGTATTACCGTTTGGAAAAGTTTACCATGTAAAGACAAGCTCCACACAAAATTTACTTCAAAGGTTCATTCACAATTGTAGTTCCAAAAAGAAGTATATTAAAGTATTGAAAAAACAAGCTTTAAAAATAACCCAACAATTATTGGATGTTGTATAGAATTCCTTTTGAATCCTTTGATTGATTTATGGTGAAGTGTCCATATTACAATTTTTTTGTTAAAGTCCAATGCAAAGGAATGCATAAAATGATGCAATCGAATTCAAAAAAATTATATATAAAAAGCATGTTTTCCTTTATGCAACTACATGTTCATTATGTCAATTTGATCAAAATTTCAAAGTCTTGAAAATTTGAAGCAACAACTACAAACGAAATGATTCCTTTATTAAATAATTTAGTTACAGTTTTATATCCATTAGGTTCAAAAAATTTAGCTTTAGATGCACATTACATGTGCAAGAAATAATAATGTGAAAAACATGTTTGATTGAATTTTAAAACCCAATTTTACATTTTATGTGTTTCTGCATGCAAACCAAAATATTCATACATAATTATGCATGCATGTGAAAAATCACCACCACCACATGAATTATCTTATATTGAACTATTCAATTTTCTCACCAAATTTTGTTTCATGTAAATGTTATTTGTAGAAAGTAGTTATAAGAAAGTCATGGAGTTTTTTTTCCTTTTTTTGGTACCCTAATCATGAATGGTAAATAATTGTTGCCCATTTTGGTAATATATAACATGATAAAATAATTTTTAAAAAAAATCCTTGTCAAATAAAATAAAAAGGTGAAAAAAATATCAAAGGAGCCATGAACACTAAGGTAAAAGTCTTAATTTTCTAAGGATTCCACATGACACGTAATGTCATTTTTGTGCTGCTTTATAATTTTATAATTTTAATTTCAAGTACCCCATTTAACACTACATTTTAAATATAAACACATTTTGACTAAATTTTGATTTTATATCATGTATATTATGCATTCATGCCCTTTATCACATAAATATGAACAACTTTTGTTAAAGACACATTCTTTAAATTCATAACTTTTAGGGTCAAAAACACTTTTGAACCAAATGCGTTCAAATGGGTTATAAAAAGAATTTCCATAAATTCAATTTCTTTTGCCTTTCTAATCAACAATGTTAAAATCCTCTTCAATTTTTAGAAGGATAAGTGCACATTTGGTAGAAAAAATGATGTTTGAAAAAAACAAAGATTATCCACTCTCAAGGTTTGAGTGCTTTGAACGTGCAAAATGTTTTTTTAGTTGTGTCAAATTTTGAGCATGTTAACTTTGCAATTAATGAAAAATATTCCCAAAAAAAAAGACAATTCAAATTATTATGCTTCGGTTGCACGATTTTTCAAACATACAAATATGTAGTTTTAAGAAGTGTCCATTCACTTGGGTGGTTCCTTAGATTACGTTTTAACCCATAATTGAAATATGAACAAGTATTATGGCTATTGATATTTAAATTCCAACAACATATCAAAAACCATAAGAAGGAAACCCCAACCTTAAATATACACATATAAAAATTTATGAACATCATGAACAATGGTGAAGATGAGGTGGGAAAAATGAACATTTACAATTAGAGATTTCTAAACATAGAATGCAAACATAATCATGTTGTGATGGTCTTAGGAAACAAAGGGCACTTGCATAAACAAACACATTGGAAATGAGTGGAAAGGTCACTCACAAGAGTTGTTAGGTTCATGAAGACATAAAATATTTCTTTTGCTTCATCCCATATCAAGCTTTTGTTGCTACCTAATTCATTCCCTCCACCTCCATTCCCCCATCCTCTTCTTCTACCGCTAACACTAACCTTGCCACCTACCTCCTTGTTCATTTATTTATCCCACTTGTTAAATGCATCTTTATTGTTTCCTAATGTTGTTTAAAATGCCTTATGTGTAACATCATGCACAACTTTTTTTCAATAACCAATTTTTGAAACTTAGGGCATGTCCTCTCTTTCTTTTTAGCTATTCCAAGTCATCAAATTTTTCATATACCTAGGGACATACACAATTAACATTGTTTGAATATGAATTTAATTGGTTCTTCCAAAAAAGAACATTTTATGGATTTTTAGTAGGGTAACATCCTTGGGACACATGGAAAATTTTGCTAATAGGGCCTTTGATGTCACTATTTTATTCATATTGTTGTTGGGTATCTATAAGGTATTTTGTTCTTGTTTCAAAAATAGCCATATAAAGAGGAATTACTACTCAATTTAAAGGCATTAGGGTGAAAACACGATCAAAGGAACCAAGGGCATCAAGGTAAAAAATCATTTTCCAATGACTACACATGACATGTGTCATTTTTGTGTTGGTTTATAACATTAAATTTTGTGTATTTCGCACTAGAAGAAAAAGGCCAATATGTGACCATTACATTTACAACTACATGTAACTATTTGGTCTTTGTAACTAAATTTTTGTTATCTACAACTATTGTGACATCGTGTTGACATCAGTCAAGCCATCTTCAACTAACCTACGACTAGTTTGCGATTAATTTGATTTACATCTATATATGGGTTGGATTTATCATCTAAGAACAGCCATTTAAAGTCCCATTAGTCATAAGCGAAGTGGTGTTTAGTCGTAATTGACATATGTATATAGGTAAAATATCATATTGTATAATTTTTCAATGAGAGTGCTATACAAAGGTGTAAAATATAAATTTGTACATACTAGTATTCATACAATAAATGAAATTTAAATTCTGTGAATTTAATGGAAATGTGGTTTGTGGACTAAATTAGTCATTTACCTAGCTTTTTCCAACAAGCCATATTTTTTTAATCCCCCGATGGCTATATACAAATAGCCAAACAAGGTGGAATATTTAACTCACATCACTAGTTTTCTACTTAATCATGCGTGTGTTGCCAAAATCGGTTAATGCTTCTTGTGGATGGTGACCAACATCGTTTTTTATTTTGGATAATTTTGGAAATATTGGAAAATGGCCTCAATTTGATGAAAATATAATCAAGGTGGGAAAATTCACAAAAAATTTAAGGCAACAAGCTTGAATTAAAAATCACTAGTCAGTAATGTGTTTTTTCACAAAATTTTGAAACAAAAAAAAATCCTAGAAACCTAGAAAAATTCCCAAATAGATTGGGGCTCAAAATGTCTATAAAATTCCCTAATTCGAATACAATTAGCATTAAATATGGAAAATTCCCCATAAAATTTAGACTTCAAACTTGAAAATAAAAAATTTGAGTCGCCATTCAACTAGATTTATAAACTCTAGATATTGGATCAATTTGGGTGCAACTAATTATGTTTGTGACTTGGTGATTAGCATTGATTTCCTCATGCTAGGACCATTTGAAATAAAGTGGGTTGTTGTTGTTTGTTTGATGTTTATGCAACCTCCAACACAACAACACAATCCACACATTAGAACAGTGACTGATGATGCCCCCCAAACTTCAAATTATCTCCTTGCCACCCTATAACTTATCTCCAACTAGGGTGAAAATGTTTAAATATGTGAATAAGATAACATTTGTCACTAAAAAACTATTGCAAATATTTGGATATAGTGAACGAGCATATTAGTTAAACACTTGACACCTTAGTACTTGATAGGCTGTGGGATGCACATGGCAACAAAATTACTCTTTGTTCCCTAATCGTAGCTAATATCATAGGAAATTGCAACCCATCAACAGATTACTAAACAAACCCACTACTAAATGTTGTGAATTTTAGAGGGATATAAAAACTCATACCTTGATGATAGTGTAGAGATGTGCTTCCACCTTCTCCTTCCTCTTCCTTACCTTCTCCTTGTTCCTTTTTCAACCTTATCTGTGAAAACCTCACATATGTGTTTAGTTAATAAGTCAATCTCCAAGTGCAAACATGTATATACTCTGAGTAACTATATTGCTTATCTTACCACCAGAATAAAATTCTTGAAATAGGTCTATAACTTAGCATTCTTCAAGTAAAATTTAAAAAGTAAAAGCTTTAGCCCATCTCTCTTTCTCTTTCTCTCTCCCTTAATAACTTCACACTTGCACATGAGCTAGAAATGTTGGCAATAGGATTGATTGGTAGGAAGGACAAGAAGCTCCATTCAACAAGAACTATAAATGGTGATGGTGATTGCCCAAAACAAATTTTATAAAACAAGTGTTGTGACTAATACATGTGTGTCATTGAACTGTTCACAATTTAATGATAGAACTCAAAAGGTAATGAAAAGTTTGGTACTTGAGTTGTAGTTGTAGCGAAAGACCCTATCCCCTAGCTGTCCATCTACAAAAAGGAACTATCCATATGCCTTGGTCTCTGAACATTTCCAATTTTTGGAACCCTTGTTTTATATCTTTCAAAGTTTAGAAGTGCCTGCAATGTCAGAATTTCACAAAAAAATCATACACAAGTTAACAAATTTGTAAGACCTGAATCAAAAAATACAACATCCACTTGTTTTCTTCCTATGAATTTTTTTAAAAATGTAGCACAAACAATGATAAGGGATGTGGGAATGATTATACCTTCTCACAAAAACCACTAATGACCATGAAATTGTTGTACATATCCTAGAAGTATATTCATCCAAAATAGTCAGCTTATTTATACAAAAAAACTTTGACCCTATTGATAGATTTAGAGATGGAAGAGGGTGAACAAAAAATTATTACTCATTTGCTACAAGAAAAGAAAGGATATTCATCAAATGCAAGTGAACACTTCTTTTTCTATCTGTAACCCACTATTGAATGGCTATTTTTTTCGAAGCAATACAAGCAAACGAAAAACAAAGGTTTCAAATGTCAACACCAAAATTGTGAAACACTGCCATGGAAGACCATCTCCAGTTCTTTCATTTCCACAGGAAGAGTTCCTTCCATATAGGTGTCCCCCTTATTGACCTCAAAACTTTTCTACTATGGAGACACACCTGGCTCATTTGCCTTCAATGCCTGTGTTATCACCTCCATTTACCACCACTTGATCTACATTGACAATAGTAGTATTGTTAATTCCCTCCAACAAAACTCCAAGCTGTTAAGAGTTGTTCTTTCCAACCCCATTTAGTTGCTCTATAACTCCCATGCCCTCTTCTACCATCACCTCTTCTACCTCTCCACCTTTCATTTGGGTTTTTCTTTCCAAAGAATAATCCAAAACAACATTTATAGAAGAAGAAAACCTTGCTACTACACCATTTTCTCTAACCCTTCAAGTCTTCCATTGTATAACTATTAGTTGTTATTGAACCAACATTACTACTTTACTCCCATTAGCCACACTTGTTTCACCAAGTCATGTTTATCAACAAACAAATTGCATTTCTTCTTCATTGGGAATCTTATCAAACATAGAAACCTCCATTACTAATTGCAGAAGAGAAGACACTATGTGCAAGAAAACCATGAAATGTTGATGTGGTAGAATTTTTACTACAATACCTTTAGAGGAAATGCCTAGACCCACCACAACCTTTGTGATATAGTGGGTAATATAAAAGAGTGGACCAACCTTCTCTTTAACAAGTTTTAACATATTAGCTATTTTTTATATGGTGGTCAACAAAGGGTGAACATCATCAAACATAAGAAACATACCTGTCTCCATCTCCCAAATAAATATCCTGTTAGTATGTGAAATCACCTAAATTTGAATTAATGAATCACATTTCTATTCTATAAAAATATAAACCCCCAATGCAACAACAAAAATCTTCCCTGAGAAACACCAAAAGAGGTAACTTGAATTGAAAATTTAAGAATTGCAACCTTAGCACACACATCTCTTCTTGGAACATGGACAATTATCCTCTATTTGAAACAACAAAAAATCAGATCCCACTTGGTGCTCTCTAGGAAGATTGTTGAAGTTTTTAATGGAACTTTGGAAATCAAAACCTACAAAGCTCATAACCACAAATAAACAGGTGAACCTGTAGTACACCAAAATTTGCAAAATTGCTTAATAATAATTATCCTTAGCTAATGTTTGACTCATCTAAACAAATCCACAGCTATTTGACTATTGGACTGATAATATGCAGCAGCACTAGAATGATGATGTACTCACCCATAATCTCTTTATTGCATTAGGAATGGAGTGAAGCAACCCCCCCCCCTCTCTCCTCAGAAAGGTGGCATGGTATGTTTCCAACAAATCATTTGGTCTTGAAGGTTTAAGGAAGCGACCATAAAATTAGTCATCTTTAACCAAGCCATTAAAAGCCAATAATGAAAAAAATTCATTTGATGGAAGAATTACATTGTCAATTCAGAGGGGAGGCAAGGCAATATCTAAATTGATGCACCAAAAAGGTGTAACATCTAGTCCAACTTCTCATGACCGCGGTCAATATGACTCACTCTTTCAATATGCGTGGTCCCCTTTACTGCCATACCTACAAGGACTAAATCAATTCTTGCTCTTAAGCCTGTGGCCAATATTGGTGCTCCATATAGTGAACTACACCCAATGGAATGCCAAAAACTTTTTGTTCACACATTAAGTAAAAGCAATTGCATATGCCAATTTTGCCCAATCAATGTTAACTATAAATAACACTTCAATTTGACCCACAATGTGCTAGTGAAAAGCTTTTACAAAAAAATAGATCTACATATAGATACATCGTTGATCTTAACTGTCTCCAAGTTAAATCCCCCCTAAATGTGGCCTCTTCTACCATTAACCAGTGGTTCAAATGGTAGAGACTCATGGTCATCTTGCAACTAGTTACTAACTATCCCCAAAGGTTTGACCCCTAGAAACATCAAATGTGTTAACATTCTTCAAGTCATTTTCGTTGAGGGATACATTTCTAGCAGAAACCACACTCAACACAGATGCATCACTATTTGTTTCCTCCAAAGGTTTTGTTTCCTGAGGTGAAAGCTACTGCATTGCTTGCTCCACAACTCTTACACTTGTTTCCGAGCAAATCATGTAATAATCATTCATTATGCTTTGAACCTCCCTGTACAACTAGGACATCTTGAAAATACAAAAAGGAAGAATCTTCAAACACTAATATTATTACAATTTACAACCCCAACTTGGCAATGACAAAGAGGTACAAAACAAATGTAGACTCCATCCACTAACAAATTAAGAACAACAGTGGATTACACCTACCACCAATCAAGGCATTAGGCAAGATTCAATGCGCCAGTCCACATTTACAACTTGGACTAAGCTTATACTACATGGCCAATTTACCTAACTCTAGCACCAAGCATTTATAGTCAGAATTATCTCCATCTCCATTGAAACTTAAAAATTACCAACTCAATTGTTGTACAGGGTTCTTACATTGTAAAAATCTAGGTGTGGCATTAGAATATGTCAACTGCAAATGAATGTCATTGATTATCACCTAGGGAATTTCTGTACATACACGGGGAACCACTAATCATAGCATTAAAGTTCAATGCTTATAGTTCACCTTACCAACAAGATTTCAATTTGTACATGGTATCGACCAAAATAGATGGTTATAACATGCAACCATTTATAGTTAAAATTGTCTCCATTTCAATTGACTACAAAAATCTCGTTTAGATTGTTCTTTAGGGTACATACTTGCAAATATAACAAGTTTTGGTTAGGCATAACTATCTGCAACCTACAAAAATTGTGTAGCCCATATGCACAGTTCTGGAACCATTAATCATGGCATTAGGCTAACTTGAATGCGTGCAGTTCACCTTTACAACTGGGTCTGGGCTTATACTATAGGACAAGTTACTTGATTTTATCATGTAGGTATTTCTAGTCATAAATGTCTCCATCTCCATTGAAACTTTAAAAATACTAACTCAATTATTGTTTAGGATACTAAAACATACCAATTCCAGTTGTGGCATAAGAAAATGTCAACTGCAAATGAGTGTCATGGATTATTGCATAAACATCCTCTATACATACTTGGGCAAACACTAATGAAAGCATTAAAGTTTAATGCCTGCAGTTCACCTTGCCAACAGGATTGGGATTTAACCTTGGTATCAAGCAAAGTGCATGGCCTTAACATGCAAGCATTTCCAGTCCAAGTCGGTTCCATCCCAATTAACTGCAAAAATCTAGTCTGGATTGTTCTTCAACGGACCTGCGCACAGATATAATAAGTATTTATTAAACATAATCAAATCTAGTATGCTAATTGCCCAATAGCTCGTGTGCATAGTCGTGAAACCACCAATCAAGGCATTAGGCTAGGTTCAATGCTTGTAATTGACCTTTACAACTAGGGCTAGGCTTATACTAAATGACTAGTAGACCTAATTCTAACATCCAAGCATTTCCAATTAGAATTGATTCCATCTCCATTTAAACTTTTAGAAATACCATCTCAGTTGTTGTACAGGGTACCTATCGCACATAACAATCCATGTGCATATGTACAGATCCACTAATCAAAGCAATAGGTTGTAATGCCTACAATCCACATTTTCAATTATATTTGGATTTATATGAGAACAAACCAACCTGATGATTCTAACATGCAAGCATTTATAGGCAAAATTGTCTCTATCTCAACAGAATGTAAAAAACCCACAAGACTTGTTGTACATGTTACTTATGTCATACCAAATCTAGATTAGGGTTAACTACATGTGCTTTGCAAATTAGTTGCATGAACTACACAAGATTTGTGTGCATAGCCAATAAAATTTTGCTCACTAATTTGCCTCTAGATCTTCATTGTGATCCTTGATTGCTCCTTTCAAATACCACCCACAAGTCAAAAATAACTTTCTCCATGCTTGCCAATTATTGTTATTTTTGTGGACTGACTCCTAGTTTTCTTCAATCCACATTTGAAGACCTACCATGAATCTCCTTTAACTACATTATACATTTTGCAAATTTAGAAGGTTGCTTCCATTCTTTTTACATCATGGCACATTTGAAAAAATTCCAGTGGGTTTAAATTGTACAGCAATTGGTGTAAAACATGGTGCTGAATTCTCCCCAATAACTACCCAAATAGTTCTTGTAAAAACTCCCTTGGCCATAAGACTATTTTCCACATCATCCACTAAATCTCAAAGAATTGGGATAATCCGAACAGTTCCATTCAGCCTAATAATGCTTTCATGACTAAGACAAATTCCATGGGCTAATTCATTCATATCCCCATGGCAACCCCTTGTAACAGGTCAATGCAGGTACTAGCACCATTGTCAATACATCTAATTACTTCACCTCCCCAATGGGCACAACAACTCTGCCTAAGGCCATGAAAATTCTATGTAACATCTTATAAATCATGTTGCCCCTTTTGCCATGACTATTGCAGCTCAAAAGCTGGTGGACTTCACGATAAATGGGTTTGGACCAGCCACATTAGGTGTCCAACTCTAAAATGCAATTAAGGGCTCTTGCTAATACACTCTCCTCCTACATGGTTTCCTTTATTAGTTGATGGTTGGTCAACTTGACCAGTGGATATACCAGGTGCTTCCACCTATGTGTACAACTCTGAATCAAACAACCTTTCATGTAGATCAATCTCCATATACTAGCTAGATGCCTATTCCTCCCTACGTTTAGTCTGCCTACATATCATGACACATCATCTTCACCTGGCATTTACAATTCTGTAGATGCCATAATTGCCTCTATGCCACATAACTCAATGGCACCAACCATTGCCATGTTGTGAGGCACATATGGTATTTCTAGAGGCACTTTAATGCCTATCACATTATTTTATATCATAGGTTGTTCCTCCTTTGCTTCTGTTACCACACACTTGGAGCAAGATTCCTTATGTAGCACAACCTTCCACCATGGTTGGTTTAGCTCTTCAGAATAAAACACCTACTGCACTTGAACTAGAAACACGAGTGGTTCATCATCATTTGTTTTCAGTGCATTCAAATATCCAAGTAGGAAACCACCCTCATCACGCTTGTAAGTTGGATGACCTCGCCTATCAACTTCATTCTTTACCTAGTCACATTTAAACAAAACCATTGGGATTGATATTGGCCCATATTCAAAAAATATTATATCCTATAGAATTCCCACATACTACATGGGCCCAAGTGCACACACTCCACTTAGCCCTTGTGCCTATTGGAACACTAATGCCACTCTACAATCATAGGTTGCCATTGTGTTAACATTGGTTTATCCAATGACCCTATAGTGATTTCCATAGGCCTTCATCAACATATATCGAGAAGCATCAAAATTGGGCTTAATTGACAAATGGTATACATCCATTTCATCAAGCACATTGCCATCTACCATATGGGTTCGCACTACCTCCTTCACCCATTTTGCCAACTCCTGCACTTTTGCAAGCTTTATAGGATACTTGATAGGCCCTCATGTTCCTCTTTCATCCCTATGCCATTGGTCTTCAAAATCTATGTGTAGTCTTACCACTCAGTCATGCTCTTGCTCATGTTTTCTGCCCACCCCATTAAACCCCAAATAACGAGTTAAGGAAGGGCTCACCACGTAGGTGGCCTATAAGGCTGCATTATGTGACCAGCATACAACAACTTGTAAATGCAATACCATGTCATGAAAATTGAATCTGTGCTGGGTTTAGGTGGCAAATACCGGACCCATGGTGCTAAGCAAGCTACATTAGTAAGGACATATTGATGCGCAAGGTCCCATGCTAATGGTAAAAGGCAGAACTTGGATCCCAGACCCATCTAATACTTCACCATACACCCTTCTTTTTCGTCAACATCCCATATTCTACAATGTACTTGTGTAAACATTTGCATGTATTCTATCATGAACCCTAGTGTTTCATCTAGCACATACCCTAAAGCCATCAATGCCTTTGGCCTTGCCCGGTTATGCACGTACTTCTTCAATGTCCCCAATGTTTGTTCAACTAAAACATCCATCTACTATGCATAGGCCCACAAATGGTTAGCTTTTTAGCCACATGCAACACCAAGTGTGTCATCACATCAAAGAATGCACTTGGTAACTCCCATTCAATCATGTTAAAGGTGACAACAACATCCTCTCTTAAAGATGGTAGTGATGTTGGGTCCCATACCTTTGCACAGATGAAGCGGAATACTCGGCTAAGGCGCATTAAACTTAAACACACATTGGTGTCCATCATACCCATCAAAGCCAAAGGCATAAATTGATGCATTAGCACATGCCAATCATGGTTTTTCATATTCCCCAGCTTCTTGTCCATTATATGCTTGCCCATTGCACTGCAATAATTTGATGGCGCTTTCAATGCCCCTAACCTACCCATGAATGTTTTTAGTTTTTATGATTTTAACACATATGAAGCAATAAGCTAAAAGATCTTGCCTAGATTGTGAGGGTCTTTCTTCAGCCATAAGTGCTCCTGAACCCCACACACCTCCATGCCCCTATGCATCTTAAATGTGTCCTTCACCCCAATTATGAAGTTGATCACACTCTTACACACATTCTTCTCAATGTACATGACATCCAGTGTATGTTGAATCAACAAATGTTGTATGGGCATCAGCCAACCAATCACACATTTAATACAATTTACACGCACCACACATATTCCACATTATTACATTGTCCAATCCAAACTTGGTGTAATTACATTGATATGGCAAGGTCTTCCCCACACTGCATGGGGTGTACACAATAGCTAGGCCATGATTTCCAACAATGAAATTATGTATTACTCTTGTTGTGTTCCATGCCCATGCCCTATTGTACAGTTCTAACATCAAGCTTGGATACTTGGGTTCAAGTCCAATTTAATTAAACTACTAGCTATGTATCTAAACCAAGATGCGACAACGATATTACAGGTGCTAGAACCCAAGAACTTGCATTCCCCTCAACTACAATTAAACTTACAAGAAATAGTCATATATCAAGATGTTTGCCACTATACATGGCATTATTAGGTTGTTAGCCACAATTGAACCCCATAATACTACTATGCTAACCTCCTAGTATGGCAATTTGAATAGGGTAGATGAACGCTTCAATCCAATTTCCTTTGATGGGCAACCCTTCAACCCCAAAACATTGCCCTGTGCCACCCACTTTTCTGTCCTTTGTGCCCATCTTAAAGTATCAGCACCAGTTGTTGTGTAGGGCTTCATCCAAAGTTCCTCTGCACCAATTGTTGTGCAAAGCTTCATTTGAATTTCCTCTGCACTAATGAAGTGTGTTGCATTCAGGTGTGTTCTGTAAGGGTGGTCCCTTCATAACCACCGTCTGCTTCCTTAAAAAACAACCTTCCCCAACTCCTTGGACCATATGGACACGATACTTGACCCACATGGAAGGTAAGCTTTGTAACCCTAGTGTTGACAACTAGAAACCAAAACATAGCCAGGGAAGTCATGAATAGTCCACATCAACATGGCCTTCAACACAAATGCTCAGTGACCTAGAGGTTGCAATACGTCCAATCCTGCCACCCCCTTCCATAGCTCCTCTAGCTCCTCTATCACAAGTTCCAAGTAGACATCAAAATTGGCCACTTTCATTATCTAGGCTCAGGATTATCAATGATACTATCATGAAAAACCTCTTTGTCACTAACCAAGGGGGTAGGTTATAATTTTAAAAATTATGGGCCAAGTCAACCAACTTGAGCTCTTCTCCCCAAATGGATTGAATCCATCTATAGCAAGCCCCAGCTGTATGTGCCTGGGATTAGCAGCAAATTTGGGCTAGGTGGCATTATGTGAACCCATGTTTTGCTGTCAGGTGCATGACGCACCTTCCCATTTGTCGATCGATTTTTGTTATGCCATGTCATGAACTCAACTATGGCAAAAGCTCGATACATCTTAAATAATCAAGCAACTAGAGGAAAATGTCACATGACCTTGACTGGCACTTGGGACCTACCAACTACCCTATATCAAAGAGCCCCACACTCAAGGCAATCCTGCATCCCCTCATATTGCTTTTGGAATAGTACCCAACCATTGTTGCAAGCATGAATGTTGTTGTAGCGGAGGCTAACTTTGCTAGTCATGACTTTGGCTTGATACATGCTTGAAGGCAAGTAGTTGTCCCTGGGTAATAGATGTAAATGAAGAAGAGCTAATAGTTCATCTACAAACTTATTTGAAACCCCATGCACTTGGCACAAATTCATCAACAACATAGTCGTTGTTAGCTTCGTGTTCTAAACACCTGTGTACAAGGACTCACATGCCTCGTGCAATGCATTTGCTTCATCTGAGAAGTCATCCTGATCTGCAGTAGGTGCTTCAGGTTGTTTTGGATTGTTGGCCTCTGCACCATCATCATCTAGTGGCAAGTTCGACTATTCAAACATGCTTTCAAGAATGGCTACTAATTGCTCCATATTGAAAATGCTTGTTACACCATGTTCACAATGTTTATACCATCCACTCCCAAGCTTGCATTAGTTCCAACACCTTCCACAACTAGGGTTTTAGCATCGCTTGCATTAGTTCCAGTAACTTCCACAACCAGGTTTTCAACATTTCGAGGCACAAACAAATCATCTAGCATTTGTGCAACCTAGACATCGTTGTCCATAACCTTTGTTGGCATATGGGCTTGTACTTTGGTTGTTGCACCCCATTCTTCATCAGAGTCATGGGGCTCCCCTGGCCCCTTCCACACCCTAAACATGGAACTCCTTAGGTTGACCAACAGGTGTGCCTGAACAGTTGCAAGCAATAGAGGTCAACCACCTCCTGCACATTTAACACATGGACACCTCATTGTCGTAATGCCATGGTTGTGGGCCCAATCCCCCTCTCTCTTCCACAAGCTAATATCCCTATTAATAATCTTTTTAGGGTCGTCTAAGTCATGACACTTGCAAGGATCATTTAGTTGCCTTACACCTACATCAAAGCCATTGCCCATGCTTAATCTATGTCAACCAACCTGCAATGCCACATATTAGGTGTACCAGTTAGTCAAGTAGGTGCAGGGTATTGGGAATTACACGATCACATATATGGCAAGAAGGAAACCACTACTTTCTCCTCCTATACTCCAATGATAAAATCCTCCACAAACCATCAACCTAGATGGTTGTTATGTAATGTCCCTCCTTCCTTTTCACCTCCATTGTTTGCCTTTGGATTAGGAAGCAAATAATCTATGATGCGAATGTACTTTCTAGGAGTAGAACTATCATGAGGCTGATCGTATTCACTCCTAAACATACCTACCACATGCTTGTAGATGATTGATGTGAATTAAAGCCTGCATAACGAGGCTATTGTCACAAAACTTCCCAAGGATGGAGCTTTCACCAATTTCCAAAATTAGACAACATGGGAGTAGAAGCAAAGAGAAAACAACTACTCACAATTAGGGTTGCGATATTGATTTTCAATGATACGGACAACAAAGAGGTTGCAAATTGACAGTAGAATACAATGCGAATATCCAAAATATTAGGGTGATGACCCTAGTTGGATATCTCATTAACACCGAACTTGCTTTCGCTAGCAATGTAAAACATTCCTTCCTGTCTAGACATGGATGGTGCTGCACTAAAAAACAATCCTTAAATAGTTAAAGATAGCATCGTAGATCCACTCAAAACTCCTAGAGCCCCAAACATCCATGACAAGTTGTGTCCAATAGCAAACAATGAAATAACAAAGACTTTGAAACAACTACTATAAAAGAGTTAACATTCCAGGGGACCTTGGTTCACCCGTGCCCTAGGCCCTATGCAACACTACAACCCAACGTCAATATCCCTCACCCAACTTTCGACTAGCATTCGGAGGTGGCTCTCCATGATAACATTATGTAGGTTTAATATGAAGGACAATGGCATAGAAACAAAAAATCACTTGACATTCTCCCATCCACTCATCCCTTTCATCCACATCAACATAGTTGTTTCATCTTGCATTTTAAAATCAACTCCCAATGATGATTATTGTCACGGTCCCAAACTCCTTGATAGATTCAAATGTGAGTCTAAAGTGAAAACAACGGAAGAGCATAAAGTTAAGGCACACTCCCTGGCTTGTAGCACTTTAGGGGTAGAAGGGCGTGTTGGAGTTCCGGGATGGGACTAAGAAGAATCACAAGCGATCAATCACTCACACGGACCTACACAAAACCAAACAACAAGTTGGTTAGTGCATAGCTAGAGCACTTTTGGTGCTAGGATGAGCCATGGGCAAACTCGGACTCACAAGACTCACCACGACCCAAACTTGGGGGAAGCCACCACCTTCCCCCTTATAGTATATTTTGTGCCTCTCCACAAGGCCCACATCCAAATGGCATTTTGTCCCAGGACTCCCAAGTGAGAGTCTCGAAATTCCCGAAATTGGGACTCTTGCGAGTTTGGGGGCCCATAACTTTGTCTTCAAACCTCTTATTAATATGAGGCTTAAAGCAAAGTTGTAGCCCTCATCAAGAACTTCCCAACCATATGTCACACGTCACTTGAACGCAAAAAAATTGGGGCGATTCCCGACTTTTAGTGGTCAGGAGTCAAATTGCCAATTTGATTCCTAGCCTTTCTTTTGGCCATAACTTGTGTTTTAGGTGTCTAAATGGGTCATGCAAGCCCATTTTGGACATCTAAGTTTCAAGAGCTTTCCAACCTTACAAAGAGTGCCTCAATTCAATGAGTTTTGATGCCTACAATCGCCTTTTAAAGATTCGGGAGTCCATTGGGACTCCAACTCCCAAAATGGGAGTTCACTTGGGAGTGTGAAGGTTCATTCCCTCACATTTTTTTGCATTCTCAAGAGCATGAAATGTGACTCCCGAGCTTAGTCTTTGCCCACACCTTTGCAAACCCTTGCCTTGGTCGCGAGCCCAAGGTGAGGGTTGCGATAATTACACTGGGCAAAAAATTAACTCATTTGATGGAATGTTAAACAACATGTGGTATATCCCCTCTTCCTGATTTTAGTGGGTGTTTGAGCAAATGGAAGTAATCAGCTATAGCATTTTGCACATTTGTTTAGAAAATTGAATCATTATTTGTTCTCATTTATTTTATAACAATGTAAGTTTCATGGCCTTAGTTTCTAACATACTTTGTGGACCATCATGATTGCATGATTTATATTATTCATAGCCGACCATCCTCCCATATGTTGATTTCCATACACCCATTACTCTCACACAAGTCCATACAAGTCATATTTGTAATCACACTTGAAATTCAATTGCCTTTACAATACTGCCTTTCAATCATTGGCTTGTTATCCTACCAATATGTCATTCCAAAACTAGGTAGAACGTTCATTAAGTCATCAACATATTACAATATTGCACAAAATGTTGGTGATGCTAAGTGGTATAGGCTAGATGCTTATAATTGCAGTAGCAACACTGCCAGAAAATCAAAAATGTTTGAAAGTTGAACATTGACATCTTTATCATGTGGGTTATCCTATTGGGTTTCTTCATCAAAATAAGATTCTCCTTTATTATCTTTAATTAATTGATCATTTACATGTACTATAACTTCAATGTTGATGCGAGGAGATGTGGGGACCATCTCCCAAGTGGACGTGTTAGCTGAACCCTTCATTTCTTCATAGATGGCATATGCATCGTCCTTTGCCCTCACCATTGTGGCAAGCCCATCTTGCTACTTTTGTTGTAGGAATGCAACCTCTGTAGTTGTTGACCGTAACACATGCATTTGAGAATCCCTACTACCCCATTAGCCTCCCATGGGTGGTTAGAGTGAACCTCTCCTACAATTTCCATTTTGACATGGGCAAAAAATGTACACCACAATATTCTTGACCACATCACATTGCAATTAACAACAATCTATTTTCAAGAATAAAGGACTTTCACATCTCATAGGTAGGTAGATTTTGCTACATTATTTTCTAGATGATTGCCACCTGGGAGCAAGTCCGTACATTGTCCATGATCCCAACATTAACCCATTAACCTAGGGCCACTTTACATAAGAGTCCAAGGTTCAAGGTGCAACAAAATGGAACATTCTTATCAATTGAAAGCCATACCTTGGACAAAAAGGCTTTACATGAAAGTTGAAGGCCCAAAAAATTGGCAAATTCAAGCTAAACCTACATGGGACCTATTTTAGAGCCAAAATCAATTGGTTCAGACCAAATAATAGGGCTAAAAGGAGAGAATAATATGAAGAACCAATATGCAATCTAGGGTCCAAGACAAGGTCGCATTCAAGGATTTATTTTGCTTCAAATGGACCAAATTGATCATAGCAAAATTGAACCCTTGACCTTAATCAAAATGAGCTTTAGTTAGCTTTGGCTCTTTCCTTTAAATTTTTTTAGTGCTTTTTTTAGTGGTTTTGATTTTTGAATACCTTGATGGTTTTGGTGACTATGACCTACTAATTATGTTTGTAAATGATTCTAATTTTTAGTCTTGTCCTCTTTTGATTATGCTTTGCCTGGCATGGTGGCCCATTATTGAGTTGCCATTCGGCATGACCTTCTAATGTACTTTTTGGTTGCTATCTGATGGCCCTAATGGTCCCTTGCCTCTTTCCTCTTTGGGGTTTCCTCTAGAGTGGGCCTTAGTTAGCAATGAAATTACTATGTCCCCAAATCACTGATCCAAGCATTAGTCCAGACCAAAAATGGTGATCAACAGTTTTGGAAATAGAAATTTCATGTAACCAATGGGAAGGCTCAGCATGCACTCATGATGGGCCTTGTTTTTCCTTTTGGAGGTAGGATGTTGGGGAATACATTTGTTTGTATTTTGCAACTTACGGTCCAAAGAGGTGTTTCCATTCGGGGATGTTCAATGCTCAAAAACAATTGCTAATGGGCCAATGGATGTGGCTTTTTAAAAAAAAATTAAAAAGTTATGAGCACACATATGAACTAATTAATATGAATCACATTTTATCACACTATATCCTAGTGATTCCTTTCTCAATTTGCTATTGTAGTGCATTTGCCTGGCATTCCAAGAAAGCCTTAACAAAATAATTGGTAGCGAGAAAAATAAGGCAGTACAATTTTTCATTATCTTGTTAGTATTTGATGACCTACAAATCCCTAGGAGTAGTGGTTTTGCCCATAAAATTGGGATTTAGCCAAGGTGGCGATCCTCCATGTGACCATCTTACAAAAGTGGCAACCATCCATAGGAATATTTACCTTATCATGACTTTCTAAATTGTAAGTAGCCTTGGGTATTTTTTTTCCTTGGAGAAACCAATTGTACATCGTTGGGATTCTTCTCCTCTATTATTTTATTGTTTAGCTATCCAAGGTCCCAAAAACAATTAATTATTACATTTTTCAATATAGATTTTGCACCAAAAAAAACACTATTAGGGATCAGCCTTTGCTTATTGGTGAAGTAGGAAATTAACAATTAAAAATGTGAAAATGATGTGTATTTTGAAAGTTTGAATCACTAGAAATAATCCCCCAAATTATTATTTTCAAATTCCTACTCTTGGTTTTCAGTGAATAGCCATAATTGTAAAAAGGTGATTAAAGACATGTGCTTCATATTTGGTTTATAACTAGTTTGGCTACATCATCGTAGGGAAGGTACCCACATTTTCTACATGTTCCAATGGATAATCACCGCCTTGGTTAAATTAACAAAATCCCAAAAGGAATAGTGATGTAATAACATGAAAGGAATCATTGAACCAAATCTGCATGGGTTTAGTGGCTCGAGGGCAATGACAAGCACTAAGTGCTTGATAATCATTCAAGGTCGGTGATCATGGTAGCATGGGTTGACATGCATGTTTCAAAACATGCAATTTGTTGTGCAAAAACTTCGAATCATGCCCACCTGTTCTCACCGCAATCACATGACAACTTAAACCCAAACTACTTACATCACCCAACAAATTGCTTTACAGGGGTAATAATTTGCACCTTCGTGTGTTTGGATAGGAATTGTGTTTGGAACAATGGGATTGGTGGGCGTAAGTAAAAATCGCATAAATAGCAAAACTACAACTAGAAGCCCAAGGTATGAACGACATGGTAGGATTCCGTTCGAAAGCCTAGAGTATCAGCAACACAATGAGACCATGACCAGAAGCCAAATATATGGGGAAAGCTTGCAACGACAAGTAGTGTTCCGCACAAATCAACAAAGTTCACAAATTGTGAGTAGACAAATCCATGGTTTAGAGGCACGTGTTTCTAAAATGGAAGGCAAATTGTGTGCCTTTTGTTTGGGGCTAAAGCAAGTTCAACTTATTCTAATTGCAAACACAGATAAGTTTTCCCCATACATGCCAAATGTCTCACATCATGTAGAAGTGGAGGTTGAAGAACATCAAAGTTTGGAAGACCCACTAACGGAAATGGTGAAGATCTTGGTGCCCAGCTGTGCTCATTTGTCCTTGAACTCATTAGTAGACCTTATGGTTAGGCTAGGGCCTCAAGAGCAAGTCCCAGCTATACACAAGCACCTTCAAGCCTTTGTTGTCCATATAGAAGTGAAATATTTGAAAACACCATCACATAAGAAGCATGTACTTTTGGGGGAGCTAGTGCCCAATACACTTGCTCGGAAAGGAATTTTGAATGTAGCCCCAAGCCGGTTGGTTATGGCTATGGCCGACGGGCAACAATTATGACGCATTTCTAATTCCTCGAAGGATTCAAATGTGAGTCCAAGTACGAGACAGTGGAAGAGGGAGGAGTCAGGGCACGCTCCCATAGTTCACAACACTTTGAGGGGTAGAGGGGCGTGTTGGAGCTCTGGGATGGGACTAGGAAGAGTTGACAACCTTCACTCATTCACACGGGCTTGCACACAACCCACACAAAGTGGTTAGTGCATAGTTGGAGCACCCTTGGTGCTAGGACGAGCCACGGGCAACACAAACACATTAGACTCACCGTGGCCCGAACTTGGGGGAAGCCACCACCTTCCCCCTTAATACTATGTGGTTGGCCACGGAGCCTACATCCAAATGGCTTTTCTCTCCCAAGACTCCCGAGTGGGAGTCCCGAAATCGCGCCGGTTGGGACTCCCACAACTTTGGAGCCCCATAACTTTGCGATCAGACCTTGGATCAAGATGTGGTCTAAAGAAAAGTTGTAGCTTTCATTGAGAGCTTTCTAATGGTATGTAGCACGCCCTCTACAGCCAAGTAAATCGGGTTGATTCCTGACTTTTTCTAGTTGGGAGTCAAATTGGTAGTTTGACTCCCGGCCCTTCTTTTGGCCATAACTTGTGTTTCAGATGTCCAAATGAGCAATGCAAGCCCATTTTAGACATCTAAGTTTCAAAATCTTTCCAATGATATAAAAAACATCACAAGCCATTGAGTTTTGACTCCTCAAATCGCTTTTTGAAGTTTTGAGAGTCCACCAGGACTCCATCTCCCAAAGTGGGAATTGCCTTGGGAGTGTGAGGGTTCACTCCTCATACTCCCTCACACTTTTTTACATTCCCGGGAGTATGTGAGGTGACTCTCGGGCTTCTTCTTCACCTGCACCCTTGTGACCCTTTTGCCTTGGTTGCGAGCCCAAAGCTAAGGTTACGACACTTTGCATTGGTCGCAAGCCCAAGGTTAGGGTTGCGACAAATTAGCAGTGGAAATTAGATTGTTGGAATGAAACAAGCATACCCAAGTGATTGAATGGCAAATAGGCAAGTAGGTTATCACTCAAATGCTTTTTGAATATGACACTCAAATTTTGACTTTGATTGATTGACTTTGTGGTTGTTCCTCCAGGGTTTCATAAACTGTGTAATGAGACTACAAGGTGAGTATGTATGAATTGGGAACAATGGTTTTGTAAGGTAGTCATGCCAGGGATTATGTCATGTGTTGCCTCAACTATTCGGTAGATTTTGCATGTGTATAGGGGTTGGGTAAATAATTTTGACATTATTCTTAATTCAACTCTATGTGGTCCAACAATTGTTATATAAGTGTTGGGCCATTGTTCGTGACATTATTTAAGGTGGTTGGATGCCCTTTTTTGGTTGTTTCATTATGTGTGCTTTAGTTTTGCTTCATTATGTGTCCTTTGGTTTTGCTTCATTGTCACCTTCATTGGGGGTTAGGGCAATTTTTTCCCTAATGTGGATGATATGTGCAAATGTCTACAAGTTTAAATAGGGAAACCTAGCACTGTAATTTGACAAATGAAGACAAAGGCCACAACTGAATTCCAGTTTAAGGAAGTGGCGATTTTCTAGCTTAAGTAATTTAGTGAGAACTTCTAGTGTCCTTGGCAATATATTCATAGTATTGCATGTTTCCTTACTTATGAGGAACTAGCAAAATGTAAACAATTATGTTGCTAACTTGGTCATTTGTAGTATACTCAAAATTTGGCCTACCATAATCAATAGCTTCAGCTAATAGGTTGGGTGTCCGCCATGAGCTCTTTTCATTGCCCTCCTGGTCCACAAATGGCTTATGTTATCCAAACATTTGTTGGTTCAAGTTCTAGTTTTGTATTTGAAGACCATAATGGGGAAGCTTATGTGCATTAGCTCTAAGCATTGTGGATTTGGGTTGTATTGTAATTCCACATGCCTATTATTCATGGCACATTGGCCCATCTTTGTGGAAGGGTTTAAGAGTTGGGTCATTTCAGGGAATTTGCATGTTATATTGAAATAATCTAATAGTTTCCTTCTATTTAGTAGTGCACGCATTACATGATTCCACAATTATGTGACAAAAGCAACACGAGAATTTGTGCCTATTTTTTCCCCTGTTATCATGCAGAGCTCTAATCGTTAAATGTGATTTTTGAAAGTAAGGAATATCCCTACTCTTGCATCACACCAAGTGACACTTGAGGCGAGGATGATGGAAACAAAGGCCATGCTCAAAGTCTAGTTTATAGAGGTGGCAATTTTCCATCTAGGGGAACGAAGTGTCAACTTTCTTGTTTCCTTGCATAAGAACTAGCAAAATGTGTTTAGTTATGTTGCAATTTTGTTCATTCACATGGTATATTTTTATTTTTGAATACTGTACTATCTAGCTTTAAGCACTAATGTGGTTGTTTGCCATTAGGCATTAAGCATCCACCTTTTAGTTTGCAAATATCTCATGATGTTTGAATGTTTGATGGTACATGTTAAAGTCATATATTTGAAGACCACGATGGGGAAGTTATGTGCAATTATTATAAGCTATGGAGATTTGGTCTTCTAGTGCATTGTTCACAATACACTAATATATCTATGTGGAAGGATTTAAAAGCTGGGTTGTTTCAAGTGTTTTGCATGTTATATCAATAATCTATCAGTATCCTTTAGTTTAGGGTTTGAAAACAACATGAATACACAATTATGTGAAGATGGTGTCATGGGGATTTGTGTGGGCTTAGTTACTTGTGATCCTGCAGCTCCATCATTGGTGCTTAATGGAGACCCATTCTTTCCTAGGGGGTGCTTTCATGGGTTCTTCATTATTATTGTATTATAAGTCATTTGTTTTAAAAAGAAGGATTTCACCAACTCAACTAGGTATGTGGATGGTGGTGGAGTCACAAGAATGGCATCTTGGTGTATGAAGCTAGTTAGGTTCAGAATCTGAAACCTGATTGTTCATCTTGTATCTTATTTTAACCATGGTTTTATTTTTACACATATAAATTATGACATATGTGATGGTGAAGTTTGTCAAAATGTAGCATAATTATCTAGGGGGGATTTGTGGTCTTGTTTTTAGAGGGTTGAGATTTGGATTGAAGGAAAAACTTAAAGGGTTAATTTACTGCCGGTTAACACACATGCATGATATGAAACATGGCAATTTGATCATTTATACACTTTGCATGTGATAAATACTAGCTTTTAACCTTGCTACTTGGTTACAAGGAGTTTCCAGTGTTTGCCTATTTAAGGTTCTTGTCTGGTTCTGATTGCTTTTGTTGGAATGTAAGAAAAAATTGTCACAATGGCTCTATTTGTTAGGACTTTGGTCAAAGGTTTTCAAGTGGTCCATCCCACCCTGATTATGGTCAATGTGGCATTTATACGAAGCTGGGAATGAGAGTTACATCTATGGGCTTCTGACGTCAATGTTGTCAATTATGCTTCAAAGAATGAAGAGGTAAGAAAAATTATCTGACAAATGGAATTAAACCTTAACTTTAGACTATTCAAACTAGAGGTGTTTCTTACCATTTTTGAAGTTTTCAATAATGTAAGTGTTTTGACATAATATTGTGTTGTTCAGTTGATTAGTCTACATTTTTAAAGATGGAATAGGATGTGTTTGCCATAATGTTATGGTTTGTGCATGTAAAGAATTATGCTAAAGAAATAATATGTGATTTATCCAAGATATGGAGATCTTGAAGAATTTAGAATGGGAGGCTTTGATAGTTGACAAGGGTTGGTGGTTACATCCACAAAAGACATATCACCACTTCAATTGGTTGAATTCCGCATTTTTGCTCTTACTTTTGAGTGAACCACCCAAGGTATATGTCATCTTTTATGCAATTCCAATCAAATGTGACGCACTCCCAAGTCCCTAGTTAGTCCCAAGTTAGGGTTAAGTTACTCAAGTTACGGAATTGTGGGGTGTTAACAAATAGGAGATCTACTCAAGTGCAAACATAAATATTTATTGAAAGGAAACTACAACATAATGCTCACAACACAAAACACAACATCAAGAACTCTCCAAGGTTTTTGTCACAAGAAATACACAAACTTGTGTAATGAAGAAAAGAGAGGCAAACCATCAACACCAAGGTATTTAACTACAAGACCAAACCACAAATAACCAAACTAAAATAAGTAACGAAAGTAATT
>Ga0116227_10004013_pt1 | contig 32237 bp, 29 predicted proteins | sample S1TSphgellanicum_FD_89693 | JGI IMG/M metagenome (GOLD analysis project Ga0116227, IMG submission 89693) | Host-associated microbial communities from peat moss isolated from Minnesota, USA - S1T2_Fb - Sphagnum magellanicum MG | ecosystem: Host-associated > Plants > Peat moss > Unclassified... | reverse complement strand
TAAGCGGGTAATGATAAATCGTCGATTAGATCAAGCGTGTTACCCTCGCTAAACCAGTTAACAACTTCTGTATAAGGGTTGCCTTTTTTAGATTTTTTAGCTTTCTCTGGGTCAGGGAAAAACTGTAGCATCAGCGTTTTGATGGCTTTACCTACCAATATGTTAGCTACTTTGGCAGGGCCTTCCAGCTCACCTTCGTAAACCAATTCTATTTTACCTGTGATGGCCGGGATTACGCCCAGGAAATCAGAGATGCGTACAAATGTATTTTTCTCACCATTGATTAACATGCGGCGTTCAGCGTTGCTGATTAGATTTTCATAAGCTGAGATCGTTAAACGTGCAGATACACCCGATTTTTTGTCGATGTATTCAGAATCACGAGCTTCGAAAGCAATTTGCTCAACCAGGTCTTTAACCAAGCCGTCAGATTCTACATTAGCCAATTGCTCTGGTGTAAGGTTGGCTTCCTGCTGCGTAATACGGCGCGAGATATCCAATGAGCGTGGGTAATGGGTCAGGATTTGGCTTTCGATACGGTCTTTCAACGGTGTAACGATAGATCCACGATTGGTATAGTCTTCTGGATTGGCAGTAAATACAAACTGGATATCTAAAGGCAAGCGCAGTTTAAAACCACGGATCTGAATATCTTTCTCTTGCAGGATATTGAACAGAGACACCTGGATGCGTGCTTGTAGATCGGGCAATTCGTTAATTACAAAAATACCACGATGCGCACGGGGTATTAATCCGAAGTGAATTACGCGTTCATCAGCATAAGTTAATTTTAGGGTTGCTGCTTTAATTGGGTCAACATCACCAATTAAATCGGCAACGGTAACATCCGGCGTAGCCAGTTTTTCAGTATAACGATCACTGCGGTGTACCCAAGCAATAGGGGTATCATCGCCTTTGGTGGCAACTTCATTACGGCCGAACCACGAGATGGGGGCCAATGGATCGTCATATAATTCAGATCCTTCTATAAATGGCACATACTCATCCAAAAGGTTTACTAACAGGCGTGCAATACGGGTTTTAGCCTGTCCGCGTAAGCCTAATAATAAGGTGTTGTGACGTGATAGGATTGCGGTATGCAGATCGGGAATAACGGTATCCTCATAGCCAATAATGCCTTCAAAACCTTCGCTTTTGTTTTTAAGCTGCGTAATCAGGTTGGTTCTTAATTCTTCTTTAACAGATCTACTTTTGTAGCTCGTTTTTTTTAACTGACCGAGGGTCTTTATATTTAATAATTCGCTCATTCTTATAATTTGAAAATTTGGGAATTTGAAGATTTGAAGATGATCTGTTATTTTCAAATCTTCAAATCAACTAATTAGCACATTATCTAACTGTTTTCCTTCTGTTGCGGATATAGTCTTCAAAAATGTATTCGCCAAGACCGTTCAGTGAGCTGTAAAAAGCTTTGCCGCCGTTGGTTTCTGTAAATTTACGTACAAACTGTTGCAGGTAAGGGTCTTTAGCGATCATAAACGTGGTGATCGGTATTTTTAACCTTTTACATTGCGCAGCCATGTTCAGGGTTTTGTTAACTACTTTCCTATCCAGGCCGATGCTGTTTTTATAATATTTGGTGCCTTCTTTTAAGCAAGTAGGCTTACCATCGGTAATCATAAAAATTTGCTTATTGTGCGTTTTGCGTCGGCGCAATAAATCTGTAGCCAGCTCTAGCCCTGCGTAAGTATTGGTGTGGTAAGGGCCAACCTGTAAGTAAGGGAGATCCTTTAGGCTGATAGGCCAGGCATCGTTACCAAATACCACAATATCTAAAGTATCTTTAGGGTATTTGGTGCGGATCAGTTCGGCTAACGCCATCGCTACCTTTTTTGCAGGGGTAATCCGGTCTTCACCATACAAGATCATGGAGTGCGAAATGTCGATCATCAGCACGGTAGAGGTTAGGGTTTTGTAATCCATTTCCTCCACTTCCAGGTCGCGCTCGGTCATCTTAAAATCGCCGATACCATGGTTAATCTGCGCATTGTGGATAGATTGCGTAATATCAATCTGATCTAGGCTGTCGCCAAATTCAAACTCGCGGCGTTCTGCATTTTTTTCGTCACCCTGGCCAGACTGCGGGGTACGGTGGTTGCCCTTGCCTGATTTTTTAAGCTTGCCAAAAATATCCTCTAATGCCGATTGCCTGATGCTTTGCTCTGTTTTGGCGGTGATGTTAAACTCGCCTTTTTCGTTGTCCTCAGTTAGGAACCCTTTTTGCTTGAGCTCGTCAATAAAATCGCCCATGCCATAATCGTCATTGGTGATGTTATATTGCTTATCGAGCTCGTTGAGCCATTGTAGGGCTTCGCCGGCATCACCTGACGTATAGTTCAGTAATTCCAGGAATAATTTTAGTAATTCGTCAAATCCGCCTTTGGGGATTTCACTGGGTATATATTTGGAGAATCCAAATCCTCGCATGTTTTTGCCTTTCTTCTAAAGTAAATTAACGGATAAATTCCCGTAAAAGTTTCCTTCTCTCATATGCTGCCTGTCCGCATGCCCAATAATGACGATTGAATGATTATGCCCCGGTATAATTAATACCAATTTAACACGCCGCAGCCAGAACTGTACTAAAACGGAATGATCTCTTCTAAACTATAAGTTGGCGTTGCTCCTTGCTGGCTGGTTACAAACGCACCTACACAGCAGGCTTTAGCTAATATTTGCTGCATAGGTTCATTGGCCAGTAAGCCGGTGGTTAGCGTAGCCAGGAATGAATCGCCTGCGCCAACGGTATCAACTACATCTACCTTAAAGCCGGGGTGCTCGTAAAATTTATCATCGTGCCATAGTATAGCGCCCTTATCGCCGCGGGTTACGCAAATGGTTTGCGGATGATAAGTGCGTTGAAACTCAATGATCTTATCTTTTAAACTGCTGCTGCTGCCGCCAATTAACAGGTCGGCCTCTTCTTCGTTCATTTTTATCACCTTGGCTTTAGCTGCCAGGGTTTGTATGGTATCGAGCTGGTAATGAGGTGCGCGCAGGTTTACATCAAATATGGTAAGAGCCGATGTCTCGTCCAATAACTCGAACAGGGTATTGCGGGTAACAGCCTCACGGCAAGCCAACGTACCAAATACAATCGCTGCCGATACTTGTGCCTGTTTCAATAACTCGGGGGTAAATAAAATATTATCCCATGATACAGGCTCAGGTATGGTATAGGTAGCGTGTTGCTGCGCATCCAGTTTTACAGTAACCTGGCAGGTAGGCAAGTCCTCATCCTGCTGAATCAGTGTGGAGTATAAGCCATGCTTTTTCAGAAAGTTGATTAACTCTTCGCCTAGCATATCGCGGCCGACACTGCTGGCAAATACAACATCTGCGCCCTGTTGTTTCAGGTTCCAGGCCACATTCATTGGGGCGCCGCCCGCTTTTCGTGTTTTACCGAAGGTGTCCCATAAAACTTCGCCGTAGCATAATACCTGGTTCTTCATGTTCGTAGTGTTTTAAAGCAGAATAATGTAAAGCTACAAGATTTTAACATTCCAAATGTTTACATTTAGTCATGAAGAAACTTATTTTATCTTGTCTTTTGATTTTGGGTTCTTGCCTCTGCTTTGCGCAGGATAAGCAAGCCATTATTAAAGTGATGACAACCCAGCAACAAGCCTGGAATACCGGCAACATCGACGCCTTTATGCAAAGCTACTGGAAATCGGATTCGCTGATGTTTCTAGGTAAAAAAGGCCCGAACTATGGCTGGCAGACCACCCTCGATCATTATAAGCAAACGTACCCGGATAAAGCCGCTATGGGGCAACTCACCTTTAAAATAATTAAGGTTGATGTATTAGATAAAACCAATGCCTTTGTATTAGGTGCATGGAATTTAAAACGCGAAAAAGATGCACCGGGAGGCTATTTTACACTTTGGTTTAAGAAGTTTAAAGGGGAGTGGAAGATAGTGGCGGATCATACTTCTTGATTTAGAAGCGAGAGACAAGAGCCAGGAAACAAGAATCAGGACTAAGACTTATGAAATTTGTCATTGCGAGCGAAGCGTGGCAATCTCGTAGCTATACAGATCGTTTAAGCATACGACGAGATTGCTTCGTACCTCGCAATGACAAAGGAGAGACAGATTATCTCGGTTTCCCCGCGGCAAGCGCCTGCTCAGCCCATTTAATAGCTGTTTTTTCGCGAAATTTCGCGTAATCGCCTTTGAAGGCCATTTTTAACAAGCTATCAACACCGCCTTTCATGGCAAGGTTGTAAACACTCGCTGCTTTGCGGCTTAGGGATGCATCCCAGGCGCGCAGGCTTAAGGAGTATGATCCTTCCAGGTATTTCATCCAGTGCCAGTAGCCGGTTGGCATAAACAGGGTGTCGCCATGTTCCAGAATCACTTCCTGGCCTTCTACACCTTCTAGTGCAGGGAATGCCTTTGTGTCAGGGTTTAATACATCATAATCTTCTAGCGCATAAGTGGCATTTGGCAAACAGTATAAGCGACGTTTCCATTTGTTCTCGAATAAAATAACGTGCTTGGTACCACCAAAATGGGTATGAAATATATGCGGAAGATCGATATCGTAATGTAAAAAAGTAACCGAGTTTGAACCGCCGAAAAACATGGCCGGCATGCTTTCTATAAAACCGCCCATTAAATCTTTAGGTAATACAATATCATTTAAAAGCCCGGGAGCTTGTTTAAATATATTGAAGAAAAAGATGCGGAGTTCGGTAGGCTGCGAGCGGATGAGGTCCATATAGTCGCCAAAGGGCATTTCGGCAGCTGATGAATTAATAGGTTTCGAGGGATCGGCTTTTGAATTATCGTACAAAGGCACCACCTGATTATTCATCGCCGCCTTTAAATATTCCGGCGTCCACTTTTCGCGGGCAGGCCAGCTTTTTGTTAAGCCTTTAATAACCAAAGGGCGGCGCGGCTTTAAGTACTTTTCGGTAAATTCTGCCTGGTCGATGCTTTCGACCGTATCAACGGGACTAAGGATAAAACTCATATAGATAAAAAGGGGCCCGTAAAATGAGTATATACCCAACTCCGGATTTAGCTCTAAAGGTAACGCTTTATGTTAAAAAATAGTGCAGTTAACGATTATTTGACATTAGCTTACACCGGCTCGCCGGCAACCAAAGCCTTGTTAGCGCGTTTTATAGCTAGTTCCTCTTTCCAGTCCATGTACTTTTTCTTGAAGTTCTTTTTCATGAAATTATCAAACTTGCGCTGTATGGTTAAGTTATACAGGCTTTTAGCTTTAACTCCCCATGATTTATCCCATGCGCGCAGCGAGATGGAGAAAGACCCATCGAGGTACTTCATCCAATGCCAGTAGCCGGTTGGCATAAACAAGGTATCGCCGTGCTCTAATATGGTTTCCTGCCCTTCAATGCCATCCAACGCCGGAAATTTGCTGAAATCCGGATGCTCAATATCATAATCCTCCAATGCATAAGTAGCAAAGGGAATGCAGTACAATCTTTCGCGCCATTTATAATCAAACAACATTACATGTTTGCGGCCATTAAAATGGGTATGGAAAATATGAGCCAGATCAATATCGTAATGCAGAAACGTAACAGAACCTGCACCACCGAAAAACATGTTTGGGTATTTATCTAAAAAACCGCCCATCAGATCGGTAGGCGAGCGGTAGTCGTCTAATAATCCGGGCGCATGTTTGATGGGGTCGAAAAGGAAGATGCGCAGATCTGTAGGTTCACGTTGTATCAGATCTATATAATCTGCAAACTTCATTTCGGCAGCCGATGCATTGATGGGTTTGGTAGGATCTGCCTTTGAACTATCATACAACGGAACCATCTGGTCGCCAACGGTTTCTTTTAAATACTCGAAGGTCCATTTTTGTAAAGCTGGCCAGTTTTCTGTAGCCTTACTTATAACCAGCGGTCTGCGTGGAATTAAGTAATTGTTAACAAAATCTTCCTTGCTGATATGATCAACGCGGTCAATTTGCGATAAAATCAAACCCATGTTTACAATAATTTAACGTGCAAAATTATGCAAACAATGGTTTGGTTGTCAATATTGTTTTAATTTCTGACGATATTTTAACAAAAAAGCCCGGCGCTAAATGCAACCGGGCTATCACTATTATAAAAATGTATCTGCAAAAATTAATTTGGCATTAAAACGGTATTTACAACATGTATCACACCATTTTTTTGGAAAACGTCTGCAATGGTAATCCATGATTTTCCACCTTTTTCGTCAACCAAATAAAGCTTTTTGCCATCTTGCATCACCCATAATTTACCACCGCTTACGGTAGTTAATTCGGCTTTGCCCATGCCTTCTTTTACTTTAGCCATTAGGTTGGCAGCGCTTAAGCGTCCGGCAACAACATGGTATGTTAATACTTTAGTTAACATGGCTTTGTTTTCAGGTTTCAGTAGGGTCGGTACGGTGCCTTCTGGCAATTTGTCGAATGCTTCATTGGTGGGAGCGAACACGGTGAATGGTCCATCGCCTTCCAGGGTTTCAACCAGTCCGGCTGCTTTAACAGCGGCAACAAGGGTGGTATGGTCTTTAGAGTTTACAGCGTTTTCGATAATATTTTTGGTAGGATACATGGCTGCACCGCCTACCATTTTAGTTTGTGCAAAAGTGTTGGGCGCAAATGCAATAGCTGCTAGAGCAAAGGCCGCAAAAAATAGTTTTTTCATTGGTTTTGTTTAATGTTTTATAACAGCAATTACGGCGGCTGATAGGTTACGGATTGTTCAGTACTGGTATTTCGCAGTCGGTAAAGTTGTGTTAATTATTAAAACCGGATTGAGGTTTTTGTAGTAAGTACGCGGGGAGCGTGAGGACGTTTTTCGTCGTTAATTTGTCATTTGAAGCGATAGCGAAGAATCTTCTGCAACCAGTATGGTAACGACTTACAGAGCGAAGAAGATCCTTCGCTATCTGAATGACCAAAGGGCGAATAGGTAAAGTAAAATCTAAAAAAACAACTCCGCAGCAATGGTATCCGCATACAATTGCCCTTCGCGGGTAAGGATTAATTTATTATCTACCTGCTGTATCCATTCACGTTTCATGAACTCTGATGCAGGATTTAATAATTGTGTTTTGGCACCTACAGCAATTAATTCCAGATGATCAAGATCCAGCCCCCACATGGTGCGCAGGGATGTCATTACATATTCGTTAAGGCGGTTGCTTTCGCTTAATATTTCAGTTTCGGCAGGGATTTCTTTTTTCTGGATCGAGGCTATATATTTTGCGTTATTGGCCACATTCCATTGTCGGGCTTCGCCATTGTAAGAGTGTGCCGATGGGCCCAGGCCTAAGTACTTTACACCACGCCAGTAATTGGTGTTATGTTTAGAATAATGACCCGGTTTGGCATAGTTAGAGATCTCGTAATGCTCGAAACCTTTGGCTTGCATAGCATCAGCCAGTACTAAAAACTGCTCGGCGCTTTGCTGCTCGTTAAGCGGGGCGTATACTTTCTTTTTAATAAATGTGGCAAGGGCAGTTTGCGGTTCTACCGTCATGGAGTAAGCCGAAACATGTGGCACATTTAGTGCGAATACTTTATCTATATTCTGTTTCCATTTGGCATCGGTAAGCAGCGGGTAACCAAATATCAGGTCGACGGTTATGTTTTCAAAACCAGCATCCTGAGCTCGTTTTACGGATGCTTCTGCTTCTGAGCTGCGGTGGGCACGGTTCATCCAAAATAAATCTTCATCAAAAAAAGATTGTATACCAATGCTAAAGCGGTTGATTGGCGTATTGCGTAAAGCCTGCACTTTTTGCTGATCCAAGTCATCCGGATTGGCTTCTAATGTAACCTCGGCATCAGAACTGATACTATAATGCTGGCCAATTTGGTCAATAATTCGATTTACATCTCCCGATTCTAACAGCGAGGGTGTGCCTCCGCCAAAATAAATGGTGTCGATATTTTCCTGACCCAGGTAGCTTTTTTGCAAAGATATTTCGTACACAATGGCATCCAACATTTCAGCTTTATATTTAAGCGATGTACTGAAATGGAAATCGCAGTAATAACAAGCCTGCTTACAAAAAGGGATATGGATATAAATTCCTGCCATGGTGCAAAGGGCGTTTAGCCTAAACAAATAATTGTTTTAAAACCGGGTCGTTGTAATCAGCAACAGCACACAAAACATTGTCGTTTGCTAATTCTTCTACTGTATGAAACGAGGTAATGGCAACTGCTTTCATACCCGCACGGCGCGCGGCCTCAATACCTTTTGGCGAATCCTCAAATACTACACAATTCTCTGGTGCTATACCGAGTGCTTCGGCTGCCTTCAAAAATACTTCGGGGTCAGGCTTGCTTATGGTCACATCTTCGGCACCAATAATAACGGTGAAAAGGGCTCTTATTTTAAGATTGTCCAGTACATAATCTACATTGATGCTGGGTGCCGCTGTGCCTATAGCAAGTTTAATTTCTTGCAGTTTGGCTTCTTCCAGAAAATTATCGAGTCCATCAATCAACCTTAAATGCGGTAAAAAATCTGCCTGATATTTTAATTCTTTTCTAAGTACGATGGCATTAATTTCTTCTGATGTGAACTTTCCGGGGCCAAAAACGCGATCAAAAAGCTCTTCGTTTTTACCATACATCTGTAGTTTAAATTCTTCGGGAGTAAATGGAGCTTTTAATTCGCCTACCAATATGTTGTACCATACCAGTTCATGAAAGTGCATATCATTAATCATGGTACCATTCATGTCGAAAAGAAAAGCTGCGTATTTAGACATTTGTAAACGTTAGTTGGTAAAGCGTGCAAAGGTCGCAATAATTATTGTTAGTGAGTGGTTATAATCTTTAGGTTAAGAACTAATCAACCACTCACTGTTTAATCTAAGCAACTATTCACTAACTTTCTGTCGATGATTTAATCCCATTGCTCAAGAAGTTTGACTTTGAAGGATGATATTTAATCATTAGTAACAATTCTGATGCTAATTATACAGCCGAGGTGAGGTTGTTTAATCCCAGTATTGGTATTGATGAAGACCGAGCAATAGGTATGGCTGCCAGTTCATTAGCTGATTATATGAAAAAATTGGTCTACATTGAAAAAGACCAGAACTACTGGAAACTACAGGGCGAGTATGTAAATCAACCTTCCATTATCCATGTAAACGTAGCGTATGATGGTGTTTGGGTGAGCGGCTCCTCGGTAATTGCTATGGAAGGGAAACTTTATTGTAAAAACGGACGTAGTGCACTATTTATTCATGACCAAATTCAAATCTTCAATTAATAGATTTGTCCGTATATCAACCCCTGGCTTAAGTAGGTGATAAGGAGTATCAAAGCATAGTGATCGGTCAATTTTATACCTTTCCGGAGTGCCAAGTATTTTAAAGTTATTTTTAATTAACTCGGACTGGATATGGGCAATTTGTTTTTTTCCTGCGTCAAAATAATCATTCGCGTAAGCAGGAAAAGAAATATATACGGTAGCTCCTTTTTTTTGCACTTCGTTTCGGAAGTTATTTAACTCAGTAATTGCGTCTTGGTTAAAATTATCTGAGACTCCAGATGCAGCTTCAAATGGGCGTTGCTTTAAATACCAATGTAAATAGGCATCACCGTATTTATTAACTGCTTTTCTTGTATATGAAGGTTGGATTGAAGAAAAATAATTTTTTATGTTATATTTTGAACACGCATAGGGAACTATTTCAGGCGATAAATGAAACCATTGTTTAAATGACAAAGTTCTATACCCATCTTTCGTAACCTCGAATGCTATTCTTAATAATTCATTAGATCCATACAATGTATTATCGACATATTGCTGATATTCTGGAACCACTATTATAATATCACCTCGTTTTATAAATTTCGCTGTATGATTGAGCATGAATTTTAACCCAATCTTAGCATGTATTGCAGTGTTAATGGGGTTTATTTTCAAGCTATCTTTTATCATTTGGCTATTTACACCAAATGCAATATTTGAGCCTCCTATTAAAATTAGTCTTGGCGATGTTGTGTTAACTAATAATGAATCTTTGTCAATTTGTGCAAATAGTATTGATTGTGAAGATTTGGGAGAAGGGGGCGTAAAAATACCGATTAAGCATATTGCTAAAAATGCGAAGCAAAAATATAAGAAGTTCCTGGCAAAGAGTTTCATCACAATATATTAAAAGTGGAAGTATATAAATTGTTGGTCACTTTTGTTCCAAATAAAAATCAAAATAATAAGCGATAAGTAAAATGCCCAACGAATTGGCCTTAATGCTTGAAGTAGAAAGCTTTGTATAGCAAATTGATGTTCGCGCCCCAGCCATTCTATGACGAAAAATAGTATGATAAGAATGTCAAAAGCGTAGGTATTAAATGAAAATTGATTAAAGTGCGGAATTGTAAATAGCGATCTGGAAAATATTTTACCAATATAGGATGAGGCATGTTCTATATCCTGCGCTCTAAAAAAGATCCATGCAAATACCACTAATACAAATGTTGTAATGATATTAAATGCCTCTTTTAATGTGGGCATTATACCGCCTTGGGCTACAATTTCAAGGTTATTCCTGTTTCTTTTAAGTAATAGCAGGGGCAGAAAATAAATGGCATTTAAGAGGCCCCAAACAATAAAAGTCCAATTGGCGCCATGCCAAAAGCCACTAACAATAAAAATAATAAATGTGTTTCTTACTTTACTCCAGTTGCCGCCCTTGCTGCCTCCCAGGGGGATGTATAAATAATCGCGAAACCAACTCGATAAGGAGATATGCCAGCGCCTCCAGAATTCTGCAATATCTCTTGAAAAGTAAGGGAACGCGAAATTTTTGAGTAATTCAAAGCCAAACAATCTAGCGGTACCCAGGGCGATATCAGAGTAACCAGAGAAATCGCAATAGATTTGAATAGCAAAGAAAACCGCCCCCAAAACGTGCACGCTGCCAGAGTATTGCGGCGAGTTATTAAATACGGTATTGGCAATTTCAGCACAGTTATCTGCTATTACAATCTTTTTAAATAGTCCCCATAAGATTTGCCTTAAACCATCGGCAGCTTTTTCGTAATTAAAAACACGTTTGTTTTGCACCTGCGGTAAAAGATGCGTTGCCCGTTCAATAGGCCCGGCAACCAAAAGCGGGAAAAAAGTTACGAAGAGCGCATAATCGACATAATTCTCAATTGGCTTAACGCGCTTTTTGTAAACATCGATAATGTATGACAACTCGTGAAATGTGTAAAATGAAATACCCAGCGGCAAAATCAATTTTAGAAAAGGGAAGCTGAGATGATAGCCGAAAACAGATACAGCACTTGAAACCGATTCAGCAAAAAAGTTATAATATTTAAAAAAGCCCAGTAACGATAAATTGATGATAATACTAAACCAAAACCAAAATTTTCTTGCAGATTGATTATCCGTGTTGTCTATTTTTTTTGCGACGATAAAATCCATTGTGATGGAGAATATCAGAAGCAATAAAAATCTGTAATCCCAGTAACCATAAAAAAAGAAGCTGGATAGCAGCAGTAATATATTTTGCGCCTTTAAGCTTTTTTGGGTTATAAACCAGTAAAGTATAAAAACTATTGGTAGAAAAATAGCAAAATTAACTGAGTTAAAAAGCATAATATGATTAGGTAGGGGGATGATTATTATGCGGTGAAAATAACAAAATGTTTTTAACTTAATATATCAGCCCTGCATTTATATACTTAGGTTGTCGGATACTCGTAAAAGGGCTTTAGTAGGATAAGTAATTATATGGTGACGTTAATTAATGGTAATATAAAGGCATCATCATTTACAACATAATAACTGAATTATTAGATTAAATTTGTGCCCTTTAAGCACAAGGTACTTTATGCGGATAGCATTGTTTTGTTTGTTATTTATCGGTTTATTTAAGGTGGGTTTTGCCCAGCAGGATAGTGCCGTTACATATACACAACCCGATACATTTTACCACAAACGAGTACCAAGCGCTGCCCAGCTATTGCTCGATTCTGTTGCTACTGCTCAGCGCAAACGCGATGCTTTTGTCGCGGATTCTGTAGCAATGCAATATGTTAAACAGCCTGATACTGCCAGGCGTAATCAGTTTGTAGATTCAATGCTTAAAACAGAAACCTACAAAGGTTACGGGTTTTTATCAATGCCAGCGGCAACCAAACAAAGTATTGTGCGGGAAGGGCATTACCGCCGTACGCGCGACAGAGGAATTATTCTAATCATTGTTGCGCTCATCACCTATGCAGCTTTGCTTAACCGGGCAGTGAGTAAAGACATTGTTAATGTGGTACAATCTTTTTATAGTAAAAGGGTACTATCGCAGGTAAGTAAAGAAGATGGATTGCTAAGTTCCTGGGCTTTTATTGGATTATTTTTATTGTTCGGCCTCACTTTTGGGCTGTTTTTGTACCAAATATCAAGTTATTACGAAATTTTTTATCGCATAAGCGGTATTCAGCTTTTTATCTCTTTATCGCTATTAATAATCGCGCTTTTTGCTGTTAAATTATTGATATTAAGGTTTATTGGTTTTATATTCAATATTAGCAAAGTGGTGTCTGAGTACATTACAACGCTGTATTTAACCTATTTTAACATCACATTTGTTTTCTTGCCGGTGGCGTTATGCTTCAGCTTGCTTTCGGCAAATTTTATTCCGTATATGCTCGTTTTAGCACTCATTATTGTCGTGATTATCTTCATCTGGCAATATCTTCGCAGCAGTGTAAATATTATTTCTACGTTTCAATTTCCTAAATTTTATTTATTTATCTATCTTTGTGCCCTCGAAATTTGCCCGATTTTAATATTAATAAAGGCACTGAATATTAGGACTTAGGTAGTATAGACTAACGACAATTGGAAGACAGAAAAAAAAAGGTAAAAAGTATACTTGTTACTTTACCCAAACCTGAAAACGACAAGAACCCCTATGCTGAGCTTGCTAAAAAGCACGGCTTGAAGATCGATTTCAGATCGTTTATTCACGTTGAGGGCGTCCCAGCCAAAGATTTTCGTAAGGAGAAAATTAACCTTGCCGATTTTACGGCGGTTATTTTCACCAGCCGTAACTCTGCCGATCATTTTTTCCGTATTTGCGAAGAGATGCGTTTTGATGTACCGGTTGAAATGAAATATTTCTGCCTGTCTGAAACCATTGCTCTTTACCTGCAAAAGTATATTCAGTACCGTAAACGTAAAATATTTTTCGGCAAACAAACCGCAGCCGACCTGGCTGAGGTATTAAAAAAACACTCGGGCGAGAAGTTCTTGTACCCATGTTCTGATGTTGCTGCAGAAGAAACACAAAAGTTTTTGCTTGATAACGGCTATAACTTTACCCCTGCAGTATTATTCCGTACGGTGTGCAGTGACCTTTCTGACCTGGCCGAGGTGTTTTATGATGTCATTGCCTTCTTTAGTCCGTCGAGCATTCAATCGCTTTACAAAAATTTCCCTGATTTTAAGCAAAATAATACGCGTATTGCAGCGTTTGGAGCTACAACGCATAAAGCTTTGCTTGATACCGGACTAATACTTGACATACCTGCCCCTACGCCTAGTGCGCCATCTATGACTATGGCTATAGAGCAGTACGTTAAGCAGGTTAACAAATAATCAAATTTTATAGAAACCTTTAAGGGGTATCGCCGTATAAGCGGGTAGTTTCGGATTTTAGTGTGTGTTTGTTACACTTTACAGGAATACCTGTATCGAAAAAGTTGCAAACCTTTTTGCTGAAATTTTAGTAAAAACAGCCTTTTGATATTCAAATCAAAAAGTTTTTGTATTTTAGTTACCGAAATTACTTGATTGAGGAATAAAATGTTATTCCTAAGTTAAGGGCTGGATTTTTTTAATAAGTTACATTTACTGATAATGAAAAAATTATACTATTTATTTGTCTTACCGATCGTTGGGATTTTAAGCAGCTGTGGCCGTGGAAATGACAGGGGAGAGGTAAAAGGCGTTCCACAACGTTCTTTTAGGGCAGAAATACCATACGGAATGGTTTACATTCCAGGGGGCTCCTTCCTGATGGGCCAAACAGATCAGGATGTAACTTTTGCTCAGATTGCACAAAATAAACAAGTTACTATTGCTCCATTTTTTATGGATCAAACCGAGTTAAGCAATAGTCAATATAAACAATTTGTTAACTGGGTGCGCGACTCAATTGCAATTACCAGCTACGCAGGTGACGAAAAATATTATTTAAAACCAGCTAAAGGTGCTGCAAACAGCAATGGCAAAAAAATCATTAACTGGGATTATGTACGCCAGCACCCGGTTTTTGCCTCGTCACCTAAAGGTGCAAAAACCAACAATAGCTCAAAACTGCAAGGTATGTACTACCAGGGCGACGATCGTATATTTGATCGTAACGAGGTTGATGTACGTTTGTTAAAATATAACTATGCTTTAGTGGTACTACGTGACGCCGCAAACGCACATAACGATAAGAGCAAAAAACGTTCTGATTTCATTTTCCGCGATACAGTGCCTGTTTACCCGGATACATTGGTTTGGTTGTCTGATTTCTCTTATGCAGCTAACGAGCCAATGGTTGAGGGATATTTCTCGCACCCTGCTTACAAAAACTATCCTGTTGTTGGTGTAAACTGGCGCCAGGCCCGTGCCTTTACCGTATGGCGCACCCGTTATAACGATTCATACAAAGACTCTCATAAATTACCACACCGTTTACCTTACAGCTTACCAAGCGAAGCAGAATTTGAATATGCTGCACGTGGCGGCAGGTTAGGTACAGATTATCCATGGGGTGGTCCTTATATTAAAAATGCTAAAGGTTGCTTACTGGCCAACTTTAAACCCGGCCGTGGTAACTATACAGATGATGGCGGAGCCTACACTGTAAACGTACGTTCTTATTTCCCTAATGATTACGGTTTATATAACATGGCAGGTAACGTAGCCGAATGGACTTCATCTGCTTATGATGAAGCGGCTGCAACATTTGTGCATGATATGGCACCTACTTACACCTACGAAGCCAAAGCTAGTGACCCAGAATCGATGAAGCGTAAAGTTGTTAAAGGTGGCTCATGGAAGGATATCGGTTATTTCCTTCAAAATTCAACCCGTACTTATGAATATCAGGATACTGCAAAATCATACATCGGTTTTAGATGTGTGAGCCATTATATGGGCCGTGATATCCGCGACAAGCGTTAACACTACGAAAAACTCAATAATTAATTTAAACAACAATCATCTTCACTACAAACAACTTATGGCTGGGAAAAAAAAACCTTATGGAATTAGCAACATCGTGTCTTGGGGGGCAACGGTTGTAATCATTGGACTGATGTTCAAGATATTACACTTACCCGGAAGTACAATCTTTATTACTATCGGATTATCAATGGAGGCATTTTTATTCTTCCTGCTTGGTTTCCAACGCGAAGATGTTGAGGTAGACTGGACTAAAGCTTACCCAGAAATCGCACCAGACTATACAGGACAACCTGTTGTACGTGCACAAGCACAACCATTGCCAACCGGCAACACAGCTGCATTAGACAAAATGCTTACTGACGCTAAAATCGGCCCTGAATTAATTACCAGCCTTGGTAATGGTTTAAGAACTTTTGGCGATAAAGTAGCCACTATATCAAACGTTGCAGATGCAGGCGCAGCAACTTCAGAATTTGCAGCTAAAGTAAAATCTGCAGGCGCAAGCTACGATACCCTGAGCAACGCATTTGCAAAAGCATCAGCTAACTTAACCGAAATGGCTAATACTGATGTATCATCAAAAGCATATCACGAGCAGGTTACTAACCTTGCTAAAAACTTATCATCATTAAATGCCGTTTACGAATTAGAATTACAAGATTCAAGCGCGCACTTAAAAGCTATGAACAAATTCTACGGAAGCCTTGCATCAACCATGCAAAACTTCAATGAGTCGTTAGATGATAGCAGACAGTTTAAAGAAGAAGTAGGTCGTTTATCTAAAAACCTGGCTTCGTTAAATTCAATTTATGGCAACATGCTTTCTGCCATGAACCAGCCACGTGCTAATTAATTTATTTTAAACTTTCTACTCACTCAACACTCAATAGAAAACAATGGCTGGAGGTAAAGAAACCCCAAGGCAGCGAATGATGGGTATCCTCTACCTGGTACTGTTAGGCTTAGTTGCCTTACAAATACCGGATAGTTTATTGGATGCCTTTAAAAACATCACAGACAGCCTTTCGCAATCGCAAACAAACGTACAAACAGGTATTAATAATACGTTTGATGCTTTTGAAAAAACAAAATTAAAGGAACAACCTGAAAGGGCTAAACCTATATATGACAAAGCAAAAGAAGTAAGTAAAGTAGCTTCTGATTTTACAGCTTATGTTGAAGGACTAAAAAAGCAACTGATTGATATCGGTGGTGGTTATGACGAAACTATCCACGATTACAAAGGCCGTGCTGATATGGACATCTCTGATCACTTTATGCTTACGCAAAAACATGGTTTAGAGTTGCGCCAAAAAGTTGACGAAACCCGCGAGAAGTTATTATCTCTTTTAGATCCTAAAGATCGCGCTGGTATGAACATCAGCTTAAACGTAGTTGATCCACCTAAAAATGGTGAGCTAACCCGTAAAACCTGGCAAGAAGCAACCTTCGGCGAAGGTATCCCTATGGGTGCTTCTATCACTGCGATGACCAAATTACAGGTTGATGCTAAGAATGCTGAGTCTGAGATCATCAAAAAGATCTTGGGTAAAGTAGATCAGGCGGTTGTTAACTTAGATAAATTCAATGCGGTTGCAGTTGCACCAAGCAGTTATGTAATAGCTGGCCAACCTTATACTGCACAAGTATTTTTAACAGCATCAGATTCTAAATCAAATCCTGATATCGCTGTAAACGGTTCTAAATTATCGGTTAAAGATGGACAAGGAACTTATACAGTAGGTACAGGCAAAGAAGGAACTTATACCTGGATTGGTACTATCAAGGTTAAACAAAACGATGGTACTATTAAAGAATACAAAACTGCACCTCAAACTTACCAGGTTGCTAAGCCATCGGCTGTAGTATCACCAGATAAGATGAACGTTCTTTACATCGGTGTACCAAACCCATTATCGGTTTCTGCTCCGGGTTTACCTAAAGATAAACTGAAATTAAGCATTACAGAAGGTTCTATCAGTGGTTCAAACGGTGCATTTACTGCAAATGTTAAAACTCCTGGTACTGTACACGTTACTGTATCTGGCGAAGCTTCTCCGGGTAAAACAACAGTTTTAGGTAGCAGCGAGTTCCGTGTTAAACGTATCCCTGATCCTAAAGCAGTATTTGCAGGTAAGAGCAGTGGTGCTGTTGCAGCAGGTAACATTAAGGCACAAGACAAAGTTTTTGCTAAATTAGAGAACTTTGAATTTGACGCTAAATTTAACGTAACGCGTTTTACACTTTGGATCATTAAACCACGCCAGGACGCTATTCAAATAACTACTCAGGGATCTGACCTTAGCGGTGCAATGAAATCTGCAATGGCTACAGTAACTCCGGGTACACGTGTTATATTTGCCAACATTATTGCTGTTGGTCCTGATGGTGCGCAACGCGGACTTGAGGATATATCATTATTAGCAAATTAAAAGGATATGAAGAAGATTATAGTTGTTGCATTGTGCCTTTTATCAGTAGGTGTTATGGCGCAAAAGCGTAGCACTAAGAAAAAGTCTACTGCTAGAAAATCGACTACGGCCAAAGCTAGAACAATGGCCCCGGCGTCGGCACAACCAAGTACAACCATGGCGACGCAACCGGCTGTTGATACCACCAAAAAGGTAGCAATGAAGCCTTTTGACCGCCCTTTGGATGGTTATTTTAAAAAGAATAACTTAAATAACGCCAAAGTAACACCGCTGCCAAACTTGCGCGAATCTGACGTAATGTTTGCTAAACGCGTATGGCGCGAGGTTGATACAAGGGACAAGATGAACAGGTATATGTCTTCTCCTAAAGCACGCCTGATAGATATCCTGATGGAAGCTATCGCCAATGGTGAACTTACTGCTTATGATCCAACACCAAGTAAAGAAGACCCTAACGGTGATACTTTTGCCAGACCACTAACGCCAGGCCAGGCCAAAAGCCGTGTTGCCGATAGCGTTATGGTTGATAAATTTGACAAAAACACAGGTGATAAAATCGGCTCTGTGTTACAGGCCGGCGAATTTAACCCGGATAGCGTTGTACGTTTCCGTATTAAAGAAGACTGGATTTTTGACAAACAACGTTCTGTTTTTGAGCCACGCATCATTGGTATTGCGCCTTTAATGAAACCAAAAGTAGGCGGTGCGGCCGGTGCCGATTTAGATTATACACCTATTTTTTGGGTGTACTTTCCAGAAGCACGCCAGGTGTTAGCTGTTAAAGAAGTTGTAAACCGTAATAACGACGCCACCGGCTTAAGCTATGACGACGTATTTATGAAGAGACTTTTTGCCAGCTACATTGTGAAAGTATCAAACGAGAAAGACGAGCGTATTAAGGATTATGCACAAGGTATTGATCGTTTGTACGAATCAGAGAAGATCAAAAAGTCTTTAATGGACTGGGAACTTAATCTGTGGTCTTACTAATAAGAAACATTTAGAAACTAAAAAAAATAACCCCGGAAGCGCTTAGCTTACCGGGGTATTTTTTTGCCCAAAATACAGGGCTATGGCATTGGCCTGTTTAAGGTTTACTACTTCCTGTAGTTCTGTAACGGTGGCCTCGCGGATTTTTTTCACCGATTTAAAGTATTTAAGCAACTTCTCTGCCGATGTTTTACCGATGCCGTCAATTAGTTCCAGCTCTGTAGCCAAGGTGCTTTTATCGCGTTTTTTACGGTGGGCGGTGATACCAAAACGGTGAGCCTCATCACGCAATTGCTGAATGATCTTCAGTGTTTCTGATTTCTTATCTAAATACAGCGGGTATTGATCGCCGGGATAGTAAAGTTCTTCGAGACGTTTGGCGATGCCTATTATCGTCATCTGCTTCTCTATACCTAATAACCTTAAACTCTTCAAGGCAGACGATAGCTGGCCCTTGCCACCGTCAATAATAATCAACTGTGGTAGTTCGGTGCCTTCGTCCAACATACGGCGGTAGCGGCGGAAAACTGCCTCTTCCATGGTGGCAAAGTCATCTGGCCCCACAACGGTTTTAACATTAAAAAAGCGATAGTCTTTTTTAGAGGGCTTGCCATCTTTAAACACCACAATAGCCGAAACCGGGTGCGTACCCTGAAAGTTGGAGTTATCAAAACACTCGATATGCTTGGGTAGTTGGTTCATGCGCAGATCCTTCATCATTTGCGTTAGCAAGCGCTCGGTGCGCACATCAGGGTTCAATCTTTCGTATTGGTCTATCTTCTCGGTTTTGAAGAACATTACGTTTTTGGCCGATAGATCAAGCAGTTTCTTCTTTTCGCCTAGCTTGGGCACAGTGAACTTTAATTTTTCATCATCCAGATCTATATCAAAAGGAACTATGATCTCTTTAGACGTACTATTATACCGCGTACGGAACTCGGAGATGGCCAGGGTAAGTAGTTCTTCGTCGCTCTCATCCAGGCGCTTCTTAAGCTCTATTGTTTGTGTTTGGATAATGGTGCCGTGCATAACCTTTAAATAGTTTACAAAGGCGTATTTCTCTTCTGATGCAATGCTGAAAACATCCACCTCGGTAATAGAAGAGTTAACCACGGTTGATTTATGCTGATACTTATCCAGCAGATCAAACTTCCGTTTCAGCTTATGGGCCAGCTCAAAGTCGAGGTTCATGGCTGCATTGTCCATATCGGCTTTTAGTGCACGAATTACAGCCCCGGTTTTGCCATTCAATATATCAGTAATCTCGCTGATACTATTTTCATAATCTTCAAAGGTCTGGTAGTTTTGGCAGGGACCTTTGCAGTTGCCTAACTGATACTCCAGGCATACCTTAAACTTCCCTGCATCGATGTTCTCTTTGGTTAAATTGAGGTTGCAGGTACGCAGTGGATAAGTCTCCTTAATTAGCCCTAAAATAGTATGCATCATGCTTACCGAAGCATAAGGGCCAAGATACTTAGAACCGTCTTTAACAATTCGGCGAGTCCAGTAAATGCGTGGGAAACGCTCGTTTTTAATGATGATCCAGGGATAGGTTTTATCATCCTTCAGCATCACATTATAGCGCGGCTGATGCTTCTTGATCATGCTGTTCTCCAACAGCCAGGCGTCAACCTCGGTATCAACTATGGTGAAAGTGATCTTACGGATCTTGGATACCAACACCCTCGTCTTGGCATTTACATTATGATCTTTTACAAAGTATGAGGATACCCGATTGCGCAGATCTTTGGCCTTGCCGATATAAATCAGCTCATTTTCACTATCCCAGTATTGATAAACGCCGGGCTTGTGTGGTATCTTCTTTAACTCTTCCCTATAATCAAACATAATCGCAGCCCCCCGGCCCCCTAAAGGGGGAGGAAAAACAATTCCTCTTTACCTATTAGATGAAGAGGAATTAAATTAATCTTTCTTTAATAAATATAGCCCAACTTTTTATTCAAAAGCTCCCCTTTAAGGGGGCTGGGGGGCTTAAAACCCTAATTTTTTATCAACCTCATCGGTGCCTTGTGTCTGCTGGTTATACTGGCCGCAATCGAGGGTTGTGGTTACACCATTTTTAGGTGGTGCAAAGTCTACATTCTTTTTTATACCTAATGATGTATTGGCGTACACCTGTTTCATATACAAGGCAAAGATAGGTAAAGCCGTGTTGGCACCTTCACCCAATCTGGTACTGCGGAAGTGGATGTCGCGGTCTTCACAACCTGTCCAAACGCCGGTAACCAGTTGTGGTGTTATGCCTATAAACCAACCATCCGAGTTATCATTGGTTGTACCTGTTTTACCACCTATAGGGTTTGTTAAGCCATACTTGTAACCCAATCTTACACCTGTACCTTCTTGTACTACGCCTTTTAGCATGTAGGTCATTACATAGGCGGCCTGCTCTTCCATGGCTTGTACTACACGCGATTTATTGTCATACAGCACATTGCCATTTTTGTCCTCTATACGTAATAGGTAATTAGGCTCTGTCCATAAGCCATGATTTACAAATGCCGAGTAAGCGCCGGTCATATCAAAAACAGAGGCATCAAATGAACCAATACAAATTGAAGGCACTGCCGGAACCGGCGAAGTAATACCCATCTTTTTAATCAGCGTAGCTACCGGCTGAGGCGTTACCTCTTTAATAATGTGAGCAGTGATCCAGTTTTGTGAATGGGCTAATGCCGAACGTAAAGTCAGCATTCCCGGTATAGTTTCACTTGGCGAGGAATTTGGCGCCCACATTTTACCGCCAGAAATCGGGATAGAATCCGGTACGTTATTTACCTGCATACAAGGCGAAAATCCATTGGCAATAGCCACTGCATAGGTAAACGGTTTAGCGGTTGAACCTACCTGGCGGGTACCCATCTGCACCTGATCATATTTGTAGTGTTTAAAATCGATACCGCCAACCCACGCTTTGATATAACCCGTTGTTGGGTCCATACTCATCATCGCATTACGCAGGGTGAATTTGCTATATATGATAGAATCGATCGGTTTCATCGTAGTGTCAATATCACCATGCCAGGTAAAAATATCCATAGCTGCAGGTGTATTGAAATCTTCTTTGATCTCGTCGTCAGATTTGCCTTGCTGTTTTAAAGCTTTGTAACGATCTGATCTGTGCATACCCTGATCGATCAATAAATCATAATTCTTAATTACCTTCTTAATATTATAGCCGCGCCAGTGATCATTAAACTGGGCTTGCAGATCGCGCATGTATTTACGCTGAGCTTCTTCGGCGTACTGCTGCATATCATAATTAATGGTGGTATAAATCTTTAAACCGTCGCGATCCAAATCGTACTGACTGCCATCGGGTTTAAAAATAGATTTTTCTTCCATAATCTTCTGCACATCCTTTTTAAGCACCGCGCGGAAGTAAGTTGCCAACCCCTCAGTATGATCCGTTGGGTGGAAGTGAATACCCAGTGGGCGTGCTTTAAACTCCTGGTACTGGCCGTCGGTAATATAGTTTTCCTGCGACATGCGGTATAGTACGAAATTACGGCCTTCTAAAGCCCTGTCTGGGTGACGGATTGGGTTGAACAAGCTAGGTGCGTTAACCATACGCACCAAAAGGGCGGCCTGCTCTGGTGTTAAGTTAGCAGGTGTGGTATTAAAATAAGTTGCCGCAGCCGAGCTGATACCGAAAGTGTTGTAAGAGCCAAAATCTACCGTGTTAAGGTACATGGTAATGATCTCTTCTTTGGTATAGTTACGTTCTATACGTACGGCTATGATCCACTCCTGTAATTTTTGGATGGTACGTTTAATTGGGTTACGGGCACCTTGAGCGCCGTTAAATAAGTTTTTAGCCAGCTGTTGCGTGATGGTACTACCACCTTGCTTGTGGCCTACCATATTATAAAGCACAATACTAAAGGTACGGCCGAAATCGATCCCCGAGTGGCTATAGAAGCGGTTATCCTCGGTAGCGATCAAAGCGTTGATTACATTAGGGGAAATCTGCTTAAAGGATACATTAGAGCGGTTTTGTACAAAGTACTTGCCCAGCACTTGTTTATCTTCAGAGATAATTTCTGATGCCAGGTTACTCTTCGGGTTTTCCAGATCGCGGAACGATGGCAATGCGCCGAACAAGCCAAAATTAACACAAAGCAGCAACAGCACAATAAAGCTGAAACCACCTATTACAATCCCCCATAAAGTACGGTTATAACGTTTAATTTCATCGGGGCTAAGTTTTATGATCATTTGTTTAATAGTTCTTTTGATAAAAATCGATATAGCTATCCAGCGTTTTTTTGTCGGCTAATTTATCCAGATTTTCCTGGGTGATAACAAAAAAGCTGTATTTATCCGCAGGTACCTTCATAATCTGGGGCATCAGCGGGATAATGTCACGTGCGTAATCTTTAACAGCTGCCAAACTGTGGAAAACGCCCACAAAGATAAGCTGATTATCGGCACCTGCATCTTTTAACTGGTGTTTAATGCCGGCTTCGGGCGCAAAGTTAGCACGATTAAACTGCCCGATACCAAAACGCGAAGACGACAAATTAGTTGTACTTGATTTTACATTAACCACAAAGTAGTAACGGCTGCTATCGCGAAGCGAATATAATGCCGAACCTGGCTTTAACGGAGCGAGTGTAGTTGGCTTGTTAGCCGCTACTGCCGGTGCTTGTTTAACGGCAGGTTTGGCTGGCTCAACCACCGCTAGTTTAGGTACAATCAATGATTGTGCAAAAGGCGAATCGTATAAATCATTATCAACCAACACTACCGGGCGTGCGGCTAGCTCAGTTTGATTAGCATCTATGTAACTCAAGTGTTCATTAACTAATGGTGCTATGAGTGCATCACTTGGATACTGATTCAGTATATTATATAAGTCGGCGCGGAAAGGTAAAAGCTTTTCGTTATGGCCTGCTGCCATGGCACGCAGGTATGCTATTTGTGCTGCCAGCTTATTATTAGGGAACTGCTGTAGCAACTGATCTGCATTGGTAATTACGTCTGTGTATTGCTTTTTGGCATACAAATCGTACAGGTTGTTATATAGCGAATTGAGTTCGGCATCCTTGTCATTCAGCTTACGGCCATAATCCGGATCGAGGATTACTTTGGCGAATGGGGTTTCCGGATAGCCTTTTAGCAGTAAGTCTTTATAGTAATCAGATTTGGTCGCATCTATATTACTGTATAAACGATACAGGTTGTAATAGATGGCCGGTTTCTCGCTGCCATCGGGGAAGCGCTTTAATAGTGTTTCGTAAGTTAAGATGGCTTCTTTAGGATCTTCCAATACATCGCGGTAAAAATTGGCGATGGTAAAGTAGGCATTATATACCCGCGAGTTTGATTGCGCAATGCTTTCGGGGGTAAGCGGCAGAAATTGTGTTAACTGTTGCTTATAAGCATTGCCGATCAGATCGTCGGTCGATTTTTGGTCTTTCTGCAGTAACGTATTACCACCTACCTGGGTGGTTATGTTTTGGGTATTATTGGTGATGTCACTGTTTGATCGATCGCTGCGTCGCCAATTGTCTTCGAGTTTGCGGTTACCCCAGCGGCGTTTAAAGTCAGAGAAGCCCGAACTCATAGAGTTTACATTGTAAAAATAAAATGTACTTGCCGTTGGTGTGCCAGACGATTGCACCTGCGAATTTGGTGAGTTTGTATTTGTAAAAGCCGAACTGGCACTAAGTGCTGCGGCTGCCTTAATGTCTGCCACATGTTGCTTAGCCAATACATCGATACGTGCTGCTCGCGCGGCAGGATCAAGGGCGGCTAATTGTTGCAGGGTATCTTCGTAGGAAATAATGCGCAACTGCTGGCCGAGTAATTGCAGGTTATTGCTTTTTAGCTGGATGGCACGATAGCCCGGATAATTGGGCGACAAGTTAAGCAACGTACTATCGTATAATTTTTTGGCGGCTGCATAATCGCCTTTGTTTTTAAAGTTGATATCGGCTAACCGCAGATAGGAGAGGCCTCTTTGATTCTGATTCTTTTTGCTGTTTTTGATGGAAAGGCGATAGTTTTTAATCGCATCGTCCAATTTACCATCGGCCATATATAATTCCCCAATCTGGAAATAGATCTGATCTATAAAATCCTTGTTGTTATCATTTCGCAGCAAACCTTTCAGGCGGTCCAGGCGGCTGATGTGCCGGTTGTTCTGTACATCTTCAATCCTGATACGGTTAAGCTCGGCATTAAACGCCATCTCGAAGGCGGCATTACTTTTTACTATCCGGCTGTAGCTGGCGTAAGCATCGGTTGGCTCGTGATTTAAATCTTGTAGCTGGGCCAGTATAAAGATCAGCCTCCGGCGAAGTTTATTATCGTCGATAGTATTGATGGCACGTTTGGCCATGTCTTCGCCTTCTTTATAATTGCCGGCATCCAGATCATATTGCAGACGGGCGGCGTAAACGCTGCCTTCGTCGTATTTCTTTTTAGCGTAAAATATTACGGTTAGGTTAGTATCAGATACAGCCTTAGCCAGTGGCAATTGATGCAGATTTAATAAAGTGCGTACCCGCCAGTTACGCGCTTGTTGTTGCAGCTCGGGCTTATCGGTATAGTTTTTTATAACGTAGTTGCAAAATTCATCGGCCACAAAATAATTGGCGTAATAATAATTTGCTTTAGCTAGCAGAAGGTATGCATCGCCAACGTAGCGGCTTTGCTCTTTAATATTGATAATACTTTCGGCCCTGGTTATTACCGCATCAAGATCTTTATCAGTGCCGGTATGGTAGGCCGTATCCTGATAAACCCGTAAAAGTTGGTTGTAATTATCTATATAAGATGTAGCATAACTTAGCTGCTTTTGTTGTAGCAGGTTATTGGCATTAAACAAGATGTTATAATGTGCCGTTAAGTTTTGCATGTTGCGGTTAAAGCCGCTCTTTTTTTCGAGCGAGCAGCCCACAAACAGGCAACACAAGATGATAATGGTTACAAAAGGTTTGATACTAACAGCCCAATAATGCTTCAAAGCTTAACAGTGTTTATAAAAAAAGCCTCGCTAATTTACTAAATACTATCCAACAGGATCAATAAATTTGTGCATGACCGAAAATGAACAAAAAGACGAAGGTAAAAATAACAAGCCCGTTAACAATTACATTAAGTTTAGCGGTATAGCTTTTCAAATGGTGGCTATAATAGGTATAATGACGTTTATAGGGTATAAAATAGATGAACACGCCAAACACAGCACGCAGTGGGTAACCGCGGTGCTTGCGCTTTTTGGGGTTTTTATATCTTTGTACCTTGTTATTAAATCACTTAAAGATTGATCCGCTTAACTATTAACTTCATCCTATTTTCTTTATTGATAGCCGTGTTGCCTATATGGGCAGGCTACTCTCATTACAGTATTTGGCTTATACCCAAGTTTTGGGTTATATACCTGTTTTATTTTTTTATCACCTATATAGTTTGCAGTATAGTTGTACTGGGCCAGAAAAAGGGCGATAAACCAGGGGCACAATTGTTTCTTATTGCAACAAGTTTAAAACTATTAGCATGTATGATTTTTGCGTTAATATATCTGCGATATATGCCCATAAACGCATCCCGGTTTATCCTTTGCTTTTTTTATCTATATTTCTTAAATACGGCCTTTGAAATATACACGCTATTAAGTAACTTGCGCATCCAAAATAAAAAGTAAAAATCTCCGCGTAAATGGATTTTAGCCACATTTTGAACTCAAAAAAAAATACTTTAAGCATTGTTTTAAGCGTTTTTCTGAGTTTGTTAGCATGTAAAAGTTTCGCTATACAAAGCGAAAAAGAGTCGGTAAACGAGAAAAATGCCAAAGAAGAGGCGTTTAATCCTACTACTGCCATATTAGAGCATATTGGTGATTCGCACTACTGGCATGTAGGTGGCGAAGTATCAATTCCGCTGCCGGTAATTATTTTTACCGAAAAAGGTATGGAGTCGTTCTCGGCCTCTAAATTTAACGGTGAAGGTGTTGCCGAAGGTAAGTACCACACTTACAAACTGGTTGACGATAAGATTCGCGTAGTTGGCACCGATGGTAACGTAGATAAAGATGCATCGCATCACATCTATGATTTCTCGATCACCAAAAACGTAATTGCTTTATGGATTGCAGGTATTCTATTGCTAATTATCTTTATCTCAGTAGCTTCAGCTTACAAAAAACGTGAAGGCAAAGCGCCAAAAGGCTTGCAGTCGTTTATCGAGCCTATCATTATGTTTGTGCGTGATGAAATAGCCCGCCCTAACATTGGTTACCGCTATCAAAAATATATGCCGGTATTATTAACTATATTCTTTTTTATATGGATGAATAATATGTTGGGCTTAATCCCACTATTTCCGGGTGGTGCTAACGTAACAGGTAACATATTGTTAACATTTGTGCTTGCTACAGTAGTATTATTGATCGTTAACTTTAGTGCTAATAAATACTATTGGAAACACATCTTTATGCCAGATGTACCACTTTGGTTATATCCGATCATGATCCCGGTTGAGTTGATCGGTATTATTTCTAAGCCTTTTGCTTTAATGATCCGTTTGTACGCTAACATATCTGCAGGTCACATTATCGTGTTAAGCTTAATATCGTTGATCTTTATTTTTAAATCGCTGTATATAGCGCCGGTATCAGTCGCATTCGTATTGTTTATGGATGTGTTGGAGTTACTGGTTGCATTTCTGCAGGCGTTTATTTTCACGATGCTTACCGCACTGTTTATTGGTACTGCGGTTGAGGAGCATCACCATTAATATCGTAAATAATTATACACTATATTTAACTTTTAAATTTAACAAACATGACTGGAAGTATTGCTGCATTAGGTGCAGGTTTAGCAGTTATCGGTGCTGGTATCGGTATCGGTCAAATCGGTGGTAAAGCAATGGAAGGTATTGCTCGCCAGCCTGAAGCTTCTTCAAAAATCCAAACTGCCATGATCATCGCTGCAGCCCTTGTAGAAGGTGTTGCTTTATTCGGTGTGGTAGTAGCATTATTAGGCAAGTAATTGCCCTTAAAGAGTAAAGCCTGTAGCGATTGGCAACGGGCTTTACTTCTTATTAAAAGTTGACAAAGATTTTAAATACATAATGGAAGAATTATTTGACGGTTTATTAAATGATCACTTGGGCTTTGTAGTTTGGTCTACAGTAGCGTTTGTGATATTATTAATCTTGCTGGGTAAATTTGCCTGGAAACCAATTATGGGCGCAATTAACGATAGAGAACGTTCTATCGAAGATGCACTGTTAAAAGCTGAGGCTGCTAAAGAAGAAATGGCTCGTTTAACTAACGAGAACCAGAGCTTATTAAAAGAAGCACGTGCCGAGCGTGATTTGATTTTGAAAGAAGCACGCCACATGAGAGATCAGATTATTGCTGAAGCCAAAGAAGCTGCACAAGCAGAAGGCGCACGCATGATTGAGAAAGCCAGCATCGAAATTAATAGCCAGAAAGCGATTGCAATAGCTGATGTTAAAAATCAGGTGGCAAACCTTTCTATCGATATTGCAGAGAAATTATTGCGAAAGCAATTTGAAAACCAAAGAGAGCAGGACCAACTTGTTGCCGACCTGTTAAAAGAAGTTAAAGTTAATTAAGTTAAGGTTAAACGTAATACGTGTTACGTTTAACGTATAACTCAAAAAGAATATGTCTGAAACAACAGTTGCAACCAGGTACGCCAAATCACTGATAGACTTAGCCAAAGAGCAGAACTCGCTGGAAGCTGTAAGAGAAGATATGAGTTTGTTTGTACAAACCGTAAAAGCTAACTCACAGCTGGAAGCCGTATTGCGCAACCCAATTATCCAACAGGATAAAAAGGCTGGTGTGTTAGAAGGTATCTTTGGCGGTAAGGTTAACAAAATTACCATTGCATTTTTTAAACTGGTTACCAGCAAAGGCCGTGCAGAACTTTTATACCCAACTGCGCAGGAATTTGTTAACCAGTATGATGTATTTAAACATATCGTAAGGGCTTCGGTAGTATCAGCAGCCCCACTATCGGCAGATAACCGTAACCAGGTTATTGATGAAGTGAAAAAAATAGCCGCAGGAGAAGTTGTATTGACTGAGAAAGTTGATGCCTCATTAATCGGTGGGTTTATATTAACCGTTGGCGATAAGCAAATTGATACAAGTGTATCAGGAAGTTTAACGAAATTGAGAAAAGATTTCGGCCAGCCGGTAGTTCAATAATTAAATAGAAAAGCAAACGCTAAAACAGATAAATTAAAATGGCAGAGGTTAGACCAGACGAAGTATCAGCCATATTGCGCCAGCAATTGTCAGGCTTCAAGTCAGAAACTGAATTAGAAGAAGTGGGTACTGTACTCCAGGTGGGTGACGGTATTGCACGCGTTTATGGATTAACGCAAGTACAATCAGGCGAGCTGGTTGAATTTGATAATGGCCTGCAAGGCATCGTACTGAATCTTGAAGAAGATAACGTGGGTGTGGTATTGTTAGGTCAGTCTGACGGTGTAAGCGAAGGCGATACCATTAAACGTACCAGAAAAATCGCTTCACTACGTGTAGGTGAGGGTATGTTGGGCCGTGTGGTAAACACTTTAGGTGAGCCTATCGATGGTAAAGGACCAATTAAAGGCGAAACTTACGAGATGCCATTGGAGCGTAAAGCACCAGGCGTAATCTACCGTCAGCCAGTAACTGAGCCTCTGCAAACTGGTATTAAAGCTATTGATGCCATGATCCCTATTGGTCGTGGTCAGCGTGAGTTGGTAATCGGTGACCGTCAGATTGGTAAAACTGCGGTTTGTATCGATACCATCATCAACCAAAAAGAATTTTATGAAGCCGGCCAGCCGGTAATTTGTATATATGTTGCCTGTGGCCAAAAAGCTTCTACTGTTGCGAACATCGTTCGTACACTGGAAGAAAAAGGTGCTATGGCATACTCAATCGTAGTAGCTTCAAACGCTTCAGATCCTGCAGCAATGCAATTCTTTGCGCCGTTTGCAGGTGCTGCAGTAGGTGAGTACTTTCGTGATACAGGCCGCCCTGCATTGATCGTTTATGATGATCTTTCTAAACAAGCGGTTGCTTATCGTGAGGTATCTTTATTATTACGCCGCCCACCGGGCCGCGAGGCTTATCCTGGTGACGTGTTTTACCTGCACAGCCGTTTATTAGAGCGTGCTGCAAAAATCAACGCGAATGATGATATCGCTAAAGCGATGAATGATTTGCCTGAGTCTATCCGTCACTTGGTTAAAGGTGGTGGTTCGTTAACTGCATTGCCGATCATCGAAACCCAAGCGGGTGACGTATCTGCATACATCCCGACCAACGTAATCTCGATCACTGATGGTCAGATCTTCCTGGAGTCTAACTTGTTTAACGCAGGTGTTCGTCCGGCAATCAACGTAGGTATCTCGGTATCACGTGTGGGTGGTAACGCGCAGATCAAATCAATGAAAAAAGTAGCCGGTACTTTAAAACTGGATCAGGCTCAATACCGCGAGTTAGAGGCATTCTCTAAATTCGGTTCAGATCTTGATGCTTCAACCAAATTAGTGCTTGATAAAGGTGCTCGTAACGTTGAGATGCTGAAACAAGCTCAGTACTCACCGGTATCTGTTGAAAAACAAGTTGCTATCATCTACTTAGGTACTAAAAACCTGATGCGTAGCGTACCGGTAAATAAGGTTAGAGAGTTTGAAGTAGAGTTCACCAGCCAATTAGAATTACGTCACCCAGAAACTTTAGCTGCCCTTAAAGCAGGTAAGTTTGATGACCAGATCACCGGTGTACTTGAAACTGTAGCTAGAGAGCTTACAGGTAAATATTAATTTTAGATATGAGATATTAGATGTAAGATTTGAGACAAAATCAAATTTTACATCTAAATTTTAGAAGAAGATGAGGCCAGGGAGAAAGGTGTAGAGAGCAATCTCAATACTCATATCTCAAATCTCACATCTCAATAAAAGAATGGCTAATTTAAAGGAAGTAAGAAATCGTATTGCATCTGTAAACTCAACGCAGCAGATCACCAAGGCCATGAAAATGGTTTCGGCTGCTAAGTTAAAGCGTGCAACCAATGCCATAGTGCAGCTTCGTCCGTATGCTACCAAGCTGCAGGAAATGCTGTCTAACCTTTCGGCAAGCCTCGAGGATGGTTCATCGCCATACCTGCAAGAGCGCGAGCCGGTACGTGTACTGGTAGTGGTTGTAACTTCTAACCGTGGTTTGGCCGGTGCTTTTAATGCTAACGCGATAAAAACAGCTAACAACCTGATTGCAGAGAAATACCCTGAGCAGTTAAGAGCTGGTAAGGTATCTATTGTGGCTATTGGTAAAAAAGCACAAGAGTTTTATCAACGCCGTGGCTATAACGTAATTGGTAATAACAATGAGTTATACAATAACCTTAACTTTGTTGAAGCTTCTAAGATAACTGAAAGCATTATGCAAGGTTTTGTTAATGGCGATTACGACCGCGTAGAATTGGTTTATAACCACTTCAAAAATGCAGCGTTACAGTTATTGGTTGCCGAGCAATTATTGCCTGTTCCTAAAACCGAAACCAAAGGCAACGTGAAAGCTTCACAGGTTGATTATATCCTTGAGCCTTCGCAAGAAGAGATCGTGGAGCAGTTGATCCCTAAAAATATTAAGATCCAGTTATACCGTGCGGTGTTAGATTCTAACGCATCTGAGCATGGCGCACGTATGACAGCGATGGACAAAGCAACAGAAAATGCAGGTGACCTGTTACGCGCCCTTAAACTATCATACAACCAGGCACGCCAGGCAGCTATTACCACAGAGCTTACAGAGATTGTGAGTGGTGCAGCAGCATTGTCTAACGGATAATCAGCCTTAAATAAATTATTAAAGAGCCGTCCCGATTTTTCGGAACGGCTCTTTTGTTTTTAAGCTGATTTGCGATTTTATTGCAACCACTCTTTAAAGGCAGCCAAAAATTCCGTCTGTTGATCAATGAATACAGAATGCGAACTGTTGTCTAAATATTTTAGGTGATCTTTCCCGATGATTTGTTTCAGATCGTCAATTTGTTTGATAGAATAAAGACCATCTGTTGTAGCAAAAAAGAGTAAAATAAAGGTTAGGAGTTTCATGGGTTAAGGGCAGAATACTTGATTTAGAGCACAAGAATACCAAAACCGATTCTAAATAACATTTAAAAATAAAAAGTACACTTACTTTTGGTAAACATTTATATTTTTGTGCCATTAAATAAAGACAGATATCATGAGTACTAATACTATACAAGAAGCAAACGACGAACGCCACTACCTAGTTTTAGTAGTAGCTATAGCAATCGGTTTAGTTGGTGTTTATCTACGTTTCGCAGGCGATGCCCCAATTTGGTCAATAGCTTCTAATATAATTTTAGTATTAGCCGTTATTCTAGGTTTAAAAACTGTTTTTGCGATTATAAAGTAAACAGCTTTTTAGCACAACATACAAAAGCCCCGGTGTTTATACGAGGGCACTGAAAAAGTCCAATTTGACAAGAGGAGTAGAAGACGAGAGTTTTCTACTCCTTTTTTTGTATCTTAAAGTGTCGAAAGAGAGACACCAGTATGCTTATCCAACAACAGCAGATC